>MTEX01011931.1_pt1 | contig 29411 bp, 24 predicted proteins | sample 1042691 | NCBI WGS metagenome assembly MTEX01 (sample SAMN06185810, study PRJNA358809) | soil metagenome | isolation source: soil biostimulated with molasses as carbon source | place: India | collected 2015-05-23
ATAGTCTATTTATTGCAACTAAAGTATTTGAATTAAACCCAAGACGTTTAACCCCAGCACATCGCTTGGCCGATGGTCTGGATTATGTTCCCACCAATAAATACGTGCTTTTCGGTCACCACTTTGCTGCAATTGCAGGAGCGGGGCCATTAGTCGGACCAATTTTGGCTGCACAAATGGGCTTTTTACCAGGAACGATCTGGTTATTGGTCGGTGTGGTTCTTGCGGGTGCGGTACAAGACTTTTTAGTTTTATTTATTTCAACACGTCGAGACGGTCGCTCACTTGGTGAAATGGCAAAACAAGAACTTGGTTCTTTTGCCGGTATTGTGGTCATGCTTGGTGCGCTTGGGGTAATGATTATTATCCTTGCGGTACTGGCATTAGTTGTAGTGAAAGCACTTGCCCATAGTCCATGGGGTGTTTTCAGTATTGCAGCAACCATTCCAATTGCATTGTTTATGGGCGTTTACATGCGTTTTATTCGCCCGGGACGTATTGCCGAAGTTTCTATTATCGGCTTCGTTTTAATGATGCTTGCCATTGTTTATGGTGGACAGGTTGCAGCAGATCCATACTGGGGTGAATTTTTCACTTTAACAGGAACACAGCTGACATGGTGCTTAATCATTTATGGATTTATCGCATCAGTTTTACCAGTTTGGTTATTGTTAGCACCACGTGATTATCTATCAACATTCCTTAAAATTGGTGTCATTCTTGGCTTGGCCGTTGGTATTGTGATTGCATTACCTGAACTAAAAATGCCAGCAGTGACTCATTTTATTGACGGTACTGGCCCTGTATTCTCTGGTAGCTTATTTCCATTCCTATTTATTACTATTGCCTGTGGTGCCATTTCTGGTTTCCATGCGCTTGTATCAAGTGGTACGACACCAAAACTTGTTGATAACGAAGCTGACATTCGTGTGATTGGCTACGGCGGCATGCTCATGGAATCTTTCGTCGGTATTATGGCGATGATCTGTGCAACTGTCTTAGACCCAGGTGTGTACTTTGCAATTAATGCGCCTGCTGCTGTACTCGGTACAACTGTAGAATCTGCGGCAGAAGCTGTGCGTAATTTAGGCTTTGTCGTTACGCCTGAAATGCTAACCGTATTGGCTCAAGAAGTAGGTGAAAGCTCGATTCTTTCACGTACAGGTGGTGCGCCTACCTTTGCGATTGGTATGGCACATATCATTTCGGAAATTTTTAATAGCCGCCAAATGATGGCGTTCTGGTACCACTTTGCGATTTTATTCGAAGCATTATTCATTTTAACTGCTGTCGATGCGGGTACTCGTGCTTGTCGTTTCATGGTGCAAGACACTGTGGGTATTGTTATTCCTGCGGTTAAATCTTCAAGCTCATTCTTTGGTAACTTGCTAGGTACTGCTGTTGCGGTAGGTGGATGGGGCTTCTTCGTCTATCAAGGTGTGATTGATCCATTAGGTGGTGTCAATTCACTCTGGCCTTTATTTGGTGTGGGTAACCAGATGTTGGCTTCAATGGCACTCATTTTAGGTACAGTCATTCTGTTTAAAATGAAAAAAGAAAAATATGTATGGGTAACGATTTTCCCAACAATTTTCTTGTTCATTACCTGTATGACTGCGGGCTGGCAAAAGATTTTCCACGAAAATCCAAAGATTGGTTTCTTAGCACAAGCGAATAGATTTTCAGATGCGATTGCACGTGGTGAAATTCTTAAACCAGCAAAAACACTTGAAGAAATGCAGACGATTGTGATGTCAAATCAAATCAACGCTGCACTTTGTGGCTTCTTCATGATCGTTGCGATTGTGATGGTGATTGCTGCGATTGGTATTGTTCGCCGTGCGTTAGCAAGCCCGACACCAACTGCTCAGGAAGCACCAGCTGTATATGCTGATCCGAAAGTGGTCACCCCACGAGGAGAGTAATGATGAATTTTAAATTTGCAAAAAATGGAACTGTCATTATTGCGAAAATCATCAAAATGACAGTGCTCTCGCAAAAAGAGCTATTACTTTCTCCAAAGAACTGGTCGCGCATTGCAACCTTGTGGCAGCGTTTGCAGCAAAGCTTTCGACTCATGGTTGGGGTTCCAGACTATCAAACTTATCTGGAGCACATGAAAGCTCATCATCCTGATTTAACCCCAATGGATGCGACGACTTTCTACCGTCATTGTGTTGATTCGAGATATCCATCGGCAGGTGGTAACTTAAAGAAATGTCCTTGTTAAGTTGAGATTAATAGTCAGCTAAAGAAACGGTATGTGGTTAAACCATGTACCGTTTTTCTTTTTTAGAAAATGAAAAAGAGTTTGCTTAAAGTCTGCTCATTTGTATTTTTTTCGATGGTAAATCACTTGTTTTGCTTTTGAAAAATGAATATGATGCTTTCCATTCTAGGTGTATAGCTCAGTTGGTTAGAGCGCTACGTTGACATCGTAGAGGTCTCCAGTTCGAGTCTGGATATACCTACCAAGACATTAAAGTCATATGCGGTTACATAACTTTGTATGAAATTAAAAGCCCTGAATTTCAATGATTTGGGGCTTTTTTATTGCTTTGTATAGCTTAATTTAACTCTCTATAATAAAGCTGTTACTGTACACCAGTGTGTACACGTCTATAATAATCATACTGGGTGTACAGAGATTTAGAATGAAAAGAACAGAAGTAAAGGTTGGAAAACGCTTAGCTGCGACGGTATTAGATAATTTGGAACCCGACCCATCAGTAAAAGAATACCGCATTCTAGACGGCGACAATCTCTATTTCCGCGTCCGTGAGAACGGCTCTAAATCTTGGCTTCTCCGTTATAAAAAAGAAAATGGTAAATGGTCTTGGTTAGGCTTGGGTAATTATCCAAGTGTTAGCGCATCTATAGCACGACGTAAAGCTTCTGAGCTTTCTAATAAGGCAAGTAACGGAGAAGTGCTTAAATCTAGAAATGAAATTCGACAAGAAAAGGTAGAAGAGAATAACCGACAATTTAAAATATTAATAAATGAGTGGTTAGCAACCAAAGAGCCTAATTGGGGCTCTGATACATTTGAAAAAGCTAAAAAATCAATCAATAGACATATTATTCCTAAATTTGGGGAACGTGACTATACAAAAATAACTCCTAAGGAATGGTTTGATTTCTTCCAAGGACTTCAACGTGAACTTGGTATTCATACTCAGGTTGAGAAGCTTACCTCATATTGTAAAAATGCCTATGATTGGGCAAAGTTCCAAGAAAAAATTAATTTCAACCCGTTAGAAGGCATTAGTAAGCATTTAGATAAAAACGTTAGTGGAAATATGAAGTTTGTTGAGCTCGAAGAGTTACCTATTTTAATTCATGCTATTCGTTGTTATCCAAGTCGACCTTTGGCAATTGGACTTGAGTTGTTTGTCTTGTTGTTTCCTAGACCTGTGGAATTGCGATATGCCACTTGGGATCAATTCGATCTTGAAAAAGGTGTATGGATTAAGCCTGCTGAAATTATGAAAAAGAAAATTACCCATGGGGTGCCTTTACCCCATCAAGTTATTACATTGCTAAAAGAATTAAAAAGTTATAAGACTGAATCAAATTTACTTTTTCCGAGTAGAGACAGCTTAAGTAAACCTATCTCTGATAATACATTTAATACTGCTCTCAATAGATTGGGTTATAAAGGTAGACAGAATCCACATGGCTTTCGTCATATAGCAAGTACTGCTTTGAATAATAAGTTTAGTGATAAAGAACAAGTTGTTGAAACATGCTTAGCCCATATCAAGAAGGGGGTAAAAGGAGTCTATGATAAAGGTGCACACTTTGAAGAGCGTATAGGTATGATGCAGTGGTGGGCGGACTATATAGACAGCTTATTGATGGAAAAAGTTGAATGTAAATGAAAATAGATGAGAGGTTTACTCTCTAAAACGATTACTTAACTTCCAGATATTAAGAGTAAATAAATTTTATGCCAAGTTATTTAACGATTGATCAAGTCATAGAAACTATACGTTCTCATCTAGATAAGACTTTCACTTTTATGAACTTATCAGATTTGGTAGCACAGAAGATATTGAATCCAGTATTTCTTTATAAAGGTTATATTGCTATTGTTAGTCAAAATAGAGTTATTAATTTTGAAAACAGTACGTGTTATTTAAAACCAAAAGTATCCAATGATTTAATTAACTTACTTGATGGTAGACAAGAAAAAATTACTATTTCTTGGCTAGAGAGTTGTCCATATACAGTGGATGGAAATTTTGATAATCAACTTTTAGAAATACTTGGTTGTACTGAAACCGGATTTCTCTTATACAATTACAATGTAGAAGATTCCCCAATTTCCTTACCAACCGATTTGGATTTCTTTTTGCATAGCCATCCCCCATATCTTTTTTCTTTGGAAAGGTCTATGTTAAAAGTAGATAAAAAAGAATTGGAATTGTTTTTAAAACGAACAGAAAAAAATCCCTCCGCACATGCTGATGAAAAAAATTTACGTATCATTGGCGCTATTTTAAATGTTCTTGATCAAAACCCTTCAAGAAAAATTAATCAGTCTTTTATAGCTGCACAGATCGAAGAGATGACTAAAAATACTGAGGCAGGGATGTCATCCTCATCTTTATCAAAAGTTTTCGCTGATGCAAATAAAGCTATAAAACCTTTCTTAAAAAAATAGGTATTAGACTGCTTTTATTAATGATTGTTAATTAAAACATGGTCATTACTATGAATGCATAGCATCATAATCATGTTTATGAAGTATGTATTGTTTGTCTAGAAAAATTGCAAAGTCTTCTAATCTCACCATCCAAGGAGATTTTTTGGTTTCTTCCAATTTGAATACTGGGAAAGGTAAATCTTGCAAGTTAGCTCTTCTTTTTATTGTCTTAATATCTAAATGAGTAAAATAATCTTGAACTACGAGCTCTAACGGAATGGCGGGTGCTAAGTATCTCATGCAAAGAATAGTATAGGTATTTAATTGAAAGTTAGCCTTCTTCATAGTGAATGCTCTAAATTTTACAAAAGTGATATCCACTAAATTAAAAAAGGGTAATATTACTAAGGTATTAAAGAGAAAATAAATTTAAAAATTATTTTGTACTATAATAAATCAACTTTAATTATTAATAATTTACATATTAGAGAAAGTAAAATGCAGCCGATTCAGACTCCTAAAATTTTTATATCTTACAGTTGGTCAAGTCCTGAACATGAGCAATGGGTAATAGATCTAGCTGAAAATTTAATGCAGGATGGTATCGATATTGCATTAGATAAATGGGAATTACGCGAAGGTGATGATCCGATTACTTTTATGGAAAGTATGGTCAATGATTCATCTATCACAAAAATTATCATGATCATCGATAGTAAATATACAGATCGGGCAAATGGTCGACATGGAGGGGTAGGTACAGAATCCACAATTCTATCTCATGAGCTTTATAGTAAACGTGATAAAAACAAAATAGTTGCTGTAATTGCAGAACCTGGCACTACTAAACCCACATTTTATGCTGGACGCTTACATGTTGATTTATCGAACTCTGATAAATACGCAGAAGAATACGAAAAGTTAGTACGATGGGCATTTGATAAATATAAGTATGAAAAGCCTAAAGTTATTGGAGCTGCACCAAGTTTTATTGTTGCAGAGGATAAAGAAGTCGTTTTATTTACAAATACTCAATATAAAATGGCTTTAGATGCATTAGAAAAAGGTAAAAGCAATGCTAGTAGTTTGGTAAAGCAATATTTAGATAAATTTTACTTAGAGTTACCTAAATTTTCTCTTACTAGCGATGAAGACGTAACTGAAGATACTTTTAAGCAGAGATTAGAACATTTTCAACCGCATTTATATGAGTTTAAAAAAATTGTTGAAGCGGTTTGTACACACTCTAATGACCCAAAGATTTTTAAACATTTTCGCAGCTTTTTAGAAAACCTTTTAAATTTAACTCGAAACAATCAATATGGAAGTTTAAAAGAGGATTTAGAGTTATTTAGCTTTATCAATTATCAGATTTTTCTTTCATTAGTTGCAATTCTTATTAAAAATGAGGAATTTAGTGAGCTTAAGGAAATTCTTGATGAACTATACATGTTGCCCGAAAATTTTTATGATCCCTATGCATTAAACAAAAAGTATGCAACTTTCAAAATATTTATCCCAAGAGAATATGATTTTATTGAAAAGAGATTAAAGCAAAGAAGGCACTCTCCTTTGGGGGATCTATTAAAAGATTATTCTGATAATAAAATTATTAATTTTGAAGAAATTTGTGAGGCTGATGTATTTTTATATATCAAATCATTAGCACAAACTACTCATGACGACGATTTTTATAAAAAAGTATGGTGGCCCCATGCTTCCTATCATATCTCAATGGATAGATACCATCCTTTGAGAGTTTTCGTTAAATCAGAAAGAACATCTTATTTTGAAGAAATAAAGAATGTTTTAAATGTTAAAGACCTGCAGTTCATAGTAGATATATTAAATAAGGGGCAGGGGCAAATGTATAATTACTCTAATCCATATATTCCGAAATGGAATGGGGCATTTGCTAGTTTTGATCTAAAAATATTTTCCAATTTGGAAAAGTTACAACCTTTATAAAAAATTATATGAGAAGATTCTGGGCTATTAAATATAGCCCTATTTTTTTTTCTGAGTTAAAAAAAATATAAGTAGTTGTTGTAATTATAAATTTAAATTTCATATTAAAATTAACAACTTATTTTAATTATCATTGCAGATGAAAAAGAAAAAATTGCAATTGAAATGCTTTCTTTTGTGCCGCCTATTAAAAATGTCCCATACAAAGGCATATGTATGAGGGCAAGAAAATGCAACCTATCAGAGTCACTTATAACCAGGCATGTGAATTATTAGCAATCAAAAGAGATGCGCTTCGAAATCTTACGTTAAATGATGCCACTTTTCCTAAACCATATAAGTATGGGAAAACCCGACAAGCTCCTGTCTACTTTGATTATGCAGATTTAGTGCAGTGGCATAACTCTCAAAAGACTAACCGCGTGATTGGGTAGATCCTATGACAAAAATTATTTTATTTAGACCTCTTGCAACTAATCTTCAGCAAGGCTATTCTAATTTTGTCCAACAAAAAGCAGTTGGATTAGCTTTGGTCGGCTATAAACTCGTTAGCGTACAATCCGCAATGTGCGGTTTTTTTGTGCGTATAATCTCTATGCATTCGCATATCTCTATGGCGAAGCTGGGGAGGGACACTTCTACGTGTGCAGGTATCCTAACGAGCCTGTCGACCAACCCTTTTCAGCTTTGCCACCCTCATTTGGTCGTGAATGGCAAAGCTTCTATCAATTCGTTAGGAGTATTTACTCATGTCTAGACATACCCAAAAGATCGATCTTACTGATTTTCAAGATCATGCTGAAATTAGCCGAGATCAAATAAAAAAACTGTGGGCGTTATTTAGCCAAATTCAATTTAATTTAAAACAAGAAAGGGTACATCCATCGACCGTTCAATTGGCCGAAATTGGCAATTTCCTTGCAGATATGTGGGCCTATGATAATAAAGAACTTTATGACCAAATAACTAATCAATTGGAGGAAACTCCGAATGAGTAATATTAAGGTTGATATAGTGCAAGAAATGATGCCTTTTTGCATTCAAAAGGTATCAAAAAGAGAAGGACCATTTTCAGCATACGATAGCGCAATGCTTGCAGTTGATTACGCGAATGCATTGATTGAGGCTTTAAAAGATAAAAGTGATTTGCATAGACGATTCGCAACCAAAATGTTGCCTATAGCTTCTAAACAAATCGATGACAGAAATAGTGCAGCATATCGAGTTTTAGGCTCGTATGAAGTTAAACAGCCAATTAAAAGAAGTGCGGAATTAGCTGTTTCTCTTGCAGATTCAATGGTAATAGCTGTGGATGAGGGGAGTTTAAATGATTGATTCTATCTCAGTCCTCAAACACTCGGCTATCCCTTTGGCAAAGACTTGGCATATTGATGGCAGTGTTGCTGCCTATCAAGATGCAAAGTATTTTTCCTTAATAGAAAAGCCGATAAGTAATCTCAAGGACTTATCTGAGGTTCTTAAGGAACTCGAAGGTGATTCTAAAGCTTGTGTCATACGAGGTATGTATAAGGGCGATGATTACGCTAGACAAGTAGATAGTGAATTTAAACAGGGTAATGTCCGTCGCCAGAAAAGATTATTTGATGACAAACCCCATCATTGGGTACTTATTGAAATTGATGATTTTAAGCCATTACTTGCTGATCCTATCTTAGAGCCTGTTGAAGCAATCAATGAATACATCACATCTTGTTTACCGGATTGTTTTCATGAAATTTCCTACCATTGGCAGTTATCCAATAGTGCGGGGCATGTTAAGAATACCGATAAACTAAAGGCCCATGTTTGGTTTTGGTTAGAAAAATCTTATACAAGTGATCAATTAAAGGCTTGGGCAGAGCAAAATAATATCGCTTTAGATAAATCAGTATTTAATACAGTCCAAATCCACTATACCGCATCTCCAATATTCGAGAGGGGTATAGATGATCCTGTACCTCTGCGTAGTGGATTTGTCGAAGGATTATTTGGTGATGTAGTTAGTTTAGAAATTCTACTTAAAAGCGTTTCTACTGAAGCATTTAAATTGACTACTGTAGATGATGACTTTAATGACCCATTTGCAGGGATAGAACCTAAAGTTGGGTTAACTATAAGTGATGCTATTTCTCTGATCAGGTTTATTGATAGCAATGATTACCAGACGTGGCTTAAAGCTGGTATGGCATTGCACCATGAATTTGATGGTAGTAGTGATGCTTTAGCTTTATGGGATGAATGGAGTCAAGGTTCATGTAAATATGCAGGGTATGACGTTTGCCAAGAGAAATGGTCCACGTTTGGAAATAATGGGCACAATCCTGTTACCGCCCGTTGGTTATTAAAATACGGTGGAGAGGCAACTAAAAACGCAGAGAATCAGGAAAAGCATCGGGCAATGGATGAGATCAAACAGATCATTCTTGATTGCAATGATAGTGTTGTTTTAATTAATGATATCGCGAAAAAAGCGGGTTTGACCGCTGTTGGCGATATTGCTATGCGAACCGAATTGACCGGTTTGATCCGTGCTCAATTTAAGAGAATTACCAAAACCTCATTGCCTTTACCCGATGCGCGTATGGCAATGAACAGTGCTGTTCCTTCTAAAACAAAGGGAGTGGATGGACGCCATGAAATGACTGAGTTGGGTAATGTAGGACGAATGATTGACCGCTATGGTGATGATCTTATGTTTATTCCCCAAACAGAGACTTGGTATTCGTGGAATGGATTTTATTGGCAACCAATCACAGCAGTTGAGATTACTCAGTATGCAACAGCAACAATTAAAGCCCTACCAGATGAGTTAAAAGATATTCCCGACGATGATACGCGGTCAAAACATAGAAAGTTTTACATTGATAGCCAAAAAATAAAAATGGCTGAGGCAATGGTGAAATGGGCTCGAAGTGATGAGCGTTTACTTAGGAATATTAAAACTTTGGATGCTAATGCTAATTTATTGGGGTGTGCTAATGGTGTCATTGACTTAACGACAGGTATTTTACTCACTCCAGATCGGGAATATATGATTTCTTATAGTACCGGTATTGAATATAGCCTAAGTGCACGATGCCCGGTATTTGAACAAACTGTACTAGATGCATTCTTTGGGGATGCTGAAATGGTCACATTCTTTCAGCGCGTGATTGGCTACATTGCTTTAGGTCAGCCAAAAGAAAGTATCATTCTTATCCCTTATGGTAGCGGTAATAACGGTAAATCCACAATTTTTAAGAGCATCGCACTTGCTCTAGGCGATTATGCTAAGACAGCAAATGCCGATACGTTTTTGGGTGATGGTAGAAGTAATAGCGGCGGTGCTCGTGAAGATATTTTGCGCTTACGTGGATCACGCTTTGTTTATTCAACTGAGCCTGATGAAGGGAAGGAACTCAAAGAAGGGTTGATAAAAGCGATGACAGGTGGTGAAGCTCTACCTGCACGTGGGCTGTACGCCCGACATACGGTTGAGGTTCAACCCACTTGGACAGTGGTTATGCCAACGAATCATAAACCGATTATTAAAGGCGATGATTATGGTATTTGGCGTCGTATTATGCTTGTACCTTTTACACGGAATTATGATGTTGATCCGACAATTAAAAAAGATGTAAATCGACCTGCAAAACTTTTAAGAGAACTACCGGGTATTTTACGATGGGTTGTCCTAGGAGCTTTAAAATATTTGCAAGAGGGCCTAAACCCACCTAAAGGGGTAGTTCAGGCTAAAGAAGAGTATCGAGATGAGATGGATTTACTTAAAGACTGGATGAGTAGCTGTTGCCTTTTTGGTACAGAGATACAGACAACTTCAGAAGACTTATTTCAAAGCTGGAAAGGATATGCTGAAAGAAATGGTGTGCTAAGACTTATACCTTCTAAAAATCATCTTTCGAGAAAGCTAGAACCCAAATTTAAAAAGAAAAATATCGGTGAAAGAAAGTTAAAAGGTTTTGTTGGAATCGGTTTACGAAGCGATTTTGAGGGAGTTGCTGATGTTTAACCTAAATTATATCTGCAATTTTTTACATCAAAAGAACATTTTAACCTTAAGTATGCTTTTTTGTTCTTTGCTATTTGTAATAAACCGCATATACGCATTTATTTACATATTTGAAAGCTTTTAGGGAGTATTTGCATCCTATTGATTTTAAAGAAAAGGAGCGGAATGAGCAGATAATAGCCCTTTTTCCAAAAGTCTCTACGTGCGTACGTATAGGGATTTTATGAAAAATAGGTTTTTTCCGCTCAATCCGCTCCGCATGATTTTCAAAGTAATTAACAGCAAGCCCCCCCGACATCCTTGGTAAAGGAGATGTATATGCCCGTTTTAGCCTTTCTTCCTAAATTTATAGTGAAAGATAAAGTGAAAAGAAGCTCACTACCCAAGGTCTCGGAGGAAGATGTAAAGACAATTCGTGAGCTGTATAAAGCAGGGTTGTCCTACAGACAATTAGGTTATAAGTACGAGATATCGCATGAAATGGTTAGAAGAATTTGTACAAAATATTGCTATAAGGAGGTCATCTAATAAAAACAATGGAGAAACCGCAACGTTGATTGGTGTAAAACCTAATAAAACCTAACATTCACCAAGGGCTTGCAATAGGTGCACAGACCTTAGTAAAACTTGAAAAAACTTGAAGTTAAGAAAGCCATTGATAAGAATTGATAAGGTTCTATTAACGGTAAATATGTACTTAGTACTTATGAAAACCTGAAAAAACCTGAAATTAAAAAAGCTAGTGCTGCTGTACAAATGGGGTATCAACCCCTTCAGAAAACTTCAGTTCAAAAATGGATTGCAAAGGCGAAGATGTTTTTTAATTCTCGGTGGTACTTATGATTCGGCTGTTGCCACCATCGTAATAATGGTACTTATTCACACATAAAAAATCTTGCATGCTATAGGGTACTTATGCGGAGACATCTCTGTAATTGACCATCCATAATAGGTAGCCTTAGCAATGCGTATACCTCAGTTTAACTCTCAAGTCGCAGAAGCCGATTTGCCTAATGTCCAAATCAGCGGCGGGGTTACTCCTGGTCAAGCGGTCAATATGGTTGGCAATCAGGTCGATGGTTTTGCCAATTTAGCAAACACGTTTGCAAATAAATATAAAGAATACCAAGACGAATCAGATAAGGCTCGTGTAGCTCTAACTATTGCTGAAACGCAAAATGGAGTAAACGACTACTTATATAACTCCAAGACTGGCTTATTAAATATTAAAGGCGAAGCAGCCTTAAAAAGGGAGTCTGGTAAATCTCTAATTGATGAGGCAAATACGTGGCTCAATGATTTCACTACTGAAAAAATTGATGCACTATCCAATAGTAATCAAAGGAATTTGTTTAATCAGAACTTGATTAATGTACGTGGACAGCTTAATCGTATCGCTTCGCAGCATTTATTTACTGAATCTCAAAAATTCCAAAAGTCAGCTTTTGAGGCTGAAATAGATGCTAATTCAAGTTCGGTAAATCTTAACTATTCAGACTTGGAAACAACAAACCAATCGCTCGCAAAAATAAATAGTGCTTCGCAAGACTATGGAAAAGGCCAAGGATGGAATCAGCAACAAATAGATTTATTTGTTAAAGAACAACAAGACAAAGCTTTGTTGGGTGCAATTAATTTAATGCAAACTAACGGCGACCCTTCTGCGATACCTAAGTACTTCAAACAGTACAAAGATTACATGTCACCACAAACTCAAGCAAAAGTAGGCAAGCTAATTCAGGATAACAATGCCGATGTTTTTATGAAGGAAATCATAAAATATAAAGAGGACTCTGAAGAGCTTGATAAGTATATTGTGGCATTACAGGACCCCAATAGTAATTTTTCACAAAGTGTTGGGGCAAGGCATATCCCAACTCTACTCGGTAGAGCAATTGGTTACCGTGATGCTTATGATAGGAATATAGTTGCTGAGACCAAAAGAAAGGATGAGGAAGGGAAAAAGGCTCTAGGTGATTTTAGAAAAGATATTGAAAGTGGTATTCCTTTTTCAGCACAGAGGCTTAGTGAGTTATCTTCTAAGGTTGAAGGCACGGCATCTCAAAGTGAATTCGACAGAATAAATAGAAGCTTGCCAGTATTTCAGCTTTTATACTCAATGCCTGCGGATGCAAGGGAGTCTTTCATCAATTCTTATGAGTCTGATGCGAAAACAAAAAAATCTGACAATCCACAGGATGTTAAGTTCATTACAGATCAAATGCGGGCGATTCACACAGGATTATTAGATAAAGAAAAAAATGATCCGGCATTAGCTTATTCAATAAAAACTGGTAACCCATTAACTCAAGCACCTACGACTTTAATTATCCAAGGGGATAGTAAAGCATTAAACATTGTTAGTAGTAATATCCAAAAAATGGTTGCTACAAATCAAGCTAGCGGATCGACTACTGGTTCTATAAATCCACTTTCTAAGCAGCAACAGGAAGAAATGAAAACTTTTTGGAAGTCTGCGCCTTCCAATCAAAAACTTCAGTTGGTCTCTAACCTACAAAAAGCAGCTCAAGGTAATGCTAATGCCTCTCGTGAAATGATTCAGTCAATTACGGGCATAAATAATAATACTTTTAGGTGGGCGGCTGCACTGAATAACCGAGGACTGAAAGACATTGCGAATCAAATGGCTGTTGGGCAGGATTTAATTGATAAAGGGGATATTAAAGTTGATGAAGCACTATTAACTCAAAAAACAACTGAATATTTAAGAGGCATTACTGCACCTGGTAAACCTGATTTTAATATCTACAAAGATGCAGTCAGAGCCAACTATGCATATCTTTTGCAGAAGTCTGAAAAAATCCCAAATAAAACAGAAAAATCTAATTCTAAAAAATTAGATGAAGACCTAATTAATTTGGCGTTATTAAATACCACAGGTGGAAAATTTACTAACGGTAGTTTTAGGCGGGGATCATCTGTACTGCGTCCTCATACTGTTGGGGAAGCTGCATTTAGACAGCAGCTTGAGCAATTTAACTCTAGAAATGCTCGAACGTACGGTGGTTCTGATCGTGAGTTTTTTCTAGATTTGCCGTTAGAACAAGATACTAAAAATCCTTATAAATATTATTTTAAAAATGGCAGTGGATACGTTATGGATTCTACGGATCCAAAACGCAAAACCAGATTAACTTTTACTGTGAGATAGTTTATGGAAATTTTAGCAGATGACGAACTTGCTTTGATGCCTGATGATCCACGGTATAAACCTAAAAACCCGCGAGGAAACGTTCTTGATGTTGTTTTAGGGGCAACGTCCGGTGTTGCTATGGGTACTGTTGAAGTTGCCACCGCACCAGATGCACTAATCCGTGGAGATAAAAAGGCCGCAGCTTTACGTGCACAAAACCTAACAATCTTTAAGCCTGAAGACCTTAGTACTGCGGGTGAGCTTACATTCGGTTTAACAAAGGATTTTACTAGAATTGGGTGGAATGCCCTAGCAACTATAGGTACTGGTGGATACGCATCTTTAGGATTAAATGCGGGCCTATTTGGGGCACAATCATACGAAACTGAAAAAGCAGATTTAATCAATAAAGGTGCGGATATTGATACTGCTAGAACAGGCGGTGCAATTCGAGGTTTAACCGATGCGGCCAGCTTTGCGTTGCCAGTTCATGGTGTAGCAAAAAATGCTATTGCCGATGCTGTTGCTACAACGGGTTTAGCAACAGCAGGGGGTGTTGTAGGGGATTATGTAGAGGGTGATTATCTCAAAGGAAATACAAACAAAAAGATAGCGCAATATGGAGAGCAGCTACAGGAAAATGCAGTTAGTCCTCTTGCTCTCGGTTCAAACGCTACCATGGCTTTAATGCTCAATGTTTTTGCAAATAAAGCTAAACTTAGACCTGAGCAAGGTACAGAACATGATGCAGCTGATGCTTTAAATGATGCTGCCCAAGTACAAGCAAATATTGATCATGCTGAAGGCTTAAACCCATTTGAATCAACAAGTGCAAAAGACGCCAATGATCATTTTGATGCACTTGATACTTCACTGGAACAAGCAGTAAACGATGAACTTATATCTCTTGGCCGTCCGGTGAGTGGTGCGCCTAAAAATATTCCAGTGCTTGCGAAGGAAACACGTCCCTTATCCTTTAAAGGTAAGTCCGCAACTACTCAGCAAAAAATTTATGATACGGCGTTATCAAGTGGGCTAAGTGATTCAGAAGCAAGAGCTGCTTTGGCAATAGCACACTTTGAGAGCGGCGGGAGCTTTGATCCAAACGTTACCAACCCAAGCAGTAAATACAAAGGTATTTATCAATTTAAGCCAAGTACATGGCGTGCTGAAGGTGGTACAGATGCTAACTACACCGATCTTAATAAACAGATTGAATTAGGTATTAAGCATACAAAGGGGAACATTGCCTATATTAAAAAAGAAACAGGCGTAACTTTGACCGGTTCTCAAATTTACTTGCCGCATCTTTTAGGCCGCGGCGGTGCAAAAGCAGTTATACGGGCGATAAAGAATACGCCTGATGCACGTGCTGAAGATGTGTTGCGTAAAGTTTATGGTAAAGACACTGATGCAGTATTAAAAGGTAATGCTATTAATCCTGATGATTCAATTCAGGCGGCTATGGGTAAGTTTACTTCTAAAATCGATAACCTAATAGCAACTCAATATGGCGGGGATATAAAAAAAGGAAATTTAGCTATTAGGGGTAGTGAATCTGATTTTCCAGAATTCGAATCGTCAGTTGCTCAGATACCTGAATATAAACGCGAAGGTGATGTTTTAATTGATGCTTCGCCAAATTTATTTGTAAATCGATTAAATAGTGAACCTGAAAAATTACTTGAACTTGAGGAAGACTTTCACCGTCTGTCTGAACCCCTTAGTTCAGAAGATATTGAGTATTTGAGAGAAACAGCACACTACCAGTCATATGATGGCAATGTGAATAGAGTTGCCTTCGAAGAGCCCCAAGTTAATCTATCAGGCGATAGTCGTAGTGCTCAACGTGGATTGGATGAGTTAAGCAGCCAATTACAACGAACTGATTTTCAGGGCAGTGATGTAAATACCTCTCCGATAAAAGTTTTAAAAAATGTTGATGAAGAGCTGCGTCAACCACGTTTAGATGATGGTCAATCAGAAGTAGATACGGCAAGTACCTCACAAATTCAGGCGCCGATAGAAGGCGTTGAAAATTGGCAGGCCACACGATCTTCAGACTATATAAAACGTGAAAAAGCTCAATCCGACGGCGTCACAGTTCAAGAAATTTATAACAATAAAACTGGCACATTATTTCAAAGAAGCATCAACGCAGACGGCAGTGTTTCACCTGTAAAAATTTCTCGTTCTGGAAAAGAGTTTTCTGCCAAAGGTTCAACGGATGGGGAGAGCAATACCCCATTGAGCAATCTTCAGAGTAAAGCAGCTCAAGCCATTGAGCGAGAATTTTGGAAACCAAGTAAAGAGAAAATTACAGGGGCGCCAAAACTTGAGGCAGAAGGCCAAACTGAGTTTGGAGCTTTTACTGAAACACCCGACGGACGTGAAGCTGTAAAGGCCATGATTGATAATCCTGATATTGAAGTTACCGTAAATCGTTTGGACGATAACGGTAATGAAGAAACCATCTCAATGACTGCTCGAGATTGGCTTGACTACATTCGTGAGCAAGAAGAAATTGCTAAAGATGAAATCCAAGCTGTACGAGCCTTAGCAAGTTGCGCATTAAAATTTGGGAGTGAAGCAGCATGAGAACAGAATGTCGTGAGCAGGTTGCCCAAGCATTGGGTAAGAAAAAATTAAGTGCTGCGGATAGTAACCGAATTTCTCAGTTATATATTCGTGCTCAAAATATTCTTGCACGTACAGATTCAGATTGGCTGTTAAAAAGCCCAGCTGAAAGGGCAGAGGCTATAGCTCAAAAAACGGCGAGTGATTTATCTATTCAGATTGCCAAAAACAACCAGAATATTGCTCGTGATGCAATTTTAAAGGCACAGTTAGAGCAGGAAATTTATTCTCACTCTACACTGAATCCTATTCAGGTTCTTATGCGTAAGATAGCCTATTTCTCTGATCAAAGCGGAATACAGTCAGTAGAAAAGCAATCACAAGCACTTCACAGTAGATGGATGTCTTTAGTTGCTGATGTCTTCACTAAAACCCAAGAAAGATGGGGACTTTCAGTAAATAAAGAAATGACCGATGACCTTATTCGCGTTATGTTCGGTGGCAAATCAGATAATCCAGAAATCACAGCAATGGCCAAAGAGGTCCGCTTTGCATTGGAAGAAATGCGCTTAGCTTTTAACAGAGCGGGTGGGAATATTCGCAAGCTTGATAACTGGGGATTCATGACATCTCATGATCAAAAGAAGGTAGTGTTATCTACCGAGAAGGAATGGGTTGATGAAGTTCTTCCAAAATTAGATCGCAATCAATATGTCCGAGGTGATGGTCTACTGATGAGCGATAGTGAAGTACGCACAATGCTTAAAGATGTTTACCGGACCATCGCTACCAATGGAGCGAACAAATTTTTAGATGGGCGTAAAAGTATTACTCCTGTTGGCGGTCGTTCTAAAATGGCGAATAGACACCAAGAAGCCCGTGCTCTTCATTTCAAAGACGGTGATTCATGGCTTGAGTATCAGGCTAAATTTGGTACATACAATGAAACGGGTTTTCATGAAATATTGAAAAATCATACCCATCGGATGAGCACTGAAATTGCCATGATGCAAAATTTTGGCTCTAACCCTCGGTTGAGTTTTGAAAATTTATTAGAAGAGGCAAGCACGAAATTAAAAGCTGATCCAGAAAATGGCAGCAAACATGGCGAAATTGATAAACAATCTAAACGTGCTTTATCTATGTACAATACCTTAGATGCCAATACTAGGGCGGTTGATTCCACCTTGGGTAATGTAATGGGAGGACTGCGAGCCTTAATGGTTGCTTCAAAGTTAGGAGGAACCACTCTAACGACTATCGGGGATCATGCTAGTACAAAGAAAATAGCGAATATGCTAGGGCTCTCCTATACAAAATCGGTTTTGCCTGAGTATATGAAGCAGCTTACACAAGGTAAATATCGAGATGAGGCTCTTCGTTTTGGGCTCGGTATTACAGAGATGGTAGGTTCAACATCTCGTTTTGGCGATGCTGATATCATTAGCAGTGCAACTAAAGCAGGTCGGTTTAACGCTCGAATGCAGCAACTAGCATCTACAACTTTGAAAATTTCAGGATTAAATGCAGTTACAGCGGGTATGAAACGAGCATTTAATTTGGTCCACATGAATAAAATTGCAGAAATGACTCGTAGTACCCATTGGAAAGATTTAGGAAAAGATGATCTTAAAATTTTAAAAGGTAACGGAATTACTGAAAAAGACTGGAATTTATGGAGAGAGTTAACCCCATCAAAAAGAGAGGATGGGGCTATTGTATTAACTCAAAATGATTTCTTTAATGCATCAGATGAAGTGATTAAGAAATTCTTGCCAAAAGACAAGCAGGATAGTCCTACCGCTTTAGCAGATTATCGTTATAAAGCAGCAATGAAATATCAGACCCATATTTTTAATGAAGAGTCGGTAGCTGTCATTGAAGCGGGAGTGCGTGAGCGGAGTATTATTAATCTTGGGGATGCGGGAACTATACAAGGTGAACTAGGCAGAACATTTTTCCAGTTTAAAGGCTTCCCCTTAGCTTATATGCTGCGCATTGGGCATAGAGCTTTTGCACAAGGGGATATTAAAAGTAGAGCAACATTTCTTGTATCACTTCTAGCTTACCAAACTTTGGCAGGGGCTTTTATTGTTCAACTGCAAAACCTTGTCAACGGTAAAAATCCTGAGCCAGTTTTTACTCCCGATTTCTTTGGTAAGTCTATTCTAAAAGGTGGCGGGCTTTCATTTATGGGCGATTTAATGAGTGCACTATCAGACCCTACTGGGCGTAGCTTTGGGGATTTTGTTGCAGGTCCATTAGTGAGCCAAGGCGGTAAACTTGGCATGTTGCTAACTGGTATGGGTAATAGCTTTATTGAAGGTAAAGAATCTACACGAGCAATGGAAATTGCAAATACCTTGAAGGGTAATTTACCGTTTCAAAACATATGGTACAGTAAGCTGATAATTGACAGAATGTTGTACTCTAAACTTCAAAACATGATTGACCCTGACTACTTACCAAAAACACAACAACGGTTAGAAAATTTGGGCAACAGCTATTGGTGGGATTTAAGCGAATGAAAAAAATTTATATATTTCTTTTTTTTCTTTTCTCCTTGTCTATCCATGCTGAAGAAGTTGTTTCAGAATATGCTGCAGTTTCTAAGGATTTTCAGCAAGACTTTAAGGATGAGCTGTTTGGGCCTAATACAGGATATAGCTGGATGGGCGTACCAACAGAAGAATACGATCAAAAAGTTATTTTAGGTGCTCGAAGTATTTATTGTGCCAAGGTTGCAGATATTCTTGATAAACCCTTGGAGGCTATAAAACTTTTCAATAAAGGTGCAGAAAATTTAAATGAATATTCTAATCAATTAAATGTCAGAAATTCTGTTTCAACAAAATATAATTCTATTTTGAGATTTTCTAAGCCTTCGTATGTTTTAGGAAGTGACGTCATTAAAGGAATGATAATTGAAAGCATCATATCTTCAATTGATGAGCAGTTTTACACATTAGGCAGTGATAAAAAAGCAAGACAATCTCAACTAAAGATTTTTTATTCTGATGAATGTAGTTTATACCTCTAAAAATCGAATTTTATAACTGGTTATTTATATACTAAATATTAATGAAAGGGTCTAAGTTTTAGACCCTTTTGAAATTAGGGTGAAATGCATTTTTAAAAATTAATAAAAACGTGGACGTCGCATAACACTATGATCAGCGGCTTTAATTCTATGGCATCTGAAAGTTGTAGAATACTTAATTTCTAAACTTCTTAAATATGTTTCCTCTTTCATGTTTTCAATTCCGTGAAAGGCCATACTTAAAGAGGCAAAGATTTTTGACTCTTCATAATCATCAGTTAAGTAACATAGGATTTGTGGATCAGTTTTTTTAAATTTTTCAATATCAGAAATTCGACTATTGATTATTGATTCAACCTCTTCAAAAGAATTCAATTGACTCAGTATCGTATTGACCCTTTTCCGTACTACAGCAGGTTGTATCTTTTCACCTTCAATAATTTGATTGTGAGATTTTAAAGCATCTCTCAGCGCCTCACGAAGTTTGGAAACTTTCTTTTCAAATTCTTTGAAATTTCTATCATCAAAAATACTTAATGATGATATATGACCGATGGTATGAGTTCCCATATAAATTAGAGCTTCTTCATTCGGATTATCAGGATCAGGTTTTCCTAATTTGTAGGTCTTTACTTCAACTTTTGTATTAGAAGCTTTGTAGCGCTCATTTAGTTTTAAATAATTTCTAGAACCAATACTAAGTTTTAAATTAAAGTAAAAATCTTCTATATTTTTTAATTTGACTACGATATTACCTAATCTTTCTGTATATTCATCAAAACGGATAGCAAAGTCAAAAACCTTACCTAATTTTTTCTCAGCTTCTTTAGTATTTTCATAAAGATTAATTCCTTGAATAATACCTCCATTCGCACCAAATTTTTTTTCCGCACAGTCATTGCCCATTATGCTTAGAGTGCCATCTTTTAGCTGGATCACGTAACCAAAGTTGTGTTTATGATTACAAAGTCCTCTATCACTAAGTAAGCAGCAATGCATGTCTCTGTCTCGAATTTGATAATCAGAAAATACTGAATCAAAATTCTCAGGTGTAATTAAATTTTTTTCTAAAAAACCCGGTAAACCTAAAACTTCATCATAATTAGTAATACGTGGAGTCGATGCCATCTAATTGTCTCTATAAAATTTATAATTAATTATAAATGGATTAAAAAAAATTCGTTACGCTTGACCGTTGTAAAAATAACTTTAAACGACAAAGCACGTCGCAGGGATTTATCTGGTTAGCCCTATATTTGTAACTATCTATTAGCTGTTGACACTACTAACACGATATAAAGATTTATATAGCTTTTCTTAACTACAATACTGGTAGTGATAAATTTTTAGGATAAGAACTTTGGATATTGAAAAACTAATTGCTGAATGCAAAGATTTGGTAGATACATTGGCTGAGTCAAAAAAGAAGTTGCAAGATCTAGTTTCTATTAAGGCAAATTATTATTCATTGTCAGGAGAGTCTGTGGAGGCAATCACGCAGGTTGTCATGTTTGATTGTGACACTACCTTTAATTTACTTAAGCAGGAGATATTCGACTTCTACTCAAAACGTTATAGGAATGAGCCCTTCATGCACTTAGTTGATATAGAGTTGGAATCCATAAAAGAAGAAATGAAAATGAGCTCCATGAAGATAGTTTTAAATATTCGAGTCCAAGAAAAAATTGAAAGAACGGAAAAGAAACTTCAGAGCATTGAAAAAGATCTACCTAAGTATTCATAAAGATTTAAATTATGAGTACTTTGAGATTTATGAATTAGGTAGATTCTAATGCGGTTTTTACCCTTTTTAGTGAGTAACGGCCGCTTATGCTTTTTATCTTTTGTTCTTTGCAGAGGTTTTTAAAAAGGTAGTAAGTCATACCGGGAATGCGTTCACATATTTGACTTATATTAAGTAATTCATCCTCCTGATTAGCTAATACCTTAGTAACCGCACGTTCACATGCTTCTTCCAATAATTTGGATAGTTCGTCAGCTGTTATCAAAACAAATTTTATTTCGGTAGTCATCAGGATGATTTCCTAATATTTAGTTTGTAGGACTATAGTGAAAGTGCCTACATTAATTCTAGTTTTTCCGCCGAACGCCTCTTTTTATATTTAGCAAATGTAAGTTATCTAAAATGGGGATAACTTCGTTTGGATCATAAAGATGTTTACCTTCATTGCCTTTATTAAACACTCGAAGGTGTTCTATAAGTGATTTTCTTGAAAGTGAGTACCGTTCTAACAGCCATGCAGCATCAACTCTTCTCGGCAGTTCTTCTGATCTTAATTCAATGATCTTGCAACCGGCTATTTCTTCACCTAAGAAGAGTTAGGAGAGGCATCGCCTTCAAGGGTAATGATGTATTTCTTTTTCATTTTTATTTGCCTAGTGGTTTTTTATTTAATAATTTTACAAATTACAGAGTATTGTTCTTGCATTTCTACTTGTACTTATTAAATCGATTTCAGGATATCTTTGATGGATAAATTCACAAAAATCTTTTTGTAAATGTATAAAATCAGATACTAAAAGTTGCAAGTTCTCATACATAGCGTTTTCAGCAGGAGTACGGCAAAAGTCCATTGGCATGATAAAGCTCCAAGTATTTGTATGTTCCAACCACTGATAGGGGGCATGCAATATATTTTGTTCTATTTCAAGCCACTTATTAATCCAACTACATAATACTGCTTTTAAATCCAAATCATAAAGATTAAATAGTGGGCTATAGTATAGATTTTTTAGAAGCTCGAGATTCTTTAGAAAATTATAAGGAAAAAACTTAGGGGAAAGCTCTAAATAATATTGAATCGGCTCGATATCAATGTAGTTTAAAAAATTTGTCAAACTTGATATATCACGAGCTCTGAGGTCGGGTTGACTTTGGGGATTTATAGAGCTTTTGAAAAACTGAGGATAAAATCTCTCTACTTCACCCATATTCTTCGATAATTCTTGTTCAATATCGGCCCAAAAAATTAGACCTACACCAAATTTTCCGTTTACTATGCGACTTTGTGAAAGTGCAGCAACTTCACGTTGTATATTTACATCTCGTACCGCTGATGTGGCGATGTACATTTCTGCTATAGGCGGGGTAAATAATTCAGCATTATTTATTTCTTTATTAATAATTTCTATGGTTAAATTATTAACTAATGTGTTCTTACATTGTACGCCAATAAGTTGTCCAAGTTGTCCATCCCCGTAGATATCAACTCCATCTTGTTTCTGACCTATTCGCCCAAATCTTGAAAAGTTAGGATTTGACCATTTTATTTTACTTATTGATAAACAAATATCTTCAAACTCATTCCAGTCCTTTGGTCGTGGTAATTCTAAATTCGCAGCGGTAGGCATAGAATTATTTCCTCATTTTATAAATAAAAAGTTTCATTTTGTGAAGATAACACAATCGTATCTAATTACTGGGAACTTGTCTTATGTTGAGCAATCAGAATCTTAACGTTGGATAAATTTACCCTGCCAGATATAAGTGGCTATAGTGATAAAGATTAGGTAAGCATCATCTTAACCTCTAGCCAAGCCTTGGATAATTTGTACACCTGTATGTACACTTTTATTCTTAACTGTATTTATCTTAATAAAAATCAATGTTTTATATTTTAATTAGGTATTGGATATACCTACCAAGATTTAAAGTCATATAAACTCGAATAGCTTTACATGACTAAAAAAGCCCTAAATTATAATAGTTTAGGGCTTTTTTATTGGTTTTTATAAATTAATTTCAGTTTCTATATACGCCTAAAAGAGCAATTTCATTTCCTAAAAGGCTGAAGCAGTTTGGAGCTTTATTTAATACCGAATGTTTTAGATAACGATAAATTCTTTATTAATAATTAAAACTAGCGAAGTACCTCCTATTTGAGGTACTTCTAGGATCTATATTTATGCAAAAAAAACTTCCAATACCAGATAACTTACCAAATCATTTAACGGACATTTTTTATCATATCAATATAAATTTGCCTAAAGGTGATTTAAAAGAAACTGTAGAGCTGGATAAAGCAATAAATCAAGTTAACGCAAGTGATGTATATGCTTTACAGGATTATCCTCTGCATAATTTATCTGAATATGCGGGTTGGGCTCTTAACTCAGAAACAACTCAATCTGCAAGTAAAGATAGCCCTTTATTAATTACTCATTGGTATTATTGGGGACAACAGCTTTATAGATCTATTAATCCGTATAAATTAGATCTAAAAACTCCAAGTTTGTTAGAAATTCCTGCCTATACAAAATTACCAGGATCTTTAGATTCAGTGATTGCTGAACAAGATGAAAGATTAGATCTTTCTGATACCGATGCTAAAAAGATTACTGGTTCTATTCCTGCCATGCATGGTGTTATCTCAAAGGGCAGTATATTTAAACAAGGCGATGTGATTCTAAAAAAAGATGAGAAACTGACTCCTGAAAAATTAATTGTTTTAAGACGAGCGGGAATCAAAGAATTATCTATATATAAAAACCCCAAAATTCTCATTATAAGTATGCATTCTTTTGATAAAGAAGAAATGAGTGAGGAAAGTCTGTATGTTAAAGATGTCTTGAAAACATGGGGCTACGAACAGGTAGAAATCAAATCACTCAAACCTGAACGTTTTGATGCTGCATTTAATAATCTTAAAAAAGATAATGGCCCAGCTTTAGATAACTCATTAACGACAAGCAGGGACGATTATATAAAATTCTTTGAAGAACAAACTTCAAACTTTGATGTCATTATTTGCTGCACATATCAAAATAATCGTTCTTCTTTATTCCAGCTTGAAAAACTTCCAATCTTTGATCAAAGCAGCATGTCATCAGCCTTGAATACACGTTGTATGCCAGCTAATGAAATTAAAATTCTTAAAGGACAAGATAGGACTCCACCTAGTCGTGAGACTGTGCAGATATATGATGAAAGCGGTAATCATAAAGGTATGCGTGTAGTCGTTACAGAAGACAAAGCGACTATTATTAATTTACCGGGTGACATCCAAGATATTGCGATTCTAATGCATGCTTTTGTGAAATATATTTTGAATAAGCACATCTCAGACTTTTTTGATCATGCTTACTTTAAAGGTAAAACTGACATAGAAATTGTTCCTGATGTGACAAACAGAAAGTTGTTATGGGGTCATTATAAGCCTCAAGAAAATGGGGAATATGTATTAGAAATTATTGAGCAACAACAGTCATATCAGATAGAGCCATTTGTTAAAGCGAATTGTATTGTGATAGTACCTTTTCAAGAGCAGAAAATTGCAAAAGGCACTGATTTATATTTTATGAAAATAGGTTAAGTCTAATTTCTATTTATAATTTAATTGAGCGGTGTAACCTTTAAACTTGTTAAAAGGTTACAACCTATAAAGTTATAGCTGCCAAAACTCCCCTTTTATAAACCCCTCGTAAACAATAACTATCTCATTATTTATCCTTACTTTTTAATGATCTAATTTAAAGCAAATGTCATTTTGTGTGCTTGACTGCTAAAGGGTAGAGCACTATCCTTTGCCTGCTGGCCACATTGCCAGCCGGCTTTGACAGGCTGAATATTATCTCCCGCATCAGAGTTATTTCTTCTGAGGAATAGTCTTGTGTGGTAGCTACTCGTCCCTTTCCCGTAGCGGTAGGACGGGAGAGGGACACCCTCGGGTGTGCTAGTTTGAGATAATACTAGTCTGTCAACCTTCTTCCGTTCTGCCACCATAATTTTATAAATGTCTGGCAGAACTCCCAATAAAAAGGAGTTGGCTTTGCACATTCATAATTTCTTGGCAGTCTTTGCCAAAAGCTATAACGACACAACTTAAAAATTTAAAGCAGCTTGATGCCCTTTAGGGTTTTCAGGCTTTAAGTCATTACGGCTCAAAAAACTTTGCATTAACGATAAAACTTGAGATGTGCCAAGCACAGTCTTTACGGCTTTGCTGTGCCTTTTTTTCTCCCAGAAAGGGCACAGGCTTTTTTCTCTTTTAGAAACAACAAGAATTTATAACGGTAAAAATATGCGAAATTTAGTTCTCCCAACACGTGCGATCCAAATTATTAATACATCGATTCATTTGTTTCACCATCACGGATTTCATACAGTGGGCATCGACCGAATCGTGAAAGAGTCTCAAACTCCAAAAGCAACTTTTTATAACTACTTTCATTCTAAAGAGCGATTTATTGAAATCTGTTTGATCGTGCAAAAAGAACGCTTAAAAGAAAAAGTGGATGTAATTGTTGAGTACGACCAAAGTACAAACGGGAAGGATAAACTTAAGAAACTTTATTTCTTACATAGCGATGTAGAAGGGCCGTACTATTTATTATTTAAAGCAATTTTTGAAACAAAACTGACCTATCCAAAAGCCTATATCACCGCAGTGAGATATAGAACGTGGCTCATCAATGAAATTTATAGTCAGCTTAGAACACTCAGAAATGATGCAACCTTTCAGGATGCCAAATTATTTTTATATATGATTGAAGGTGCAATTATTCAGCTTTTAAGCTCGGATGCGGCAATCGAACGGGAAAGGGTGATGGATTGTTTTTTGGCGGGGTTGGTTTCTGGCTAATGAAAACCAATATTTTTTAATTTAACTGCATCAGCCTAAACGATGCAGTTAAATGTAAAGATTAAGAAATTTCTAAAATTTTCTGAGCGATATATAAATCTTGTATAGATAACCCTGAACTATCATAAATTGTGATTTGTTCCTGAGATAGTCTTCCTTGAGTCTTTGCTAAAAGCACATCACCTATATTTGTTAAAGTGGCAGACTCAGGCGCATGTTGAAATTCACCAATGACTTTGGACTGAGTATTAAGATCACAAAATAAACCACTAAGTAGAAATAGCTGTGGTGGAAGCTCTTGTTTACCTTGTTTATCAGACCCTATAGATGAAATGTGTGTGCCAGCTTTGACCCATTCTGCTTTAAAAAGAGGAGCGTGTGAGGAAGTCGCGGTCACAATAATATCGGCTTGTTCACAGGCTTCTTTTGCTTCTGAAACCCCAGTTTTAATCCCTAAGTGATTGAGGTCTTTTGCCATTTTTTCAGCTTTACTTGAGTTGCGTCCTACTATCAAAATCTGTTCGAAATTTCTAATTCTCGCTAAAGCCTCGCATTCATATTTGGCCTGATTTCCTGTACCAAATATAGCCAATATTTTTGAATCTTTTCTTGCAAGTACATGGGTTGCAACAGCATTAGATGCCGCTGTACGAAACGCGTTGACTTTGCCTGCTTCGATGGCTGCTGCCATTTTTCCATTGGTCTGATTAAATAATAAAATTAGAGCATTATGTCGAGGTAAACCATTTTTAGGGTTATCTTCCCAAAAAGAACCGACTTTAAGACCAGCTAAATGCTGAGTCGCCGATGACTTAACACTAAATATATTTTTGCTATCGGAAGCTTGACCATGAACCACAGCAAAACTTTTAGTGTCGGGTTGAGTTGCAGCAATTAAAGCTTGGTAAATGGCGTCATAAGCCAGTTCGTGATTGATGAGAGCAGAAGATTCAGATTCAGAAATAAATCTCATCACCATCTCCAAAAGTTTATTTAAATTAAGATGCGACTAAGTCGAGAGGCATGTGCATATTGAAGGTCTATCTATGACGTTTTAGCTGACACCATAGATAGATAGCGACTTTTATTAAGCTGATAGAAAAGCTACATATTTAGAAATATCAACGTTTCCACCGCTAATAATGATGCCTATACGTTTGCCTTTTAATTCATGTTTTAAATTACGTGCAGCAGCAAATCCAAGACATCCTGTCGGTTCAACCACCATCTTCATTCTTTCAGCAAAGAACTTCATACAGCTAATGAGGTCTTCATCTTCTACTGTCAAAATGTCATCAACATTCTTTTGAATAATAGGGAATGTTAATTTGCCTAAATATTGAGTTTGAGCGCCATCGGCAATGGTTTGTGGCGTATCAATATGAACAATTTCTCCTTTTCTTAAAGACATTTGCCCATCATTTCCTAGAGCAGGTTCAACACCATATATTTTACAGTTTGGTGAGAGATGGCGAGCAGACAGGGCAGAACCTGCCAATAAACCACCACCACCTAAACATACAAACAGGTAATCTAATTCACCAACCTCTTCAAATAACTCTTTTGCAGCCGTTCCTTGACCTGCAATTACATGGGGATGGTCATAAGATGGAATGAGTGTCAGGCCATTTTTTTCAGCGATTTCTTTTCCAATTTTTTCCCGATCTTCCGTATAGCGGTCAAATTCAACAATATCACCGCCGTATTCTCGCGTTGCTGCCATTTTTGCAGCAGGAGCATCTTGAGGCATAACGATTATGGCTGGAATACCAAGAGTTTTTGCTGACAGTGCAATTGCTTGTGCATGATTTCCCGAAGAGAAAGCAACCACACCAGCTTTTTTTTGAGTGTCATTAAATTGCAAAAGCGCATTCATTGCGCCACGAAATTTGAAAGCGCCAACACGCTGAAAATTCTCACATTTAAAAAATACTTCTGCTTCAAATTCATTGTTAACAGTACGTGAAGTTAAAACAGGAGTCTTATTTACAAAACCTTTTATACGTTCAGCAGCGGCTGCTACATCTTCATAAGTGGGAAGGGTTAAATTTTTCATAATTAAACCTAATTCTATTCAATGTTTTTAGATGCAAGATTTCCTATTGCGCAAGGAACACTCAATATATTGACCTTCTTTAGATAAAATATATATTTTTAGATAAAATGTCTAATTTTATTTTCTAATGTGATAACAATGAGATATAAGATTTTGATTTACATTAAGTTTAAAATTAGATAAAAAGTCTAAATTACTATTGCATGCTTTACGCTAGGTTTGAAATAGTAATTAAGTCATTAGGAGGAAATACATTGGGCAATCGTGATAAACATTTACTCACTCAACTAGATACTATCGCGAAGGGGTTAAGTGAAACGCTATTTCCTTTTTGTGAAGTTGTTGTCCATGACTTAACAAATCCTGAGCATGCCATACTCTCAATACACAATAATTTATCAGGCCGAAAAATTGGAGATCCAGCGACTGAATTAGGGCTGGCTAGAATTATGTCTCCAGAATTTCCAAATCTTATTTCAAACTATGCAAACCAGTTTGCTGATGGTCGCCCTGCAAAAAGTACTTCCATTGGTATTAAAGATGAAGAAGGCGAGTATGTGGCCGCTTTATGTATGAATATTGATTTAACTCTATTTAGAGGAATGCAAAGCGCTTTAGATCAGTTTACTAAAATTGAAACTAATAACATTATTGAAAATTTAGAACCGAATGGTACAGAAGCAATTCGAAGATATATCGATCAATTTGCATCAAAACATGCCACTACACCACGCATGTTAAAACTCAATGAGCGAAAACAATTAATCCATGAGTTAAAGAATAATGGCTTATTAGACATTAAAAAGGCTGTGGAGACGGTTGCACAACATTTGGGTATATCCAGAGCGAGTGCCTATTTGTATGTGAAGGAAACTTAAAAGTTATTCTTATCTATCAAAAAACAACTTGTTTATTAAACATGACTCATATAATAAATGGGAACGCAACAAGCATCTCTATAGCTTGATCTAGGAGGTCGTTATTTGAAGTTATTTATTATTATATTCATAGTAATTTTTTCTAGTATTGGGCTCATTTGTTTAATCGCGCTACTCAGAAATTTAAAAAATTATTCACCATCTGGTGAGCAGGATCATTCATCTGCTTCAACACATCATTTTCACGATAATAGTCCGAGTCATCATCATAGCTCTAGTTACTCAAATGACTGTTCATCATCATCTTCAGATTCAGGCGGATGTGATGGCGGCGGTGGCGGGGGAGATTAAAAAAAGCCCTTTTATGCAAAGGGCTTTTTTTATAATTTAAGGTAAATCGAACCAGATAAATTGACTGTCTTCAGTTGCGTGAATTGTCGCTTTATCTTCAAAAACTAAAGCATCGCCTGCTTTAACTT
>MTEX01005471.1_pt1 | contig 29154 bp, 36 predicted proteins | sample 1042691 | NCBI WGS metagenome assembly MTEX01 (sample SAMN06185810, study PRJNA358809) | soil metagenome | isolation source: soil biostimulated with molasses as carbon source | place: India | collected 2015-05-23
CAGCTTATAAAAATGAGGCAGCTTTTCGCCAAATTGTTTTGATTAATATTATTTTGATTCCGGTTAGTTTTTTTCTTGATGTGAGCCGTAGTGAGCATGTGTTACTGATTATTGTATGTCTTTTTGCAATGATCGTTGAGCTATTCAACTCGGCTATCGAGGCAGTGGTTGATCGAGTTTCTCTTGAAAAACATCAGCTTTCTAAAAATGCAAAAGATATGGGAAGTGCTGCCCAATTTGTTGCACTCTCTATCATTGCTATTACATGGTTAATTATTTTATTAGGCTAAAAAAAAACCATGCCTACAAGTAAATAAGCATGGTTGTAACAAAAGAGGAACTTCTAGCTGCTGTTCCTGTTTTTAATATAAATAATGGAACTTAATTATTTCTTAAAATTACGTGAAAAATAAAAAAATCCCTGCATAAGCAGGGATTTTTTGGTTAAAGCGTTGATGCGTTATTACATCATGCCTAACATCATTATTACCTTATATGAACTACTATGAAGTAACTACTTGATCCAATATCACTCAGTATTTTTTATACTGAACTAGTATGAACTAGCATTACATGACATTACCAAATTTTGTGAGTAAGATTGTGAGTAAGGTCTCTCAAAAATAGCGTTACTCACACTTCATGTTAAACGATCTAAAAATCAAAAGATTAAAACCAACTGAAAAAGTCTTTCGCGTTGCTGATCATTCAGGTTTATGTTTAGAAGTCCGCCCATCTGGTGGAAAATTCTGGCGCTTCCGTTATCGCTATCTAACTAAAGCAAACATGCTGACAATCGGCCAATATCCAGAAGTTAGTTTAGCAGAAGCACGTTTAAAAACTCTAGAATTTAGAAAACAATTAGCCAACGGCGTAGATCCTTCAAGCTACCTACAAGAAGAATTATTAAAAGCCATTCAAGCGAACACAGGTACATTTAGTTTAGTTGCTGCTGAGTTTCTCGAAACGAAAACTGGCCAGCAATCTGAGGAGTGGTTTACACGCCGAAAAAGCTATTACAAAAAAGATATCTTCCCCATTCTTGGGAATAAACCAATTCATGAAGTTGATTCAATTGATATTAAAAATGTGCTTGATAGTACTATGGCCAGAATTAGAAAGTCAGGTAAGGGTACTGGAGAAGCACGTGGAATTTTCGTAAGGCAAATTATTGGTGAGGTTATGACTTATGCCATTATTACTAAACGAATCTCTATTGATCCCACTTATGCTTTAAGAGGATATATCAAGCTTCCAGAAGTTACCCATGCTAGGCCATTAACCGAAACTGAGAAAAAGGAATTATTCCCCAAGCTAAATGCATATGGTGGTTCAAAAAGCACTAGTAATGCTATTAAAGCGGCAACTTATTCTTGGCTCAGATCAATTGAAATCAGACGTGGAAGAAAAGAGTTTATTAATTTTGAGGATGAAACTTGGACTATTCCGGCTGTATCAAGAGCTGAAATTCTTGCTGGTAAACGTAATATGAAAAAGAACAGGATGCATATTGTTCCTTTATCAAAACAGCTTATTAAAATAATAAAAGAACAATTTGAGCTATACCCAAATAGTGAATATATCTTTCCGGGTGAAGATGGTGAGATGATTGGGAAAACTACTCTAAATACAGCATTAGATAATCTGGATATTGATTTTACTATGCATAGCTTAAGAGCTACCGCCTCAACCATTGCTAATGAAAATGGATTTAATCAAGATTGGGTAGAGTTGCAACTTGCACACGTGTCAGATAACAAAACACGTGCTTCATATAACCATGCCCAATGGCTAAACGATCGCAGAAACATGATGCAATGGTGGGCGGATCATGTAGATAGTTGGGCCAGTTAAGAAGCCCTTAAATGTAAAATCACTTACTAAATAATTGAGAATTAGCAAATGAAAGATTGGGTCTACTTTTATATTGAGTACACAATAAAATATGGTGAGCCATTTTATAAAGAGATAGGATGGTCATTAGGTTTAAGGAATAATTTTATGGTAGTAAGTTTAATACATAGCTGACAACGGATTGATTATATAACTTTAGAGGGATCTATATATGTGCGCCAATTATGAACCTATCAGTAAAGATCGTGTCCACCTTTTAGATCTCTTCGAACCTACTTTCGATTATAAAGCGGATGTTTATCCGGGTTATGACTGTCCACTTATTTTTTCTAAAGATGGCCATATAGAATGGCGCCAAGTAAAGTTCGGTATGATTCCACCATGGAACCATGATTTAAAGTTCTCTAAGTACACATACAATGCCCGAACTGAAACTGTAGATAAAAAGCCGAGCTTCCGACATGCATGGGCTAAAAGCCAATTCGCATTAATACCTGTAGAAAAAATTTATGAGCCTAGGTATGTGAATGGTAAAGCGGAAAGATGGGGAATTTATCGAGAGGATGGTCTACCTTTTACAGTAGCTGCTATTTATGATTCGACCGTGATTGATGGGCAGCAGGTAAGATCTATGTCGATGCTGACTATTAACGCAGATAATCACCCTTTCATGAGCCAGTTCCATAAACCAGAAGATGAGAAACGATCGATTATCGTCATTCCAGAAGAGTATCGAGAAGATTGGTTAAATTGTAATAAAGAAGAAGCGCTCCAATTTTTCTTTGAAATGCCGATCGGTGAATTTACTGCTGACTACTTCCCCAAACCAAAAAAAAGTGCAAATTAGCGCCGTTGATTTTCCGACCAAATGCATCGATCAACGCGACAAGTTACGACTAGTCATTATTTATCCACAACTTTTTAAATTTGAAATTTAACTAAGCTCTAGCATATCATCTTGAATATGTTACAAATTCAAGTTGGGGGATATTTTATGAGCGAAATTGCACCATCCATCATCCACATAAAACCATACCTCACACAAGGTATAGTTTTATGTGAGGCCTTATCTATCAAGCAGGTTGTACCTTCAACTCACATGCTTGTCCCTTATGCTTTAGAGAAGATCAACGCAGGCTTTCCATCCCCTGCTCAAGATTACATAGACAAAGCTCTCGACATGAACGAGCACTTAATAAAAAATGAAACTGCAACTTTCATTGTCAAAGTTGCTTCACTCTCGATGCTAAATGCTGGTATTGATATTGATGACGAACTAATTGTCGATCGCAGTCTCGATGCAAAACACGGCGATATTGTCGTGGCATTAATCGATAATGATTTTACAGTTAAGCGCCTAATGGTCGATGAAAAAGGCCAATGGCTAAAAGCAGAAAATCCAGATTACAAAGATATTCATTTATTAGATGGCCAAGAATTAATAATTTGGGGCGTTGTCACCTGTATTATTAAAATGATTAGAAACTCATGAAACATGAAAACAAAGTCTTTTTCTTGATTGACGTCAATAACATGTACGTTTCATGTGAGAGAGTCTTTGACCCAAGCTTAAATAACAAACCCGTCATCGTATTATCAAATAATGACGGGTGCGCCGTGGCGCGCAGCAACGAATCCAAAGCTCTAAATATAAAAATGGGTGTGCCGTTATTCCAAATTAAAGACATAGTTCAAAAACATAACGTAGTAGTGCTATCAAGTAACTATGTAATGTATGCCGAAATGTCACGGCGCTTTCATAAGATCCTTGCTTCATACGTAACAGATGAAGAAGTTGAACCATACTCAATAGACGAGTGCTTTGTTGATTTCACAGCTTATGAGAAGAACTTTGATTTAGAAAAAGTTGGTCACGATATGCGGGCGAAGATATTGAAATGGATTGGTTTACCCGTGTGCGTAGGAATTGGTCGCAGCAAGACGGAGGCAAAGATCTCCAATCATATAGCTAAGAAAAATCAAGGCTTTAACGGTGTTTGCGACCTCGTCAATATGGATCCATGTAATAAAGAATATTATTTTGATCAGATCGATGTAAGTGAAGTTTGGGGTGTTGGTCGTAAGCATGCAAAAAAACTACATGGAATGGGAGTTAAATCAGTATTGGATCTAGCTTGTACTGAAGCACGTGAAATGCAGCGGCAGTTTTCTATCGTCATGGCTCGTACAATTAATGAACTACAAGGCATTTCATGTATTGAAATAGAAGATACTCCGCCATCAAAAAAACAAATTATTAAATCATGTTCCTTTGGAGCAAAAGTAACTGAGCTAGATGATTTGAAAGAAGCTATAGCAATGCATGCACAAGAAGCATGTAAACGGTTGCGTGATGAAGAGTCACTGTGTGGTTGTCTACTAGTATTTGTTCAATCAAGCCCATTTGATGAAAGTGCGCCATTTTATAATAAGTCTATTACAGGTGCATTTTCTGAACCTACAGATTGCACAACAGATTTCGTAAGAGCAGCTGTACGGATGGTGTCAGATATATTTAAAGAAGGCATCAAATACAAGAAATGCGGCGTAGTGCTGACAGGACTTGAGCCCAAATCTGGCCATACCTATGACCTATTAACCGACTTTGAAATGATAGAAAAGAAAGAACAATTGATGCAGGCGCTTGATAAAGTGCATACAAAATTTGGAAAGAAGAAACTCGGTGTTGGTCCTTGTTATATTCCTGGTCGAACTTGGTCGATGTCGAGAGATAAACTTACTAAAAACCCATTTATGTGGGATCAGCTAACAATTGTTAAATAATTTATTGAAGGAAGTAAAAATGAACTTTACCAGACTAACTGATGAGCAATTAACGCAAACACTTATTCCTAAGCGTTTTGTTCCCCCAACACCGCCAGAATATGAGGGTAAAAATATGGTCTATGTTTTTGATAGTGAAGATTCTTTTAATTTAACTTATGATGAGCTTGTCGAGATTATTAGTAAGGCTCGAATGACTGGGCCGCAAATGATTCCAATTCTAGGAACTATTGGTGATTAATGAATAAAAGTGCCTTTTCCCTAAGTATTATGTTTATAGGGTTAATTTTAATAATCCTACTTTTTAGTATTTTTGGAATTTTATATTTCTTCTGGGGTAATGTTAAAGCTGTACAAGATAGCCTTTCAACTACTGGAAGTATATTTAGTGCAATTGCAACTTTAGGGGCAGCAGCTATTGCTGCCTACTTATTTAATGATTGGAAAGATCAACAAAGACACCAGAATTCCATTCAATTTGGCATAGAGGTTTATGCAAGTTTTAAAAAATTTGATGAATGCTTTACTGAGATCTGCAATGAATTAACTTCCCTAGAGTATCTACTTAAAGAAGTGTTGATTAACAATGAAACTAATCTAAGATTTGTTATTATAAATACTTCAAGCAAAATCTCTAATAGAAGCCAAGAACTCTTCAATCATTATTTAAACTTTCAAGATTCGTATACTAACTATTGTATTGTAACCAATCAGGAAGATTTACTAATTGATATTGAGCAAACTAGAGATAGCCTTCTAAAATTTTATAGTGTTTTATCCAATATTGAGTTTGAGAATTCATTAGAAGCCAAATTACAAAAAATCTTATTTTTAAATTCCGATCCAGTTAATCAAATAGGAACTTACATTTACAATTACTACATAAAACAGATCCTAGAAAAAATACGTTTGTAGTATATCGCCCTCCTTAGAGGGCTTCACACAAATACCTACACTCACATTGTTATTGATCGTATGAGCTGTGCACCCCGATAACAGAATGCACAGCAATAACGCCCTAAACATCGATCGGAACCATGTCGACCGTTTGACCAGCCAATTCATGATGACAGTCAGATAAAAATTGAATCTTCCCCTCAGTCAAAATCAGATGGCATCGGCTTGCTGGGTAATGATCATTAACTAGTAATGAAGGTGTAAATGTTGGCTTTTCAACATCACCATTAAAGTTCCAGATACTACCATTATGATGTGCGCCCTCTTTTACATGAAAAGGATGTAAATATTTACACCCGGGGCACTTAAACATATAGATGCCACTGCTCCAATATTCTAAATATGGCGTAAGCTCTGTTACTGTTTCTGCTTGAGCCATTTAGATCACCACTCGATTGCTGATCCAGCCATAGAAAAACTGTTCTTGGCTTGGATTGCGCTCACAGATTTCAATGTAACGCTGCCCTTGCATGATATTAAGAACTCGCACAAGCACTTTCTCGCCGTCTTTCCCACGTTTGGCTAAATAAGTTTTTAGAGCTCTCAGCGTTTCCGAGCCATAAACACCATCAATCACTAGATCAGAAAAACCAGCTTTACCTTGGTTGTTAAGCAAGTTCAAAGCACGTTGTAAAAGTGGCTTTGCAAATCCGGTACCGCAATTCACACCAGTATCTAAAAGCTCTTCAGCCACTGCTGAGCTGATTGTATTTACTTGATCGAATCGCGGAGCCGTCCAGTACTGCTTCTTATAAATTGCTTTGGCCACTTCAAGCGGTAGATCTTTCATGTTGCCCTTAAAGCCGTTAGTACGTGCTACTGCTTCAGTAATGCCGTACTTTGTTGCACCTCCTCGATCCGCTGGGTTATTTACATACCCGCCTTCGCGCTTAATCAAATCATCAAGATATTGTTCAATGTTCATTTTGCATTCCTATAAATATGGGAAAACCGCCCGAAGGCGGTTTTATGTTTGAGTAAATTACAATTGCTTGTTTTCTTCAGTTTTCTTTTTCTTTTCTAGCTCGGAACTACCGAAGTAATAACCACAAGCCATAGACATTGCCCCCGCAATAAAACCCAATGCTGTATTTAAAAGAGTGCTATTTTCCCTTGGCATTTCAACAAAGAATAAAGCAATCACTAAAACAAACATTAACCCCACAAGAGCAAATGAAAGATAGGCTCTTGTTTGTTCACTGCTCATCGTTATCCCCTTTTAAACGTTTTTTAGTCAGCTCATATTGCTTCGTTTGAAGCGCATGAATTTCGTCCTTACGCTTCTCATCTCGTTTTTTGAAATAAAGATTTGTTAGGTAGGTTGCTATACCGATTAAAATTGAAAAGACAACGGCCCAATCAATTTTGCCTATTACACCGATCAAGCTGCCTCCTACTACATAGCCATAAGTAAATTTTGTTGCAGTAGCAGCCGCCGTACTTGCAGCAGCTTCTACTACACTATTTGTTTGATCGTTCATGCATGCCTTCCTCCAGATCGTAGGCAAAAAAAAGCACCCGATTGGGTGCTAAATACGTAATTTAAATTAACCTTCAGAAGTACTTTGAGTAATCTGATTTGTATAGTTCCAGACTGTGTTTTCCCATACATCCCGTACAGCGACACGAATGTAATAAGGAGTTGTTGGTTGTAAGCCTCCAAAAGTAGTTGTTAAATCTGTGCCGGTCCACGTAGGCGGCGTTTGTGTAGGATCAAAATTAGAAGTAGCACTGAGCCATACCGCATAATCCTTAAGGTCTGGTACTTCGCTAGGCACCCAATTCACTGTAATAGAATCTACCGTAGCAGCTGTATAAACATTTAGAAGTACTGGCGGTACCGGATTACTAATACTTAATTCAGCATAGGTGCTAATCTGGTCGCCGTTCTTACTTGCTACACGTATTGTATAAGCTCGGCCGATACCATCAGTTTTAGCCTCTTCAATCGAATAGCTATAATCCGTATTAGTTGTATCAACCTGCCGAATCATTGCCCCGTTCGACCAGACTTGCACACGATAGCCATCTGCACCGGTTGAGCTTTGCCATTGAACCTTGAACGTGGTACCAACAAACGGCGATTGCAGCGATAGACCTTTCACACCAGCAGGACGCCCACCCGACAATGTATAGCTATATGCTGTTACCTCATCTAATGTTTGTTCTTTGCGTTCCAATCCATTAAAGCTAGTGAACTTTAAGAAGATCTGTTTACCCACAAGACTTTCATTGTATGGATATTCAAAGATAGCCCGATCAAGACGAACAAAAGGCTCACCAGCGTTATGAATCTGGGCATCGTCAAAACGTCCACGCAGAACATCACTTAATGTATAAAGACCGGATCCGTTTAATGTGGCCACTTGATAATTAAAATACTCGTCGCCAACTTTACAAATTGTTTGATCTGCTTGAGCATCTTCTAATGTGCCACTAAATATTTGACTAACTGTATTTAGTTCTACCTGTAGAGATGTGTCATCTGCATCTATAGCCGTTACTAATTGGCCATAACGTGCAGATCCGTAAATAGTGCCGATCATTTCATAAGTCGTATTATCAAGACTTGCCCAAACGTTACAGCCACCCCAGTTAATCCCACCTGAAACAGCAACCCATACTTGATTCTTACCATCTGTCAGATCTAGCGGAGGTTCAAATATAGCTGGAGCATTCACATTACCCGGTTCTTCATTACCACCTTGATAACCATTCGATGCTTGTGAATCGTATTCAATCGCAGATCTTGAACCTATGGCCAACTCTTCAGCTGTAATGGTTAGTTCGCCGTCCTCATCTTCCTCTATACGTGTAATGCGTACAGGAAATTGATTTAATCCCAATGCCGCATCTGTAATAGTAACAATATCCATTGGCTCAAGCCGGCAGTACTTCCAACCTAAAGAAAATTCATATTCATTACGCACATAAAGCAATCGTTGTAAACGAAGCTGTGCAGCATGACGGGCTATTTTTGGCTCACAAAAATAATGGCTTTCTACTGGATCCTCCGTCCTTAAACCAAACATCTCGATATTTGCTTGGTCCTTGGCTTCAGTCGTTTCTGTGTTGTACTGGTTGTAGCGATTGATGTATTCAATCTGTACATGATTATAAGCATCAGTATCGCGGCTACGGCGAACTCGCACTGGTTCGTCATCACTAATAAAATCATCATCAGTTAAGTGATAAACCGGTGTGAGATCCGGTGTAAAAGTAACGCCGTTTCCAGTAATAGCTGAATCGCCAAAAGAACGGATCTTTAAACCGTCTGGACTTGGTACCACCGCACAATTTACAGCCTCAACAATTTCATTGATTGTTTCATATGCTGGGCGTTGTTCTGTGAATGCTGGACTAATTAAAAGGTTAGCAGCACGGCAATAAGTGCGGAACTCTTCTAAATCTGCCATATTTAAATTAGGTGCTGCGCCGTGCCGAGGATGTGTAATAAAGTCCTCAATCACATCAGCTGGATTAGCATCATCAATAGTTTCTGACAACGTAATAGTACTGATCACTTCAAAGTTATGATTTGAAAGACTTGCGCTATTTCCCATCTCATAATTGGCACATGCCACATATCCGAGATAAGGATAGTTGATTGCCTGATCAGGATGTTTCGATACTAACCAGCCCCACGGCGGATTATTATTACCATCATATAATTCAAACTTTAGCTGATCGATTGGATCTAACGTAATAGTTCCCTCCAGCTTTGGTATGAACTGTTCTTTATCAACCCAAATCAGGCCAATCTTTTTAATCTGGTTCTCACATAGCCCAAGCATGAGAGACGCACTATAACTAAATGTAGTGTTACTAGTTTTAGTGCTCCCACCCTTCCCGCCTGACTTCTCAACCGTAGTATGAGGTGTTGCAAGAAAATCACCGTACCAAAACATGTTGGCAGCTACGCGTGTTTTACCATACACCAAAGGCTGGCAAAGCCCATAAGCTGATTGTTGAATCCGCATAGAGTTAATACGGGTATCAGTTGTACTAATCGTAGTACCGCCAAATAATCCACCCATTATTTCAGCCTCTTCATACGAAAAAACCCGGCAATTCGCCGGGCTAAACTTCCTTTTGTTCCATCTTGGATAATGACTCCTTGATGGAGATAACTGTGAATAACCTGCGGCCATTCGATAACAATTGCACCATGACTAATGCACTTGCCAAATTGATATAAAACAATGTCGCCCGGTTGTGGTGGTCCATCTATTTGATTACATACACCTAAAATGAGCTCTAAATATCGTTGCCCCATTTGATGCATGTGCCAATCTGGAGGATATGGCCGTGGATCTAAATGATCCATGAGCCCTACTTTCTCGTAGACCTCACAGATCAAGGTTCCACAATCCACTCCAACACCTTTAACACGGCCTTGATGATGGTAAGGAGTACCAAGCCAAGTTAAAGCCTCTTGAACTGCTTCTAAATTTTTCATTTAAATTAAACTTTCCAGAAACTTTTTAACAAGACGTGCAATACGCTGATGCCCCAGATCATTAGGATGGACACCATCAGGGGCTGTATAACCCGGTGCAGTAAAATAATAGGCATTGGCTGTGCTGTTATAGACAGCTAGTCCAGAACCGTTATAAAGATCAAGATAAGGAATGCCATAATGATTTGCATATTGAATAATCAATTCAGCAATCATTCTGATCGTTACCCCATAAGCGTTAGGGTTGCCACCATCAATTCCATAACTATCGGCACTAGGCAAAGGCAATATAATGCCAAGCTTTTTTAATGGAAATTTATTTACTAGGTTACTGAGCAATAAGTTAATAGATCCAGCAACTGTTTCGATCCCGGTACCATCACCAAATTGACCCAATGGACGAGCTCTAACACCGAAATCATTACGCCCTAAAAATACCGTCACAAAGTCAGGATTTTGGGTAATATTATTTGGCGTATTTGCCTTGTCGTTCCATCCATTACCAGATGTGCCATAGTTATAAATATTCATGCCGCCAACCATGTCAGAGACATAGTCGTGATAATTTTTATTGGTGCGGAAATTATGCTCTGTGAGGCTATCCCCTATTACTGCCCAGCTAAGACCTGTTAAAGGTGATACACCTTCAATACCGTCTACTTTAGCTTCTAAAAGCTCAAATCGTTGCTCAAAGTTTTCAGGTAACTGAGCAATTACATTTGCACCTCTGATCTTAGTGATGTAAGCCGGATTAGATGAATCTTGAATAACTAGATTACCAATCACATTGTAAGATTGAGAAGATAAGGCTGTAGTAAAGACGGCATAACTATGCGGAGAATCGGCAGGTACAGTGAATTTTTTTATACCGGTTGTGTGATTGTCTAGCAAAATCACTTGAACAACTGTGCCTTCTTCAATCTTATTGTCTGAAAGCAAACCAATACATGCATTTGATAAAAATGCAGGGCTCGTAATGTAATAAGTCTTACCTGCTTCAACACTAAATATTACTGTTGAAGAAACTGTATATCTCAGAATATTTGAAGTTATACGGTTAAGATAGAGACCAGCATTTTCATTCTGAGTATCGTAAAGATCTACTGTAGACACCTCGATATCAGATTCACGTAAAGCTTCCTGTTCTAATACCTTAATTTTTTCATGAGCGGGTTCATCGTAAACAGGAGCTCCAGCAGCTTTTTTGATAACCTCAATAAAGCCATCCGAAGAAATTAAAGTACCTGTACGAATATCTACAGACTGGGTAGACCAATAAGTATTAAGGAAACCGAAATTATGTCCATAAGGTACGGTGAATTCTTTAATTAACGGATCTGTCGTATCTTTTAAAACAATAAGAGTCGTTGGCTTACCACCCTCATGATTTGAGGTTGCTGAAGTACCCAATACAACAACACTCTTATTGATTGCAGTCGTAGTTTTTAATTGATAGGTTTTACCCGGTACAACTGGAAAAATATTTACTACTTCATTCGTACTTACCCGAATTGCCCCGCCGCTTGGGTTAACGTTAATTCCAGAGATGTTATTAGCAGTATTGTAAAGATTTTCAATTAATTCCTTTTTTAGAGCATTATCAACATAAGCTAAAACTGCAGTTTTAGGATCATATGGACTCTTTGTTAAAGTCGTTGCGCCTGAAGATGCTTTGTAATACGAACCGCCGTCAGAAGCACTCAATACTTCAACTTTAGTATTTAAAGCAATGTTTGCAATATCAGCATTAGCTTCCGCTAAAGTTGGATAAGTTTTTAATGCACCATTTTGAAAACTTGCTAATGCATTGTTTACATAAGTTTGAGTTACTTTGTCAGATACAGCAGTAGTTAGCTCTGATTTTGTTGGAACTTCATTTCCAAGATACTGATGTAATTTACCCATCACATCACGAAAACCGCCCTTAGTGACAGTACTACCAATAATTTCTGCAAGATTAGGTAAAGGCATTTTCTACCCCCATAAAAAAACCCCGCTAAAAGCGGGGTTTTGGTTAAAGATAAAATTTATTTAAACAGATGTTTCCGGCACTGGAACAAATGGAGCTCCACGGAAACGTGCACGATTGTTAAATCGGTTGGTACATGTGTCGAGCCGTTTATCACAGCCCGGATAAACACGGATTGACTCTCCAATTTCTGGCATTTCTAAAAGAGGCAATGTCAGAAGTAATGCACCTGCTTCATGCAAGCGGACAGTCCTTTTAATACCGATGTTTACACCCTCCAAGAACTCAACAACACCTTGCGTAAACCAGCCCTGAGCTTGGCTTAATTCGCAAAGTATTCGACTTGGTGTGCTATTAGCTGTAATCGTTGTAGTAACTGCAAAGTCGGAGCTGAGTAGACCGCATGCGCCATCAAATAGAGTATTCAAACAACCCGGTGTATATAAGTTTCTAGGCATCTGCAGCTTCAAATTATCAACTTCGGAAACTACACTTGCATTGATAACATAGCGGTCCAATTCAGGTTCAACAATCCGGCCATCAAATAAAACTAAAGTACCTGCACTGGTATCAGTGGGTGTATTAGCATCCATAAATATGCGTTCAAGCTTAAACCGCGCTCCATCCAAAATACCGTTATGAAATGCCTGAGCTACAGGAACATCACCAAATTTTGTGCTTTCATTCGTTTCGATAGTGATAGATAAATTATCTACTTCTATTCCTAAAGAAAGGCTGGTCCCATCCCTACTAATAACAGGGCCATCATTACGATACTCTTTACCCTGAACAATCAAATTGTAGTCATAGCTTGTATAGCAATATTCAACACCCTGTATGGTTGTAATGGTGTATAAATCGGCCATTACGAATTGGTCGGCATCGAGTAAAGCAATGAGTTGAGGCGAGGCTTGTCTCATATTTTATTTCCTAATGATCCGATCAATTCAACCTTTCCGGCCTTCCACAACTTATCCATAAAGTTTGTGTACTGCTGTTCATCAGATTTGAACCGGCAACGATAGTAAAAAGTTCCTGAAATAGTTATTTCTTCACCCAGATCTAAAGGTGCAGAAAGTTCAAGTATTCCATTTGAGTTAATGGAGTACTGTAGATCCCACATTTTTTGTTCAGGCTCCACCCACATTTCTGTAGGTGAATCCTCCCACATTAAGGGATCCTCACTTTCACTTGGTTCTGTGTTAGATACAGGTATAGTCATTGGTGCACTACCCTTATAAATTTGAAATTTATCTGTTATGCCATCCCCGACAAATGTGCATTGAAACTGATTATCACCAGGCATCTTGTAAAGGAATGAATCAAAAGAGCCGCGTCGATCAATAAAAAAACTTTCAAGCTGCTGTAACTCTTTGCGGCCTTTGCTTTCCCGCAGAAAAGCAAAGGACATTGATATTTCATATTTTGGCGCTGCCTGAAAACTTGCTCTAAGTTCACGGCCATTTATGGAAGTCATGATCTTAGTATTAAATATCGGAGACTTTGAAAGATCCCATTCAAGACCGGGTAGCTCTGGAAATAAAACGTTAGACACTTATATCTCCCTTATTTACCATTCTTACCGAATCCACGAGCGTAACTATTCAAACCATTAGCAACCGCACGGCCATTTTTCTTTAACAAGCGCTCAATACTTTTTGCATCAATTGCACTGATATTAATTGTCGCTCCAGCTCCACCACCTTCGGCAGCTGCAGCTGCTCCAAAACTTGCACCACTACGCATAGCTTTACCCATTTCACGAATAGTATTTGCATGTTGAGAAGGTAAAACCATTTCGTCTTCATGCAGCTGGGTAACTGGATTCACACCTGATGGAATGTCGTAACCGCCTCGAGCAGATTTGATCTTGCCGGCTAAACCAGCAACTAAACCGAACGCAGCAGCACCGGCACCCACGGCGAGAACTGGACCGATGTAAGGAATAGAAACCATGGCTTTAAATGCACCCGCCATTGCTTCCCAAGCTGACATCATGATGCCTTTGACAGCTTCAGCAGCTTTTAAGCCTAAACGAGCTAAACCACCTGAGGCAGTAACACCAGTTCTTGTTGCTTCACCAGCGATCGTAGCCCCCGTTTGAGCCGTTTGGCCAGAAGCTTCGGCCGCCGTTTCAGCACCAACGAAACCAAGCTTCCTAGCTAACTTAATCGCTTGGATTCTGAGCCAGCCTTGAAGCTCTTTTGTAGCCGATTGCAAGGCAAATGCACCCATATCAGCTAATACCGCTTTAGTTGCGTTGCTCCAAGTCAATGTTCCATTCATTAAAGACTGAATGCCCTGATCCCAAAGGTTTGCAAGCCGAGAAGTGAACCCGCCGAATTTAGCTTCAAAGTCTTTCATTTCCGCATCACTGATTAAGCCCATAGACTTAGTGTCAGCAACTTTCTGATCTGTCTCTAAATCAGAAATATTGTTTGTGATTTGGTTTTGATTACCTTGTTTGCCAGTAACGCCAGTTTGCTCGTTCTCAAGTGCCAGACGCTCTAAAAGCCCTTGCCGCTTAATTTCACGTAATTGATCTTCGAGCTGCTTCTCTAATTGAACTTTACGAACATTTGAAATTTTCTTGGCATCATATTCTGCTTGGATCCGCGCAGCCTCAATTTCATAAAGGCGCTGTGCTTGCTGTTGATAATTGTCGATCTGTTCTTCACGAGCTTTTTTGTATTCCTCAAACTCTTTTAAACGGATAGCAATAATCTTGTCTGAAGCATCCTTTTCGGCTTTGACTTTTGCGGCGGCTTTTTCATCGGCAGTCATCTTAGATTTTTCAATCTCATCTAATGCCTTTTGTAGATCTAAAGCGACTTTCTTTTCTTCGGATGCATATTTATACCGAATATCAGCCAGTGCTTTCGCTGCCTGCTCAGCTTGTCGTTGACGCTCTTTAGCCTCTTGCTCAGCTTTAGATTTTGCCGATGATTTAGATCCGCCTTTATCATCCTTAACACCTGTACCAATGCCCTTATTGGTGCTTGGTGGTGGAGCCCCAATCCCCAGCTTTGGAACACTAGGTGTTTCTATTGGTTTTGTAGGATCCTTATACACATAGTTGGTAATTTTTTTACCACCTGCAGAAGTAACATCGAGAATGCGTTGCCCAGCCGTGACAAGAGAATTTGCCGCTGTTGTTGCTCCATTATTCCAAGAGTTTTTAAGATCAGCCATACGGCCTTTCATTTGGTTCGTATATCGTTCAGTAATCCCACCTAATTGAGATAATCCACCCTCCCACGCTGCTTTAGCACCTGAGAAATTGAAGTGAAGAATATTATTAACGACACTACCGAAAGTTTGAAATTTAACTTGAAGAACATCTAAACCGAATTGAATGGTATTGCGCACCATATCAAAGCCAGCCATGAGGCCATTAAAAGCAATTATAAGGGCTTGGCATACTGTCACAACAACGGCACGAATAATTGCAAATGCAGATTGAATTGCCACTTGTAGACCAGTTGCAACTATCCCTAAAGCTCTTAAAGCTACTGAGACAGCATCCATAAAGCCAATTTGTGATAATGATCCGTCACCAATATCACTAGTTAAATCTTTCCAGATCTCACCAATTGTATTGAAGATTTCACCCACAATACTAAAGAGGCTTTCAAGAATTCCAATTATTGATTTAATCGAATCATCTATTCCTTCTTTTGATTCAACGGCAAAAGTCAAAAATCTGTTTGCCAAATCAGTTAATGCTGGCGCAGCTTGTGCAGCCATGCGAGTCATCACACCTTGCAATGTAGACTGTATGGTTCCTAAAGCAGTATTAAACTCTTTTGTAGACTCCATGGCTTCTGAGCTCATAATGACACCAAGGTCGTGAGCTTGTTTTGCGTATTCTTTTAATTTTTCCGCGTTATTATCTAAAAGCGGTGCAAGTAATGTCGCGTCATCAGCAATGGACTCCATATAGAAAGTCATTTCAGCTTGCGAAACATTAGCCTTTTGCAAAGTCTCATAATATTTTTCAAGGATCTGTGGTCCCGATAAACCCTGAAACTCTTTAGCAGTGACGTTAACTTTTGGGGCAATCTTTTCAAAAAAGTCGGCCATTTCACCGCCGCCCGTTTGCATGAAATCACCAAACTTATCGTTAACATCTTTCATGATGTCCGAAAGTTTATCTTGCTCTACATTTACCTTTTGAGCTGCAAATGCCCATTCCTGAAATTCTGTAGTATTTGCATTTGCTAAACGAGATTGAATTTCTAACTCTTTAGAAGCCTTACCAACCGCGGAAACTAATTCCGGTATTGCTCCAATTGCTTCTGCAGCAGTCCTTGCAATTTCTTCCCCAATTCCTAAAAGAAAACCACCCTTAATCAGTGAAAATCCACCAGTTAATGAGTCCTTAATGTCATTGCCGACACTTTTAAACTTGTCAGAAATATTATTAGCAAAATTATTAAGCTCTGAACGTACACCCGAAAGATCGATTTTAAGATCTATTCCTTGGCTTGTATTTTCAATTTTCTTTGATGAATCTGATACTATTTTTTCTGCATCTTTCATCCCCTCTTTTAGTTCAGAGGTCTTGGCACCGACATGAACTTCAACACGGTTATTGTTTGCCATAACTTCCTCACAGGCATAAAAAAAGCCCCTTTGAAGGGGCTATGGAGAAATAAAAAAACCTTGCAAGTGCAAGGCTTTAAAAAGTTAATTATGGCGAATTAATTAGCCATATTTTTTTGCGAAATCTTCATCAGAACTACAAAGATAGAGGATACCTTCGATAAACGCGATAAGTGCTGGAATAAAGGTCCAGCAGAAAATGAGATATAAAATACCTTGTCCAACTCTGCCCAAATAGAATTTATGAGCCCCAAACCCACCTAAAAGCAAAGCAAAAACTCCAGCAGCCACCTTACTTTTTCGCCCAGTGGTTCTAACATCTTGCTGTCTTACACCACATTTAGGGCAAATTTCTGCACGAACATCAATTTGTTGGCCACAGGCATAACAAAATTTTGTTTGAGTCATAATTTCACCAATTATTATAAAGTCCGTACAATTTAACAAACTGGTTACTTAATGTCACATTAATATTTATCAGGGCGGCCTTAACCACCCTGAGGGAAACTTTCGAAGACTTCTAGCATATCGTCTTCATCATCATCTGAAACGGTAATAGCTTGCGGTGTTTCTTCGATACCCATGAAAGCTTCTAAAATACGACAAAGACGTTGTATTCCTATATGTGCGGGAGGGTTACTTTGCTGATACGCACTTAATGCTCTTAATCTGGGTAGATCCATTTCATCACGTACATAGTCGTAATCTTTACCCATGGTCAGCACTAAATGCGTGTACAACTCCTCCCAATCTATTCCCCCGAGCCACCTGCTGCGCTGTCATCATTCCCTTTAAGACCAGACACAGACATTACAGCTTCCATAACCTCAGTGAGTTGATCCATATAAATCATCTCTGCCACATCATCACGTGTGATATCCGGGTAATTTCGCTTAAGCGACTTAAACGCAACATCAATCACAGTACCAACATCATCAGGCTTAAATGCTTGAAGAGCCGGCAATAACTTTTCAACCGCACCAAGTGACAATGGAGCAAATACAAATGGCTGCCCATCAATAATAATTGTTGAGCCTCGCGGGTTTTCAACTTGCTTAAATTGCATTTGGTATTACTCCGATAAATCGATTTTGAAAACACGGTTTAGATCATCAGCCATAGGCTGGAATTCAAACTCAGGAATATCGTAATCATCCTGTTTTGAACTGAATCCAAGTTTGTTACTGGTACAACGGAAGAAATTCATGTGCATGAACTTGCCTTTGTAGTCACGTTGCAGGTCAACGGCAAACTCTGGCGTATAACCCATGTCTAGGTTTGATACAGTGATTGACTTTGCACCCGCTACCATTGCTGAATAACGGAAGTTAATAAATACAGTTTTACCTGCATCGGCAGCAGCAAATGTATAAGCACCGGTTGCAGCATCTACACTGTATTGTCCGGTTGCAGGCGCTGAAGCTACACGTTTAAGCGGGATTGCTTTAGCATCTGTTACGCCTAGATCCTTTACATATGTACCGCTGTTAGGAACAACCGGTGTAACAGTACCACCAGCCGGAATCACTTCACCATTAATGGTTTGGGAAACTGTTTCAATTCCACCTTCAGCAACAACGCCACCGAAAAAAATGGAATTTAACAAAGTACCGTTAATACGCCCGAAAGAAGCTTTACATTTAATGGTACCTTTACCACGCGCAGCATCTACAGCGAATTGACCACGACCGAAAAGCTCTTTTAAGTCATAGCTAATATCCACACCAACGGATTGCATCACACCCACTTCAACTGGTGTGGGATTACTAATCGGTTGCCCGTAAACATCTTGAATCGGTGTAGCAAAGATCTTGCCGGCACCAAATAAATATTGAGCCATTTATTTTGACCTCTCTAAAATGACAAAACCGCCATCGAGGCGGTCATAAAATGAATGTTTTGTTAATTGGTTGTGAGGATCCGGATAGGGATAATTGCAATCGCCTGATCATCCAGCATGTTTTCTACTGCTTCATATACTTCTACTGTGCCCTCGATCCAGCAATGCTCTACCAAACATCCTAAGGTTTGACATTCATTAACATCTGGATGGTCTGGCTGAATAGCTGCACGTACACGATCGATAAAAACATTCATCTGTGATGATGGCGGTTTATCTCTATCGGCCTCATGGATATAGAGATAGACCTCAGCGGCTAGTTCAACTTTTGAATCTAAACCATGTACCGGTACTTCTTGCTGATTGCCTTGTGTAATAAACATGGCTGGGCGCTGTTCAGGTGTTACGTGGTTAAAATGACGTAAACGGCGACTGACTGTAATCAATCCCTCTACCCTTGTACTTAACCGATCAAACAACGCCTGATAGATTGCTTCGCTATCCACCTGCTATACCTCGCTCAATTGCTGCATCAATATTTTTCGGCACAATCTTGGCCACAATATCCAGTGAATCACGCATGAATCGCAATTCTCTAAAACGAACATTACGTGAGTGAGCCTTAATATTGACTTGAACCGGCGATATAGGTCGGCCAAAAGCCTGCTTAATTGTTCTTAAATGGGCTTTAACCCCCAAAGAACCATTTAAACCAAACTCATGTGCAGGTGCATAAGGCACCAATGCGCCGCCAGCTCCCACCGTTCCCTCTATCGAATCTTTGTCCTCATCCACTTTAGATGAAACAGATCCACGCAAGCGGCCAGACTGTACGTTCAACCTTTGGCCACTCAACATATCTTCCTGAACAATCCGCTGTAAGCGCAAAGTAAGAGCGTTAATCGTGCGTCTTATTTCAAACCTAACGCGATTATTCATCTCATCAAAGTTGACATGCTTATCAACACGAAAATCGCTCATAGCTTAATTACTCTTTAGCAGAGGCAGTCGATTTCTTAGGCTCAACAACTTCAACGAAACGCTCAAAACCTAAGGGCTTTAAAATATGGATAATGTCATTATCAGATTCTAAAACGCCGTTTTTGATATCTAGGTTTTGCCCAGCAATAACGATTTTGGTTGGCTTGTAACCTTCTGGTGCCTGATATTTAAAAGGCATGGGATTCTCCTATACAACAAAAGCACCAACGCCTAAACGATTAGGATTTGTGCCTTCGTCATCGATTGGAATGGAATTTTTTAACGCAAGATAGCGCTGGCCATACATGCTGAGATCATAGAAAGCTTCTTTCGATGATCGGGAATAACTCACGCTTTGGCCGGCAATTGTCATACTCGAGGCGGTACCAAAAGCAGCACCATTGCCGCTTACGGTACCAACTTTAAGAATGTGTGCTGCATATAGACCTACAGCACGTTCCTTTAATGCCCCAAACTCAATTTGAGATACAACCAGATCAGCTTCTTCTAATGCATCCTGAATTCTCTCATCTGGCAAAGACATTAAACTCGAGTCAGTCGAGAACTTCTGGCGAAACGTTTGTACGTCCATAGGTCCACCTTATTCCTTAGCCTGATCTAACTTAGCCTGTAGCTGCTCAAGTGATTCATCTTCACTGAACGTTACTTCAAGCGCTGTTAATTCAGCTTTCACCGCTGCCAAAGCAGCATCATTAGTAGCCTTTTGCTGGTCGTCAGCTGCATTGTTTTGTTTGCCGCCTTTGCCACCACGTCCACCAGTTTTACCACCTGCCTTTGGTTCTTCATCTGAGATTTCCTGAACTTCAAGCTCACCTTTATCAACGAGTGATTTAAAGGCTTTACCTTTTGAAATACGCGTGAGATCCGCAGCACTAACTTCCACAGTTTGGCCTTGACCTACTTGAATCCCATCAAAAGAAAAAGCGGCCTGAGAGCCGCTATAAGTAATTTTTGGCATGTTTAATTTTCCTTATTCGACATCGTAGTAGCGGAGAGAATCGACACGTTTTAAATAAACACCTTCATACATATAGTGTCCTGGTGTACGCATCACATAATTGATAGGTTGAGCTGCTAAAAATTCCAGTTCATTACAACGGAAAGTAATGCAGCTTGGATCACGGCGGTAAATAATGCTACGGTCAGTACCACCTTCACCTTTACCTTCAAGCATACTTTCAGAAGTGAATGTCAGTGTTTTACCTTGCATTGCAAAGGTGTTCTTTTCCTTAATATATTCAAGGAAGGTTTTCCCTGCTGAATCGGGAACGATACGGCTAGCTAGAATAGTGAACTTATTCTCAGGCATTACGAAAGTATCAGGCTGAATACTGCTATCAAACTTAGAGGCATTTGACGCGCCTTTAATTGCCTTATTGATATCAGCAAGAATAGCTTCAACTGTAGCTGTAGCATAATCAACCGTAGAGGAAATAACCTCTACACCAGTCTGATTATAGAAACCGAGTAAACCCGTTTCAGGCTCACCAAACCAAGCTACATCACTCATATGGTTTTCATAAGCCAAACGGGCAGCTTCAACCTTATCTGTCGTTAACTGGATACCTGCTTTAAGAGCTGATGCAGCTTCAAAAATACTGATTTCATAGCCGATTACGCCCGGCTGTACAGTAAGTTTTACTTGGTCATACACCACTTCTGCTAAGGGTACATCGTTGCCCGTACCAGAGAAACGCTTACCACGTCCAACACCTTTTTTACGTTGTAAGACGCTTGCGGATCCCATTACTGCGCCGTCTAATGACTCAATAGGCAAATATTTTGCATATGCTTGAGCTTCAGCAAGTTGCGGTGTCATTTCATCAATTGATTCAAGCTTCAACAATAACTTAGCAAAGTTATCTAAATTGAATGCATCACCTACAGCAGCTTGAACACCATGGGCTACAGCAGTTAAGCGAATTTTCATCCGTTCTAATTGTTTTGACATTGTTTACGCTCCACGTAATCGAAGAATTGCTAAGCCATCTGGACCAGAGATGGTTTCCCATGAGGCATTAGGTAGTTCTGTTGAATCTAATGCTGCAGAAGAAAGTGAACCTAGCGGCGTTTGGGCAGTAGGGTTCGCGGTACGCACATAAACCTTCGCGTTGATATCAATCACAGGTGCAGTAGGCTTTACCCAAATTGAACCAATCTGCATGATAGGCGCACAGTCCTTAGCTTGATAGGCTTCTTTACCTAAAGCATTTTTTCCTGTTTTACCGATGTGCTGAAAAACGACTACACCAAACTTTGTATTGGTTGCTCCAGTTACCGCGCTAACTGTTTTTCCATCGGTAGACTGCACGACCACTTCACCGTCACTTACGACACCAGTACCAGCAACCGGTAAAGATAGAATTTCTTCAGGCATGTGCAGTCGTGCACGCATACCCGGAATAGCTTGAGGGGTTAAAGACATTGTCATCTCTCCAGTTTCTTAGAAGCTTTTTTTCCAAGCTTCTTTTTTGTTGTTAGATTTAGGCTCTCCATCATCTGGTTTGCCATCACCTGCTTGAATGTTTTGTTGCTTATGAAGTGCATCACCTACTGGATTAGATGGGTGTGTTCCTTTCACGGCAGACAAAGCGCGGAAAGTTGTATCGATCTGATCAGGTTTGGCATCGCCTACTGACACGCTACCTAATAAGGCAGTTACCAATGCGTCACCTGCTTTAGCCGCAATTACATCGCGTTTGATTTGCTCGCATGTGCAGCCTTCAGTTTTAACTGTTGGCACCAATGCTTTAGCATCGGCAATTACAGCTGCACGTTCGGTTGCAGCTTGTTCTAGCTTTTCAGGTGTCATCTGGTTTTTTTCCAGATCACCTACTTTCTGCTCAAGAGTTGTTTTATCGTTATGCAATTGATCTACAACTGCTTGAACTGCATTAAGTTCATCACCGATAGAAAATTGTTTATCCCCGACTTTAAGCTTTGCAGCTTTTAAGTTATCGATTTGCTCTTGCTGGATCTTTAATGCATCCGCCAAAGGCTTGTTATCGCCAATGTCAAAACGCATACCGTTTACAATTACTTCCATTGTTTTCCCCTCTGGTGGAGTTTGCTTTTGGTCACCGATGCGGCAATCACCACCACAGCGACCGTATTTAACGAGTGCTACGTGATTGCCAATAAAATTGATAAATTTTGCTTGGTACACCGTGCCATCTGGCGCCGTGCCCTGCTCTAAAACTAATGTGGCTCCATAACCCAGCGACATTTCTAATCGCTCGTTGTTCTGGATTAAATCAATGCTGTCTTTATCTTTAATGAGCAAGTCGCCCACTAGATATTCGCCTTCTTGGCGGACGTTCTCACAATAGCCAATGTGATAATCCTTCCAGTTGGCTGCATTAATTTCATTCTTGGGTGGGTGATAATCTGTAGCATCAGCACCATCCCAACTTTTAATCGCTGCCGGCTTAAATAGTTCTTCTGCGGATGTATAGACGTTAATAGTCTGATCTGCTGAAAAGCCTTCTAAGTTTGGGAACTCATACGCATAGTACTGACGTACCTGAGGTGCTTTACCCAAGCGAACATTTACGCATTTCAAATAACCTTCTGGTGTATATGAACGTGTGGATTCACTCGGAGCAAAGTCACCTACCTTGAAGCGGTAAATGTTTTTCATAAATTGCGCTCAATAAAAAACCACCCGAAGGTGGTTTGACTGAATTTAATATTTACATACGTATGCTTATGGCGAAATCTGAGCCGCATATTTCAAAATCCTCTATGCGTCCTAAATGTTGCCCATCACCATAAAGATTAGCGCCAACAGTTGTGATTTTCGGAGGCTGAAAATCTATCTTTTTGATACTTTCCACAACATCTTGAAACTTTTCCGCAGCTTTGCCCGCTGCTTTAGCTATATCAGGAAAGTTACAGTACGGAAGTTGCCAGCCTTCCAGTTCGCCATTCCAATTGACATAACCACCTTTAGCAAATCCCTGTGCTTGTAAACGGCGATAAAACCGTTTTTTACTAAACTTTTTACGTTTCATAAATTTCATCCAAATAAAAACCACCTGTTAAGGTGGTTCTTTAAAAGAGTAAGAATTAAACTACGTTAAAAACAATTAGGTTAATAAAATGAATCATCTTAATTATTTATGGGCATTAATCGGAACTAATTCAGGTCAATTACAAACACTTCTTGCAGTAATAGGTTTGATTCTTGCAGTTATTGCAGCTTTATATGCAAAAAAGCAAATCAAGCTTTCTCAAGAACAACGGCTATTTGAATTAAAGTTATCAATACTAAGTTCTGCATATGAATGTAAGGATTTAATTTATGAGATTAAACATAAAAACAACTCTCTTAAATCTGAATTTTCTAAAATGCTTCAAGTGCAAAATTTAACACTAGACGACAATATGGATGGTTGCGGCTATAACTATCATGAATACTTTCAAAAGCAATTAGACCTTTTAAAGACACCTGAGGAAGTAATTAATAAGCTCATTACAGGATTAAGTGATGAAAAACAAAATCCCTCTTTAGAGGAATTAGAAAGATACTTAAAACTTCTAACAACTTCTAAAGGCGGAATTTATTATGCTCATAATGGATATTTAAGAAGAATTGATGAACTAAAACAAAAAAACGAGATCTTTAGTCAATTAATATATCCTCATAATTAGGTAATGCAATGCAGCGACATCGAATAGGCTGACCGGGATGTCCACCATCTGGCGGTGAATCCCATCTAAAAGTCTTGCCCTGCTTATGTTGGTGATCTGGCCGAACTCGCTCATCTTTGGCCGTTTGCCATGTGTATGTCTCAACACCCATTGAAAGCTGTCTAGCTTGGTTAATTTGGCCGTTAATCTTGCCCATCTGATCACTAGCAATAAGACGTGCACGATAATCAGTAGATAACCCTAACTGCTTAATTGCTTTGGCCAACTCTTCATTGGTTTGTCCAGTCTGCAAAGCATTCGTGATTAATACTTCAAGCTTATCGGCGTATTGCTGCGGAATAGACTTAATCAAACTGACATTAGCTGTAATGTTTAGATCTACCTCGTCCTGAATATCAGCAGCTCGATAGAACGGCGTTAGATCCACACCAATAATTGTTTTAGTGTGCTCCGCAATTTGCTTGTCCACTTCCTTTTGGGTGTCAGTCACAATTTTTGTGGCCAACGGTCGCGAAACCTCAACAACATACTTTGTGAGCTTCTCTCTAAACGCCGTCATCATGTCCGAGAACCAAGCGTCACCGATATTCTGGCCAACTGTAGGAATAACTAACTCCTTAGTTTGTTCCTGACAGTATTTTGAAATAGCCAGTAATTGCCGAGTGTAATAAAGCTCAACACGGCGATTTACGTGCACGGCTCTTGGCTTAGAAGCTTTGCGACCCTTTTTACGTTTCTTCGCCTGCTGGAGGTGGGGTTTCAGGATCTGAATTATCGTTGTCATTAAGCTTCACCATTGTCTCAAGCTCTTTGATATGTTTTTCATCAATCACTGAATAAACACCGTCAATAACAAGCTGTTTTGCTATTTGTGGCTCGGTAATGATGCCCATTTCTAAATACTTGGAATCCCGTTCTGCGTTAGCCTTTTCGACCTCAGAACGCACCTTAGCGTCTAATTGCCATAACGGGTTAAAAACAACATCTAAGCTTGGAAACTGACGACCAAAGGTAGCTTGAATAATCACTTTTAAAAGCTTGAACATGAACGGCCTTAAGGACCATGTTTGCTTAGTTGCAATACTGTCGTAATAGTTGCGTGTGTCATGCTCCCCTGTTGCATTCATCCCCGCTGGTGATTGGCCAAATAAAATTGTATATGGCATATCAGCAGCACCAGCAGCTTGAATAGAGAATTCACGCATAAGGTCAGGTAAACCACCAAAGCTATAAGATTTAGAATCGTATTCTTCGTCTTTATCCAAGACGAGCATACCGTTTAAACCCTTAAGCAATCCGACACTGAGGAAACGTTCAACTACGGATTTCATGTCCTCTTTGATCTTATCGACCAAGTTGGGCGTCCTAATCACATCAATTTTTGATTCATGGACTAAGCTTGCAGTGGCTTTCTTTACAGCAGCATGATCAAGAAGATCCTCATAAACTTCCTGTAAAACACTTACAGGCTCTTCATTGACCACATCCGCATGATTAAATTTAATCAAGCGCGTATGGTGGATCCGTTGGTTAGACTTTCCATCGAGCTTAAGCTTGTAAAATTCAGGTTGCTTAAGAAGACCGCCAGCTTCATTTGGAGGCAAGTACTTTGAAGTATCGGCTTCAATCTGCTTTTTCTTGAGTACCGTAAAAAACTCTAAACGGCCAACACCTAACTTGTTTAAATCAAACGGTTGATCTAAGTTACCGCCGTCCACAGTACCTAGAAGCACATAGCAAACGCCATACAAGCGAGAAAGAACCAAACTAGATAAGAGCACTCCATCTAAGTTAAAAGCCTTACACGCCTCTTTAAGCTTCAATAAATCGCTATCCTGAATCCCTTCATAGAACCAACCAGCTCGGAGCATGTCACTTGCTGGACGGTTGACGATTCGTTTTGCTAGCCAGTGTTGATACACGGCTTCTAATTGCTCATCAGGAATTACTTTTTTAACGAAAGATCCGTGAGAAGCTTTGTCACGTTCGGTACCAATATTTGAGACAAAGTTTGTATACGCCCCTGCATCGCCAATTGCATCGGGCTTTTTAGTTTCAGCCATAATTTCCTCTAATCAAATACAGTTGGCTTGCTTGCTAATGAATCGTTAATTGCATCAATGGTTGGGTCCCATTGGTCATCATGGTCATGTGTCCAATCGGCAGTGAGCCCTTCAATTTCTTCAATGTAGTTCAAAAGCCATGGTGCTTCTGATGGCAACCAGACACGGCGCTCTTCAACGTAGAACACCACATCCATAGTTCGTGTAAGTTTGTCTGTACTTCGCTGAATCGCTCGTATTGGTAAAGTGGTCTGTTTAGATATGGATTGAATTAATCCGGTACCACTCGCCTTATCTTCTACGGCCATATAGCGAAGCTTGCCGATCTTAGTATTGCCATCCTTATGCTTATTAATAAAAGCTTTAGCCTCTTTTAAAAGCTCTGGTGCTTCCCATTTCCCGCGCTTCACATCAATGATGTAAAGATTATTGTCATAGCCAAGACCAGCACATAAAAACACTGAGAAGTCATTATGCTCTTTTGTCTTTTGCGCCGTATCTGCCCAAATCGCACGCCACTTAAGTACAGGCAATTCAAGGTAACGTTGAAACCATTCAGCCTTAACAAGATCACCACCCAGCTTTTTAGGGTTTTGCATGTATTGGCTTGCAAATGTATATCGTGACACTGTGGCGCCGTCTTTATCTTCGCCGCCTTTCTCCAACTGCAGCAATGAAAGTAACGATTCTTTTAATGGCCAATAGCTTTGACGTCCTTTCGCATCTCGCTCAACATTACGTGGAATTTTGCTCTGTATTTTTTCAGGCAACTTACTGATGTACTCATCATCGATAAGCGCGGGAATACTAATCTGTTCCCATACACCAGGCACATTACCAGTCATCACAAAGTTAGTCGGATCTTCAACGTGTAACCGCTGCATGATCAGAATAATTGGAGTGTCAGATTTAGCTTTACGCGAGTTGATCGTATTTAAGATCTTACGGTTAGCCTTGCGTCTTGCTGTCTGGCTAAATGCATCCTCAGGTTTTAATGGGTCATCAAGAATGATTGCACCGGTAAAACCTTCACTGGCTAATGTACCGGCACGGCGACCTGTGACCTGCCCGCCCATAGAGGCAGAATAAACATGTCCAGCATCATATCCATCGACTGTAGTTTTCCAACTAGATTTAGCGTCCGTACTGGTAGAGATCTTTACAGGCCATAAATTCTGAAAGTCTTCCGACTTAACAATGTTTCTTGCTGTTGCCGATACATCCTCAACAAGTGACTGTGAGAAAGACAAATACAAAAACCGTGATCGAGCATTACGCGCTATGCCACGGGCAATAAGGTTTGTAAGTAATTCAGTTTTACCGCTTCCGGGTGGAACGTTAATAACTAGGTTTTTAACCTTGCCAGCAATTACCTCGTTAATCTTGTCGGCTATATATTCATGATGCCAATTGACCGAAAACTTAAAGCCCATACGTGGCAAGAAAAAAGCACGTGTGAAAAATAAATGTTCTTTCTCACATTTGATCCGCTTTGCTTTGGTTTTAACAGGGTCAATATTCGTTCTCGAGTTCATCTATCGCCTGCCTTACCTGCTCATCGGTAGCAGTCACATAGGTAATGTTTTCGCTTTGTAATGGACCACCGCCAGCACCTGTAATTTCAGTCTTATTCGTATACTTGCCGCCTACGTCCTCAGCAGCTTGCTTAAGAATGCTTAGAGCTGCTACACGGTTTCTACTGTGCTTTTGATATTGGCTTTCATAACGCTGTAAACGTACCGCTAAGTTTGCAATTGGGATTGCCTCAGGCTTACCCAAAAACATTTCGCGAGTCTTTTCAAAATCTTTTCTTAATTCTTCGCTCAGGTTCTCGCCTGCCCGTTTGGTTGGGTCGTATTTCTCACACTGCTGTTTAGTAACTTTTATCCCGTATTCTTGGTTGACGAGCTCAGCAGTTTCTGTGGGTGTATTAAATACGGCAAGTGAGCGAACTATAAAGAGTTTTACCTCTTTTTTTAGAGCCGCCATATCCTCAATCCTGTCAACCTACGTCAACCTAAATAGCCAAAAAAAAGAGCCTCAAGGCTCAGGTAATTACGCAGTTTCCACAGCATTTAGAAATATCTAAATCGGAAACAAACGGCGGGTTTTTAGCGACTTCTATAAGCCGCTTAACGTTTTCATTTGCGCCCCAGCGCTTAACAACACCGATAAACTCTTCCACATCGTGACCAGCTAAATAGTGCTTAGGAAGTCCAGTATGATCACTGTAAATAATCTCACCATCCGAGTCTCGCTCCACACCGATGTGATAAAGCTCATGTTCAAGCAAAGCACAGAACTCGCTATCGTTAGCTTTCTCACAAAAGCTTGCATCGATAGTGATTAAGTAAATTGGAACGAAACCGAACCAATCACGCATTTGTTGTTCTTGGCGGGCTTTTTTCCAGCCGCCTTGTTGAAACATAACCTTTTCACATTGGCCGAGCACCATTCGCTTAGCTCTCGTATAAGCAGTAGAAGCCCATGCAAAAGCCAAGAACCCCTCATTGTCATGTAGCATCTCAGCGATATGATCGTGATCTGGATTGTGTAAAGGTCCACCAAGCGTTAGAAAATTAGCAACTACCCAGTTTTGTAAATCGGGCGCAGGTACTATACGAATTGCTTCCTCTTCATCTGCTTGGTCAATAAAATCAGTTGGAGGAAATGGTCTGATCTGATCCATTAAATATTTGCCTCTTTAAATTTTTTAGCCACTGACTAGCGTATTCAGTCCGTAGCTGCAAAGGTCCAGATTCATCAATGCGGCATCTTGAAGCCGTCTCTATGCGTACTACTGTGTAGCCCATCTCTTCAGCCACATCGTAACGATCAAGACTCCAAGCTTTGTTTTTAAGCTTACCTTTACGTCCACCCGACCAAGGGCCGCCAGCAATTTCCACTAAAATTCGATGTTCGATTAAATGAAAATCAAAACGCCAATGCTTTGTAGATTTAAACTGGA
>MTEX01012897.1_pt4 | contig 28391 bp, 28 predicted proteins | sample 1042691 | NCBI WGS metagenome assembly MTEX01 (sample SAMN06185810, study PRJNA358809) | soil metagenome | isolation source: soil biostimulated with molasses as carbon source | place: India | collected 2015-05-23
CCTGCGCCAGCCAAGGTCAACCGCCTTCGACAATTGCTGGCGCTGACGCCGTTGCAGCGCCTGGCAACGCTTGGCGAGGGCAACCCTTATAGCGATGCGCTGTTCGACGACTACGCCGTGTTTCTCCAATCGATCTCCTCGACGGAAAATCGCCGCTATCTGGACAGACTGAAACCTGACCAGGCAATGGCGGATCCGCTTTATCGGCAGCTGCGGGTCCGCGGCCAAGCCTTTTCGTTGAAACTCGAGCATTGGTTGAGATCGCAATACCCGGGGCATCCGATCCTCCACGCCATATTCTTCTGATTGTCCTTCATATGGAACGATGTATGCCATTTCAGCCAGCTACTGCCTGATTGGCATCGCTGGTAAGGTGATCGCAGCCAAGAGAGGAGCCTTCTCATGAAAAGCATACTGGGTATCCACCGCAGCCCTCACGCCCATTGGGTAGGTGATGGCTTCCCGGTGCGTAGCCTGTTCACCTACGACAACCTGGCCAGCAAGATCAGCCCGTTTCTGTTGCTGGACTACGCCGGCCCTCATCCGTTCACGCCGACCAACGCGCGGCGCGGCGTCGGCCAGCATCCGCACCGCGGCTTCGAGACTGTGACCATCGTCTACCAGGGCGAGCTGGAGCACCGTGACTCCACGGGTGCTGGTGGCTTGATCGGCCCCGGTGATGTGCAGTGGATGACCGCTGCCAACGGCATCATCCATGAGGAGTTCCATTCCCCAGGCTTTGCCCGCAGCGGCGGCATGCTGGAGATGGTCCAGCTGTGGGTCAACCTGCCGGCGCGGGACAAGCGTGCAGCCGCTGGCTACCAGACGCTGCTGGCCAAGGATATCCCGCTGGTCATGCTGGACGGCGAGGGCGGGAGCCTGCGGGTGATCGCGGGTGACTATCGCGGGCACTCGGGGCCGGCGCGCACCTTTACCGCCATGGATGTCTGGGACTTGCGCCTGAATGCCGGTGCCACCCTGCGCCTGCCGGTGGCCGCCGGGCGCAACGCGGCGCTGGTGGTCTTGCGCGGCAACGTGCGGGTCAACCATGAGCGCGAAGCTGGCCCGGCCAGCCTGGTGCTGCTTGACCGGTCGGGTGAAGACGTCGCCATCGAAGCGCTGGAGGGTGCCAGCGTACTGCTGCTCAGCGGTGAGCCGATCGATGAACCGATCGTGGGTTATGGCCCGTTCGTGATGAACAGCCAGGCGGAGATTGCCGAGTCGTTCGACGATTTCCATGCCGGACGGTTCGGGCAGATGCACGACGCCCGGGACACGACGGAACCGTGATTGAACGGCCTGTACCGGCTACGACGCCGGTACAGCTCGTGCATTTGCTGGCATGATGCAGCCATGGCCAAGCTCACTTCCCTGCACACCGTGCGCCGATCGCTGCCCGGCGCCAGCCACCAGACCCTGTGGCTACGCTACCGTGCCCCCTATCATTGGCCTTCGACCCTGGCCTTCCTCGCCGCCCGCTGTATCCCTGGCGTCGAGACCTGTCGGGACGGCACCTACAGCCGCTCGGTGGTGGCTGCGGGGCGACATGCGGTTGTACACGCCACGCCTTCGGGTAACCAGTACCTGCGCATCCGTCTTGAAGGCGTTCCGGCCCGGGCGCTGCCAGGCCTGGTCGCCAGGCTGCGGCGGGTGTTCGACCTTGATGCCGAGCCTGCGCAGATCAACGCCGGGCTTGCCCACGATCCGCTGATGGCCTGCTTGCTGCAGCAGCGCCCAGGCTTGCGCGTGCCACAAGGTTGGGACGCCGGTGAGCAAGCCATGCGCACGGTGCTGGGCCAGCAGATCAGCGTGGCCGGTGCCATGACCCTGGCCGGGCGCCTGGTGCAACGCCACGGTGAAACCCTGCGCCTGGTCGTGCCAGGGTTGAGCCACGTTTTCCCGACACTGCCGGTATTGGCGGCTGCGCAGTTCGAAAACATGGGGATGCCACGTGCACGCGCAGCGACCCTGGGCACCCTGGCCAATGCCTTGCTCGCCGAACCTGGGTTGCTGCGGCGTGGGCAGCCGCTTGATACGCTGCTGCGCGACCTGTGCCGGCTGAAAGGGATCGGCCCGTGGAGCGCGTGCTACCTGGCGCTGCGCCAGGCCGGCGCAGCCGATGCCTTGCCGTTGGGCGATGTGGCCTTGGCCAAGGCGTTGCGCAGGCTTGAAGGCGACCAGGCGAACCTGGCCGAACGGGCCCTGGCCTGGCGACCCTGGCGAGCCTATGCGGCTCAGCATCTATGGGCGTCATTGGGGCCGGACGGGACCGCTCGTCGTTAAATCGGCCATTGGATCCGAACACTCGGCGCACACCGGCAATCTTCCACTAAGGTGCTAAAGGATTTCCGCATGATCATTGCCTCGGCGTTATGAATGCCTGCCCCGGCATGCGCAATATCAATTGGCACCGTGCCTGACAAAGGTGTACTCCACACAAACAGGCCATCCCACAGAGAGGGTCATACCATGTCGTTGATAGGAGTTTCGATGCTGGAGATGCGGCAGATGATCGAGCAGGCCTGCCTGCCTGATCGCTGTGAAGTCAGCTGCCCGGACGGCGCCAACCTGACCATCCGCCTGGGTCAGGGCCAGAGTCTCGATGAGGGCGTGACCCTGAGCGGGGTCCCGCTGCAAAGCCTTAACAGTTGCCGCGACCTGGTCAACCTGGTAGGGCAGTTGCACGCGCTGCGTGACAGTCACCCCGCACCCCTCAAGGCGATTGCCTGAGGGTGCCATTGCGCTCCGGTCAGCCCAGGCTGGCCGGGCGCACATATTCCGGCATCAGGCCGTTGAACCAGAACAGGATCATCGCCACCAGGATGGTCACCAGCAGCAACAGGCCCACCCCCCACACGCAGGTCGCGAACAGCAAGGCCTGTTCTTTCTTCAGGCGCAGGAACGTCTGCAATCCGCCATACAGCAACACACTGGCATACGCCGACGCCGCCAACAGCGCGACCACGGCCAGCCAGCGGATCGGCAGCAGACCGACCACGCCGGCAAAGAACCATGGCGTGGCGCAGTAGGCGGCAAAGCCGATGCATTGGTTGAGGCTGGGCTGGGCATCGAAACCTCGCGACATCCAGCGAATCATCACCCCCATCAGCATGACCCCGACCACCGTGGTGCCGTAGAGCAAGGCGGCCAGCTGCGCGGCACTGCCCATGCTCAGGCGCACCCGCTCCTCGGCCGCCAGGCTCCAGCCGAACGTGGTGGTGCCGACGAACAGGCAAACGGCAGGGATCAATGCCAGGGCCAGCAGACGTGGCAGGTATTGCTGCGGGCGGTCTTCTTCGGCCCGGCGGATGTCCAGCCAGGCGTCGGCGGGGTGGGTGAAGAGCTTGAGCAACGGACTGTTCATGACATTCTCCGGCAGGCGTGGGCTCTTTTGTATGGAGACGCGCCGTGCCCGGCAGGTTCAGCCGGGTTGGCCGCCGTTGATCGGCTTCACTGCAGTTCCAGCAGCAGGTTCAAGCCACCGTCCCCGCACTTGCCCTGGTCGCGGACCACACCGTGGTAGCTGCGCCCATCCCAGACAAACGCCACGCTGTGGGCGCGCTCCACCTTGTCGGGCAATGGCGGGCAGATGTGCAGGCGCAGGCCTGGGCGACCTTGCAGGTTGAGGGCGGCAATCTGGCACTGGCATTCCATGCTCTGCGCGACTGGGCCGAACAGGGTGTCGCGCACGTAATCGAGCTGCAGGGAGGCATTGGGCGCGCGGCAGGGCATTTTCATGGTCGCGCGGCTCCGGTGCAAAGGCGGCTGGCAGAGTACAGGTAGGGCATGGCGGGCTCCCGGCTGAAAATGGCATGGCCTATCTTTTGAAGCTTGCCAGGCCAAGATGTTCAACCTGTTTCATGCGCGTTCATCCAGTTTGCGCCGATGCTGCAGCCCAGGCCCGGTTCAGCGCCCGGCCTTGCGCAGGGTCAGGTTGATGCGCCGTTCACCCAGGCGCGGATGCACGCCCGGCTTGATCGGCAGCACGCCATGGAAACGCAAGCGGTCTGCGCCACCCCAGACCAGCACATCGCCATGGCTCAGGGCGATGCGCCGGGTCTTGTCGGCGCGCTGCAAGCCCCCGAACAGGAACACCGCCGGCAAACCCAGCGACAGTGACACGATTGGCTGGCCGAAGTCCTGCTCATCGCGGTCCTGGTGCAGGCTGAGGCGGGTACCGGGGAGGTAATGATTGACCAGGCAGGCATCCGGCACGAAACCGTCGAAGCCGGCCAGGGCCGCCGCGCGGTTGGCCAGGGCAAGCAATACCGGGGGCAGGGCAGGCCAGGGTTGGCCGCTGAGCGGGTCGCAGTGGCAGTAACGGTAGCCCTGTTCATCGCTGACCCAACCCAGCGTGCCGCAGTTGGTGAGCGCTACGGCCATGCGCAGGCCACCCGGGGTGTGCATGTGCCGGAACGGCGCGGCACGCAATACCGGGCGCAGGGCGTCGAGCACAGGCTCGACTTCAGCCAGGGCGAAGCCGGGCAGCAGCACGGTGTGGCTGGCCAGGCGTTGCGCCTGGGTGCCGAACAGGTCGAGGTCGGACTGGATCATTGGCTGGAGTATCGGGCCGGGTAGCAAGCATTGTACTGCGCTTGCCGGGCTTGGCCTATTCATGCACGACGCCACTGCCAACTACAGGTTATCGTAGATTGATATTCATCATTATTAACAATGGGTTAATGACTATAGTTAATGTTGAATATTATTTTTTCCATGGCTTGTCGACCAACGGCAGGTTGACGAACACGCACACTTTTGCTGTATTGAAACCGGTTTCATCGCTATCACAACAATCATAAGGAACAGCTCATGACCGACGCGCCTGGCCATCCCCGTCAACGGGTCACCATCAGCGAAGTCGCGCGTGTCGCGGGCGTGTCCAAGGCCACCGTCTCGCGCTATATCGGCGGCGACCGGCAGTTGCTGGCCGAAGCCACGGCCAAGCGCCTGGAGCAGGTCATCGAGCGCCTCGGCTACCGCCCCAACCAAATGGCCCGTGGCTTGAAGCGCGGTCAGACACGGTTGGTCGGCATGCTGGTAGCCGATATTCTCAACCCCTATTCGGTAGCCGTGATGCACGGCGTGGAAACCGCCTGCCGCCAGCACGGCTACAGCCTGGTGGTATGCAACACCAACCGCGACGACGAGCAGGAACGTCACCATCTGGTGGCGCTGCAGTCGTACAACGTCGAAGGGCTGATCGTGAACACCCTCGGCCATCACCCCGGCGAACTGCTCAACCTGCAGCGCGACATCCCCATGGTGCTGGTCGACCGTCAACTGCCCGAGCTGAAGGTCGACCTGGTGGGGCTGGATAATGCCGACGCGGTCGAGCAGGCCCTGGACCACCTGCAAGCACAAGGCTACCGCGATATCCTCGCGGTCACCGAGCCCCTGGATGGCACCAGCTCACGTGTGGAGCGGGTCCAGGCGTTTGCCGCGTCGATCGGCCGTCGCCCTGGCATGCGCCAGCAGGTAGTGGAAATCACCACCGGCTTGAATGGCCAGCTGGCCTCGTTTCTTGCCGGCAAAGGCCATGGCCCGCAGGCCATCTTCACGTTCAACGGCATCGCCACCCTGGCCGTCACCCGGGCCCTGCATGACGCCGGCTGCCACCTGTTTGCGGACGTCGGTTTGATAGCCCTGGACGACCTCGACTGGTACCCCTTGGTCGGCAATGGCATCACCGCACTGGCCCAGCCTACCGAGCGTATTGGCGTTGCAGCCTTCGACAGCCTGCTGGCTCGTCTGCGCGGCGACAGTGGGGCGGCCAGGCGCATCGACTTCAAGGCCAACCTGATCATCCGCGGCTCAACCCCCCGACAGTAACCAGCGGCAGGTGACTGCCTGCTGGCGCTAGGAAAAAATGAAACCGGTTTCACAAGGACAACAACAATGCACAAGAACCCCGTTTCCATCAGCCTCTCCAGCTACGGAGCCGATCTGGTAAGGCAGCGTGGCCAGGAGCACTTCCTGGACCTGCTGGTTGCCGCTGGCGCTACCCGTGTGGAACTACGCGAGGAATTGTTCAGCGGCGCGCCGGACACTGCCGCGCTGGCTGCGGCCATTGCCGCGCTGCGCCTGGAGTGCGTGTATTCCACGCCTCTTGAACTGTGGACGGCGCGAGGCCTGCCTGACCCGCAACTGCTGGACAAGCTGGCAACCGCACACGCCCTTGGCGCGGTGGCACTCAAGGTTTCCCTGGGGCATTACCGGGAAGGGTGTGATGTCGCCGCCCTGGCGCCGCTGTTGCCGGGCCCCGGGCCTATGCTGCTGGTGGAGAATGACCAGACCGTGCAGGGCGGCAGCATCCAGCCGCTGCAGCAGTTTTTCCAGCGCGCCGAAGACCTTGGGCTGAGCCTGGGCATGACCTTCGATATCGGCAATTGGCAGTGGCAGGGCGAGCCTGCCCGACACGCCGCACGCCTGCTCGGCCGCTGGGTGCGTTACGTGCATTGCAAAGCCGTGCAGCGCCTGGCCGATGGCCGCCTGGTTGCCGTACCACCGCAGGCCTCGGACTTGCAGGAATGGGCTGCGCTGCTGGCCGAGTTCACCCCCGGTGTGGTGCGCGCTGTCGAATACCCCTTGGCCGGCGACGACCTGCTGGCGCTGACCCGTACCCAGGTGCGCAACTTGTCGGCGCTGGGGCAATGTGCCACAGCGCACAAGGAGCCGAGCCATGCGTGAACACGACGTGCTGTGTTTTGGCGAGACCATGGCCATGTTCGTCGCCGAGCAGGCCGGGGACCTGGCCAGTGTCGGCCAGTTCGGCAAGCGCATTGCCGGGGCGGACAGCAACGTGGCCATCGGCCTGGCGCGGCTCGGCTTCAAGGTCCGCTGGCTGAGCCGGGTGGGTGACGATTCGCTTGGCCGTTTCGTGCTCGACAGCCTTTGCCGCGAAGGCCTGGATTGTTCCGCTGTCGAGGTCGATGCCAGCTATCCCACCGGTTTCCAGCTCAAGGCCCGCTGCGACGATGGCAGTGATCCGGCGGTGGAGTACTTCCGTCGTGGCTCGGCGGCCAGCCGACTGTCGCCGGCGCTGATCCGCCCAGGCTGGCTGCAGGCTCGCCACCTGCACGCCACCGGCATCCCGCTGGCCTTGTCGGCAGGTTGTCGGGCGCTGTCCCATGCCCTGGTGGATGGCATGCGCGACGCCGGGCGCAGCATTTCCTTCGATCCCAACCTGCGCCCCTCGCTGTGGCCTGACCAGGGCAGCATGGTGCGCGAAACCAATGCCCTGGCGGCCAAGGCTGACTGGGTGTTGCCCGGCCTGGAGGAGGGCCGCCAGCTGACCGGCCAGCACACGCCGGCAGACATCGCGGCGTTCTACCTCGACCTGGGGGTGACCCGGGTGGTGATAAAGCTGGGCGAGGCGGGTGCCTACTTCCGCAGTGCCGAAGGCGAGGGCCTGGTCGCGCCAGTGCCGGTCAGCCGCGTGGTGGACACCGTCGGTGCCGGCGATGCCTTCGCTGTCGGCGTGCTCAGCGCGCTACTGGAAGGCCGGCCCATGGCCGAGGCGGTGGCGCGTGGCAACTGGTGCGGCAGCCGCGCCGTGCAGTCGCGCGGCGACATGGAAGGGCTGCCGCTGCGCCATGAACTGGAGGCCCACGACCTGCGCAGAAGTGCCTGAACAGCTCATACCTCGAATCACCTGTTGCAACAAAAACAACAAGCTCAGGAGAAACACCCATGCAAAAGCACAACCTGGCCACGCGCCGCTGGTGGTACATCATCCCGATCGTCTTCGTCACCTATAGCCTGGCGTACCTGGACCGTGCCAATTACGGCTTCGCCGCCGCTTCCGGGATGGCCGAAGACCTGCACATCACGCCCGTGCTGTCATCGCTGCTCGGGGCGCTGTTCTTCCTCGGCTACTTCTTCTTCCAGGTACCCGGCGCCATCTATGCCGAGAAGCGCAGCGTGAAGCAGCTGATCTTCGTCTGCCTGATCCTCTGGGGCGGCCTGGCCACGCTCACCGGCATGGTCAGCAACGTGTACATGCTGGTCGGCATCCGCTTCCTGCTCGGGGTGGTGGAGGCGGCGGTGATGCCGGCGATGCTGGTGTACCTGTGCCACTGGTTCACCCGTGCCGAGCGCTCGCGAGCCAATACCTTCCTGATGCTCGGCAACCCGGTGACCATCCTGTGGATGTCGGTGGTGTCGGGTTACCTGATCAAGCATTACGACTGGCGCTGGATGTTCATCATCGAAGGCCTGCCTGCGGTGGTCTGGGCGTTCTGCTGGTGGCGCCTGGTAGACGACCGCCCGGCCCAGGTGAGTTGGCTGAGCGAGCAGGAAAAGACCGCCCTGCAGCAGGCGCTGGCCGCCGAGCAGCAAGGTATCAGGCCGGTGAAGAACTACCGCGAGGCGTTCCGCTCGCCACAAGTGATCATTCTCGCGCTGCAGTATTTCTGCTGGAGCATCGGCGTGTACGGCTTCGTGCTGTGGTTGCCGTCGATCCTCAAGCAGGCGGCCAACGTTGATATCGTACAGGCCGGTTGGCTGGCGTCGGTGCCGTACCTGGCGGCGGTACTGGCCATGGTAGGGGTGTCGTGGGCGTCCGACCGCCTGCAGAAGCGCAAGCGCTTCGTCTGGCCGCCGTTGCTGATCGCCGCCGTGGCCTTCTATGGCTCGTACGCCCTGGGCAGCCAGCACTTCTGGCTGTCGTACGCGCTGCTGGTGCTGGCCGGCGCCTGCATGTATGCACCCTATGGGCCGTTCTTCGCGATCGTGCCGGAAATCCTCCCTGCCAATGTCGCTGGCGGCGCCATGGCGCTGATCAACAGCATGGGGGCGCTGGGTTCGTTCGGCGGCTCGTGGCTGGTGGGCTACCTCAATGGCGCCACCGGTGGGCCCGGTGCCTCTTACCTGTTCATGTGTGGTGCGCTGCTTGCCGCAGTGGCGCTGACCGCCGCACTGGACACTTCCCAGACGTCCGGCCGAGCCAAGCGCGGCGGTTCGCGTCTGGCCATGAGCCAATAGGAAACCTGCGATGAACAAGCGAATCGTGTTGTACAAACGCCTGCCCGACGACCTGATGGCGCGCCTGCAAGCGCGCGTCGAGGTGACCTGGGTGGATATCAACCAGCCCGACGGCCTGGCCCGCCTGCGCGATGCCTTGCCGGGGGCGCATGGGCTGCTGGGGGCCAGCCTGCGGCTGGACGCAAGCCTGCTCGACCTGGCACCACAACTGGAAGTGGTTGCCAGCGTTTCGGTTGGCGTGGACAACTATGACATTGCCGAGCTCAGCCGGCGCGGGGTGATGCTGACCAACACCCCCGATGTGCTGACCGAGACCACCGCCGACACTGGCTTTGCCTTGATCCTGGCCACTGCCAGGCGGGTTGTGGAACTGGCGAACTGGGTCCGCGCCGGCCACTGGCAGGCGAGCCTGGGCGCGGCGCATTTCGGTAGCGATGTGCATGGCAAGACGCTGGGCATCGTCGGCATGGGGCGCATTGGCGAGGCCCTGGCCCGACGCGCCGCGGCTGGCTTCGGCATGCATGTGCTGTATCACAGCCAGCGGGCCAAGCCCCAGGTGGAGGCGCGTTATGCTGCGCGTCAATGCAGCCTTGATGAGCTGTTGCAGCAGGCAGATTTCGTCTGCCTGACCGTGCCGTTGAGTGCCGCCACCGAAGGCCTGATCGGCGCACGGGAGCTGGCGTTGATGAAGCCCGAGGCGATCCTGGTGAACATTTCCCGCGGGCGGGTAGTGGACGAGGCCGCACTGGTCGAAGCGCTGCGCGCCAGGCGCATACGCGGCGCGGGGCTGGATGTGTTCGTGCAGGAACCGTTACCGCTGGACTCGCCACTGCTGCGGCTCGACAATGTGGTGGCGACCCCGCATATCGGCTCTGCGACCGAGGAAACCCGCCAGGCCATGGCACGTTGCGCGGTGGACAACCTGCTCAGCGCCCTGGCGGGTGAGCGGCCGGCGAATCTGGTCAATGAGCTGCGCAGGGCTTGAGGTTGCGGGCATGCCCGCGAATAGCTGGTGGAGCGGCTTCAGCCGCGATCACCGGCGCAGGCGGTGCCCGCGTCGCCTGCATCGCGGATAAATCCGCTGCTACGATTCATCGTGTCGGGCCCGCCAGCTGGCCGGCGGCATGCCGAACTGGGCGATGAACCAGCGGGTGAATGAGCTGGGCATGGAATAACCGAGCATGTCGGCAATGCGCCCCAGCGAATAGCCGGGGTTATCCAGGTAACGCATCACCAGGTCGCGGCGCACGCTGTTGATCAGGTCCTTGAAGGTCAACCCGTTTTCCTCAAGACGCCGCTGCAGGGTGCGCACGTTCATGCCCTGCGTCTGTGCCACCTGCTCGATGGTGGCGCGGCCCATGGGCAGCAGCAGGTAGATGGTCTTGCGCAGCTCCAGCTCCAGCGACGCGGTGCTACCCGCCGGCAGACTGTCCAGGTAACGCTGCGCCAGGCGGGCCATGGCTTCGTTGGCCTGGGGGCTGGCACTGTCGAGGTCGGCGGCGGGGCAGACGATGCCGTTGAACTCACTGCCGAACACCAGGGTGCAGCCGAAAATGCGCCGGTGTGTCGCCAGGTCGGCCGGGGCCGCGTGGGTGAAGTTGGCGCTGATCGGGTGCCAATGGGCACCCAGCAGGGCCGCGCACAGACGCATCATCACGCCGATCGCCAGTTCGGTGGCCTGGCGGCTGCAAGGCGCACGCTCGTTGATCACTTCTTCGCGAATGACCACGGTCTTGCCGGCTTCCTCGATATGAATGGCCAGGGCGTCATTGAGCAGGTGTCGGTATTGCACAATCACCTGCAAGGCGTCGCGCAGGGTGCGCTGGTGGCTGAGCAGCAGGCTGATCTCGCCGAAATCCGACAGCTGCCGCAGTTCGGCCATGCGCAGGCCGAAGCTTTCGCAGCGGCTGGCGCTGGCCGAAGCTTCCAGCAAGGCAATGACACTGGCCACCGGGATACGCCGGTTGGGATCCTCGAGCAACGCGGCGCTAAGGCCGACCTGCGCCAGCAATGCATGCGGGTTCAGGCCCAGGTGGCGGGACACTTCGAGGTAGTTGGTCAAACTGGCGGCACGGACGAGGGCAGGCATTCTTGTTGTTTTCCATGTTGGGGATGCCGACATGCGTTTTTGTGCCTTATAGCCTGCGTGTCACGAATTGAAAAGCAAAGCCCTCGCAGGCCAGGTGTCATCAAATGAAAAGCCCCTGACGCGGAATGTGAAGCACCCCGCCAGCGCGCTGTTTACTGTGAACCTCAAGAGCTGCATCCCGAGACGAGGTTCACCGTGGAAAAACTGCACACCACTGCCACCGTGTTGATTGTCCCTGGCCTGCGCGAGCATGTTGCCGAGCACTGGCAGACCTTGCTCGCCAACCGCCTGGCCAAGGTTCGCAGCGTACCGCCGCTGCAGGTTGACGGCCTGAGTTGCACGGCCCGGGTCGAGGCGATCCAACGTGAGCTGGAACAAATCGAGGGTGAGGTGCTGCTGGTGGCGCACAGCGCCGGGGTACTGATGGTCGCCCACTGGGCGGCGCGCTACCAGCGGCCAGTCAAAGGGGCGTTGCTGGCGGCGCCGCCGGACCTCAGCGCGCCATGGCCGGCCCACTACCCAAGCCCGGCCAGCCTGGCCGAGCATGGCTGGGCGCCGCTGCCGGACGCGCCATTGCCATTCCCGAGCATTGTCGCCGCCAGCAGCAACGACCACTTGGCCAGCTACGCCGCGGCTGGCGACCTGGCCCGTCGTTGGGGTAGCGAACTGGTCAGCCTGGGCGCCGTTGGCCACCTCAACCCGGCTTCCGGCTTCGGTCACTGGCCTCTGGCCGAGGCCCTGGTCCGCCGTCTGGATAACCCGACCCTGCAGTAACGCATGGACGCCCCAGCCATGCCCGCAAGAAGACGGGCGGCGTAAAAACAATAACAATACGTGGAGCCATCGTAATGCCAGTAACCCGCATTCACCGTGCTGTGAAGCCACAGCGCTGCCTGCTCGCCTGCGCCATCAGCCTGCTCTCGCTGCCTGGCGCCCAAGCGTTCGAAGTCGACACCGGTAACGAAAACTGGGCCGTGCGCTTCGACAACACCGTCAAATACAACTACGGCGTGCGCACCGAAAGCGCCGACCAGCGTCTGCTGGGTACGCCCAACAGCAACGACGGTGACTACAACTTCCGCAAGGCCGGCACCAACATCAGCAACCGCGTTGACCTGTTGACCGAGCTGGACGTGGTCTACCAGAACAACAGCGGTTTCCGGGTCAGTACCGCCAGCTGGTACGACAAGGCCTACGCCAACACCGGGTCGAACAGCAACCCGTTCGTCAACGGCAACGGTGACCAGTCCGGCATCAACCCCAGCCTCAATGGCCTGCCGGGTACTGGCGTAGCGCTGGGCAGCCCGCACCTGAGCAACTATGCACAGCGCTACTACAGCGGCCCGTCGGGGGAGGTGCTGGACGCCTTCGTGTTCATCAGCCGAGACGTCGGCGAAGCCTCGCAGGTGAGCGCCAAGCTCGGCCAGCACAACCTGTTCTGGGGGGAAACCCTGCTCAACCCGGTGCACTCGCTGAGCTACGGCCAGTCCGGCCTGGACCTGGCCAAGCTGGCCGCCTCGCCGGGTACCGAAGCCAAGGAACTGTTCGTGCCGCGCAACCAGCTGTCGACCTCGTTCCTGGTCAACTCCGAACTGACCCTGGGCGCCCAGTATTTCTTCGATTGGGACGCTGCACGCCTGCCCGAGGCCGGCACTTACTACGGCGGCTCGGACGTGGTCGGCGAAGGCGCGCAGAGCTTCCTGCTCGGCCACACCGGCACCCCGGGGCTGATCCCGGTGCGCGGCGCGCTGACCAGCATCCGCCGTGGCCACGACCTGAAGCCTGGCAAGAGCGGCGACTGGGGCATCATGGCCAAGTGGTCGCCCGAGTGGCTGGGCGGCACCCTCGGCTTCTACTACCGCAAGACTTCCGAAATCCTGCCGCAGGCGTGGCTCGATGCACGCGGCATGACCGTCGCCAACGGCCCCTTCGGCAACCCGCCGGGCAGCCGTCAGGGCGCAGTCGGCAACCTGTACAACTCGTTGCAGGGCACCACGTACCAGTTCGCCTACGCCGACAACATCGACATCTACGGCCTGAGCCTGTCCAAGGATGTGGCCGGCATCAGTGTCGGTAGCGACCTGAATATCCGCCACAACATGCCCCTGGCAAGCATCCCGGCCATCGTCAGCGCGCCTGGTCGCGGCGGCCTGGGGGGCGGCTTCGGCCTGCTGCCGGCCCGCCTGCCCAGCAGTGGGGTGATCTACGACGTGCCCAGCGACGGTGACGGCATGGGCGCCAGCGGTGACACCCTGCACTGGACCTTGAACGGCCTGATGACCCTGGGTGACACGCCGTTGTTCGACTCGGCAACCCTGCTTGGCGAGCTGTTCTACAGCAACCTGCTCAAGCTCGATAGCCACAACGCGGCCTTGTACAAGGGCAAGAGCAGCTACCGCGGCATCGACAAGGCCACCCGCGACAACTGGGGCATCGCCATCAACTTCACCCCCACCTGGTACCAGGTGCTGCCGGGCATGGACCTGAGCATGCCGCTGTCGGTCAACGTCGGCCTGGACGGCGTGTCGCCGGTGCAGGGCGGCGGCGCCGAGAACACCGGCAACTATGCGGTGGGCGTAAGCGCCGCGATCTACAACCAGTACTTCGTCGACCTCAAGTACGTCGACAGCTTCGGTGAGACCAAGGCCTGCAAGGATGGCCAGACCGATGGCAGCACCCCCAACGCCCTCGACGGCGAGCAGGATTACACCTGTTACGGCGGCGGCTATGCCTCCTTCTCCGGCGCAGGTGCCACCACCGAGGACCGTGGCGCCCTGTATCTGACCGTAAAGACCACCTTCTGAGTCCTCTTTCCCAGAGCCTGCACAGGAACACAACCATCATGAACTTCGTACGTACCCTGCTGGCCTCATGCCTGTCCCTGGCCGCGCTGAACGCTGCCCAGGCCGCTGTTTCCAATGACCAGGCCGCGCGCCTGGGCACCAGCCTGACCGCCATTGGCGCGGAGCAGGCCGGCAATGCCGACGGCTCCATCCCGGCCTACCAGGGCGGCCTGCTGACGCCGCCGGCCGGTTTCCAGAACGGTGCCAGCATGCGCCCCGACCCATTCGCCAACGACCGGCCGCTGCTGGTCATCGACGGCAAGAACGCCGAGCAATACAAAACTCAGCTGACTGCTACCACCCTCGAGTTGCTCAAGCGCTACCCCAGCTACCGCGTCGATGTCTACCCGACCCACCGCAGCGTCGCGCTGCCCCAGGCGGTGCTCGACAACACCCGCAAGAACGCCACCAGCGCCAACAGCAAGGAGGGCGGCACCGCCGTGGACAACGTGCTGCCGGGCATTCCGTTCCCGATTCCGCAGAACGGCGCCGAGGCCATGTGGAACTTCCTGCTGCGCTACCAGGGCGTGAGCATGACCGCCAAGTACGACTCGTGGAACGTCGATGCAGCCGGCAAGCCATCACTCTCGACCACCGGCCAGGCCAACATCAGCTACCCGATCTACGAGGACATGGCCAAGCCGATCGGTGCCAAGGACACCTATTACCAGATGAAGCTGGTGTACACCGGGCCCGCACGCCGCGCCGGCGAGGCGATGATGCTGAGGGATGCGGCCAATCCGCTGGTGCAGCCACGCAGTGCCTGGCAGTACCTGCCTGGCCAGCGCCGGGTCAAGCTGGCGCCGAACCTGGCCTATGACACGCCCAACCCGGGCACCTCGGGCTCGGGTACCTACGATGACGTGTTCGTCTTCAACGGTGCACTGGACCGCTACGACTGGACCCTGGTCGGCAAGCAGGAAATGTTCGTGCCCTACAACACCTACCAACTGACCTACAACACCGACGTCAAACAGCTGATCACCCCCAACCACCTGGCGCCGCAGTTCGTGCGCTGGGAGAAGCACCGGGTATGGGTGGTGGAAGGCAAGCTCAAGGACGGCGCACGCCACATCTACCACAAGCGCCGCTTCTACCTTGACGAAGACAGCTGGATCGCCCTCGCTTCGGACCAGTACGACGCCCGTGGCCAGCTGTACCGCGGTTCGTTCGCCTTCCTCACCCAGAGCTACGACAAGCAGACCCCGGATGCCACGCCGTTCATGATCTACGACCTGATCGGCGGCACCTACAACCTCAACGGTGTGGTGGGGGCCTATGGCGGCATCCGCTATATCGACCCACTGTCGAAAACCCAGTGGTCACCTGAATCGCTGGCCGGCAACGGTATTCGCTGAACCTACCGAGCAGAGGTGGCAATGTCTGTGTTCAAACGATGCAGCGTGGTGTTACTGGCCCTGGCCACGCTGCAGGGCGCGGTGCAGGCGGCGCCCTTCACCGATGTGCTGGACCTGCCGGCCATGCCCACCGCGCTGGCTGCCAGCAGCGCCTTGCGCGATGTGGCCCTGGCCGGGCAGCGCCTGGTCGCGGTGGGCCCGCGCGGGCACATCGTCTATTCCGATGACCACGGCGCGCACTGGCAGCAGGCCCAGGTGCCGGTCAGCGCCGACCTGAACGCCGTGAGCTTCGTCAACGCCGAACTGGGCTGGGCGGTCGGCCACGACGGTGTGGTGCTGCACAGCCGCGATGGCGGTGTGCACTGGCGCAAACAGCTGGATCGCCGGACGCTGGCCGAGCGGCTGCCGGAAATGGGCAGCGACAACGTCTTGCTCGATGTGTGGTTCAGTGATGCCGGCAACGGCTATGCGGTGGGCCTGTTCAACCTGCTGCTGCACACCACGGATGGCGGCGAGCACTGGCAACCCTGGCTGGAACACAGCGACAACCCGCAAGGCCTGCACCTGACCAGCCTGGCCGCCGTCGGTGATGAACTGTACATCACCGGCGAGCAAGGCCTGCTGCTCAAGCGCGACGGTGAGCGCTTCATTCGTGTCGCAACACCTTATACCGGCACGTTGTTCGGCGCGGTGGGCAAGCCCGGCTGGCTGCTGGTGTATGGCCTGCGTGGGCACGCCTACCGCAGCACCGACGGCGGCCAGCAATGGCAGCCGGTAAACACCGGCATCCACACCAGCCTGACCGCCGCCGGCATCGACCGTGACGGGCAGCTGTGGCTGGCCAGCCAGGCCGGCGACCTGTTGCTCAGCCGGGATGAGGGCGCCCGTTTCAGCCCGCTGGCGCAAAGTGCGCGCGGTCCGGTGACTGCGCTTGCCACCGATGCCGGCCACGGCCTGGTGCTGGTCGGCGAACGCGGCGTGCGCACCCAGGCCGGTACTCCCACGCTGCACCCATAACAAGAGAAGACCCTGATGGCCGCTATCCGCCAAGACACCCTGCCGGTAATCCGCGATCTCGATGCGTTCGACCCACGCTCGGGCAACGCGCTGGAGCGCCTGGTGTTCAACCATCGCCTGTCGTTCGTGCTGGGCATGCTGTTGGTCACGCTGGTGCTGGGCTACATGGCCCTGACCCGCCTGGAGCTGCGCCCCAGCTTCGACAAGATGCTGCCGCAGAGCCACCCCTATATCCACAACTACCTGGAAAACCGCTCATCGCTGCGTGGCCTGGGTAACGCGGTGCGGGTAGTGGTGGAGAATACCCAGGGCGACATCTTCGACCCCGGCTACTTGCAGACCCTGCGGCACATAAACGACGAGCTGTTCCTCAGCCAGGGCGTGGACCGGGCCTGGGTGAAATCGCTGTGGAGCCCGGCGGTGCGCTGGACCGAGGTAACCGAAGAGGGCTTCCAGGGCGGCCCGGTGATGCCAGACGGCTACCAGGGGGCGGCAGCTGATATCGAACAACTGCGGCAGAATATCGAGCGCGCCAACATCGTCGGTAGCCTGGTGGCGCGTGACTTCAAGTCGAGCATGCTGATCGTGCCATTGCTCGACCAGGACTCGGCCACCGGCAAAGGCCTCGACTACCACGCCTTCTCGCAAAAGCTCGAACAGTTGCGCAGCCAATACCAGGCCAGCGGCCAGTACCGTATCCATGTGATCGGCTTCGCCAAGCTGATGGGCGACCTGATCGACGGGCTGATCCAGATGATGGCGTTCTTCGCCCTGGCGCTGCTGACCAGCCTGGTGATCATCTACTGCTACACCCGCTGCGTGCGCAGTACCCTGTTGGTGGTGCTGTGTTCGCTGACAGCAGTGGTGTGGCAGTTGGGCATCGTCGCCTGGTTGGGCTACGCCATCGACCCATACTCGATCCTGGTGCCGTTCCTGATCTTCGCCATCGGCGTGTCCCACGCTGCGCAGAAGATGAACGGCATCCTCCAGGACATCGGCCGAGGCACCCATCGCCAGGTGGCTGCGCGCTATACCTTCCGCCGCCTGTTCGTGGCCGGGGTGACCGCCTTGCTGGCCGATGCGGTGGGCTTTGCCGTGCTGATGCTGATCGACATCCCGGTGATCCAGGACCTGGCCATCACCGCCAGCATTGGTGTGGCGGTGCTGATCTTCACTTCGTTGTTGTTGATGCCGGTGGCGCTGTCGTATGTCGGTGTAGGCCGCAAGGCAGCCGAGCGAGCGCTGTCCATCGACGCCCGCGCCGCCCAGCATCGTGGCTTTGGTCGGCTGTGGGACCTGCTCGACCGTTTCACCGAACGCAAATGGGCCAGCGCCGCTTTGCTGGCCGCCCTGGTGCTGGCGGTACTCGGCATCCGGGGCAGCCTGCAACTGCAGATCGGTGACCTGGACAGTGGCGCACCCGAGCTGCGCGCGGACTCGCGCTACAACCTCGACAACGCCTACATCACCCAGCATTACGCGCTGTCCAGCGACACCTTCGCGGTGATGGTCAAGACCGCCCCGGAAGGCTGCCTGCAATACCAGACGCTGGTCCTGGCCGACCGCCTGGCCTGGGAGCTGCAGCAATTGCCAGGCGTGCAGACCTCCGTGTCGCTGGCCAACGCCGTGCGCCAGATCACCGCCGGTACCTACGAAGGCAACCCGCGCCTGAACAGCCTGCAGCACAACCAGGACGTGCTCAACTATGCCGCCCAGCAGGCCTCGGTCAATGCCCCGGAGCTGTTCAACAACGACTGCTCGTTGATGCCGGTCATTGCCTACCTGAAGGACCACCGTGCCGACACCCTGGCCCAGGTGGCTGCCGTGGCCGAGCGCTTTGCCCAGGCCAACAGCAGCGCCGAACAGCAGTTCCTGCTGGCCGCTGGCAGTGCCGGTATCGAAGCCGCCACCAATGTCGTGGTCCGCGAGGCCAACCACCGCATGCTGTGGCTGGTGTACCTGGCGGTCACGCTGTTCTGCCTGTTCACCTTCCGCAGCTGGCGCGCCACCTTGGTGGCGATCCTGCCGCTGATGCTCACTTCGGTGCTGTGCGAGGCGCTGATGGTGGCCATGGGCATCGGCGTCAAGGTCGCCACGTTGCCGGTAATCGCCCTTGGCGTGGGCATTGGCGTCGATTACGCGCTGTACCTGCTAAGTGTGCAGTTGCACTACCAGCGCGCCGGGCTGAGCCTGGCCCAGGCCTATCAGCAGGCCGTGGCCTTCACCGGCCGGGTGGTGGGGCTGGTCGGCATCACCCTGGCGGCCGGGGTGGTCGGCTGGGCCTGGTCGCCAATCAAGTTCCAGGCCGACATGGGCCTGCTGCTGACCTTCATGTTCCTGTGGAACATGCTCGGCGCGTTGGTGCTGATCCCCGCGCTATCGCACTTCCTCTTGCGTGGCCAGGCCGCTGCGGTGCCTGCCGAGGCCCAGGCCACGCCGCTTCCGCAAACCCAAGCAACCGAGTGCTCGCCTCATGTCTGATTACCTTCCGCCACTGCGCGACATGGATTTCCTGTTCAACGAAGTGTTCGATATCCCGGCCTGGTGGGCGCTGACCCCCGCCCTGGCCGAGCAGGTCGATGGCGACACGGCACGCGCCGTGCTGCAGCAGGCCGGCCGCCTGATCGCCGAGGTGGTGGCGCCGCTCAATCGCCCAGGCGACGAGCAAGGTTGCCGCTGGGAGGCCGGCCAGGTGCGGACTCCCGATGGCTTCGCCGACGCTTACCGGGCATTCGCCGCCGATGGCTGGGTCGGTGTAGCGGGCGCTCCTGAGTACGGCGGCATGGGCATGCCCAAGGTGATCGGCGCGCAGCTCGAAGAAATGCTCAATGCCGCCAACCTGTCGTTCGGCCTGTACCCGATGCTGACGGCCGGCGCCTGCCTGTCGCTGCTCAATCATGCCAGCGAGCCGTTGAAGGCGCTGTACCTGCCGCCCATGTACCAAGGGCGCTGGACGGGATCGATGTGCCTCACCGAGCCGCATGCCGGTACTGACCTTGGCCTGATCCGCAGCCGTGCCGAGCCAAGCGCCGATGGCCGCTACCGCATAACCGGGACCAAGATCTTCATCACTGGTGGTGACCAGGACCTGACCGAGAACATCATCCACCTGGTGTTGGCGCGGTTGCCGGATGCGCCCGCCGGGCCGAAGGGCATCTCGCTGTTCCTGGTGCCCAAGGTGCTGGTCGATGCTGACGGTGCGCTGGGCGCGGCCAATACGCTGAGTTGCGGTTCGATCGAGCACAAGATGGGCATCAAGGCTTCGGCCACCTGTGTGATGAACTTCGACGGTGCCATCGGCTACCTGGTCGGCGAGCCGAACAAGGGCCTCAATGCCATGTTCACCATGATGAACTACGAGCGTCTGGGCGTGGGTATCCAGGGCCTGGCCCTGGGCGAACGGTCCTACCAGGGCGCCATCGCCTACGCCCGCGACCGCCTGCAGGGCCGCGCGCCGACGGGCGCCGAAGCGCCGGGGCAAAGTGCCGACCCGATCGTCGTCCACCCGGACGTGCGGCGCATGCTGCTGACCATGAAAGCGCTGAACGAAGGCGGGCGGGCGTTTTCCACGTATGTGGCGCTGCAACTGGACCTGGCCAAGTACAGCGAAGACCCTGGCGCGCGTGCCGGTGCCGAGGCCAGGGTGGCATTGCTCACTCCGGTGGCCAAGGCGTTCCTCACCGACATGGCGCTGGAGACCACCGTGCACGGCCAGCAGGTGCTGGGCGGCCATGGCTATATCCGTGAATGGGGCCAGGAGCAATTGATCCGCGACTGTCGCATTACCCAGATCTACGAAGGCACCAACGGCATCCAGGCGCTCGACCTGGTGGGGCGCAAGCTGCTGGCCGATGGCGGCCAGGCCTATCGCAGTGTGTCCGCCGAAATCGGCGCGTTCGCCGAGGCGTTGCCGGCAGCCTGTGCCGAGTTCGGCGCGCCGCTGCTGGCTGCGCTGCGCAACCTCGACGAGCTGACCGCCTGGTTGCTCGACCGCGCCCAGGCCAACCCGCGCGAGCTGGGTGCGGCGGCGGTGGAGTACCTGCACGTATTTGGCTACACCTTCTACGCCTACCTGTGGGCACGCATGGCAGTGGTATGCCAGGGCCACCCGGCCCCCGAGCCGTTGCACCAGGGCAAGCTGGGCACCGCACGCTTCTACTTTGCACGGCTGCTGCCGCGCATCCATTCGCTGAGCGCCAGTGTCAGGGCCGGTAGCGACAGCCTGTACCTGCTCGAGGCCGGCCAGCTATGAACAGCATCAGCACGGCCACCACCCGTATCATGCCTGCGGCCGAGCAGGCCTATGCCTACCCACTGCTGGTCAAGCGCCTGCTGCTGTCGGGCGTGCGCTACCAGCCCAACCAGGAAATCGTCTACGCCGACAAGCTGCGCTACAGCTACACCACGTTGCTCGAACGCATCCGGCGGCTGGCCAATGTGCTGACCGCTGCCGGGGTGAAGCCAGGCGATACCGTGGCCTTGCTCGACTGGGACAGCCACCGTGCGCTGGAATGCTTCTTTGCCGTGCCGATGCTGGGCGCGGTATTGCATACGGTGAACGTACGGCTGTCCAGCGAGCAAGTGCGCTACACCATGAACCATGCCGAGGACCGCCTGGTACTGGTGCACGACGACTTCCTGCCGTTGATGGCGCAGTTACGCGATGACCTGCCGACGGTCCGGGGCTTCATCCGCCTCAGCGACGGTGACCCCGAACCGCAGGGCGTACCGCTGCTGGGCGAGTATGAAGAATTGTTGGCGGCTGCCGAGGCGCAGTTCGAGTTCGCCGATTTCGACGAGCATTCGCTGGCCACGCTGTTCTATACCAGCGGCACGACCGGCAACCCCAAGGGGGTGTATTTCAGCCACCGGCAACTGGTGCTGCATACCCTGGTCGAGCAGGGCACCCTGGCGGCCTGCGGCGAGCAGCCGCTGCTGCGTAGCGGCGATGTGTACATGCCCATCACGCCGATGTTCCACGTGCATGCCTGGGGTGTACCCTACGTGGCCACGGCGCTGGGGATCAAGCAGGTCTACCCTGGGCGTTACCAGCCCAACCGGCTGGTGCGCCTGTATCGCGACGAGGGCGTGACGTTTTCTCACTGCGTGCCCACGGTACTGCAGATGATGCTCGACAGCGACGAAGGGCGACGGTCCGACCTGAGCGGCTGGAAGATGCTGCTGGGCGGCAGCGCCCTGACCTTGGGCCTGGCGCAGCGCGCCAGCGCGCGGGGCATCAGCGTGCACTGTGGCTACGGCATGTCGGAAAGCTGCCCGCTGCTGAGCATCACCCACCTCAGTGCCGAGTTGCTGGCACTGCCCATGGCGCAACAGCTGCCGCTGCGTATCGACGCCGGCGTGCCGATTGCCCTGGTCGACCTGCGTATTGTCGACAGCGAGGGCAGGGAAGTGCCGCACGATGGCCAAAGCCTGGGTGAAATCGTGGTACGCGCGCCCTGGCTGACCCAGGGCTACCTCCACGAGCCGCAGCAGGGCGCCGCCTTGTGGCTGGGCGGCTGGATGCACACCGGTGACCTGGCCTGCATCGACGCGGCAGGGGTGGTACGTATTCGCGACCGGATCAAGGATGTGATCAAGACCGGCGGTGAATGGGTCAGTTCGGTGGCGCTGGAAAACCTCATCAGCCAGCACCCGTCTGTCGCTTCGGTGGCGGTGGTCGGCATCCCGGACCCGCAGTGGGGCGAGCAACCGCTGGCATTGGTGGTGTGTCGTGACGGCATGCAGTTTGACCAGCCGACACTGGCTGGGCACTTGCAGCCGTTTGTCGACCAGGGGCAGCTCAACAAATGGGCAATACCCCGGCAGTTGCGTTGTGTGCTGGAGATCCCCAAAACCAGCGTCGGCAAGATCGACAAGAAGCGCATCCGCCAGGGGCTCAGCTGAGTGACGGCAGGCCTCGACCCTGTCGCTGGCATGCTGGCGACAGGCTCAGGCAGCGGGCCTGAGGCCCGATCAGGCGGCGGCCATGCGGTTGACCGACGTTCAGTGGTCGGGTAAAAGGGGCCGCAGCTTGCGTTGTGTGGTTGCACTGTCCATTCCAGAGATGCCATTGATCAGTACATTTTCATCGCAGCCCGGCGTTGAACCCGGGGCGTTCTGCAGCTTCGAGGCGTGTCGCAATACCCAGCAGGGCGCTGTCGTGATTCTGGCCTCGGGTGCTTCCGCCAGGCACTTCCCGCTGGCCGAGTTCGCCCACCTGCCGATCATCGCCATGAACGGCTCGGTGGCCATGACCGCCGAGCACGCTATCAGGCCGTTCTTCTACCTGTGCACGGACAAGAGTTTTCGCCAGCAGCAGCCGGCCTTGTTCGCCACTGCCCTGCGCGACAGCGAACGCCTGGCACTGTGGCCGGAGCAATATGCCGGTGCCGAGGTGCCAGCCAGCACCGCGTGCTATGCCTTGCACAAGGCTGACGCACCGGGGCTGCTGGGCGGTTTGCGCGGCCATGGTGACAGCTACGTGTGCAGCCGCGCACTGTGGAGCAAGCGTGCCCGCTCGATTGCCTTCAGCAAGGACCTGGCCCAGGGCTTCTACGATGCCCGCACGGTGGCCTACGTCGCCTTGCAACTGGCCTATCACCTGGGCTTCGACAAGGTGCTGCTGGTCGGGGTGGACCTCGACCAGACCGCTGGCCGCTTCTATGAGAGCGGCCAGGGCCAGCGTTCGCCGTGCGGGCTGGACCAGCACTGGGACAGCCGCATCCTGCCGTCGCTGACGTTGATGGCCAGGAAGGTGGTCAACGAACACTTCCAGGTCTACAACCTGTCGGCAACTTCGCGCATTCCAGCCGAGCTGATCCCCAAGGTCGATCTCCGCCAGGCACGGCGCATTGCCGGCTGCGCGATTGCCTGAGCAAGAAAGCGGATGCAGGCAAGGCTGTGGATGCGTACAGTGAGCTGATCGCACCCTGGCAGGAGCCCGTCATGTCCAGCGCCTTCACCTTCCTGCAATCTCCCGTCGGCACCTTGACCCTGGTGGCCCGTGGCGAGTGCCTGGCAGCCGTACTGTGGGAGGCGGAGCGGGAAAACCGTGTGCGTCTCGGCGCCTTGCACCGCGACGACCAGTGCCCGGTATTGCTGGAAACCGCCCGCCAGCTCGGTGAATACTTTGCCGGCAAGCGCCAGCGTTTCGACCTGGCGCTGGATTTTGCCGGCACCGAATTCCAGCGCCAGGTATGGGCCGCGCTGCTGGCGATACCCTTTGGTGAAACGCGCAGCTACAGCGACATTGCCCGGCACATCGGCAACCCTGCCGCGGTGCGTGCGGTCGGTGCTGCCAATGGCCGCAACCCGATCTCGATCATCGCCCCATGCCACCGCGTGATCGGCGCCTCGGGCAGCCTGACCGGGTTTGCCGGCGGCCTGGCGGCCAAGCAGTACCTGTTGGCGCTGGAGGGCGGCAAAGCCTGGCGCTGGACCTGTAGCGGTTTAGAACCAGCTGGCGACCAGGCAGGCCAACACCGCCAGCAGCGAACCGGCCATCATGGTGTAGCGCCGCTGGGCCCGACGTGCATGGGACCTGACGGCGCGCAGGTATTCGCCAGGTGGCGGCGCATCGGGGCGCTGGCGCAAGCCCTCGGCAATATCGGCCAACTGTCCCTGGATCAGCAGGCCGGTCAGGTAATAGGTGCAGGCATAGCTCAGCACGGCCAGAAACACATAGCTCATGGCGAGTGCCGGCTCAGGGGTACAGCCATGGCGCTGGCGGTGCTGGTGTCCAGCACTATCAACCCTTCGTTACGATCATCCAGGTTGGCCAGCAGGCGCCCTTGGCTATCCCAGGCCGCCGAACCACCCGCGCCGATGAATGTGTCGGCCGGCCCTACGCAGTTGGCCAGCAACACCGGCATAGCCAGTTGCCGAGCCAGTTTGGGGTAGTGTGCGTAGCCCTCGCGAATGCCTTTGGCGGTTTTCGCCACGCTGACCAGGTAAAGGTCGGCCCCTTGCTCCCGCGCGCTGGCCGCATGGGCCGTGAACATCGATTCGTAACAGATTGCTGGCGCTATCCGGTGTGCCCCCAGTTGCAGCAGCAAGGCCTGGTCGCCCGGGGTGAACCAGGGCAGTTCATCGTCATGCAGCCGCTGCTTGGCATAAGCCTGGCGCGGTACACCGGGGCTGAAGATCGGCATGCCGATGCGGATACCCTCGGCTGCCCGCAGCGGCAGGCCCACGGCTACGCTGATGCCAAGCCGGTCACAGGCGGCCTGCAGCGGGTCGAGTTGCGCAGCATTGACGGCCAACGCGGTCTGTTGCGCAAGGGTTGGCTCATAGCCGCTCAGCGACAGTTCAGGGAACACTACCAGTTGCGCGCCAAGGGCGGCAGCCTGGTCGATGCAGGCCAAGTGGCGTTCGAGGTTGGCTGGCACATCGCCCTTGAGCGATGCCAGTTGTACGGCGCACAGCTTCATCAAACACCCTCCCTGGTCCAGGCCGAAACGCTGAGGATACGCTGCTCGGCAAGGTGCGATCCAGTGAAGGGTTTGTCAAGTAAGCAGGGGGCGTGGCGAAGCGGGCAAATCTGCCGCCTAGCCGGGCCGTTGGGCGATGGAAGCGCACTTCAACTGCGCGGCCGGGGCGGCTTGTGCCATGCTGTGGCTTAACAGGGCCATGCCCATGGCCCTTCAGGGCGGTACGCAGGTGTTGGTGCCAGCAGTGGCTCGGGCGTGCCGCAGCAACAGAGGACGAGTGTAATGGAACGCTTTCGGCGGGTGGCTGCCAATACCCGCGGGCGGGACCTGGCGGTGGGCGATATCCACGGTCACTTCCAGCGCCTGCAGGCATGCCTTGAGGCGGTCGGGTTCGACCCGGCGGTGGACCGCCTGTTCAGTGTCGGTGACCTGGTCGACCGCGGGCCGCACAGCGAGGCAGTGCTGGACTGGCTGGCGCAGCCCTGGCTGCATGCGGTGCAGGGTAACCACGAAGCCTTGGCGATCACCCGCCTGCGCGGTGGGCGGCTCGACCTGGACATGTATCGCGCGGCCGGCGGCGGCTGGTTTCTCGACCTGCCGCCGGGGGAGCAGTTGCGTTTCGTCGAACGCTTCGAGCAACTGCCGATCGCCCTGGAGGTGGAAACCGCCAACGGCCCGGTTGGCCTGCTGCATGCCGACAGTCCGTTTGCCGACTGGGAGCTGTTGCGTACCTGGCTGGAGCTGGATGACGACCCCGAGGTGCTGGAAGTGTGCCAGTGGTCGCGGCGGCGCTTGAAGGAAGGCGACACCCGGCCGGTGAAGGGCTTGCGGGCCTTGCTGGTCGGCCACACGCCGGTATTGCAGGCGAAACAGCTGGGGAATGTCTGGCACCTGGATACCGGGGGGTGGGCCAGCGGCCATTTCAGCCTCATGGACCTGGCCACGCTGCAGCTGCTCAGCGCTGCCCCAGGTGCAGCAACAGCGCCATGGCCAACACCACCAGCATGACCCCCGAGGCCCGTTCCAGCCACGGCAGGCTGCGGGCGAAGCGGCGCAACACCAAGGGGTTGCCGATGGCCACGGCCACCAGCAGGTCCCACAGCAGCACGATGCTGAACATCCACACGGCGCAGGCTGCTTTCCAGCCGGCACTGGCGCTGCTGAACATGCTGGCCAGGCTGGCATAGAACAACCCGTTCTTGGGGTTGAGCACGCCCGACAGAAAACCCGTGCCCAGGCTGCGCCACCAGCCTGCCACGGCCTGGCTACCGGCCACGCTGCCCAGGCTGGATTGCCCGGCGTGGCGCAGGAACAGCACGCCGAGGTACAACAGGTAGCCGGCACCGGCCAGTTGCAGGGTGCTGAACAGCAGGCTGCCTTGCTGGAGCACCGACAGGCCGGTGAAGGCCACGACGATGAACATGCCATTGGCCAGGGCGATACCCAGGCAGGCGCCGCTGGCAACCCGCCAGCCACTGTTGATCGAGGTGCGCGCGACCAGGAAGAAGTCCGGGCCGGGGGAAAGCAGGGCGAGGAAGTGGGCGAGGGCGACGATCAGGAACGCTTGCATGGGTGGGCTGCTCTGGCGGAAAAGCCGAACTCTGCCCTGCGACAGCCAGCGCGTATTGAACAATATTGCAAACCCCCGGTCAGCAGCGGCCGTCGGTATCGATGTTCAGCCGCCTCGATATTGCCCGGGGGTCACTCCCACATGGGCCTTGAACACCCGCTGGAAATGGCTCTGGTCGGCAAAGCCCAGCCGGTAGGCGACCTCTGCCAGCGCCCGCCCTTCACTCAGCAGCGCCCGGCCACGGTTGACCCGTGCATTGACCAGGTAGGCATGCGGGGTAAAGCCGGTGGCCGCGCGAAAGGCGCGGATCAACTGGTATCGGCCAACCCCGGCTTCTCGGGCCAGTGCATCGAGATTCAACTGTGCCGGGTCAAGGCCCTCTATAGCTGCGATCAACCCGCTCAAAGCATTCGCCCCCAGGGCGGGTGCCGGTGCCAGCGGTGGATGCGCGGTAAAATCCAGGTCACCCAGGAAGGCAACCAGGGCGGCATCCTTTTCGCCACTGCTGGCGCTGGAAAACAGTAACCGGTTCAGCTCGCAGAACTGTCGGTATACCTCAGGGTCGCGACAGATGCGTGCCGGTTCACCGGGGCCTTCACCGGGTCCTTCACCGGTCAGCGCCGACTCCTGGCGCAAACGGGCCAGCCAGTCTGCCGCTACATGCAGCATCTGGTAGCTCCAGGCCTGCCCGGGCTCGGGGTTGCAGGCATGCACGCGGCGGGCCGGGACCATGACCAGCGTGCCGGGGATGAGGCGTTCCTGCCCGTTACCGGCGCCGGTAAAGTGACTGACGCCCGCATCCACCGCGCCGATGGAAAACGTCGGGTGGCTGTGGGCCTTGTAGCAGGCCCGGCTATGGCAGGCGCGGCGGCTTTCGACATGCGGCAGGGCCGGGTCGCGCCACAGCGTGGCATGGGAACGGGGCATCATGGCAATCCTCGGTATGGCCGGCAGCTTATCAGGCGCGGCGCACCCATACAGTTTTTTCCGCTGGCTGTAACTTGACCGCCAGGCCCGTATCCGCCGCAATAGAGGCCTGTTCGCCAGAGGAAAGACAATGGACCTTTCAAGCCTGCTGCTGTTCATCCCCGCCTGCTTTGCCTTGAACATGGCACCGGGGCCGAACAACCTGCTGTCGCTGCACAACGCCAGCCGCTACGGCCTGCGCACGGCGTGCGTGGCCGGTGGCGGGCGCATCGTCGCCTTCAGCGGCATGATCGCCCTGGCTGCCATGGGCCTGGCCGTGGTGCTGCATACCAGCGAGTACCTGTTCCTGGCCATCAAGGTGCTCGGGGCAGGGTACCTGTTCTACATCGCCTGGCAGCTGTGGCGGGCACCGGTGGGCGAAGCGCTGGCGGCCGCTGATCACCCGCGCGGCACCTGGCGCCTGGCGCGCCAGGAGTTCTGGGTGGCGGCCGGCAACCCCAAGGCGATTCTGATCTTCACCGCCTTCCTGCCGCAGTTCGTCTCGGTCGGCAGTGCCACGCCGGTGAGCGAGCAGTTCCTCTGGCTGGGGGTAATGTTCCTGCTGCTGGAGTGGGCCGCCATCGCCATCTACGCCGGCCTCGGCGCCTACCTGCAGCGCTGGTTCAGCCAGCCCGGCCCACGCCGGCTGTTCAACCGGGTCAGCGCCTCCCTGCTGGGCTGCGCCGGCCTCGGCCTGCTGGCTGCGCGCCGCTAGGCGGCTATCAGTCGCGATAGAAGGTTTGCACCAGGTGATAGCCGAACTTGCTCTTGATCGGCCCGTGGACCACGCGCAGGGGCTTCTTGAAAATCACCTGGTCGATGGCGCCGACCATCTGCCCTGGGCGGATCTCGCCCAGGTCACCGCCGCGCTTGCCTGAGGGGCAGGTCGAGAATTTTTTTGCCAGGACGTCGAAAGCCTCGCCATTGGCGATGCGCTGCTTGAGCTTTTCGGCTTCGTCAGCGGTCTTGACCAGGATGTGGCGGGCTTGGGCTTTCATGGCAGTACAGTACCTGTGCTTCGCGGGTGCAAAAGGCGCACATTATGCCCGACTTACCCCGCTTGAAGCCATTACGCCTGCCCTGTAGGAGCGGCCTTGCGTCGCGATGGGCTGCGCAGCAGCCCCAGGTTTTCAG
>MTEX01010918.1_pt1 | contig 28253 bp, 26 predicted proteins | sample 1042691 | NCBI WGS metagenome assembly MTEX01 (sample SAMN06185810, study PRJNA358809) | soil metagenome | isolation source: soil biostimulated with molasses as carbon source | place: India | collected 2015-05-23
GCCGAGCTGGTCGAGCAGACCGGTTCGGCGCTGGTCCAGCGCATCGGCCATACCGCCGTGCTGTACCGCCCCAGCAAGGAACGCCGCCAGATTGTCCTGCCGCGGGCCTGACGGCCTGCCCGGCTCCGAGTCGCCGCCCATGCAACTGAGCCACGAACTTCCCGACTACGCCTACAGTCTGCGCGCGGCCGACGGTCGCAGCGCCAGGGTCAACGACCGCGTGCTGACCACCAGCTTCGTGCTGTCGCCGTCGGAACTGCGCGAGGACTGGGGACCGTGCGATGTCGCTTCGCTGACGCCTGAGGACCTGGCGCCGCTGCTGGCGATGCAGCCGGAGGTCATCCTGCTGGGCACGGGAGATCGCCAGGTATTCCCGCCGGCCGCGGTGATGGCCGCCGGCCTGACCCGCGGCGTGGGCATCGAGGTGATGACCAATGCCGCCGCGGCCCGCACCTTCAACGTGCTGGCCGGTGAAGCGCGCCGGGTGGTGGCGGGTTTCCTGCTGGACGCGCCGACCGCGTGAACGGCCGGCGGGCACTGCCCGCCGGAGGCAATCAGCGCGCCGGCAGGTATTGCTGCGGATCGACCGGTTTGCCGTTGTAGCGGATCTCGAAGTGCAGCATTTCGCGCGCCGCACCGGTGCTGCCCATTTCCGCGATCTGCTGTCCGGCCTTCACGTTCTGGCCTTCGTTGACCAGGCGCTTGCGGTTGTGGCCGTACGCCGACAACCAGGCTTCGCTGTGCTTGACGATGATCAGTTCGCCGTAACCGACCAGGCCCGCACCGGAATACACCACCACGCCGTCGGCGGCGGCCCGCACGGCCTGGCCGCCGGAGCCGGCGATGTCGATGCCCTGCCGGGTGGCGTCGCCGGCGACGAAGCGGCCGATCACATGACCGTCCGCGGGCCAGCGCCAGCTGAAACCGCTGTTGACCGGTGCCGCCTGCGGCGGTGGCGGCTTGGGTGTGCTGGTGGTGGCCGGCGGCGGCGCCGGACGCGGCGCGGCGCCCGTGGCGGCGGTGCCGGTCGACGGGCGGCTGCCGGAAGACGGATACAGGCGCAGGGTCTGGCCCGGATAAATCGTGTAGGGCGATCCGATGCCGTTCCAGGCGGCCAGATCGCGGAAGTCGATGCCGTTGCGGAACGCGAGGCCATACAGGGTGTCGCCGCGCTGCACGCGCACGGTCTGCCCGTATTTGGGCTGCGACACGATCTTGCCGCCGCCGGAGGAACCGGTCTGTCGGACCACGGTGCTGTGGCAGGCCGCCAGGCCCGTCATCACCGCGACGCTCAGGACAAGGACTCGCGTGGCTTTCGTCATCCGTTCACTCACCTTCTGCGAATACTAGGAATCAGGTGGAGGCGCGCCAGATCAGCCAGCCCACCAGCGCCACCACGAGCGCGGTGGCGATCCAGCCCACCGGTTCGATCCAGCGGCGCAGCGCCGCTTCGGCGCGCGCCCCGCCCAGCCGGATGGCGATGCCGAGCAGGTAGACCCGCTTGCCGCGCCCGATGAGCATGCTGAGCACGTATTGCAGCATAGGCACGCCCACGATACCCGACGCCCACGTGAATACCTTCATGGGGATGGGCATGAAACCACCGAGCACCAGGAAGGTGAAGACCGCCCACGGCGACTCGGCCATCTTGGCCTTGACCAAATCGATGCCCGACTCGATGGCATCGAGCATTCCGAGCACGGCGAACACCGGCTTGAGTGCTTCGAAGGCGTAGTGGCCCAGCGCATAGCCGACCAGCGCGCCCGCCATCGAACCGAGCAGGCTGAGGGTGGCGAACCAGAGGGATTTCCTGGGATTGGCCACGCACATCGGTGCCAGCATCACTTCGGGCATCACCGGAAAGATGATCGCCTCGATGAAGCTCAGTCCAGTCAGCAGCGCGGGCGCGCGCGGATGCCGGGCCCACTGGATCGCGCGTTCGTACAACGGCTTGAAGATCTGCATCCGCGATCAGTCCAGGGTGCCGGACAGCAGGGGAACGAACACGACCGGCGCCAGGGTTTCTTCCTGCACGCTGCCATCTTCGCGCTTGGTGAGCTTGACCAGTGATTGCGAACCGGAACCGCCGACGGGAGCGATCAGATGCCCTCCCACGGCGAGCTGTTCGATGAGTGCATGGACCAGGGCCGGCGCGGCGGCGGTGACCAGGATGCCGTCGTACGGCGCATGTTCCGGCCAACCGATGCGGCCGTCGTCATGCTTGCTGCGCACGTTCATGCCCAGCTGGCGCAGGCGCTTGCGTGCCTGGCGCAGCAGGTCGCCGATGCGTTCGACGGTGTAGACCTCCAGGCCCAGCGCAGCCAGCACCGCGGCCTGGTAACCGGAGCCGGTGCCGATTTCCAGCACCTTCTTCGGCGCGCCCTGCAGCAGGGCTTCGGTCATGCGCGCCACCACCCACGGCTGGGAAATGGTCTGGCTGTGGCCGATCGGCAACGCGGTGTCCTCGTAAGCGCGCGTGGCCAGCGCCTCGTCGACGAACAGATGGCGCGGCACCAGCCGGATCGCATTGAGCACGGACTCGTCGCGGATGCCGGATTCGCGCAGGCGCTCGACCAGGCGATCGCGCACGCGCTGCGAGGTCATGCCCATGCCGACGGCTTCCGGTTGCAGGCGCAGCCGCGGGGTCATGCCGGATTCTCCAGCGAAGCGGTCAGGCCGTCGACCCAGCCGGCGACCTTTTCCAGCGCCTGGTAGCGGGTGAGATCGACATGGATGGGCGTGATGGAAATGTTGCCGGTGCGCACGGCATGGAAATCGGTGCCGGGGCCGGCGTCCTGCTCCGGACCGGCCGGGCCGATCCAGTACACGGTGTTGCCGCGTGGATCCTGCTGGGCCACGCAGGGCTCGGAACGATGCCGATTGCCGAGCCGGGTGACTTCGAAACCACTCACCTCGCTCCACGGACGATCCGGCACGTTGACGTTGAGGATGGTGTCGGCGGGCAGCGGATCGGCCTTCAGGCGGGCGACGATCTCGACCGCGGCGCGCGCCGCGGTTTCGAAATGGCGCGGCTCGTGGTTGCGCGAGACCAGCGACATCGCCACCGCGGGCAGGCCGAGGAAACGCCCTTCCATCGCCGCCGACACGGTGCCCGAATAGATCACGTCGTCGCCAAGGTTGGCAGCATTGTTGATGCCGGAAACGACGATGTCGGGCTCGAACTCCAGCATGCCGGTGAGCGCCAGGTGCACGCAGTCGGTCGGCGTGCCGGCGACACTGCAGGTGTAGTGATCGATCCGCTTGAGCCGGATCGGCAGATCCAGGGTGAGCGAATTGCTGGCGCCGGAACGGTCGCGATCCGGTGCGATGACGAACACCTCGTGGCCGGCCTCGCGCAGCCCCTCCGCCAGAATGCGGATGCCGGGGGCGTCGACGCCGTCATCGTTGCTGACAAGTACGCGCATGTGCTTCCTCGGGGGGTGGCCCATGATACCGGAAGCGGATGACCGCTTCCCGCGCTTGCGTCACGCGCCTGCCGCGCTACGCTGTGGGCCATGTCCGATCCCCCCGAAGACGACGACGCCGCCTTGTTCCGCCAGGCCATCGGCGAGGTGAAACCCCTGGCCGACGCGACCCCGCCGCCGCGCCGGCCCAAGCCGCGTCCGGCGGCGCGGATGGCCGAACGCGACGAGGTGGACGCGCGCAGCGAGTTCCAGCGCGGGCTGGACGATCTGGCGTTGCTGGAGGCCGGCGACGTGCTGAGCTTCCGCCGCGACAACGTGCCGCCGCGCGTGTTCCAGCGCCTGCGCAAGGGCCAGTTCTCGGCGCAGGACGAGCTGGACCTGCACGGTGCCACCGCCGCCGAGGCCGAACGCCTGCTGCGCCAGTTCATGCTGGAAGCCCATGCGCACGAGCACGGTTGCGTGCGCATCATCCACGGCAAGGGCCGTCGCAACGAGCGCGAGATTCCGGTGCTGAAGAACCTGATCGATCGCCTGCTGCGCCAGCGCAGCGACGTGCTCGCGTTTCATTCGGCGCCACCCGCGCAGGGCGGCACCGGCGCGGTGCTGGTGTTGCTGGCGCGGCGCTGACGAACGGCGCGGCTACGCCACGCCCACACTGTCGCGCCCGGATTCCACGACCTCGCCCAGCTCATGCAACAGGGCGGTGGCGTAGCTGCCCGGCGGCAATGCGAACGCCAGCGAGAGCACGTCGTCGCCCCGCCATTCCCAGGTGAGGCCCTGCGGTCGCAGGCGCAGCGCACGCCGCTCCTGGCGCAGTCCGGCCTGTTCCAGGCCGGCACGCAGCTGCATCGCGGTGTCGTCGGCCAGCGCCGCCAGTTCCAGCTCGCGGCAGGCGCCGGTGGTGCGCGGCTCCCCCTCGCCCCACAAGGGACCGCTGGGATGGATGTCGAAAACCTCAAGCCGCTGCGCCAGCACTTCGTTCCACGGTTCCGGCCCGAACACGCTGCGACTGCCTTCCAGCATCCACACTTCGCCGTCGGTCCCGCGGTTCCAGTTGCCGGCCGCGATGCGCGCGGCCAGCACCCGGTTGAACAGTTCCGAGCGCGCCGCCGACAACAGCATCGAGCGCTGATCGCGGCGCACGCGGCGTCCGCCGAACATCGCCAGCGCCGCGGCGACATTGCCGCCGTCACGGCCGAAGCGCTGTTCGCCGAACCAGTTGGGCAGGCCCTGCGCGGCGATATCCGCCAACCGCTGTTCGATCGCCCCGCGCTCGCCGCGCACCTCGCGCAACACCAGCACGAAGCGGTTGCCCGCCAGCGCGCCGCGCGGCAGCTTGCGGTTGTGCCAGGTCGATTCCAGCACCTGCAGGTCGTCCGCGTTCAAAGCGGCGATGTCGGGCGCGTTGCGCTTGGGCAGGTGCACGCTGAAGCGCTGGCGGGTGACGGCGTGGCGATCCTTCAATCCCGCATAGCCGATCGCCATCTCCGGCAAGCCTGCCCAGGCGGCGATGCGTTTGGCGGCGAACGTCGTGTTCAAGCCGCGCTTCTGCACGGTCAGGAGCAGGTGCTCGCCTTCGCCGGAAGGCTCGAAACCCGGTAATTCCTCGACGAAAAAATCCTCCGGCACGCCGCGGAAGTGCGCCGCCATCACCGGCGCGCCGAATGCGCGCGGCAAATCGAGGCTCATGCGCGCACCAGCAGCACCACCGCCTGCGCGGCGATGCCTTCGCCACGTCCGGTGAAGCCGAGTTTCTCGGTGGTGGTCGCCTTGACGCTGATCGCATCCAGCGCGATGCCGAGATCATCGGCGATCGCCGTGCGCATCGCGTCCGCATGCGGCCCGACCTTCGGCCGCTCGCCGATCACGGTGATGTCGGCATTGCCGACCCGCCAGCCGCGCTCGCCGATCAGCACGTTGCAGTGGCGCAGGAAATGCCGGCTGTCGGCGCCCTTCCAGCGCGGATCCGACGGCGGGAAATGCCGGCCGATGTCGCCCAGCGCCAGCGCGCCGAGCATGGCGTCGCACAGCGCATGCAGGACCACGTCGCCGTCGCTGTGCGCCAGCACGCCGCGATCGTGCGGCACGCGCACGCCGCCCAGCATGAGGTGATCACCGTCGCCGAAGGCGTGGACGTCGAAGCCCTGGCCGATGCGGATGGAAGAAAGGTCGGGCATGTGCGGGTCCAGCAGCGGGGAAATCGGATGACGGCGGATTCTCGCATCCGGGAACGGCGGGGGTCAGCGCCCGCGCTGGGCGAGCACGAACTCGAACCGCGCCAGGTCCGCCCGGGTGGTGATCTTGAAATTGTCCTCGGCGCCTTCGATCAGCAGCGGACGCAGGCCCTGGCGTTCCATCGCCATCGCTTCGTCGGTGACCTCGATACCGGCGCTGGCGGCGCCTTCCAGCGCGCGCTGCAGGTGCAGGCGCCGGAACAACTGCGGCGTGAACGCGCGCCACAACCGCTCGCGCGGCTCGGTGCCGTCGATGCCGCCGTCGTCGCCGGCGCGCTTGAGGGTGTCGCGTACCGGCGCGGCGAGGATGGCGCCGACCGGATCGTTGCGGCCGCGCTCCAGCAACTGTGCCAGATCCGCCAGCGCCAGGTTCGGGCGGGCGGCATCGTGCACCAGCACGAAATCGTCGGCGCGGACCTCGTCGGGAAGCGCGTTCAGTCCGGCCAGCACCGATTCGGCGCGGGTGGCGCCGCCGGTGCAGGTGATCAATGGCCGACCGGCGAACGCGGTCCAGCCCGGCCAGTCCGGATCGTCGGCGGAAACCGCCAGTACCGCACCGAGCACGGCGTCGTGGGCGAACAGCGCCGCCAGCGTGTGCTCCAGCAGCAGGTGTCCGCCGACGCGCAGGTATTGCTTGGGAACCTCGCCGCCGAATCGCGTGCCGCGCCCGGCCGCGGGGATGACCGCCCAGATCCCGGCCATCAGGGTTGATGCTCCGGTTCGCCGGGCGGGGCCGGCGCCGGCGCGCCGGTTGCCTCCCCGCCGCCCGCAGGCGGCGGCACCGGCGCGGTCGGTTCCACCACGCGGTAGAACTTCTCGCCCGGTTTGATCATGCCCAGTTCGCTGCGTGCACGCTCCTCCACCGCCGCTTCGCCGGACTTGAGGTCCTCGACTTCCGCGGCCAGCGCGTCGTTGCGTTCCTGCAATCCGGCGTTCTCGCGCTTCTGCACGATGACCTGGCTTTCCAGCGCGACCACTTCGGCCGAACTGCCCGCGCCGAACCAGAACCGGTACTGCAACCATGCCAGCAGCAGTACCAATCCCAGCACCAGCCAGCCCAGTCGGCGCATGGCTTACTTCTTCAGCGAGACGAAGGCGTTGCGGCCGGCGTAACGCGCCGCGCTGCCCAGGGCTTCCTCGATGCGCAGGAGCTGGTTGTACTTGGCGACGCGGTCGCTGCGGCACAGGGAGCCGGTCTTGATCTGGGTCGCCGTGGTCGCCACCGCGATGTCGGCGATGGTGGTGTCCTCGGTTTCGCCGGAACGGTGCGAGACGATCGCCGCGTAGTTGGCGTGGTGCGCCATGGCGATCGCTTCCAGCGTTTCGCTGAGGGTGCCGATCTGGTTGACCTTGATCAGGATGGCGTTGGCGGTGCCGGACTCGATGCCTTCCTTGAAGATCTTCGGGTTGGTCACGAACAGGTCGTCACCGACCAGTTGCACCTTGCCGCCGATGCGGTCGGTCAGCAGCTTCCAGCCGGCCCAGTCGTCCTCGGCCAGGCCGTCCTCGATGGTGATGATGGGGTACTGCGCGGCCCAGTCGGCCAGGAAGTCGACGAACTGTTCGCTGGTCAGGCGCTTGCCCTCGCCCACCAGATGGTACTTGCCGTTGTCGAAGAACTCGCTGGAGGCCACGTCCAGGCCCAGCAGCACGTCCTCGCCGGCGGTGTAGCCGGCCTTGCCGATGGCTTCCAGGATGGTGTCCAGGGCCTCGACGTTGCTGCGGAAGTCCGGGGCGAAGCCGCCCTCGTCGCCCACCGCCGTGCTCAGGCCGTGGCCCTTGAGCACCGACTTGAGCGAATGGAAGATTTCGGTACCGGCACGCAGCGATTCGGCGAAGGAATCGAAGCCCACCGGCAGCACCATGAATTCCTGGAAATCCACGTTGTTGTCGGCGTGGGCGCCGCCGTTGATGATGTTCATCATCGGCACCGGCAGGGTCACCGCGTCGCCGCCGGCCAGGTAGCGCCACAGCGGCTGCTTGCGCGAGGCGGCCATCGCGTGGGCATTGGCCAGCGACACGCCCAGCAGCGCGTTGGCGCCCAGCCGGCCCTTGTTCTCGGTGCCGTCCAGGTCGATCAGGCGGCGGTCCAGGCCTTCCTGATCGGCCGCATCGAAACCATGCAGCGCGTTGGCGATCGGGCCGTTCACGTTCTCGACCGCCTTGCGCACGCCCTTGCCCAGGTAGCGGGTCTTGTCGCCGTCACGCAGTTCCACCGCTTCCTTGGTGCCAGTGGAGGCGCCGGACGGCACCATCGCGCGGCCGAACGAGCCGTCGGCCAGGGTGACTTCGGCTTCGAGCGTGGGATTGCCGCGGCTGTCGAGGATTTCGCGGGCGTGGACTTTGGCGATCGTGGTCATGAGGGATTGGCCAGATTGTTCAGTTTGAGTAAGGGGACGAAATCGCCCGGAAGGTTACAGGTTTCCGGCGCCGGAGGGGCAGAAGCAGAGGCCGGCAGGCCGGTGGCCTGCGATTGGCACGCGTCCGCAGCAAGTCGATTTCAGCGCCGCCATGATACCGCTCGCTCCGTATTCCGGCGCGGTCACCGCGCCATGCAACTGACTGGATCGCAAGCAGAAAGCGGCGGCCCTGGCGGATGGTCGAGCGAAGCGGCCGACCGCATTGATCCGCGCAGGCCGGCGTTCCCTGCGCCCGGCTCGCATACGGCCCCGCCAGCGTTTCAGCGGTCTCCGGGCGAAGTGGATTGCTCGTGGATCCGCAGAATGATGTCCAGGTCTTCGTCCCAGCCACGCCCCGTGGGGATGAGCGTCCGCGAGAACGGAGCCACACGCCAGCGACCCGCGCCCTCTTCCGTCGCCAGCACCAGCGCCAACGCACCCGGTTCGCGCCACGACAAAAGCCAGGGACCGCAGGCCGGACCGGGGGGATGACCCGGCAACGGCGAGGCCCAGTCCGTTTCGGACAGCAGGCCGCGCGCGGCGGGGCGTCCCTTGATGCTTTCGACCAGTTCGTAGTCCGCTTCGAGCTGCATGTGGGTGCCACCCGCGGGTGGCGCCACTTTCCGGTAGCCGGTCAGGCGTGCGACGAAGACATGGCTGCTGTGCCGATAGGCCACTACCAGATCGTCCTCGCGGATGCCGCTGCCGATCGAACAGGCGAGCGCGGAAGCGCAGGTTCCCGCGATGAGCGGAACCATGAGCCACCATGCCGGCGTCCTCATCGCCATCCGCGTTTTCCTGTCGCTCTTACAGCGTCTGTTCCAGGAACGTCGAACGCTTGGTCACCGAGTCCAGCGCCAGCAGGGTTTCCAGCAGCGCTTCCATCTTGTCCAGCGGCCATGCGTTGGGACCGTCGGACAGCGCCTTGGCAGGATCCGGGTGGGTTTCGGCGAACAGGCCGGCCACGCCCACCGCCGCCGCCGCACGCGCCAGCACCGGCACGAATTCGCGCTGGCCGCCGGAACTGCTGCCCTGCCCGCCCGGCAACTGCACCGAATGGGTCGCGTCGAACACGACCGGGCAGCCGGTATCGCGCATCACGCTGAGCGAACGCATGTCGCTGACCAGATTGTTGTAGCCGAAGCTGGCGCCGCGCTCGCACACCAGGATGTCGTTGTTGCCGGTGGACTTGGCCTTTTCGACGACCGGCTTCATGTCCCACGGCGACAGGAACTGGCCCTTCTTGATGTTGACCGGGCGACCGGCCGAGCAGACCTTGCGGATGAAGTCGGTCTGGCGGACCAGAAACGCCGGGGTCTGCAGCACGTCCACCACCGAAGCGACTTCGTCCATCGGCGTGTATTCATGCACGTCGGTCAGCACCGGCACGCCGATCTGCTTCTTCACTTCGGCCAGGACCTTCAGGCCTTCTTCCATGCCGGGACCGCGGAAGCTGGTGCCGGAGGTCCGGTTGGCCTTGTCGAAGCTGGACTTGAAGATGAAGTTCATGCCCAGCTTGCCGGTGATTTCCTTCAGCCGGCCGGCCACGTCCAGTTGCAGCTGCATGGACTCGATCACGCAGGGGCCGGCAATCAGGAACAGGGGCTGGTCCAGGCCGACTTCGAAACCGCAGAGCTTCATCATGTACTCCTCAGGGGGCGGGAGGCCCGATGCGGTCGCCTCCCGGGATGTCGCGTGGCCGCGGCGACAGCACCGCGGCGGGATTCAGGCGCGCGCTTCCTTCAGCAGCTTGCCACCGGCCTTGCGCTCGCGCGCGGCGCGGATGAAACCGACGAACAGCGGATGGCCGTCGCGCGGCGTGGACAGGAATTCCGGATGCGCCTGGCAGGCCAGGAACCACGGATGCACCGCGCGCGGCAGTTCGATCATTTCCACCAGCAGGTCGTCCATCGACTTGGCGGAAATCACCAGGCCGGCGTCCTCGAGCTGGGTGCGGTAGCGGTTGTTGAACTCGTAACGGTGGCGATGGCGCTCGGCCACCACGTCCCTGCCATAGAGCTCGCGCGCCAGCGTACCCGGCTTGAGCCGCGCCTCCTGCAGGCCCAGGCGCATGGTGCCGCCCAGATCCGAACGCTCGTCGCGCTTCTCGACGTCGCCGCTGGCGGTGCGCCATTCGGTGATCAACGCGATCACCGGATGCGGCGACTGCTTGTCGTTCTCGGTGCTGTTGGCCGCTTCCAGGCCGGCCACATGGCGGGCATAGTCCACGACCGCGGCCTGCATGCCATAGCAGATGCCGAAGTACGGCACGCCGGTCTGGCGCGCGTGGCGGGAGGTCAGCACCTTGCCTTCGAAACCGCGATCGCCGAAGCCGCCCGGCACCAGGATGCCGTCGACGCCGTCCAGCAGCGACATGTCGCTGCCTTCCAGTTCCTGGGCTTCGATCCACTTCAGGTTGACGCGCGTGCGCTGGCGCAGGCCGCCATGCTTGAGCGCCTCGCCCACGGACTTGTAGGCGTCCTGGTGATCGACGTATTTGCCGACCACGGCGATGGTCACTTCGTCCAGCGGGTTGAGGGTGGCATCCACCGCCGCTTCCCACTCGGACAGATCCGCCTCGCGCGCGCCCTCCAGGCGCAACTGGCGGATGACGATGTCGTCCAGTCCCTGCCCGTGCAGGCCCAGCGGGATCTTGTAGAGCACGTCCACGTCCGGGACGCTGATCACGGCGCGCTCGGGCACGTTGGTGAACAGCGAGATCTTGCGGCGCTCGGAGTCGGGAATCGCCTGTTCGGAACGGCAGAGCAGCACGTCGGGCTGGATGCCGATCGAACGCAGTTCCTTGACCGAATGCTGGGTGGGCTTGGTCTTGAGTTCGCCGGCCGCGGCGACGAACGGCACCAGCGTCAGGTGCATGAACAGCGCCTTCTCCGGGCCGCGTTCGGTGCGGATCTGGCGGATCGCCTCCAGGAACGGCAGCGACTCGATGTCGCCCACGGTACCGCCGATTTCCACCAGCGCCACGTCGTGGCCTTCGGTGGCCTCGTCGATGCAGCGGCGGATTTCGTCCGTGATGTGCGGAATCACCTGCACGGTCGCACCGAGGTAATCACCGCGCCGCTCGCGGCGGATGACGTTCTCGTAGATGCGCCCGGTGGTGATCGAATGCTTGCGGCTGAGCCGGGTGCGCACGAAGCGCTCGTAGTGGCCCAGGTCCAGGTCGGTCTCGGCGCCGTCGTCGGTGACGTACACCTCGCCGTGCTGGAACGGGCTCATGGTGCCCGGATCGACGTTGATATAGGGGTCCAGCTTCATCATCGTGACCTTCAGGCCACGCGCTTCGAGGATTGACGCAAGCGAAGCAGCGGCGATGCCCTTGCCTAGCGAGGACACGACGCCGCCGGTAACGAAAATAAGGGGAGTCATTGGCGGGGCTCCGGAAAGCCATAGTCTACCGGCAACGCCGGGTTTCTAAAAGCCGAACGCCCCGCGGGGGCGGGGCGTCCGGGCTTGCCTGGAAGACTCGAAACCCTTGTGCGGCAAGGGTTTCAAGGGAATCAGGGCTTGCGTTCCTCTTCTTCTTCCTGCTCGCCGGACTTCTTGTCCTGCTCACCTTTCTGCTTGGCGCGCGCGGCGGCGGCGGCCTCGTTGGCGGCCCGCCGCTGCGCCTTGCGATCGGCGTCGGACGCGTCGGACTGCGAAGCAGCGGACTTGCCGGCGTCCTGGCCGCCGGATTTGGATTGCTGCGCCAGCACCAGGCCGGCGGTGGCGGCAGTGACGGCCGCCAGGGCGAGGATCAGCAGCTTGCGCGGTTTCATGGCATGTCTCCGGTTCACTCGTACGACGCCAGATGGGGCTGGAACGACCACGTTTCAATCTGGCGCGCGCACCATACCCCAGCCGCCCTCGCCTGCCCCTGAACGTGCAAAAACGTCGCGCTGGCCGCACACTTCGCGTCTCGCCGCGTCACGGGACCGACTCGTCCCCGCCGCGGCGCCGGCCGGCCCCCGTCCCGCCGGCCTTCCTCCTTCGCCGCGCCCCGACACAAGAGCACACGACCACCGAACATGAGCAGTCGTTACAACGCCGCCGACATCGAAGTCCTTTCCGGCCTGGATCCGGTCAAGCGCCGCCCGGGCATGTATACCGACACGGCCCGCCCCAACCACCTGGCCCAGGAAGTCATCGACAACGCGGTCGACGAAGCCCTGGCCGGGCATGCCGGCGAGATCGAGGTCACCCTGTACAAGGACGGCAGTTGCGAGGTCAGCGACGACGGCCGCGGCATGCCGGTGGACATCCATCCGGAGGAAAAGATCCCCGGGGTCGAACTCATCCTCACCCGCCTGCACGCGGGCGGCAAGTTCAGCAACCGCAACTACACCTTCAGCGGCGGCCTGCACGGCGTCGGCGTGAGCGTGGTCAACGCGCTGTCGAAGAAGGTCGAGATCTTCATCAAGCGCGAAGGCAACGAATACCGGATGGAGTTCCGCGACGGCGACGCCGCCTCGAAACTGGAGATCGTCGGCAGCGTCGGCAAGAAGAACACCGGCACCCGCCTGCGCTTCTGGCCGGACGCCAAGTACTTCGACACGCCCAAATTCAATGCGCGCGCGCTGCGCCACCTGCTTCGCGCCAAGGCGGTGCTGTGCCCGGGCCTGACCGTCAAGCTGTACGACGAGGCGACCGGCGAGCGCGACACCTGGCATTTCGAGGACGGCCTGCGCGACTACCTGAAGGGTGAAATGCAGGGTCGCGAGCTGCTGCCGCCGGACCTGTTCGTCGGCCAGCTGAAGAAGGACACCGAGGTTGTCGACTGGGCGGTGGCCTGGGTGCCCGACGGCGAGTTGGTGCAGGAAAGCTACGTCAACCTGATCCCGACCGCGCAGCACGGCACCCACGTCAACGGCCTGCGCAGCGGCCTGACCGACGCGCTGCGGGAGTTCTGCGACTTCCGCAACCTGCTGCCCCGCGGCGTGAAGCTCGCGCCGGAGGACGTGTGGGATCGCGTCGCCTTCGTGTTGTCGCTGAAGATGACCGATCCGCAGTTCAGCGGCCAGACCAAGGAACGCCTGAGCTCGCGCCAGGCCGCGGGATTCATCGAAGGGGCCGCCCACGACGCCTTCAGCCTGTGGTTGAACCAGCACGTGGACCTGGGCGAGAAGATCGCCCAGATCGCCATCGAGCGCGCCTCGGCGCGCCTGAAGACCGAGAAGCAGGTCGTCCGCAAGAAAGTCACCCAGGGTCCCGCCCTGCCGGGCAAGCTCGCCGACTGCATCAGCCAGGATCTGTCGCGCACCGAGTTGTTCCTGGTCGAAGGCGATTCGGCCGGCGGCAGCGCCAAGCAGGCGCGCGACAAGGATTTCCAGGCCATCCTGCCGCTGCGCGGCAAGATCCTGAACACCTGGGAGGTGGCCTCCGGCAGCGTACTGGCCTCGCAGGAAGTGCATGATCTGGCCGTGGCGATCGGCTGCGATCCCGGCAAGGAGGACATCACTGGCCTGCGTTACGGCAAGGTCGTCATCCTGGCCGACGCCGACTCCGACGGCCTGCACATCGCGACCCTGCTGAGCGCGCTGTTCCTGCGCCATTTCCCGGCGCTGGTGCAGGCCGGCCACGTGTTCGTGGCGATGCCGCCGCTGTTCCGCGTGGACGTGGGCAAGCAGGTGTTCTATGCGCTCGACGAGGAAGAAAAGCGCCTGCTGCTGGAGAAGATCCAGCGCGAGAAGATCAAGGGCGCGGTCAACGTCACCCGCTTCAAGGGCCTGGGCGAAATGAACGCCTCGCAGTTGCGCGAGTCGACCATCCACCCCGATACCCGCCGGTTGGTCCAGTTGACCGTCGAGGATGGCGACCAGACCCATTCGCTGATGGACATGCTGCTGGCGAAGAAACGGGCGGGCGAGCGGAAGTCGTGGCTGGAGACCAAGGGCGATCTTGCCTCGCTGGAAGTCTGATCAAGGCTTTTCATTCCCCGGGGCCGTGGCGACGGCGCCGACAAGCCCCCGCCGGCGGATGACCCGCGGCGCGGCCTCGCTGGAGTCTGATCACGGCTCTTCACGGCCCTCGCCGGTTCCATCCGCACCGGACCCCGGCCACGCCCGGTGCCCTCCATCCTCGCCATCCGGCCCTGAAGCGCTGCCCGGTGACACGCGCCGGGCGCGGTGGCACCATCCACGCACACCCGCACAAGTTCCTGGGGAGGAACCGTGTACGCATCAAACGGATTGAAGTGGGCCGCGCTGCTGTGCGGCCTGGTGGCGGCGCCTGCATGGAGCCAGGCGATTCCGGTGGAGAGCTTCGCCAGGCATGGCGAAATCAGCGGCATTTCGATGTCGCCCAGCGGCAAGCATGTGGCACTGGCCGTGCCAACGGCGGACGGACTGGAAACCCGGTTGCAGATCGTTCCGCTGGACGGGAGCGGCAAGGTGCAGATCCTGCGGTTCGGCCCGCAGCAGCACGTGACCACGCCCATCTGGAGCGACGACGATCAGATCGTGGTTTCGCGCGCCAAGATGGAACCGCTGCATGCGCGCCCCTACAGTTATGGCGAATTGCTCGCCTCCGACATCAACGGCAAGACCCAGGAAACCCTGTTCGCCTACGTGAAGGATGACGGCGTCCGCAGCGGGCGCCGCAAGGACCAGGGGTTCGCTGCGGTCGATCATGTCCTTGAAGACGAACCCGGCAGCATCCTGGTCGATTTCACCTGCTGGACGAGCGTGTGCGGCGAGGAATCGCCCACCGTCGTCTACAAGGTCGATACGCGCACCGGTACCCGCAAGGAGATCGAGCGTTCGGCCAAGCCGGCAAGCTTCTACTACGACCGCAGCGGAACGCCGCGCCTGCGGATCACCAGCGACGACGACGACGAGCCGGTGCTCCACTACCGTCCCGCGCCCGGTGACGATTGGCGGGCGGTGCCCGCGGCATTGGCCGGTTATACGATGCATGGGCTGGTCTTCGACACCGACAACAACACCGCGTATGCGCTGGTGTCCGACAAGCAGGAACCCGCGCGGTTGTTCCGCATCGATTTCGCCGCCGGCACCCGCGAGTTGCTGATCGGCCGCGAGGATGCCGCAGTCAGCCGGCTGCTGTACGCGGGCCATGACGGTGTTCCGTTCGGGGTGATCTTCGATTCCGACAAGCCGTCCATCCGCTATCTGGACAATTCCTCGGAATGGGCGAAGCTTCACGCGGGACTGCTGAAGACATTTCCCGGCCAGATGGTCAGCATCGTCGATTTCAGCCGCGACAATCGCAAGGTGCTGTTCGGCACGTGGTCCGATCGCCATTCGGGCAGCTACTACGTGCTGGATCGAGATGCCGGCAAGGTGCAGTTGATCAGCGAAGTCCGGCCGTGGATCAAGCCCGAGCAGATGGCGCCGATGCGTCCGTTCGAGTTCAAGGCAAGCGATGGCCTGAAGCTGTTCGGCTTCTATACCGCCAAGGCGGGCGCGACCGGGCCGCAGCCGCTGATCGTCATGGCGCACGGCGGGCCCTACGGACCCTATGACAGCTGGGCGTTCGACGACGACGTGCAGTTCCTTGCCAGCCGCGGCTATGCGGTATTGCAGGTCAACTTCCGCGGCTCCGGCGGGCGCGGCGAAGCGTTCCAGCGGATGGGCTATCGCGAATGGGGCGGCAAGATGATGGATGACATCGCCGACGGCGTGCGGTGGGCCATCGACAACAAACTGGCCGACCCGGATCGCATCTGCACGTACGGCGCGAGCTTCGGTGGCTACGCGGCATTGATGAATCCGATCCGGTACCCGGAACTGTACAAGTGCGCCATCGGTTACGTCGGCGTGTACGACCTGCAGGTGATGCACAAGGAAGGCGACATCAAGGACAGCAAGTCCGGGCGCCGCTATCTGGATCGCGTGCTGGGCAGCGACCCGGCCACGCTCGCCGCCAACTCGCCGGCACGCAACGTCGACAAGATCAGGATTCCGGTGATGCTGGTGCAGGGCCGCCTGGATCAGCGTGTTCCCATGGACCAGTTCAACGCACTGGAGAACGCGTTCAAGAAACAGGGCACGCCGGTGGAAACGCTGGTGGTCGCGGGCGAAGGGCACGGCTTCTACAAGCCGGAGAATCGTGCCGAACTGTACCGGCGCATGGAAGCCTTCCTCGCCAAGCACCTGGGCCAATGAACAATCGCGCCGCTTCGCCCGCGGCGGCGGAGTGGCGCGCCTGAACGATACGTTTACTCCGGCGATGCGATAAACGGCCTGTTCCTTTCCGGGCAGGCCCCACGTGCAGGCACATCCCTACACCTTCGGACTCGAAGAAGAATACTTCCTGGTCCGGCGCAACCGCCGCCGCCTGCGGCACATGCCGCGCGCGTTCTTCGCGCGTTGCCACGAAGCGCTGGGCGATCGGGTCGGCAGCGAACTGTTGCAGACCCAGGTGGAAGTGCAGACCCTCGTCCACCACGATCACCGCGAAGCCCGGCGCGATCTGCACCATCTCCGCCGCACCGTCGGGGCCATCGCCGCCGAACACGGGCTCGCCATACTCGCCGCGGGCACGCATCCGATGGGCCTGTGGCGCGACCAGCGCAGCACCGACAAGCCGCACTACGACCGGGTGATGGAACAGCTGCAGATGCTGGGCCACCGCAACCTCGTCTGCGGCCTGCACGTGCACGTGCAGCCGGCCGACACCGCATCGCGCATCGACCTGTTGCGGCGCCTGCAGCCCTTCCTGCCGTTGCTGCTGGCGATCAGTACCTCCTCGCCGTTCTGGATGGGCCACCCCACCGGATTGATGGGCTATCGACAGACCGCCTACCAGGAAATCCCGCGCACCGGCCTGCCACCGCTGTTCGCCAACCAGGCGGCCTACGATCGCTACGTCGCGCGGATGGTGCAGTCCGGCACCATCGAGGACGCCAGCTTCCTGTGGTGGGCGATCCGCCCCTCGCTGCGCTTTCCCACCCTGGAATTGCGGGTCCCGGACTGCTGCACCGACGCCGACGATGCGCTGGCACTGGCGCAACTGTTCCGTTGCCTGGTGCGCCACCTGGAACGCCATCCGGAGCGGCATGTCGGGCTGGATGCCGGCGTGCAGGCGATCATCGCGGAGAATCTGTGGCGGGCCCAGCGGCACGGCTACGATGCCGGCCTGATCGATCTCGCCAGCGGACGGTTGGTACCGGTGAGGGAGATGCTGCGCAGCACCCAGCAGGTGCTCGAGGAAGACATCGACGCGCTGGATGCCGGCGAAGCATTCGAACAGGTATGGCGGATTCTCGAGCACGGCACCAGCGCGCACCGGCAAGTGGCGATCTACCGCGAACGCCGGCATGCCGGCGACGGGCGCCTGGATGCGTTGCAGGCGGTGGTCGACTGGCTGGCGGCGGCCAGCGTGCCGGCGGCGGACGGCTAGCCCGGTGCGGCCGGCGTCAACCCGGATCGGCGCGCTTCACGCTGGCCGGCGGAATGCGATGCGTGGGCTGCAACTGGGCGAAGATGGCGGCCGACGCCATCGTGATCAGCCCGACGCAGACGAAGGTCCAGCGGAACGCCGACAGTGCCTGCCCCTGCAACGGATGCAGGACGAGGTTGCCGAACACGCCCAGCAGGCTGCCGGCCAGCGCCACGCCGATGCTCATCGCCAGCATCATCGTCATCGACAACAGGCTGTTGCCGCTGCTGGCCAGATCACCGTCGAGATCGCGCAGCGCCAGAGTGTTCATGGCGGTGAACTGCAGGGAGTTCACCGCGCCGAAGCAGGCGAAGTGGACCAGATGCACCCATAGCGGCTGGTCCGCCGACACCAGCGCGAAGCTGGTCATCGCCAGTCCCACCAGCACCGTATTGCCGACCAGCACCTTGCGGTAACCCAGGCGCTGCACGAGCGGCACCACGATCCGCTTGGAGAACATGCCGGCCAGCGCGGCCGGAATCATGAGCATGCCGGCCGACATCGGCGAGAATCCCAGCCCGACCTGCAGCATCAGCGGAATCAGGAACGGCATGCCGCTGCTGCCCATGCGCGAGAACAGGTTGCCCAGCAGGCCGATGCTGAAGCTCGGCACGCGGAACAAGGCCAGCGGGAACAGGGGTCGCGGCGCCCGCGCCGCATGCAGCCAGTACGCCACCAGCCCGGCCAGGCCGAACACCAGCAGCACCACCATCGCCCCGCGGCTGCCCGCATGATCCGACAGGCTGTCCAGCGACAGCGACACCGCGACCATGCCGAAGGCGAGCAGGACGTATCCCAGCGCGTCGAAACGCACGCGCGGTCCGCGCAGGTCCGGCATCCAGCGCAGGGCGGCGGCGGTGCCGAGCACGCCCAGCGGCAGGTTGATCAGGAAGATCCAGTGCCACGACGCCACTTCCACCAGCCAGCCCCCCAGCGTGGGTCCGATCAGAGGACCGATCAGGCCGGGCACGGTGACGAAGCTCATCGCCGCCAGGAAATCCTTGCGCGGCACGGCGCGCAGCACGGCCAAGCGTCCGACCGGCAACAGCATCGCCCCGCCGACGCCCTGCAGCACGCGCGAGGCGACCAGCTGCGACAGGTTCTGCGACAGCGCGCAGGTCAGCGATCCCAGCGTGAACAGGGTGACCGCGGCGATGAAGATCTGCTTGGTGCCGAAGCGATCGGCCAGCCAGCCCGAAGCCGGGATCAGCATGGCGACCGTCAAGGCGTAGGCCACCACCACCGCCTGCATGCGCAGCGGCGACTGGCCGAGATCGCGGGCCATCGCCGGCAGCGCCGTGTTGACGATGGTGCTGTCCAGCATCTGCATGAACACACCGGCCGCGACCAGCCACAGCAGCGGTCGCAGGGCGATGGCGGGCGGCGGCGGCACGGCGGCGTTCATGCGCTCATTGTGCCCGCGCCGCGGCCGGGGCCGGATGAAGACTCGCGACGCACCCGCTCATGCCGCCTTCTGCCGCGACACCACGAACACCCCGGCCATCACCAGCACGGTACCCGCGATCTGCCAGGCGCCCATCGGCTCGCCCAGCAGCAACAGGCTGAGCACGATGGTCGAAACCGGACCAATCATCCCGATCTGCGCGGCCAGCGCGGAGCCGATCCGCGAGACCGCCATCATCACCATCAGCACCGGCAGCACCGTGCAGACGGTGCCGTTGAGCAGCGACAGCCACCAGACCGGCGCCGGCACTTCACCCAGGCTGGCCGCGGGGCGCAACAGCAGGAACTGGCCGATGCACAGCACGCTGGCGACACTGCTGGCGTAGGCGGTCAGGCGCACCGCGCCGACCCGGCGCACCATCTCGCCGCTGCCGACCAGATAGATCGCGTAGGCCAACGCGCTGCCGAACACCAGCACACTGCCCAGCGCGATGTTGCCGCCGCCCAGCGACCAGTCGTGGCCGAACGCCAGCAGCACGCCCGCATAGCTGATCACCAGCGCCACCAGTTGCGCGCGGCGGGCGCGCCGGCGGAACACCAGCAGGCCGATCGCCAGCACCAGGGTCGGCGTGAGGTACAGGATCAACCGTTCCAGGGTGGCGGTGATGTAAGCCAGGCCGGCGAAGTCCAGGAAGCTGGCCAGGTAGTAGCCAAAGAAGCCCAGCCCGACAATCCTCGGGCCGTCTCCCTTCGCGAGCGGCGCAGCGCGACGGGCCACCCAGGCGCCCATCAACAGGAAGAACGGCAGCGCGACCAGCATGCGCAGCGCCAGCAGCGTGACGGCATCCACGCCGTAGCGGTAACCGAGCTTGACGATGATCGCCTTGCCCGAGAATGCGATCGCGCCCAGTGCCGCCAGCGCGAAGCCGCCCAGCAGCGGACGCGGTGCCGCCGCGCCGGAGGGTGCGGCCTCCGGATCCAATACCGCGCTGGCGGATTCGTCCTGCTGTACGCTGTTGTCCGGGGCCGTGCCGCTCATGCCGGCCGGTGCGCCGGGACGCGATCCAGGGGAAGGCGGAAGACGGGGGGAGTGATGCGCTCATCCATGCACGCATTCTAAACCCGCCCGGGTCCGGCTCAGGCCGGATGCACCGTTCCGTCCGTACCCGCGACGGCATCCGGAACGCGACGCATCGGCGGCCACTGCCAGTACGTCAACGCGCGCCATGCCCATTCCAGCGGTCCGTAGCGGAAGTGGCGCAGCCACAGCCAACTGAAGGCGACCTGCAACGCGAACACCACCGCGACGAACGCCATCTGGCCCGGCCGCGACAACTGGCCCCAATACCCCAGGCCGTAGCCGAAGAAGAACAGCGTGCCGGCCAGCGACGCGCCGATGTAGTTGGTCAACGCCATCCGGCCGGCATAGCCGAGCGGCGCCAGCCAGCGGCCGGCACGCGTACCGATCAACAACACCATGCCGGCGAAGTAGCCGAAGCACAGCAGCAACGCGCCCAACTGGAACAGCGATACCGCGATCATCCGCACCGGATCGCGCCCGCCCATGCCGTCACTGGGAAAACTGGGCATCAGCCATACGCTCAGCAAGGTCATCGCCATGCCGATCGGCAAGGCCCATGCGGCCAGCCGCCGGAACAGCGCGGCATGCTCGCGCAGTCGCGCCACGACGCCGGCACGGACGAACCAGAACCCGATCATGAACATCGGCAGCGCCATGAAACTCAGGCCGGCAGCCTGCGGCATCTCCTCGGCGAACTTGCCGGCACGGTAACGCACGGCCTCGGCATAGCTGCCGCGGCTGTCGATGCGGATCTCCTCGATCCGCTCCTTCGCCCGTTCCGCCAGGCGCTCCTGGCGCTTGCTCGCCTGTTCGGCGGTTTCCGGCGAGCGGATCTGCGGAAACACCGCGGTGACGCCCGCGCCGATCAGGCCAATCACGAACATCAGCGAGTACAGGGTCACGCCCCACTTCCAATAGCGCGCCACGCTGCCGCGGTGCAGGAAAAACATCAGCACGCCCACCAGCGCCAGCAGTATCACCGTCCCGACCACCCCATCGGTCTTCAGCACCACCGCCATCGTCGCGAACGACACCACCAGCCCCAGCCACAGCTTCCAGTTCCGGGTCACCACCAGCAGCAGGGCCAGCGCGGTGATGGCGTAGTTGTGCAGGATGTCGCCGGTCCAGACCAGGATGAAGTGGGCGATGCCGAACAGCAGCAAGCCGAGGATCCGCCGCAGGTAGGGCGTGACGAAGGCCCGGCCGCGGCTCTCCGCGCGCCCGAGCATCACCGCGAAACCGATGCCGAACAGCAGCGAGAACAGGGTCCAGAATTTGCCCTGGACGAACACGTACACCAGCCAGCTCACGGCGTAGTCCAGGCCGTGCAGCGACGGATCGATGCCCCGCCCCAGTTCGCTGATCGGGCGGGTGAACCACTCCACGTTCATCAGGAAGATGCCGACCAGGGCAAAGCCGCGGATGATGTCGAGCGCGGCGATGCGTTCGCCCGCATCGACGGGAGCCAGCGCGGCGCCGGTGCCTGCCGGTGCGGTGGCGGTGGCGGAAACGTCCTGGTGCATGGCGGCTCTCCTGCCTTGTACCGGCGCACCTTAGCGCCGGCGGCCGCGCGGCTCAGGTGCCGGAGGTCACCCAACCGTCGGCACGGGGGCGCGCCGGCCGGCTGGTCCCGCGACACCGGAGCCTCAGCGCATCAACACCACTTCCTCGGCCGAGGTCGGGTGGATGGCCACGGTGTCTTCCAGATCCCGGCGGGTGATGCCGCGCCGGATCGCCACCGCGAATCCCTGCAGGATTTCGTCGGCGCCCTCGCCCAGCAGATGCAGGCCGACCACCCGCTCCTCGTCGCCCGCGCACACGAGCTTGAACAGACTGCGCTGCGGCGAGTCCGCCAGCGCGTGGAGCATCGGCCGGAACCGCGCGCGGTAGACCCGCACGGCGGCGTCGCCGAAGCGGGCGCGGGCTTCCTGCTCGGTCATGCCGACCTTGCCGATGGGCGGATGCGAGAACACCACCGTGGCGATGTCGCGGAATTCCAGCCGCGAGTCCGGCTTGCCGCCATACAGCCGATCCATCAACCGGCGCGCGGCGGCAATCGCCACCGGCGTCAGCGCCGGGCCGGCGGTGACGTCGCCGACCGCGTGGATGTTGGCGACATTGGTGTCCTGCCATTCGTCGACCTGCACGAACCCCCGCTCGTCCAGCGCCACGCCGGCATTCTCCAATCCCAGGCTGGCGGTGCTGGGCACGCGGCCGGTGGCGAAGAAGACGCGATCGAACGGCTCGCTGCGCTCGCCGTGGGCATCCACCAGCACGACCTTGCCGGCGCCGGCGGGTTGCAGCTCCGCCAGCGCATGGCCGAAGTGCGCGCGCAGGCCGTGCTGGCGATTGTCCTCGAGCAGATCCGCCGCCAGTTCGTGATCGAATCCCTCCAGCAGGCGGTTGCCACGCACGAACAATTCCACCTGGCTGCCGAGCGCCTGCAGGACGCCGCCCAGTTCGACCGCGATGTAGCCGCCGCCGATCAACGCTACCCGCGCCGGCGGGTCGCAGAGCTGGAAGAAATCGTCCGACACCAGGCCGAGCTCCGCGCCGGGCACCGGCGGGCGCCGTGGCCGGCCACCGGTGGCGAGCAGGATGCGCTCGCCGCGCAGGCGCGCTCCGTCGCTGTTCTCGACCGTGTGCGCATCCACCAGGCGGCCACGACATGGCATCCAGACGATGCCGCTTTCGTCCAGCCGCTTGCGGTAGCTGGCATGGATGCCGGCGATGTAGCGCTGCCGGTGGACGATGAACTCGCGCCAGTCGAGCGGGCGCGATTCCAGTTCGAAGCCCAGTTGCGCGGCCAGCGCGATGCGCTGGGCGGTGTCGGCGGCCAGCCACATCGCCTTCTTCGGCACGCAACCGACATTGACGCAGGTGCCGCCGAGTTCCGCCGGTTCCAGCAGGGCCACCCGCGCGCCGTGCGCGGCGGCGCGGAAGGCGCCGGCCAGGCCGCCGGAACCGCCGCCGATCACGATCAGGTCGAATTCGGTCTGTGCATTCATGAGAAACGCTCCGGTCGGTAGGGGGACGGATCGAAGGCCGGCGTGCGGCCGGTGATGAGGTCGGCCATCAGCTGGCCGGTGGCGGCGCTCATGCTGATGCCGAGCATGCCGTGGCCCGCGGCCAGCCACAGCCGCGGATGCCGCGGCACGCGGCCCAGCAGCGGCAGATCGTCCCAGGTCATCGGACGCCAGCCGCACCAGCGCTCCTGCACCACGTCGCCGACGGGATCGCGCAGGAATTCGCGCGCGCCGCGCTCCAGCGCGGCCAGGCGGATGTCGTTGAGGCGATCGTCGTAGCCGGAAAATTCCATCGTGCTGCCAAGGCGGAAGCCGCTGTCCCAGACGGTCACGCAGACCGATCGATCCTTCAGCACCAACGGTCGCTTCGGTACGCGTGGCGGGCGGCTGTAGGTCACCGAATAACCCTTGCCCGGCTGGATCGGAATGCGCAGGCCCAACCGGCGCGCGAACGCGGGCGTCCACGCGCCCAGCGCGAACACCGCTTCGCGTCCGTGCCGCATGCCCCGTGGCGTGCCGATGCGGACGCCCTGTCCGTCGTCCTCGACCTCCAGCACGCGGCATCCGGTTTCGATTTCGCCGCCGCGCTCGCGCACGGCGCGGGCGAGTTCGGCCACATAGCGATCCGGGCGCAGGCGCGCATCGCCGGGAAAGCGGATGGCGCCGGCAACGCCTTCGCGCATCGCCGGCTCCTGCGCTTCGTAATCGGCGCCGGCGATCACCTCGCTGGTGATGCCCAGCGTCCGCAGCGATTCGCACTCGTGCACGTAACGCTCGAAATTGCGCGGATCGCGGAAGACGTAATCCAGTCCCTCTTCCTGGAATTCGCATTGCAACCCGTAGCGTGGCACCCAGTCGGCCAGCCGCGCGCGCGAATCGTCGAGCAGCGTGGCCCGCGCCCGCGCACTGTCCTGCCAGTCGCGCGGATTGCAGCGCGCGGCGAAGCGCAGCAGCCACCGCCACAACGCCGGATCCACGCGCGGCTTGAGGTATAGCGGGGCATCGGGCGTGAGCATCCAGCGCAGCGCCTGGCGCACCACGCCCGGCGCGGCCAGCGGCGGTGCGTGGCTGGGCGTGATGGTGCCGCAATTGCCGTGCGAGGCACCGGCGCCGATCCGTTCGCCCGCTTCGAGCACGCGGACCGCGCGCCCGGCTTCCAGCAGCATCAGCGCGGTCGACAGGCCGATCGCGCCGGACCCGAGGACGAGAATCTCTTCCCGCCGCGGACTCATGCGGCCCGCCCGCTCACCGGGAGCCTGCGCGGGCGGAGCCAGGTCCTGCTCCATGACCGGTGTTTCCGTACGGCGCCAATGGCTGCGGACATGTCAAGCGGAATCCAAAAAAGGTAATGGTCATTCTCTGTCTTTCTTCACATGGTTTCTATTGACACCATTTGTCCCGCGCCAACATCGTACGGACATCGCCGGTCGTGTCCGCCACCGCGCGATGGAGCGCGCCCCACCCGCTTCCGATCCTGCTGTCGCACCACACACATCCACACATCACAGGGGTCAGCAAGCAATGCAACGGAAGATCAGCCTCATCTCCACGGCCATCGCCGCCATCCTCGCCACTTCACCGCTGTACGCCGCCAACGCCGATCAGACGCCCGCCGCGAGTCGCGCCAAGGGCCTGGCCATCGCCCATGCGGCCGCGTTGAAGCGCAGTGACGGCGACGAGTTCATCGCCCGCGATGTTATCGTCGATCGCGACGGCACGGAGCACGTGCGCATGGATCGTCGCTACAAGGGATTGCCGGTCATCGGCGGCGACGTGGTGATTCACTCCAGGAATGGAAAGCTCAAGTCCACCAGCCTCACCCTGCGGGGCAACGGCCGACCCGCGCTCAAGGCGGGCATCGACGCCGACGCCGCCGTGATCGCCGCCGGCGCCGACTTCAAGGGCCAGATCGACGACATCGGCAGCCAGGGCCTGGTGGTCTACGCGCGCGGTGCGCAGCCGGTGCTCGCCTATGAAGTGCGGGTGCGCGGCGTGTCCGACAGCCAGGGCGAAGCCGACATGCGCTACTTCGTCGACGCGCACAGCGGCAAGGTGCTGGATCACTGGAACATCATCCACACCGCCGCCGCCGTCGGCACCGGACAGACCCTGTTCCTCGGCGACGTGGCCATCACCACCAACTCCATCAGCGGCGGTTACCAGTTGCTGGATCCCACCCGCGGTGGCGGCAACACCCGGGATGGCCAGGGCAAGGAGATCAGCCGCGTCTACAGCACCGCCGCGATCATGACCGACGCGGACAACAACTGGGGCAACAACACCGAGTCGCAGGTGGCCAGCGAGGCCTCCGACGCGCACTTCGGCGTGGCGGCAACCTGGGACTATTACAAGAACACCTTCGGCCGCAACGGCATCTACAACGACGGCGTCGGCGTGAAGAGCATCGTCAACGTCACCTTCCGCGGCGCCGGCGGTCCGGCCACCGGTGGCAACGCCGGCTGGTACGGCGCGCCATACAAATTCATGGCCTACGGCCTGGGCACTTCGACCTGGTATCCGGTGGTGTCCATCGATGTCGCCGGCCACGAAATGACCCACGGCGTGACCGAGGCGACCTCCAACCTTGCCTATTCCGGCGACGCCGGCGGCCTGAACGAAGCCGCCTCCGACATCATGGGCACGATGGTGGAGTACTACATCAACAACGCCAGCGATCCGGGCGATTACCTGATCGGCGAGAAGATCTACCGCAGCAATCCGGACGGCAAGAAGGCGCTGCGCTACATGTTCCGCCCCGGCGACGCGGACGGTGGCCGTTCCTACAACTGCTATCCGGCGGCGGGCTTCGCCGGGGTGGACCCGCACTACTCGTCCGGTCCGGCCAACCATTTCTTCTATCTGCTCGCCGAAGGCGCGGTTTCGCCGGCCGGTTTCAACTACACGGCCAGCCAGCTCGTCTGCAACGGCGATACCGGCGTGACCGGCATCGGTCGCGATGCCGCGCAGCGCATCTGGTACCGCGCCCTGACCGTATACATGACCTCCAACACGACCTACCCGCAGGCGCGCACGGCCACGCTCGACGCCGCGCGCGATCTGTATGGCGCCGGCTCCGCGCAGTACAACGCGGTGGCGCGCGCGTGGAGTGCGGTCAGCGTCAACTGACGCGCCCCCCCGGAGGACGGAAAACAACGGCCCGCGCGAGCGGGCCGTTTTCGTGCGCGGGATTCAGGCGGACGCCGGACTCGCCCGCATCGGCTGCGGCCGCAGGTACGTCAGCGAGCGCCAGACCCATTCGGCGGGGCCGAAGCGGAAGCGCGACAGCCACCAGCGGCTGTACAGCACCTGGATCAGGAACACGCCGAACACGAAGGGAACCTGCCAGGCACGCGGCAATTGATCCAGGTAGCCCAAGCCGTATCCGTTGAAGATCAAGGTGCACACGATCGACTGCAGCAGATAGTTGGTCAGCGCCATCCGCCCGGCCGGCGCCAGCCAATGCAGCAGCGGCGCGCCGCCCGCGGATTGCATCCCCTTCACGATCCATCCGAGGTAACCGAACGCCATCAGGACGCTGCCGATCGAACTGGTCACGAAGGCCGACGCGGTATGCAGGTCGATGGTGTCGAAGCGCGAGGTCGGCTCGATCCGGAACGAAACCAGCATCAAGACCAGGCCCAGCGGCAAAGCGCCCCAGCGCAGCAGGCCGAACAGGCGCGGGAACGCCTGCGGGTTGGCGATCGCACCACGCTTCACGAACCAGGTTCCGAACAGGAACATGCCGAACACCGTGGGTCCGATGAACAGCAGATTGCTCAGCATGAAGCCGACATCCCGCGCACGCTGCACGACGGCATCCAGGTAGGTGCCGGCGCTGTAGGCGTGGCGCTGGGCCTCCAGCATGGCGTTCATTTCCGCGCCCGCCTTGGCCATTTCCTGGTTCCACTGCGCGGCCGCGTTCGGCTCCAGTTGCATCAGCGACCCCAGCATGCCGAGCAGCAGCATCATGCCCGACGACGCCAGATAGGCCAGGCCCGCCAGCCACGGCAGCCATCGGACCGAAACGTTGCGGAACGCCAGCAGGAAGAACGACAGCAACGCATACATCAGCAGGATGTCGCCCGACCAGATCAGCAGGCCGTGGATGGCACCGATGCCCAGCAGGACCAGGCTGCGTCGCCAGTACACCCCGGCGAACGGCTGTCCGCGCGCTTCGGCGCGGGTGGACATCACCGCGAAACCCATGCCGAACAGCAGCGAGAACAGGGTGTAGAACTTGCCCTGCACGAGGATGTAGATGAGTGCATCGGCGATCCGGTCGGCCCCGCTGAGGGCGGGATCGAGCCCGGTGAAGGAAGCGAACAGCGGGCCCGCCATGCCCTCGATGTTCATCAACAGGATGCCCAGCAGCGCGAAGCCGCGCAGGACATCCATGGTCTCGATGCGTTCGCTGGCCGCCACCGGCCGCAGCCGTGCGTCTTGATCCACCGCTCTGGTGCTCATGGTCCTGCCTCCCCGTGTCCGGCGTGCATTAAATCACGCCGGCGTCCGGTGTCCGGGATGCCATGCCCGTAACGAAAACGGCCCGCTTGCGCGGGCCGTTCCGGTGCCGGTCGCGGAAAGCGCCCGATCAGTGATGGTGACCGCCGTCGCCGTGCACGTGGCCGTGTTCGATCTCTTCCTGCGAGGCTTCGCGCACGTCGACGATTTCCACGTCGAAATGCAGATCCTTGCCGGCCATCGGGTGGTTGAGGTCGACGTCGACCACGCTCATGCCGACCTTCTGGATGGTCACCGCGCGCGGGCCGAAATTGGTGTTCAGCACGACCTGCTGGCCCGGGACCAGCTTCTGGGTACCGAAATGCTTCTTGGGCACGCGCTGGGTCAGGCCGTCGCGGCGCTCGCCGTAGGCATCGGCGGCGGTCACGTCCACGCTGAAGCTCTCGCCGGCTTCGCGATCCTGCATGGCGTTCTCGAGGCCCGGGATGATGTTGCCGTGGCCGATCAGGATGGCGAGCGGCTCGCGGTCCTTCGAGCTTTCCAGCGGCTCCTGGCCGACCTCGGAGACGGTGTAGTGGAAACGGACGACGCTGTCTTTTGCGATTTTCATTCGGGACTCTGGGAGATGGGCTGCCGGCGGCAGGCGTGATGGCTTGTCGGCCAGGTGGATCGCGGGCGAAGATGCGCCGCAATGAAGACCGTGCATTATCCCGGCTTGGGCGCCTCGCCGCCACCCGCGGTCCGCCGCGCCGCCGCGCCGTTCCTGCTGGCCACGCTGCTGGCCGCCCTGCTCGCCGGTTGCGGCGGCGGCAAGGAAACCGTCC
>MTEX01010059.1_pt1 | contig 27953 bp, 25 predicted proteins | sample 1042691 | NCBI WGS metagenome assembly MTEX01 (sample SAMN06185810, study PRJNA358809) | soil metagenome | isolation source: soil biostimulated with molasses as carbon source | place: India | collected 2015-05-23
GGCGCGCAAGGCCACGGCGATTTCGGCGTCGACGCACGGACTTCCTGGGCCGCTGCGCGCCCCATCGCGACACCAGGCCGCTCCTACAACGAGCCAGCTCAATATGCCTGCTTGCCGGTAAACGCGTTCAGCGTGCGCATCAGGATCACGAAATCCAGCCACAGCGACCAGTTGTTGATGTATTCGATGTCCGAGTCGACCCGTTGGATCATCTGCTCGATATCCTTGGTCTCGCCGCGGAACCCGCGCACCTGGGCCAGGCCGGTCATGCCTGGCTTGATGTTGTGGCGGGCGAAGTAATCGACGATGTCCTGCGAATACAGCGTGTCATGCTGCAAGGCATGCGGCCGTGGCCCGACCAGCGACATTTCGCCGGTCAGCACATTGAACAACTGCGGCAACTCATCCAGGCTGGTGCGGCGGATAAAGGCACCGACCCGCGTCAACCGCGGGTCGTTCTTCTGCGCCTGCCTGATCACGCCCTGCTCCGGCTGGTGCACGTGCATGCTCCGGAACTTCCAGATGCGGAACGCTTCCCCGGTCCAGCCGGTGCGCTCCTGGCGGAAGAACACCGGGCCGCGGCTATCGAGCTTGATCGCCAGCGCCACGGCCAGCAGCACCGGCGATGCCAGCAGCAGGATCAGCGCCGCCAACACCCGGTCCTCGAGGTTTTTCAGGAACAGGCTCATACCGGTCAAGGGCGTTTCCGACAAGGTCAGCACCGGGATGCCGGCGATTTCCCGCACGCTGTGGTTGATCAGGCGCAAGGAGAAGATGTCCGGCACCCAGTTCACCGCAATGCACTTGTCGAGCAGCTTGAAGTACACATCGTTGATCACCTCGGAACCGCCCAGCGGCGTCACCAGGTACACCGTGCGGATGGCGTGCCGGGCGACGATCTCGTCCAGCTCGGCAATCTGCCCCAGCACCGGCAGGCGTGGCTTGCCTTCGGCACCCTCGCGCCCCGGCTCGTCGAGCTTGTCGATCAGCACGCAACCCAGCACACGTTCGCCGAACCAGGGGTTGTTGCTGATTTTCTGGTAGAGAAAGTTGGCCAGGTCACCGGCGCCGATGATCAGGGCATTGTCCAGGCGTGCATGCGCGCTAAAGCGCTTTTGCAGCTCGCGCACGGCAAAGTGCAGAAACAGCTGGGCAATGTAGCCGATGATGAACAGCTGCACGACCAGCAGCCGCGAATAGGTTTCGCTCTGTTTGGTCAGGAAGGCCATGACCACCAGAAAGCAAAAGGTCGCCGACCACGCCTTGAACAGCCGGAAAGCCTTGATGGAAAGCCCGACGTTGGTGCGGTAGATCGCATAGTGGTCGTAGATGACTGCCAGCGCGCCAACCAGTAACAGCAGCATGATCACGTAGTCGGAGGTGATATAGCCAAACTGGTCGTAGATCAGATACCAGGCGATGCCGGTGACTGCGATGCCATCGAGGCCTGCCTGGATGGCGTTGCTGACGCTGCTTCTTCGCTGAAGTAAGGAACGACTGCTCCTGGGTTCGAAAACCATTTCAGACCTCTTCAATTCGAGCGCAGCAAGTGCCTTTGATCCAACCGCAAGCCTTGAAAACGGCCCATATGCAAAGCCAGCGAAACAGGATCGTGCCGCCCACGACCCTTGCTCTCACTGTAGCAGCCAACCGCCACCAGTGTGCCGGCAACGCCGCTGGCGTACCTTCCAGCCGGCCTACCGGGCGAGCCTGCCTGCGCCTTTGCTGCGGCGGTACAGCAGGGTACGCAGCAGGAACAACGGGTTGCCCACCACATAACGGGTGAACAGGCGCTTGGGTTCACGCGACAGCCGGTACAGCCACTCCCCGCCCAACCCTCGCAGCCACTTCGGTGCGCGGCTGACCTTGCCACCGAGAAAGTCCAGGATGGCCCCGCCGCAGACGATCAGGCACGGCCCGCCAGTGGCCACCAGCCGCGCCGCCACGGCCTCCTGCCTGGGCATGCCCATACCCAGCACGATCAACTCCGGTTGCCGCTCCCTGGCCAGTTGCAGATAGGTTTCGATGCTGGCAAAGCCATCGTGAACCGACACCGGCAGCACCCCGAACAATGCCGCGCAGCGTTGCACGGCCTGGTCCAGGTACGGTTGCCGGGTCCCCCAGAAGGCCACCCGCCGCCCGCGGTAGGCAGCCATCAGCTGGGGAATGAAGTCGGTGCCATTCATGTTGCGGCCGGGCTCGAGGCCGAGGTGACGATACAGCATCGCCATGCCGGCACCGTCGCGCAGCAGCACGTCGGCCGCCGACAATGCCTGGCTGTAGGCGCGATCGCGTACCACCAGGTTCATCGCATGGGCATTGACGAAACCCAGCACCGTTGGCGCTTGCGCAACGGCGAGGCGCTCGAGCAGGCGCTGCGTCGCAGCGTCGTCGGCCACCGTTTCGAGCTTGCCGATGATGCTGTCCCAGCGTGTCAGCCAGGCGGCCATCAGTCGTCATCCCGTTTCGAACGAACCCAGTCAACCTGGCGCTTGATCAGGAACCCGAGGTACATGGGGACTTTCCTTGCCGCGTAGAACGGCGCGTACAGCAGCACGGAAAACGGGATCAGTTCGCGACAGAAACGCGCCCACGCCAGCGCGACCGCCAGGCCGAGCAAGGCCAACCCGCACAGGGCGATCCATGCCGGTGCCGCCACGCCGAACAGCAGGTAGGCCGGCCAGGCCAGCAGGTTGACCGCGACCAGAGCCAGCACCAGCAAGGCCAAGGGCGGCACCAGCAAGTCCAGGGTCATGGCCAGCAAGCTGCCGTTACCGTGCTTGAGGGCGGCCAGCGCGCGCCTGGGCGCATCGCTCAGCATCAGCCCCAGGTGGCCATGCTCCCAGCGGGTGCGCTGGCTGTTCAGGCCTTGCTCGTTGGCTGGGAACTGGCTGGTGACCAAGGCCTCGGGGCAGAAGATCGGCGGCTTGCCTTGCTGGCACAGGTCCAGGCCCAGCTTCACATCCTCCACCAGGTGACCATTGGCCAGGTCGACCAGGGCCAGGTCATGCCAGCCGAACGCCATGCCGGCGCCCATCAACTGGCACGGCAGGCCCAACCGGGACCAGCCACGTGGGCGGACCAGGTTCTTGACCCGCCAGGCGAATTCAGCGACTTGCACTTTCGGCCCGGCCCCCGCCGGCGCATGGGTCAGGTACAACGCCTGGACCGGGCGGGCGACTTGCTGGCAGCGCAGCGCCAGGCGTTCGATCGCACCCTCGCCCACCCGGCAATCGGCATCCACCACGATCACTACCTCGGGCGGCTGGCGCGCCAGGTGCCGCACGCCAAAGTCCAAGGCGTAACCCTTGCCACGCAGGTGCAGATCGTGCCGCTCCACGACCTCGGCGCCGGCCTCGCGCGCCAGTTGCGCGGTATCGTCGGTACAGTTGTCGGCCACCACCAGCAGGCGGTCGCCAGGCTGCAATTGTGGGGTGATGCTCGCCAGCGTGGCGCGGATGATCGAAGCTTCGTCATGGGCTGGCACCAGTACAGCCACCTGCGCACGCCTGCTGCTGGCGAACGGCTGTACCGGCCTGGGCAGGCAAGCCAGCAGCACTTGCAGCAACAGCAACAGCACCGGCAGCAGGACGATGATCGCCAGCAGGCCGAGAAACCAAGCCAATACACTTATCATGCGGATGCCTTGAAATAGCTGGCCAGCCGGGCCGCCTCGGTGTCGATATCATGCCGTTGCAGCACACGTTGGCGGGCCGCCTCGCCCATCCGCTGCAGCACTTCGACAGGTTGCGCCAGGCACTCGGCCATGGCTGTCGCCAGTTCGTCCACCGCGCCGGCGGGAAACAACCAGCCATTCTCGCCCGGCTGCACCAGCTCGGGAATGCCTGCCACATAGGTGGTCAGCACCGGCCGGCGCAACGCCATGGCTTCCATGATCACCACCGGCAAACCCTCGGCGAAGCTGGGCAGCACCAACGCGCGGGCGGCCAGGATTTCCCCGCGCACCTGCGCGCTGCTGATCCAGCCGGTGATACGCACGTGCTGCTGCAAGCCGTAGCGGGCAATCAACGCTTCGATCTGCCCGCGCATGTCGCCGTCACCGGCCAGCACCAGCTCGAAGCTGATTGGCCGTGCCGCCAGTAGCCGTGCTGCTTCAAGCAACAGCAACTGGCCTTTCTGTTCACACAAGCGCCCTACGCACACCAGGCGCAGCGCCGCCGGTACGCTGGCTGGCGCCACATCGTGGAAACTGCGCTCGAGGCCACAATGCACCACCTTCACCTTGGCCCACTGGTCGTGTGCCACCCAGCGGAACAGCTGGCTGCGCCCGTACGAACTGACCGCCACGACAAAAGCGGCGCGCTGCACCTTCTCGCCGAGGTGCAGCAACTGTGCTTTGTCGAATTCTTCCGGGCCGTGCACGGTAAAGCTGTAGGCGGGCCCGCCCAACACACGGGCCAGCATCACAACCTCGGTGGAGTTGGTACCGAAATGCGCGTGCACATGTTGCGCCTCGCCGGCATGCAACCATTGCAGCAGCTGGCAGGCCTCGGCCAGGTAGACCAGGTGGTAGGGCCAGCCGCGATCGGCCCGCAAGCCCAGGCGCATGGCCAGCCACAGCGCGCGGCAGAAGCGCCGTGGCTGCCTGCGCAGCACTTGCCAGGTGGGTTGCAGCAAACCCTTGATGCCGCTTTGCAACACATAGCGGGTGTTGCTACGTTCCATCGCGTCTTCGGCGTCCTGCAGCTCGGCGTCCCAGCCGCGCAAGGCAATACGTTGCACCGTAAGCCCCTGCCGCTCCAGCGCGAGGATCTCGCGACGGATGAAACTGTGGCTGACTTTCGGGTACTGGTTGATGAAATAGGCAATGCGCATAGAAATCCAGATCAAGACCCGCATGATGAACCTTCTGACCCGCCGCAGTAGCCGCAGCTGTCACTTCAAGCTGTCAACTACCGGCGGCTGGCGCCCCGCCGATGCCCCTTGGTCAGGTGCATCCCCCTGCTTCTCTTGTAGCCCAAGGTTGTGACCGTTGCCTGCCAAAGCAGCCTGCAAGCGCGCGAAAACATCCTCGAGCAGTACCTGGCGACGGCGGTACATCGCTCGTTTCTTGCTCGGGATGTCCTCGTTCGCGCGTTGTGCCGGAGCCATTGGCAGGGCAAAAAAATCCGCACGCTCGCTGGCAATGGCGCCGTGCTCCTGCCAGATCGCATCATAGTTGGCGACCAGGTCCTCGCCCTTGTCATGGCCGAAATACGCGTGCCGGTGGTGGCGGCAGGCATCCCGGACGGCATACAGATGCACCACGCGCAAGGTCCTGGCCAGGCACTTCAGCGCTTCGAGCAGCAGGCTGCGCGGGCGAAGCCCCTCGAAGTCCTTGGTCAGGTCGCGGTAGATGGCCAGCGAGGTTGCGCTGTCAACGCCCTTGTGAATGCCTTGCACGGCACCGATGAACAGGCACAGCTCGCCCTGGCTACGGCACAAGGTGAATGCCAGGGAGGCGACACGCAGGTCGTTGCGGAACAGGTTCAGCACCAGCTCGCCTTCCCGCTTGAACCAGATCGGCCGGTCAAGGACCAGGCGGCAGCCGGGGGAATAATTGGACAGCTCGCATACTACCCGGCTGGCTGTCCGTTCCAGCAGCAACAGGGCCGGAAACTGCCCGGCCACCACCTCGAAGTGCGAGGCCACCACCTCCAGGCGCTGGGGTGCTTCCCAGCATCTGCTGATGTAGGGCCACTGCACCACGCCGATGCAATCCACGCCCAGCCGTCGCCAGCGCGCCTCGCCCAGGGCCAACCTCATGCGCTGCACAAAGGCGTTCAGTTGCGGCCATTGCCGGGCAATCTGACGCATCAACCGGTACTTGTTGTTCAACGCCCGCAACGAGTAACCCGGTTGCAGGGTGAACACGCTTTTCACGATCGTGCCAAGCATCCACGGCCCCTCTTGCTTGTATTCGATCAAGGCCGGCTTGCCGGCCACGAAGCGCTGCTGCAGGAACCGCAGCTGCCCGAGCATTTCCGGGAACTTGCCCAACACCAGGAACACCGCCTGCAGCCAGTTCTGCCGCGCCGACCTGCCACCGCGGCGGGCCAGGCGCACGACCTGCAGCGGGTAGACCAGCAGCAACAGCAGGCCCCAGCTGCCCAATGCCAGGCAGGCCAGCAACGTCGCCACGGGGATGCCCAATCCCCAGATCCAGGCGCGGCGCGATTCGCGCAGCCAGTGCCGCTCGGGCGCCCGCCCATGCAGGTAAGCCCCTTCTGCGTAGGCATGGCCGGCGCGCAGGCTGCGCCGCCACCATTGACTGAAACGGCTCATGGCGGCGTCGTGCAGGGTCATCTCGGCGTCCAGGCGCCAGATTTTCCACCCCTGAGCGCGCAGGCGGACGCACAGCTCAGGCTCTTCGCCAGCGATCAGCCCGGCGCGGAAGCCGCCGACAGCGGCAAACGCATCTGCCCGCATCAGGGCATCGCCACCACAGGCCTTGGCCTCACCGATCGGGGTATCCCATTCCAGCTCGCACAACAGGTTGTATACCGAACGCTCGGGGAAACGCTCACGTCGCCGGCCACACACCACCGCCACGTCGGGGTGGCTGTCGAGAAACGCCTGCGCCACCGCCAGCCAGCCAGCGGCGACCTCGCAATCGCCGTCGACGAACTGCACCAGGCGCAGCGACGGCAGCAGCTGTTGCAAGGCGGCAAAGCCTTCGTTGCGCGCGCGGGCGGCGGTGAACGGCTGGCCCATGTCCAGCGCCAGCACCTCCACCCCCAGGCTGCGAGCCAGTTGCGGTGAGCCGTCGCAAGACCCCGAGTCGACGTACAGCAGCTGGTCCGCGCCATGCATCAGCGAACGCAAGCAACGCTCGAGGCGCTGGCCTTCGTTGCGGCCAATCACCACCACGCCGATCCCGCTCGCCATGGGTTTCACTCGACCGGCACCGTACTGGCCGCTTGCCGGGCCTTGATGGTCGCCGGCACCCCCACCGCCAGCGAGTTGTCCGGCACATCCACCAGCACCACGGCATTGGCACCAATCACCACGTTGTTGCCGATGCGGATGCTGCCCAGCACCTTGGCCCCACTGCCGATATCGACATTGTTGCCGAACACCGGCGCAATCGGCTCGCTGACGTTCTTCAAGCCCACCACCACGCCGTTGCGGATGCGACAGTCATCGCCAAACCGGGCATAGCCGCTGATCACGATGCCGCCAAAATGGTCGATGACGAAGTTGCGGCCAATCACCACTTCGCACGGCAACTCCACGCCGGTGAGGATCTGCACGCATTTGAACAACACTTTGTACAGCAGCGAAAACAGCTTGCGCAGCGGTGCCGGGCGCACGCCATAGCGCCAGCGGCCGAAGCGGTACACCAGCAATACCCAGAAGCCCTGGGCACCCCAGTCGCCCCCATGGGCCCGCAGGTCGGCACGTACATTTTCGAACATGGCTCCACCTACCTTGTCGGTTGGCTGGCGTACCGGGTCTTGAACAACAGTGACCAGGTCGCCCGGCAGTGACGCCAACAGGCGCGTATAGCGCCCCAGCCGCGTCGTTTCAACAGCGCCTTAAGTGCCAGCACCAGGTCGCCGACGGTCACCAGCAGCATGTGCAGGGCCAGCCCGGCCAAGCCGTGATGCTTGCGAAAGTACAGCAGCTCGCTTTCGATCTGGTACGCCGAGATCTGCCGGCTGGCTGCCTCCAGTTCGGCGACCGAGCGCGAACTCTCGCCACCGATGTGCACCACTGTGGTGTGCGGGTAGAACACCACCTTCCAGCCCGCCGCCTTCACCCGCTTGCAGTGGTCGACTTCTTCGTAATAGAGAAAGTAGCGCGGGTCGAACAGCCCGACCTGGTCAAGCACTTCGCGGCGCACCAGGTAGAAGCAGCCAGGCAGCCAGTCGCATTCGCGCACCGACGCGTGGTCCCAGTCCATCTCGTCGACCATCTTCAGCCCCGGGAACAAGCGCCCCAGCCCGGTGCGCCCGGCAAACACGTTGAGTGGTGTCGGAAAGTAGCGGCAACTGGGCTGCAGGTCGCCATCGCGGCCCTCCAGGCGCACTCCCAGCACGCCGCACTCGGGGTGCGCCTCCATGTACTCGAGGGTCTTCTGCAAGGAGTCGGCAGCCACGAAGGCGTCGGTGTTCAGCAGCAAGGCGTACTTGCCCTGCAGGTGCGCCAGCAGCTGGTTGTTGGCCCGGCCGAAACCCACGTTGTGCTTGTTGCTCAGCAACAGCGCCTGCGGGCACACCGCGGCCATGCGCTGCAGCGAGTCATCCACCGAGGCATTGTCCACCACCAGGTAGTTGGCCAGCCGTTCGCCGTCGGCCCGGCGCAGCGCATCGAACATCGGCTGCAGCAGCCCGGCCGTGTTGAAGTTGACCACCAGGACATCGACCGGTTTGCTAGCCATTGCTGCCATCCCCGAAGAAGTACTGGCGCCGTTGCGCCATCAGCAGCGGCTCCAGCTGGGGGTCATAGGCGCCGTTGCGCTGCTTGACCAGGTCGATCCACGGGTAGGCTTCGCAACGTGCCTCGACCCGCTTGATCAACTCTTCGGTGGTACAGATGAATTCTGCCGGGTTGCCCCCAAATACCGTGCCTGGCGGCACGTCCTTGGTCACTACCGCACCGGCGGCGACGATCGACTCCGGCCCGATGGTCACGCGCGGCATGATGATCGCGCCATGGCCGATGAAGCAGTTGTCCTTGATGTCGATATAGCCGACCGAGTCCAGGTGCTTGCCGAAGCGGTGCTCGATCAGCAATACCACCCCGTCATGACCGATCAGCGTGCAGTCGGCCAGGCCCACACTGTTGCCGATGCGCACCAGCGAAGGGTCGAGGAACTTGCTGCCCGGGTTGGCGTGAAAGTCGCTACCCACCGAATGAAAGTTGCCCCAGCGACTGAGGTACGCGCCCCATTCCAGCGCTGTGGGCCTGCAGAACCTGCGGTAGAACGAGCTGCCGCGCCCGGTTGCATGGACATACTGCGCCACGGCCTTGCGTATCCATCCCTTCATGCTGCCAGCCTCGCACTCTAAGCAATCTGGACTGTTCCTGAGGCGCATCCGGTCTCGTTCTTGTAGGTGCTGACCGCAACGCACTCAACCCGTTCACAACGTTTATCACCCCACAGCATCCCTGGCCGCGCTCATCCTGGCATCCAGGTGGTCGGCCAGGCGCAAGGCAAACTGCAGCAACGGCAAGGTCGGATTGGAGGCACCGCCGGTGGCGAAGATGCTGCTGCCAGCGATGTACAGGTTGGCAATCCCGAACACCTTGCAATCGCGGTCGACGACACCGGTTTGTGCGGAGGACGCCATGCGCGTGGTGCCCATGTGGTGGGCATGTGGCGACATCCTCAGCGGTATCGAGGTGTCATAGACATAGTCATTGAGCTTGATGAAACCCAGGTCGGTGTCGGCCCATTGCTTGGCCAGTTCACTGCCAATGCACTTGATGGTGTGCCGGTCATCAGCGCTCAGGGCCCAGTTGACGTTGACCTTGGCGACACCGAGCGCGTCCCTCTCGTCCAGCAGCGAAATGCGGCTGTGCAGGTTGGGGAACTGTTCGATCAGGGTGCTGATGAGGCCGTCGCCGGGGCAACTGAAGCGGGCGACGAAGGCGATCTTGCTGGCGACCCCCATGTCGCAGGCCAGGTTTTCCAGAAAGTGCTTGACCTCGGCCGTGCGCCCGTAGGTCTGCACTTCGGCCAACAGGGCGGCCCTGACATTGCCCTTGCCGGACTTGTACGCGTCAATGAAGGTATCGGTGGTGAAGTACTCGCGTGGCTCCGGGGCCAGCCCTGACTTGAGGATGAAGGTGCCCAGGTCGATGTTCAGGTGCTCCATGAAACAGCTCCCGACCAGCCCATCCTTGCTCACGATGCCCGCCCGCAGCAACGATTCGCTGTTGAGCAGTTGCCTGGCATTCTCGATGCCGCCGGTGGCCAGCACGAAGGTGCTCGCCACCAGGCGCTGGCGGTTACGCTGGTAATCGGACAGCACTACCGCCGCCAGGTTGCCGGTGGCCTCGTCGAACTCCAGATCCACGCAATTGCAGTTGATGAACACGTCCAGGCCTTCGGTCTGCTCGAGGGCGACGGCGTATTTCTGCGCAAACCGCGTTGGCGGGCTGAGCAGAAAGCGGTCCGGTTCGAATTCGTCGCCCCCGAGCCCGCTGTTGATTGCCTCGAAATCCGACCCAGGTGGCAAGTCGACGATGTCCATGGCGGCAGGCAGGTAGCTGGCAATTTCCGCATAGGGGATCGGCCAGCCAGGCAAGCCGCCAATCGGCGCAAGGGCGAAATCCGAGGCCGTGAACGGCCGGCAACGGCCGGCCCAGTGGTTCGATGTGCCACCCAGGTAACGCAGCCGGGATTCCTGGGCATACAGCTCCAGGCCGGTGGACTTGCAGGCATACAGGTCTTGCGAAAGCGATGAATACTCGCGCCCGCCACCTTCGGCAAGCAGCACCCGCCAGCCAGCGGCGGCCAGGCGCAGGGCCAGGGTGATGCCGGCCGGGCCAGCGCCGATGATGCAGACGTCATAGCTGTCGCGCAGGGTCTTCTGCTGTTGGTAATCCTTGATCATGCTTGCTCGTTCCGGAAGTAACGGGACGGCAACACCCAGCCATTGATCAGCACGTGCCCGCGCTTGCCGCCACGTTCGCTGGCAATGGCTGTAGCAGTAGCGAACACTGCCCCGCCGACGCCCAGCAAGACACAACTCTGGATAAAGCCCCTGCGCCCCAACTGCCCAGCACAAAAAGTCAACTTGTCCATGGCCCGGCCTGTGCCCTTGAAAGTTTCTTTCGGCAAGCCGCATCACAGCCAGTTGAAAAAGGCTGTCAGCAGCGCCCCGCAAAGCGCGCCGAGCAGTAGCATCGGCAGCACCATCAGCTCACGTTTGAGGCTGAAGATATCCAGCTTGCAATTCACGTACACGATCAGCACCAGCGTCGGCAGGGTGTGCAGTGCCACCCCCCAGATCGCCCAGTCCACGCCGCCAAGCATCAGCAACAACGGCAGCAGCACCCACAGCGAGACCAGGCGGATGATGTTGTCGATGGCCTGGTACTTGGTCAGGCCCAGGGCAATCCACACCTGGTGTGCCAAGGTATAGCGCAATGTGAGGAACGACAGCGAAAGAATAGCCAGCATCGGGCCAGCTTCACGGTAGCGGTCGTCGTACATCCAGCCGATCAGCAACGGGCTGGCAGTGAGGAACCCGCCACAGATGAACAGTACCAGCAGGTCGACCAGCAGGCGGAAGCGGTGATACAACGCCTTCAGGCGCTCCTGGTCGCCGGCCCGGGCTGCCTCGCTGAAGGCGGGGAGCGCCACCGCCCCGAAAATTTTCATCAGTGCGGTCTGCACCGCACCCAGGATGAGTACGGCAATCGAATAGACCCCCAGTTGCGCCGTGGTCATGCTGGCACCGAACCAGATGCGGTCACCGTACATGGCCAGCACACCCACCATCGACGACAACAGGATCCAGCGGCCAAACACGATCAATTCGTTCACCGCACTGCGGTCCCACTGCAGGCGGTTGCGCGGCCCCTCGAGAACAGTATGGCCGAGCAGGGTCCAGGCCAGGGCCGACACCAGGCCGGCGATGACCAGTGCCCAGACCGAGTGGGTCAGGTAACCCAGCACCAGCATCACCACCAGGCCGACCACTTGCGAGGCCAGGTCGACCAGCGCCACGCGCTTCTGTTGGAAAGTGCGCACAGCCACATCTATCTTGGTGGACTGGAAACCCCAGATCACCGCCGACAGCGCGGTGGCCGCCAGCACCATCGGCAGCTCGGGTTCGGCATAGGTGGAATCTGCCGGCCACACTTCGGCGTGCTGGGCAAGCCAGGCCGCCAGGGCCAGCAGTACGGTCAGGACGAACAGCACCAGGCCGCGGATGATCTGCACCGTCCAGGCGGTATTGAGAAACTGCGGGTCATCGCCGCGCTGGCTCTGCACGATGTTCTGCCGCAGGCCGACATCGGACAACAGATGCAGGAGTACCGAAACGGTGTTGGCAATGACCATCACCCCGAACATTTCCGGCACCAGCAGGCGGGCCATGAGCAGATTGCCGCCAAGGCGCATCGCTTGTGACGCCACCTGCGAGACCAGGTTCCACGACCCGGCCTTGAGGGCCCGCTTGCGCAGGCTCGCGGCGGCTGACACACCAATCGACGGCATGACATCAATCTCTGACTGACTAAAAAGTCACTATAGTTTCAATTAGCCACGATGCTAGCCGTTGCCCACCGAGGGAAAGGTGCCCATAGCCGATGCCTGAACATTTGCGTGCGTTGATCGTCATCCTGTTCCTGGCTAGCGTGGTCTTCCTGCTGGCCCGGCGGCCTGCCTGCGACCTTATCCCGCTGCGCGACTTCAAGCGCCGGCGCAATCTGTGGTTCCTGCTGACCCTGTTGGCCTTCTTCTCGCACAGTTTCTGGCTGTACCTGGGCGCAGGCGCAGTCATCCTGTACATCGCCGGGCGCCGCGAGCACAACCCCATGGCGCTGTTCTACCTGCTGCTGTTCCTGATCCCGCCGGCTTCGCTGCAGGTGCCGGGGTTCGGCCTGGTCAACTTCCTGGTCGAACTCAACCATATCCGCCTGCTGAGCGTGTGCGTGCTGTTGCCGGCAGCGCTGGCCCTGCGCCGCCAAGGCGACACCCTGCGCTTCGGCCGCACCTGGCCCGACAGGCTGCTGGCGGCGGGGCTGCTGCTGATGAGCGTGCTGTACCTGCGCGAAACGACCCTGACCGACACCCTGCGCCAGACGTTTTACCTGTATATCGACGTGCTCCTGCCGTATTACGTGGCCAGCCGTGGCCTGCGCCAGATCAGCGACTTCAAGGACACCCTGCTGGCCTTCGTGCTCGCCTCCTTCCTGCTGGCCCTGATCGGCGTCGCCGAGTATGTGCGCCACTGGCTGCTGTACAGTGCCCTGGTCGACGCCATGGGCGTGCCATGGAGCATGTCCGGCTACCTGGGCCGCGGCGGTTCGCTGCGCGCCAGTGTCACCACCGGGCAGGCCATTGTGCTGGGTTATGTGATGAGCGTGGCCATTGGCCTGTTCCTCTTCGTCCAGGGTTACGTACGCCGCCCCTGGCAGCGTTTGATGGGAGCCCTGCTGCTGGCCGCCGGGCTGTTCGCGCCGCTGTCGCGTGGCCCGTGGATCGGGGCCATGGTCATCGTGGTGGTATTCGTCGCCCTCGGCAAAGGTGCGGTCAGGCGCCTGGCACTGCTGGCTGCGGCCGGCATGCTGGCCCTGCCCCTGCTGACCGCCGTGCCCGGTGGCGACAAGCTACTGGACCTGCTGCCGTACATCGGCAACGTGGACAAGGACAACATCACCTACCGCGAGCGGCTGATGGACAATGCGTGGATCGTCATCCAGCGCAACCCGCTGTTCGGCTCGTTCGATTTCCGCAATACCCCGGAAATGCAATCGATGATCCAGGGTGAAGGCATCATCGACATCGTCAACACCTACATCAATGTGGCGCTGCGGGTCGGGCTGGTCGGGCTCGGCCTGTTCCTGGCGTTCTTCGCCAGCGTGCTGCTCGGCATGCGCAAGGCCATGCGCAGTTTCGCCGACAAGGACGACGAGCGACGCCAGCTCGGCCGAGCGTTGCTGGCGACGCTGGCCGGCATCCTGGTGATCATCTTCACCGTCAGCAGCATCACCTTCATTCCGGTGGTGTACTGGACGATCGCCGGGCTGGGCGTGGGCTATAGCCAGATGGTACGGCGGCTTCACGACAGCCAGGTCAGCGAGCTGGCCGGCTCAGACCTTCAAACCGGGTAATGCCTATGAACCTACTTCTGCTGCGCCGCTCGGCCCTGCAAACCCTGCGCGTTTCGGCCCTGGCCGGCTTGGCCCTGCTACCCTCTGCCGGCTGGGCATCGGCCTGGCAAGTCAGTGTCGATGAACAGAATGGCCTGCCCATGGTGACCCTCGGCGGCGGGCCGGTGATGAAAGCCAAGTTCGACTTCTGGGCGGCCAACTGGAGCTGGACCGGCTTCGACACCGCGGTCAAGGTCAATGGCCCCTACCACTACACGCTGCAGGGCAGCAACAAGGCGCTGGATTTCGACCTGGCGGCGGATATACGCAAGGAGCAGGCGCAAACCCTGAGCTGGGTTTTCGACCTTGCCGCGCACAGCCGCCAGGCCGGGGTGATGGGCGGTGGCATGGTGTTCCAGTTCGACCTGGGGCAAATTGCCGGGAGCATGGGGACGCCGCAGTTGCTGCCCGGCAACCGTGGCTGGTCGTGGGGCAAGGCTGAGCAGGGTCGACGCATCGAGATGCGCTTCGACCCGCCGCTGGCCAAGGTGTATTTCGAGCGCGGCAACCCGTCCGAATTGCGTGCGTTTCTCTACGACGACCCGATCAACGCCGGCCAGCAGCAGATCAAGGCGGTACTGAACATCAGCGGTGACATCGAGCTGGGGCCTACGCCCAGCGAACGCTTCGGCCTGACCGACCCCAGCCGTTGGCCGGATGACCACCTGGACTGGCGCACCTCGCCGGTCGACCTGTCGTTCCTCAACGCTGCGGAAAAGCCCGCCGGCAAGCGCGGCTTCGTCAGGGCTGTCGGCGAACAGCTGCTGTTCGAGGACAACACCCCGGCGCGCTTCTGGGGTACCAACCTGTCCGCCTATGCATTGTTCAAAAGCCCGGACGAAGAAATCCGCCACCAGGCCAAGCGCCTGTCGGCGCTGGGCTTCAACCTGGTACGCCTGCACCACCACGACTCGCCGTGGGTCAGCCCGAACGTGTTCGGCGACGCCACCGTGGTACGCGATACCCGCCAACTCGATGCCGAGTCGCTGCGCAAGCTCGACCTGTGGATCAAGGCGCTCAAGGACGAAGGCATCTACGTCTGGCTGGACATGCACGTCCAGCGCGCGCTTACCGCCAACGACGACATTGACGACTTCCAGGAGATCGCCAAGGACCAGGATCATGTTGACCTGAAGGGCTACGCCTATGTCAACCGCAGCATCCAGCAGGCCATGAAGCGCTTTGCCGAGCAGTACCTGGGCCATGTGAACCCGTACACCGGCCTGGCCTACAAGGATGACCCGGCGATTGCCGCGGTGCTGATCACCAACGAGGACGACCTCACCCAGCACTACGGCAACGCCTTGCTGCCAGACAAGGACGTGCCCCGCCACAGCGCACGCTACATGGACGCTGCCAAGGCGTTCGCCCGCCAGCATGGGCTGCCGAGCGACCTTACCTGGCATGCCTGGGAGCATGGCCCGTCGAAGCTGTTCCTCAACGACCTGGAACAACGTTTCAATGCCGACATGATTGCGCACCTGCGCAACCTCGGCGTGAAAGTACCGATCGCTACCACCAGCACCTGGGGCGGCAATGGCCTGAGTGCGCTGCCAGCGCTGAGCGCAGGCGATGTGATCGATGCCCACAGCTACGGCGCCAATGGCCAGCTGGAGAAGAACCCACTGACCAGCGACGGCATGATCGACTGGCTCGCTGCCGCCCAGGTGGTCGGCAAGCCGATGACCGTCAGCGAGTGGAACGCCGAGCCCTTCCCGCTGCCCGATCGTCATTCGTTGCCGCTGCATGTGGCCGCTACCGCCAGCCACCAGGGCTGGGACGCCATGCTGCAGTATGCCTACAGCCAGCAAGCCTTCAATCCAGGCTGGCGCACGGCGGACAACTGGCACGCCTACAACGACCCGGCGATGCTCGCTACCCTGCCCGCTGCCGCCCTGCTCTACCGCCGTGCGGACGTGCACCCGGCCACCACCCGTTACGTGTTCGCACCGACGCCTGCCACGCTGTACGGCCAGGAAATCACCCCGCGCAATTCCGTGCTGCTGCGCACGGCCATGGAAAAGGGCCAATTGCAGATCGCCCTGCCGCAAACGCCGCAACTGCCCTGGCTGAAACCTGCCGCCATCCCGGCCGATGCGCAGGTGCTGAACGACCCGGGGCAAGCCTTGCTGGCGGCCAACGCCAACGAGGCAGTTACCGACACGGGTGAACTCAAACGCAACTGGCAACAAGGCATCTACACCATCGACACCGCCCTGACCCAAGCCGCCAGCGGTTGGCTGGGTGGCCGCTCGATCAGCCTTGGCGCCATCCAGGTGCAGGCACAGACACCCTATGCCAGCGTCGTGGTGCAAAGCCTGGACGGCCGCCCCTTGGGCCAGTCGCGCGAGCTGCTGGTGTCGCTGGGCACCCGGGCCGTGCCCAAAGCCGATGCCAACACAGCGTTCAACGTCGAGCCGCTTGCCGGCACCTTGAACATCAAGGCGCCTGCTGGCCTGAAACTGTACGCCCGGGAGCCAGCGGCACAGCTCAAGGCCCTGCCCGCGGCCTACCAGGATGGGCATTACCGCATCACCTTCGATGGCCAGTACATGTCCAATTGGCTGTTCTTGAAATAGGGCATATGGCCATCTACCCTCAAACAGACCTGTAGCTGAAGCGCCCGCCCGGTCTTGACCAGGGATGATTCACTGCGGCTGAACAACAGCAGAGTCCAGGAGGCTTGGATGAAGTTTCTGGTTGTCGGTGGCGCAGGCTACATTGGCTCGCACATGGTCAAGCATCTGCTCGGTACTGGCCATGAGGTGGTAGTGGCCGATCTGGTCTCACCCGGCCCTGGTGTGCAGTGGGCGAAACTGGACATCGCCGACGAGCCGGCCCTGGATGTGCTGTTCGCTGTTTGCCGCTTCGATGCGGTGTTCCACTTTGCCTCGTACATCCAGGTGGGCGAGTCGGTCAGCGTGCCTGGCAAGTACTACCAGAACAATGTCGCGGCGACCCTCAGCCTGCTGCAGGCCATGGTCAATGCCGGCATACGGCAACTGGTGTTTTCTTCCAGCGCTGCCGTCTACGGTAACCCGCAGTATGTGCCGATCGACGAAGCGCATGCCAAGGGGCCGATCAACCCGTATGGGCTGAGCAAGTGGATGGTCGAACAGATTCTCGAGGACTTCGACCGCGCCTACGGCCTGAAGTCGGTGTGCCTGCGCTATTTCAACGCCGCCGGCGCTGACCCGCAGGGCCAGTTGGGGGAATGCCATGACCCGGAAACCCACCTGATCCCGCTGATCCTGCAGGCCGCTTCGGGCCGGCGTGACGCGATCACGGTATTTGGCCGCGACTACGACACGCCGGATGGCACCTGCATCCGCGACTACGTGCATGTGGCCGACCTGGCGACGGCCCATGCGCTGGCGGTGGATTACCTGCTGGCAGGTGGCGAACGCACCGCGTTCAACCTGGGCAATGGGCTGGGCTTCTCGGTGCAGCAGGTTATCGATACCGCCGGGGGTGTGACCGGCCGACGGATTCGCAGCCTCGATGCCCCGCGCCGTGCGGGCGACCCGCCGCGGCTGGTGGCGGATGCTGGCAAGGCCATGCGTGTACTGGGCTGGCGCCCGCAGTTTGCCGAGCTGGAACAGATCGTGCGGCATGCGTGGCAGTGGGAGTTGCAGTATCCATGGCTGATGCGCCAGCGCTAGGGCACGCCGGGCACACCTGTGGCAGCGGGTAATCGGCTGCCACAGCGGGCATGCGCAATGCCTGCCCGGCAGCAAAAGGTTCAATAATAGGTTCGCGGTTGCTCGTCAGCCTTGTTCAACACCGTGCCGACCAGGTTCACCATGGCCAGGTGGTGCAGGCAATCCTCGATTTCCTTCTTGTTGTTCATGCCGTTGGCCACCACCAGCAATACACAATCGAACTTGGGTATCACGGTGATCGCATCGTCAGAGCTGAGCAACGGTGGCAAATCGAAAATGCAGATGCGCGACTCATAGCGGTTGCGCAGGTCGCTGACCAGGTTGCTCACCTTGGGCGACGACAGCATTTCGGTGGACATCGGCACCGGCACCCGCGTGGGCAGTACCACGAAGCGTGGCAGCGTCGGGTTGACCAGGCAGTCCTGCAACTCGGCCTGGTCGCTCAGGAACTCGTTCAATGACTGCTCCATGGGCAGGCCCAGGCTGCTGCCGACCTTTGGCCGACGCAGGTCGAAGTCCACCAGCAATGCAGTCCTGGTGGTGTGGTGGGCGATACTCATGGCCAGGTTGATGGCCAGCACGGTCTTGCCCGCTTCAGGCGTTGGCGAAGTGATGGCCAGGGTGCGCCAGCCATTCTCGTCCATCGCCCTGAGCACTTGCGTGCGCAGCAGGTCGATCGGCCCGTTCATGCTGGAGTTCTTGTTGTACGCGACGATGCGGTGGCGCTCCAGGTGCTCGGCGCGCAGCGGCACCACCTTGGTGTTGACGTAGTCGAACTCGCCAGGCACTTCCCTCAGCGCCGTGCCAGGGGCTGGAGACAATGCCTGAGGGGTACCCGGGGTCACCGGGTGAAGCGTGTGGCCAACAGCCGGCTTGGTCCCGTCCATCGCTGCTTTCCTTATGCAAACCGAGACATGACTTTGAACAACAGCACATCCAGTGGCAGGTAGAACACGTGCACCAGCACCATCAGGATAGCCACCAGTACCAGCGCCGCCAGCAACAGCCAGTTGCGCCAACGCTTGCGCCGGGCCACGTCGGCCTTGGTATCGATGTACGGCAGCGCCACCAGCACGCGTTTGCCCAACAGGTTCTCCAGGGCGCCGACGCCGCGAATACGCTGGTTGAACATTTCCAGCAGCATTACCAGCGCACCACCCCCGGCCGGTGCCAGCACCAGGCCCAGGGCGGCGATCTTCTTGCGGTTGGGCTTGATCGGCTTCTCGGGCAGCAGCGGTGGTTCCAGCAGCACAAAGCGCTCGGCCTTGTTTTCCTGTTCGAGGCTCTCGGTGATCTTCGCGCCCATCTCCTTGGCACGGATTTCCTCGTACTTCTTGCGCGCGTTGTCATGGTCACGCATCAAGGTCACCAGGCCACGCTCGACCTGCGGCGCCTCGAGAATCTCGGCCTCGTAGCCTTCCATCTTCCTGGTCAGTTCGCGTTTCTGCTCGGCCAGCGACGCGATGCGCTCCTGTGCCGCGCTGATCTTGGCCCGCACGCGCGCGGCATCGAGGTTGCCGGTGGAAACCGCCGCTGTTGCGTTGCCGCTGGCCTGGAGTGCCTGGATCTTGCGCTTGACCGCCACCACGTCGGGGTGGGCTTCCTTGTAGCGGCTCAGCAGCCGGGCATACTCGGCCTTCAGGCTTGGCAGGTCCTGGGGCTCGTCGGCAGTCGTCGCCCGCGGGCCCTCGCCAACCTTGGTGGCCAGCCCGGCATTGGCCGCGGACAATTCCAGCTCCAGGTAACGCAGCTCTTCCTGGGCGGCCTTGTAGTCGCGGTCGACTTCGCGGAATTCCAGCTCCGAGCGCGACAGCATGTTCATGCGCAGGGTCTGGTGCTCGGGCAAGGCGTTGGCATGGGCCTGCTTGAAGTCTGCCAGCTGGTTCTCCAGGCTGGCCAGTTCGGCCCCCAGCTTGTTCGCTTCCTGGGTCAGGAACTCGGTGGTTTCGTTGGCGCGCTCGGTGCGCTGCTTGAGGTTCTCGTCGAGGAACAGCGTGACCAGGTCGTCAGCGACTTGCTTGGCCACTTGCGCTTGCCTGTGCTCGAACGACACATTGAACGCCACGGTCGCTTCCCCCCGCCCGCGCACATAGGTGGTAAGGGGCTGGACCACGATGGCACTGCGCATCTGGTCGATCCTGTCGCTTTCGCTGAAACGCTCGTCGGCGAACAGGTTGTACTTGTCGATGATGCGCAGCAGGTTCTCGCGGGTCATCACCCGTTGGCGAATCACCTCGATGCGCTCGTCGGCAAAGCTGGTGTTGTTGGTCGACACCAGCTCGGGTGAAATCTGCTGCGACTCCACCAGGATGGTGCCGGCCGACTGATAGATCGGTGGCACCATCACCGCCACTGCGACGGTCGCCGCGAGAATGACTACGATACTCACCGCCAATAACAGGGCACGGTCCTTGATAATGGCGATGTAATCTCTGAGGGACAGTTCGTAGTCAGACTTCATGGGGCCACCTGCCTGAAGTTCAGATGTCGGGGTACCTGTACGTCAACGTCAAACCCACGATCGTAGCGCTCGCATCGGCTTCGCGATCCTGCTGCCGTTCCTTGTACATCAGCGACAGGCGCAGGTCCCAGTACGGCGAAAACTCGCGGCTGGCCCACACGCTGTAGGTCTGCAGGGTGTTGGGTGTCTGCCCTTTGCTGTCCTGCCAGGCGGCGTCCGCCCCCACCCGGGTCAGCTCGCTGACCGCGTAACTCCACACACCGCGCACCTGGTCCAGCTGGGCGAAGCCGCCCTCGGCGCTGGCCACCGTGCTACGCTCGGCGGTGAGGCTGGCAAGAGCGCGCGCACCGGTGTACAGCAGCGCCACCCCGCCCTCGCCACGCCCGCCGCCTTCGTTACCGGAGACTTCAGTGGCACCGACGTGGACATCGGCGCTGAGGCGTTCGGACAACTGATACTTGACGCCGATCGCCGGGCTGTAACTGTTCGAAGCCGTCGCCGTCTGGTCCTGCTCGGGCTCGTAACGGCGCACGTCAAAGCGGCTGTACACATCGGCCCGCTCGCTCCAGGCATAGGTCCAGGTGAACACGTTGCCCAGTTCGTCGTAACCGGTCAGCGTGCTGATGTCATAACGCGCCCGGTTGTAGGTGGTCTCGTTGCTCAAGGTGCTACGTTCGGTGACTGCCTGGCTCCAGTTGCCGGCCAGGGTATAGAGCTTCTGCGTGCCATCGGTGGTGACCACACCGGTATCCAGCACTGTCCCCGACAGCGTCGAACTTTCGTTGTAGCGCGCCAGCAGGCCAAAGCGCCCACGTTCGGTCTGGCGTTGCCAGCCCAGGCTCACATCCGGGTCCTCACGGTTGTCCACCACGGCCGTGTCGGACGAACGCATGACATGCATGCCCAGCCCCAAGCGCAATTCATCACGGTCGAAAGTGCCGATCAGGGTGTAATCGGGCGCGATGATCGTGCGCGTTATGCCCTTTTCATCCGACGACAGCAGCAAAGGGTTGCTGTCGTATTCGACGGAGGTCGGTACTACCACCGTCGACTGCCAATTTGCCGCCAGGGCGGCATCGGTAAATGGCAAGACCAAGATTGCCGTTGCAATGCGAGTTGTTCTAAGAAGAGGCATTAAGTGTTCTTATTAAAGGCAAGATCAAGGAACGACCAGCGTATCGCCAGCCTGAAGTTGGATGTTGGTGGACATGTCCCTGCCCGACACCAGGTCTTTATATCGCACAGGCAGGATTTTTTGGGAAGCGCCGGCACCCCGCACGACTTTGATTTCGCTTTCATCGGCAAACTTGTCGAGGCCGCCGGACATGCTCAGGGCCTGCAGCACTGCCGTAGGGCCGGCCATTTGTACCGGCCCGGGCTTGATCACTTTGCCCTGAACATAAACCAGGTTGCCGGCAATGCTCTTGACTACCACACTGACGTTCGGGTCGGGGAGAAACTTCTCGAGTTTGGCGGCCACTTGTTTTTCCACCGCCGTTACATCCAGCCCGGCAACTTCGATACGCCCGGCCAGGGGAAAGGTAATACTGCCATCGGGCAGTACCGTGGCTTCCTGACGCAGGCTGTCTTCCTGCCACACCGAAACCATCACCACATCGCCGGGGCTGAGCAGGTAGGTACTGTTCGGTTCGGCATTGCTGGCACCGGCTCCCAGCATCAACAGGCAGAACGCGGCAAACATTGAACGCACCATGAGGGTCCCTCCGGCCAAAAGGCCCGACGAAGAGCACTGAATGAGAACAGCCCACCAACTCTCGCTCCGCATTGCGGCATACGCCCGCCGCGACCGCCTCACCTGCCTGGAGGCCTTTACCTTGACGCTGTGCAACCTCGGCTACGCTGCCGGCAACCGTGGACCTTCAAGGGCTACTGGCAATATAGCAACGGTTGGCAAATTGACAAGGAAGGGCGCGGCCGCAGCCGCTCAGATCTGCCTTCTGTTGGCAACTGCCACAAAACCAACGACGGCAAAGGCAAACAGCCAACCTGCGGTTGACACGGGGATGATACTGTTCTGGTTGATATATAAATCCGCTGCGCGCGCCGCGCCACTTAACAGCGCCAGCAAAGACATCGATTTGATTATCAGAGCCGTGCGCATACGCCCCTCCTTTAAAGAGGAAAATCAATAAGTTATTGGCGTGGTAGTGCAGGAGTTGTTCGCTGTTGAATTGAGCTTATGAGCACAATGGCAATGCGTCAATGATTCGACACAATAATAAAATTCAATAGGCGCCCGAGCGATTCGTCAAAAAAACGACAGGCAAATTGTGCATGCCCGTGTCACGTCGGCGCTGATAGCGTTTCATCGCTGAGAAAGGCACCGGCCGGGGCGCTACGGCCCCGTGGTTTCATCATCGGCGTGGTGCACCACCACCAGCAACTGCGCTGGCAACGGCCCCACCGAGCGCAACCGATGCGGTGTCTGGGCGTTGAAATGCAGGGCATCGCCTTGCTCCAGCAGCACCCGTTCGTTCATGAAGTCCACTTCTACCTGGCCGGCGTGGACGAACAAGAACTCCTCGCCCAGGTGTTCCTTGAAGGTGGGGTCGCTGAACTCGAGCGGGGGCTGGATCAGGAATGGCAACAGGCTGCGTTGCCCGACCTGGCTGGTCAGGGCCGCGTACCCCGGCCCTGCCCCGTCACCCACCAGGGCTTGGCGCTGGGCATGGCGCACCAGGCTGTAACGGTGTTGGCCGGCCTGCTCTTCGGCGAACAACTCTTCGACATTGACGTTCAGTGCCCGCGCCAGTTTCAGCGCGGCGGCGATCGACGGCGTGTTCAGGCCACGCTCGACCTTGGACAGGTAGCTTTTGGTCATGGCGGTCTTTTCGGCCAGCGTTTCCAGGGTCATCCCCAGTTTCTTGCGCAGCAGTTTCAATCGGATAGACATATAACGCGGGTTCCCAGGCGAAAGCAGCCGGGCAATGATACGTGGACTGCCAAGGAAATGCTGGGGCTGCTACGCAGGCCATCGCCGGCAAGCCAGCTCCCACAGTGGCTGCGCATGGCTCGAGATCGATGCGGCCAGAATGGGAGTCGGCTTGTCGGCGCTGGGGCGCAAAGCGCCCCCGGCTTCAGGGCATAACCGGCGGCACATACTGCAGTGTGGTACCCAGTGCCCACAGCAGCACCAGCACCAGCGGCACATGCACCAGCAACTGCACGAACGAGAAGCCGATCAGGTCGCGCGCCTTCAGTCCCAGCACGCCCAGCAGTGGCAGCATGTAGAACGGATTGATCAGGTTCGGCAGGGCTTCGGCGGCGTTGTAGATCTGTACCGCCCAGCCCAGGTGGTACTGCAGGTCGTTGGCCACCAGCATCACGTAAGGGGCCTCGATGATCCACTTGCCGCCCCCCGAAGGGATGAAGAAGCCCAGTACTGCCGAATACACCCCCATCAGTACGGCGTAGGTGTCATGGGTTGCGATCTGGGTGAAGAACAAGGAAATGTGATGGGCCAGGGTCTGCTCATCGACCCCCTTCACCTGGGTGAGGATGGCCGCGATCGAACCATACAAGGGGAACTGGATCAGCACCCCGGTGGTGGTCGGGACCGCACGGGCCACGGCATCCAGGAAGCTGCGTGGGCGCCAGTGCAGCAAGGCACCGAGCATGATGAACAGCAGGTTGTAGGTGTTCAGCCCGGAAATGGCGGTAATTGCCGGCTTGGTGGCGAACTCCTGGTACAGCCAGCCGGCAGCCAGCGCGACCAGCAGCAGGATCAGGATCGGGCTGTGCTCCAGCCACTCGCCCGGGCGGGTGCGCTGGGGTGCCGGTGGCGCGCTGAAACTGGGGTCAACCCCACAATCCTGGGCGCTGCGCGCGCTGTTCGGGCCAGGCGCGGTGGCGTAGGCGATCACCAGCGAGACCACTACCAGCGCGGCCAGCATCACCCCGGACTGCCAGAGGAAGATGGTTTCGGTGAACGGGATCACCCCGGTTATCGACAGGATTGACGGTGGCAGGCTGGCCGGGTTGGCCTGCAGCTGCGCTGCCGACGACGACAGCCCCAGCGCCCAGACGGCGCCCAGGCCCAGGTAGGCGGCGGCACCGGCGGCGCGGTAGTCCATCTGCAGCTCGGTACGCCGCGCCAGCGCACGCACCAGCAGGCCGCCGAACACCAGCGACAGGCCCCAGTTGAGCAACGACGCCAGCATCGAGATCAGTGCCACCCAGCACACCGCCGAGCGGCCATTGCCGGGAATGCGCGCCAGGCGGTCGATTAGCCGCGCGGCGGGCGGCGAACTGGCCACCACGTAGCCGCCGATGACCACGAAGGCCATTTGCATGGTGAACGGGATCAGGCTCCAGAAGCCATCGCCAAACGCCTTGGCAGTGTCGGTCGGCTTGGCGCCCATGGCCAGGGCACCGATGCCCACCAGCATCACCGCCAGGGCAGCGAATACCCAGGAGTCAGGGAACCAGCGTTCGGCCCAGTTGGAGCAGCGCAAGGCAAAGCGAGCGGAGCGGCTGTCTTGAATTTCAGCGGCCACGGTTCAATTCCTCTTGTTGGTTTTATCGGATATATCAGCAAACGCAAAACCCCTGCAGGAGCGGCCTTGTGTCGCGAAAGGGCCGCGAAGCGGCGCCCTCGATCTCGGCGTCGATGCCGAAATCGCGGGGCTGCGTCGCAGCCCTTTCGCCCACAAGGTCGCCCCTGCAGGGGCGCTGTGCGGCGAATGCCTAGAAGGTCATTTCCTTCACATCATCCGGCACGATCAGCTTGCCGGCGGTCTTCTCGATGATTTCTTCAACGCTCACCCCGGGCGCAGTCTCGCGCAGAATGAAGGCGCCGTCTGCGATTTCCAGGTAGGCCAGGTCGGTCAGCACCTTGCGAATGCAGCCGGCACCGGTCAGCGGCAAGCTGCACTGCGGCAGCAGCTTGGACTCGCCGTCCTTGGAGGCGTGGGTCATGGTGACGATGATGTTCTCGGCACCGGCCACCAGGTCCATGGCGCCGCCCATGCCCTTCACCAGCTTGCCAGGGATCATCCACGAGGCGATGTTGCCGTGCACGTCCACCTCGAACGCGCCCAGCACGGTCAGGTCGACGTGGCCGCCACGGATCATGGCGAAGGATTGCGCCGAGTCGAAGATCGAGGCGCCACGACGGGCAGTGACGGTCTGCTTGCCGGCGTTGATCATGTCGGCATCCAGGGTGCTCTCGGTGGGGAACTCGCCCATGCCGAGCAGGCCGTTTTCCGATTGCAGCATCACATCCATGTCGGCGGGCACATAGTTGGCCACCAGGGTCGGAATGCCGATACCGAGGTTGACGTAGTAGCCGTCTTTCAATTCACGGGCGACGCGTTGCGCCATCTGTTCGCGGGTCAGTGCCATGGTCAGGGTCTCTTTGTTGTTCTGATGGATGGCGCTCAGGCCTTGACGGTGCGCTTTTCGATACGCTTCTCGAAAGTGCCGACGATGACGCGGTCGACATAGATGCCCGGGGTATGGATCTCGCTGGGCAGCAGTACGCCGGGCTCGACGATTTCTTCCACTTCGACCACGGTGATCTTGCCGGCGGTGGCCGCCAGCGGGTTGAAATTCTGTGCGGTGTTGCGGTACACCACGTTGCCGTAGTGGTCGGCCTTCCAGCCCTTGACGATGGCGAAATCACCGGTGATGGATTCTTCGAGGATGTACTTGCGGCCGTTGAACTCGCGCACTTCCTTGCCTTCGGCTACCGGGGTGCCGTAGCCGGTGGCGGTGTAGAAGGCCGGGATGCCGGCACCGCCAGCGCGCATCTTCTCGGCGAGGGTGCCCTGCGGGGTCAGTTCCACTTCCAGCTCGCCGCTGAGCAGCTGGCGCTCGAATTCGGCGTTTTCGCCCACGTACGAGGCGACCATCTTGCGGATCTGCCGGTCTTCCAGCAGCACGCCAAGGCCGAAGCCATCGACACCGCAGTTGTTGGAGACCACGGTCAGGCCCTTGACGCCACGCCGCTTGATTTCGTTGATGAGGTTTTCCGGAATGCCGCACAGGCCAAAACCGCCTGCCAGTACCGTCATGTTGTCGGTCAGGCCTTCGAGGGCCTGTTCATAGGTTGCAACGCGCTTGTCCAGTCCGGCCATGCTGATCCGCCTTTTGTAGTTGTTTAACCGACGAGGCTGTCGGTGAGCGTGTGGAGGACATCTTCACCGCAAGCGACTGATTTGTTAATTTTGTTTTCGTCATCGATTGATAATTTTTACAAAACAACCAGTAGGCCCGTCATGAATGTCAAGCAACTGCGCGCCTTTGTCGCCGTGGCCAAGTACCAGAGCTTCGCCCAGGCCGGTGAGCACCTGCATGTCTCGCAACCGGCCCTGAGCCTGACCATCAAGGCCCTGGAGGAGAACCTGGGGGGCGCCCTGCTCAGCCGAACCACCCGCAGCGTCAGCCTGACCGCCGAAGGTGAGGTGCTGCTGCCGTTGGCTCGGCGCCTGCTGGCCGACTGGGACGACACCGAAGAGATGCTGCGCCAGCGCTTCACCCTACAACTGGGCCGGGTTTCGGTGGCGGCCATGCCGTCCTTCGCCGGCAACCTGTTGCCACATGCGCTCAAGGTGTTTCGCCAGCGCTACCCGAAGGTCAACGTCACCGTGCATGATGTGATCAACGAGCAGGTACTGGAACTGGTGCGCCATCGGCGCGTCGAACTGGGCATCGGCTTCGAACCGGAAAACATCGATGGCCTGGACTTCCACCCCCTGTACATGGACCGTTTCGTTGCTGTGGTGCCGGCCGATTCACCGCTGGCCCGATTGCCCCAGGTCAGCTGGGCGCAACTGCTGGGCGAAGACTTCGTGGCCTTGCAGCGCCCTTCGGCGGTGCGCCTGCTGATGGAGCAGAACGTTGCCGCACGGCACGGCAAACTGGCGGTGGCGTTCGAGAGCCACCAGCTTTCCACCATCGGCCGCATGGTCGCCAGTGGCCTGGGGGTCAGTGCCGTGCCGGCGTTGTGCATCAACCAGATGCAGGAGCTTGGCGCCCGCTGCGTGGCCCTGGTCGAGCCCACGGTCGAGCGCCGCATAGGCGTGATTGCCCTCAGCGAACACAAGCTTTCCACGGCGGCGCAGGCGCTGCTCGAGGTGCTGCTTTCCAATACCCGCATTCCGGAGGTGACATGCGTTACGTGACACTGGCAGGTTCGAGCGTTCCGGCCATCGGCCAAGGTACCTGGTACATGGGTGAAGATCCAGGCCGCCGGGCAGCCGAGGTGGCGGCCCTGCAACAAGGCATCGAGCTTGGCCTGAGCCTGATCGATACCGCCGAGATGTATGCCGAAGGCGGTGCGGAAGCAGTCGTTGGCCAGGCCATTGCCGGGCGCCGCGACCAGGTGTTCCTGGTCAGCAAGGTGTATCCGCACAATGCCAGCCGGCGCAGCATGGCGGCTGCCTGCGAGCGCAGCCTTGCGCGCCTGGGCACCGATTGCATCGACCTGTATTTGCTGCACTGGCGGGGCCAGCACCCGCTGGAAGAAACCGTCGACGCCTTCGAGCGCTTGCGCGAGCAAGGCAAGATCAGGCGTTGGGGCGTTTCCAATTTCGACGTCGACGACTTGCGCGAATTGCACAACCCCGATTGCGCGACCAACCAGGTGTTGTACAACCCGGCGCAGCGGGGCATCGAGTTCGACTTGTTGCCGTGGTGCGAACAGCGCGCCCTGCCGACCATGGCTTATTGCCCGCTGGCCCAGGCTGGGCGCCTGTTGCAGCACCCGGTGCTGGCGCAAATCGGTGAACGGCACGGCGCCACAGCAGCCCAGGTCAGCCTGGCCTGGGTAACCCGTAACGACGGGGTGATCGCCATCCCCAAGGCCGTGGCGCCCGAGCACGTGCGGCTGAATGCGGCGGCGGGTTCGCTGACCTTGACCAGCGAGGACCTGCGGGCAATCGACCGCGCGTTCCCGCCGCCGACGCGCAAGCAGCGCCTGGCGATGGTCTGACGGGCAACACCAGGCTTACTTGTAGGAGCGGCCTTGTGTCGCG
>MTEX01009938.1_pt1 | contig 27756 bp, 19 predicted proteins | sample 1042691 | NCBI WGS metagenome assembly MTEX01 (sample SAMN06185810, study PRJNA358809) | soil metagenome | isolation source: soil biostimulated with molasses as carbon source | place: India | collected 2015-05-23
GCGGCCGTCGATCCAAGGATCGAGGGGCCTCGCCAGCGCCCTGCGAGGAAGGCGTATTCTACTGAAGCGCCGGAGTTTGTCAACTCTCTTCGGGGCCGTCACCGAGGTGACCCTGACCGCGAAGACCAGCCGAAGCCGGCGACCGCAAGCCCGTTGCCGAGCCCGCTTTCGAGTGGGGCGCATTCTACCGAATCCGCCGTGGGCGTCAAGCGTGAATTTTACGAAACGAGCCGAAAAATCCAAACCGGAACAACCACTTACCACTCTTACCACCGCCTGCGACGTTGCTCGTCACCGGCAGCGGATGCGTACTTTAAGGGGTGCCGACCGATGACGCAACCCTCCGCGTCAAAAAAATATAGCTCAGGATTCAGGCGTCAGCCATGACGGTGATCAATTTTCTCATGCTCGTACACGCCTCGCCAGGCGGCCTCAGATGACGAACAGGTCGACGAATCGATGCACCGGCATGGCTTCCAGCTGCGCCTGGTCCTGGCACAGGGCGATTATCCGTTCACAGCGTCCGGCCGGAAAGCGAGTCGCCAGATGCCGACGGAATTTTTCCTCGAGAATGGGAATGCCCTCGTCGCGACGTCGCCGGTGACCGATGGGATATTCGACCTCGATGCACTCCGTGGCAGTACCATCACTGAAGAAGACCTGGACGGCATTGGCGATGGAGCGCTTGTCGGCGGCAAGATACTCCTGTGTGTAGCGGGGCTCTTCGACGACCTCCATCTTGTCCCGCAGCGCATCGATCAGCGGGTGCTGGCGATGGAAGTCGTCCTCGTAGTGTTCGGCGGTCAGATCGCCGAAGATCAACGGCACGGCGACCATGTACTGCAAGCAGTGGTCACGGTCGGCCGGGTTGGCCAGCTCGCCCTCCTTCGAGATGATGCGAATCGCCGATTCATGAGTGGTGATGACGATCCGCTGGATCTCTGCGAGGCGGTCCTTGACCTGAGGGTGCAAGCGAACTGCCGCCTCGCAGGCGGTCTGGGCATGGAACTCGGCCGGGAAGGCGATCTTGAACAGGATGTTTTCCATCACGTAGGTGCCGAACTCACGCTGGAAGCGGAACTTCCTCTCCCCTTCCGGCTTGATCGCCTGATCCTTGTTGGTCTTGGAGAAGAGTACGTCGTAGAACCCCCACTGCGGTGCGCTGAGCACCCCGGGGACTCCCATCTCGCCACGCAGGGCAATATCGGCCAGGCGCACGCCGCGAGAGGTGGCGTCTCCCGCCGCCCAGCTCTTGCGCGAGCCGGCGTTGGGCGCATGGCGATAGGTGCGCAGACTCTGCCCGTCGACCCAGGCGTGCGACAGCGCCGACAGCAGTTGCTCCCGGCTCGCCCCCATCAGGTAGGCGGCTACCGCCGTGGATGCCACCTTGACCAGGACCACATGGTCCAGGCCAACCCGGTTGAAGGAGTTTTCGAGCGCCAGCACGCCCTGTATCTCGTGAGCCTTGATCATGGCCTCCAGCACGTCGCGCATGGTCAGCGGCGCCTCGCCCTGGGCGACTCGCTTTTGCGAGAGGTGATCCGCCACGGCGAGAATGGCACCCAGGTTGTCGGAGGGGTGCCCCCACTCGGCGGCAAGCCAGGTGTCGTTGTAGTCGAGCCAGCGTACGATGCAGCCGATGTCCCAGGCGGCCTTGACCGGGTCCAGGCGGAAGGCGGTGCCCGGCACCCGGGCGCCGTTCGGCACGACGGTGCCCTCGACCAGCGGCCCCAGGTGTTTGATGCACTCCGGGAAGCGCAGCGCCAGCAGGCCGCAGCCCAGGGTGTCGACAAGACAGTGGCGCGCGGTTTCCAGCGCCTCTTCGCTCGCGATGCGGTAATCGAGCACGTAATCGGCGATCTTCTGCAGCTCGGGGTCGTAATCGGGACGAACGTTGCGTTCGGCGGTGGCGTTCATGCTTCCTCCTGTCGCAGGCTCGATGACGTCTCCCCTCACTATAGAAAACGCCCCGGATCATGGGATCCGGGGCGCTTGTCGTTGCGGCGAATGACTAGAAAGCGTCGCCGGGAATGCGCACCCATCCTTCCATCAGCACTCGCGCACTGCGGCTCATCACGGCCTTGGTTGCCGTCCACTGCCCTGCCGTCTGCGAGGCTTCCGCGCCGACTCGCAGCGTGCCCGAGGGGTGTCCGAAGTGCACCGAGTTACGCTCGCCACCGCCAGCCGCCAGGTTGACCAGGGTGCCGGGTACCGCCGCTGCCGTGGCAATGGCCACTGCCGCCGTGCCCATCATGGCGTGGTGCAGCTTGCCCATGGAGAGCGCGCGCACGACGAGGTCGATATCGCCTGCCTTGATCGCCTTGCCACTGGAGGCGACATAGTCGGCCGGCGGCGCGACAAAGGCGACCTTGGGCGTGTGCTGACGTTCGGCCGCCTCGCTGACCTCCTTGATCAGCCCCATGCGCACCGCGGCGTGGGCGCGAATCGATTCGAACATCGCCAGCGCCCGGGTATCGCCGTTGATCGCCTCCTGCAGCTCGGTGCCGCTATAGCCGATCGCCCCGGCGTTGACGAAGACCGTCGGAATGCCGGCATTGATCATGGTGGCTTCGAGGGTTCCCACTCCCGGCACCTCGAGCTTGTCGACCAGATTGCCGGTGGGGAACATGGCGCCTTCGCCGTCGGCCGGGTCCATGAATTCGACCGCCACTTCGGCAGCCGGGAAGGTCACGCCGTCGAGCTCGAAGTCGCCGGTCTCCTGCACCTGCCCGTTGGTGATAGGTACCCGAGAGACGATGGTCTTGCCGATGTTGGCCTGCCAGATGCGCACCGTGGCGATACCGTTCTCGGGGATGCGCGAAGGGTCCACCAGACCGTTGCTGATGGCGAAGGGACCGACGGCGGCGGAGAGGTTGCCGCAGTTGCCGCTCCAGTCGACGAAGGGCTTGTCGATGGAGACCTGACCGAACAGGTAGTCGACGTCATGGTCGGCGCTTTCGCTCTTCGACAGAATCACCGTCTTGCTGGTACTGGAGGTGGCCCCGCCCATGCCATCGATCTGCTTCTGGTAGGGATCGGGGCTGCCGATCACCCGCAGCAGCAGCGCATCGCGGGCAGGCCCGGGCTTCTGTGCCGCCTCGGGCAGGTCATCCAGACGGAAGAAGACGCCCTTGCTGGTGCCGCCACGCATGTAGGTGGCGGGAATCTTGATTTGAGGAACGTTAGCCATGGCACTCGCTTCGTGAAATGACGGAGAGCCCCGGCGATGGCACCGGGGCGTTCACGCGATAGGTGGATCAGGCCACCGCTTCGGACTCGAGGAAGTCCTGGGCGAAGCGCTGCAGCACCCCACCGGCGGAGTAGACGGAAACCTCCTCGGCGGTATCGAGGCGACACAGCACCGGCACGCGTTCGCTGTTGCCGCCGGCACGATGAATCACCAGGGTCAAGGTCGCTCCCGGCGCCGGCTTGCCTTCGACGTCATAGGTTTCGGTGCCGTCGAGCTTGAGCGTATGTCGCGTGGTGCCCTCCTGGAACTGCAGCGGCATCACGCCCATGCCCACCAGGTTGGTGCGGTGGATGCGCTCGAAGCCCTCGGCGACGATCGCTTCCACGCCGGCCAGCGCCACGCCCTTGGCCGCCCAGTCACGCGAGCTGCCCTGGCCGTAGTCGGCCCCGGCGATGACGATCAGCGGCTGGCCGCGTTCCATGTAGGTCTCGATGGCCTCCCACATGCGGGTGACCTTGCCTTCCGGCTCGATACGCGCCAGCGAACCCTGGATCACCTCGCCCTTCTCGTCCCGCACCATCTCGTTGAACAGCTTGGGGTTGGCCAGGGTCGCCCGCTGCGCGGTGAGATGGTCGCCGCGGTGGGTGGCGTAGGAGTTGAAGTCCTCCTCCGGCAGGCCCATCTTGGCCAGGTACTCGCCCGCCGCGCTGTCCAGCAGGATGGCGTTGGAGGGCGACAGGTGGTCGGTGGTGATGTTGTCCGGCAGGATCGCCAGCGGCCGCATGCCCTTCAGGCCGCGCTCACGCGCCATGTTGCCCTCCCAGTAGGGCGGACGACGAATGTAGGTGCTCTGCGGGCGCCAGTCGTAGAGCGGGCTCTTGGCCTGCTCCACTTCGTCCAGATTGAACATCGGGATGTAGACCTGCTTGAACTGCTCAGGCTTCACGTACTCGCCGACGATGGCGTCGATCTCCTCGTCGCTGGGCCACAGGTCCTTGAGGGTGACGGGGTTGCCGGCCTTGTCGTAGCCCAGCGCGTCCTTCTCGATGTCGAAGCGCACCGTACCGGCAATGGCGTAGGCCACCACCAGCGGCGGCGAGGCCAGGAAGGCCTGCTTGGCATAGGGATGAATGCGCCCGTCGAAGTTGCGGTTGCCGGACAGCACTGCGGTGGCGTAGAGGTCGCGGTCGATGATCTCCTGCTGGATCTCCGGACGCAGCGCGCCGGACATGCCGTTGCAGGTGGTGCAGGCGTAGGCGACGATGCCGAAGCCGAGCTTCTCGAGTTCCGGCAGCAGGCCGGCCTCCTCCAGATAGAGGCGCGCGACCTTGGACCCCGGGGCGAAGGACGACTTCACCCACGGCTTGCGTACCAGGCCCAGTTCGTTGGCCTTCTTGGCCAGCAGCCCCGCGGCTACGACGTTGCGCGGGTTGGAGGTATTGGTGCAACTGGTGATGGCGGCGATGATCACCGCGCCGTCGGGCATCCTGCCGGCCTTCTCCTCGGCCAGCGCCAGCTCCAGGTTCACGGCGATGCCGCGCTCGGCCAGCGCCGAGGTCGGCAGACGACGATGGGGGTTGGAAGGCCCGGCCAGGTTGCGCTCGACGGTGGAGAGGTCGAAGGTCAGCACCCGTTCGTATTGCACGTTCTTCAGGCTGTCGGCCCACAGCCCCACGGTCTTGGCGTAGTTCTCGACCAGTGCTACCTGCTCCGGCTCGCGGCCGGTGATGGTCAGATAATCGAGGGTCTGCTGGTCGATGTAGAACATCGCCGCGGTGGCACCGTACTCCGGCGTCATGTTGGAGATGGTGGCGCGGTCGCCGATGGTGAGGCTGTCGGCGCCTTCGCCGAAGAACTCCAGGTAGGCGCCCACCACCCGCTCCTGACGCAGGAACTCGGTGATCGCCAGCACGATGTCGGTCGCGGTGATGCCGGACTGGCGCTTGCCGGTCAGCTCCACGCCGACGATGTCGGGCAGGCGCATCATCGAGGGGCGCCCGAGCATCACGGTCTCGGCCTCGAGCCCGCCGACGCCGATGGCGATGACGCCCAGGCAGTCGATGTGCGGGGTGTGGCTGTCGGTACCCACGCAGGTGTCGGGATAGGCCACACCGTCGCGGGCCTGGATCACCGGCGACATCTTCTCCAGGTTGATCTGGTGCATGATGCCGTTGCCGGCGGGGATCACGTCGACGTTCTTGAACGCGGTGCGGGTCCAGTCGATGAAATGAAAGCGATCCTCGTTGCGGCGGTCCTCGATGGCACGGTTCTTGGCGAAGGCATCGGGATCGTCGCCGCCGCACTCCACGGCCAGGGAGTGGTCGACGATCAACTGGGTCGGCACCACCGGGTTGACCTTGGACGGGTCGCCACCCTTCTCGGCGATGGCATCGCGCAGGCCGGCCAGGTCGACCAGCGCCGTCTGGCCGAGGATGTCATGGCACACCACTCGCGCCGGGTACCAGGGGAAGTCCAGGTCGCGCCTGCGCTCGATCAGCTGCTTGAGCGCATCGGTGAGCAGCTCCGGCTCGCAGCGGCGTACCAGCTGCTCGGCCAATACGCGAGAGGTATAAGGAAGGGTGTCGTAGGCACCGGGCTGGATCTCCTCGACGGCCTCACGCACGTCGAAGTAGTCCAGCTCGGTGCCGGGAAGCGGTTTACGGTATTGAGTGTTCATGAGTCGACGGTCTTCGCGTGGTGTTGGATCGGGCGGGCGAGGGAGAGAGACGGCCCGCAGGCCGCCTCGTGCGGACACTGGCTCAGTCACGCTCCTCGATCGGCACCCATTGGCTCTTCTCCGGGCCGATGTAGTCGGCACTGGGGCGAATGATGCGGTTATTGGCGCGCTGCTCGAAGACATGGGCACACCAGCCGGTAACGCGCGAACAGACGAAGATCGGCGTGAACAGCTTGGTGGGAATGTCCATGAAGTGATAGGCGCTGGCGTGGAAGAAGTCGGCGTTGCAGAACAGCTTCTTCTCGCGCCACATGACATCCTCGACCCGCACGGAGACGGGATAGAGCACGGTGTCGCCGACGTCCTGTGCGAGCCGCTCGGACCACTCCTTGATGATGGCATTGCGCGGGTCGGACTCGCGATAGATCGCGTGGCCGAAGCCCATGATCTTCTCCTTGCGCTCGAGCATGCCCATGATCTCGCGCTCGGCCTCTTCCGGCGACTTCCAGTTCTCGATCATGTCCATGGCCGCCTCGTTGGCACCGCCGTGCAGCGGGCCGCGCAGCGAGCCGATGGCGCCGGTCACGCAGGAGTGCATGTCGGAGAGCGTCGAGGCGCAGACGCGCGCCGTGAAGGTCGAGGCGTTGAACTCGTGCTCGGCATAGAGAATGAGCGAGACGTTCATTACCCGGGCATGCAGCTCGGAGGGCGCTTCGTCACGCAGCAGGTGCAGGAAGTGAGCGCCTACGGACTCGTCGTCGGTCTCGGTCTCGATGCGCACGCCGTCATGGCTGAAGCGGTACCAGTAGCAGATGATCGAAGGCAGCACCGCCAGCAGACGGTCGGAAACGTCCTGCTGCTGATCGAAGCTCTCCTCGGTCTCCAGATTGCCGAGCATGGAGGCGCCGGTACGCATCACGTCCATGGGGTGGGCGCTGGCCGGGATCTGCTCGAGCACGGTCTTGAGTGCCTGAGGCAGGCCGCGCAGCCCCTTGAGCTTGGTCACGTAGGCATCGAGCTCGGCCTGGTTGGGCAGCTTGCCCTTGAGCAGCAGGTAGGCGACCTCTTCGAAGCGCGCCTTCTCGGCCAGCTCCTTGATGTCATAGCCGCGATAGGTCAGGCCGGAGCCGGTCTTGCCGACGGTACACAGGGCCGTACTGCCGGCGCTCTGGCCGCGCAGGCCGGCGCCACCGATGGGTTTGTCTACCATGTCGAGTCTCCTTGGTCTGGCGTGTTCTTGTCGTCGTAGCGGGATCAGGCGTTATCGCCTTTCCCGGAAAGCTGGTTTTCAGCAAACAGCGCATCGAGCTTCTGCTCGAAGGCGTGATAGTTGAGGAAGTCGTAAAGCTCGTCGCGGGTCTGCATCAGCTCGACCACGTCACGCTGATGCCCCTTTTCATGAATGCTCCGATAGACCTTCAGCGCCGCCGCGTTCATCGCTCGGAAGGCCGACAGCGGATAGAGCACGATGCGACAGCCCACCTCGCCGAGTTCCTGCTGGGTGAACAGCGGCGTGGCGCCGAACTCGGTGATGTTGGCCAGGATCGGCGCATCGACCCGCTCACAGAAGGCGCGATAGTCATCCAGGGTGTGCACCGCTTCGGCAAAGATGGCGTCGGCGCCGGCCTCGATGCAGGCATTGGCGCGCTCGATGGCGGCGTCGAGCCCCTCCTTCTGGAAGGCATCGGTGCGCGCGATCAGATAGAAGTCCGGGTCGATGCGGGCATCGGCCGCGGCCTTGATGCGGTCGACCATCTCCTGCTTGGAGACGATCTCCTTGTTGGGACGGTGGCCGCAACGCTTCTGTGCCACCTGATCCTCGAGGTGCACGGCGGCCACGCCGGCGCGCTGCATCTCCTTGACGGTGCGCGCGATGTTGAAGGCCCCACCCCAGCCGGTATCGATGTCCACCAGCAGCGGCAGATCGGTGGCACCGCAGATCCGATGCGCATCCTGCACCACGTCGTTCATGCTGGTCATGCCCAGATCGGGCAGCCCGAAGGAAGCGTTGGCCACCCCACCGCCGGAAAGATAGATGGCCTGATGACCCACGCGCTCGGCCATCATGGCGGTATAGGCATTGATGGTACCGACGATAGGCAGCGGGCGATTGGCCTCGAGGGCGGCACGAAAACGAGCGCCGGGGGTGGGTTGTGTCATGACGGAATTCCTCTTGATATTCGGACGGGCTTCTAAACGGTTTCTTCGGCCTGCTGCTGCTTGAGGATGGCGGCGTAACGGTCGGCCACGTTGGCCCGCGAGGCGCTGACATGGCGACGCATCAGCAGCTCGGCCAGCTCGGCATCGCCGGCTTCGATGGCATCGACGATGCGATGGTGCTCGACGAAGGCCCGCTGCGGCCGGGTACCGCTGGCGCTGAACTGAGTACGGTAGAGCCGCACCAGGTAATAGAGGTCATCGCACAGCATGGTCATCAACATGCGGTTGTGACTGCCCTGGACGATGCGATAATGAAAATCGAGGTCGCCTTCGCGCTGATAGTAGGCTTCGCCACTCTTGAGATCGGCCTGTCGTTCGTGCAGCGCCAGCACCTCGCGCAGCCCGGCGATCTCCTCGCGGGTCATGTTTTGGGCGGCCAGGCGAGCGGCCATGCTCTCCAGTGCCTCGCGCACGTCGAACAGCTCGAGCAGCTCCTTCATCGAGAGCTTGACCACCCGGGCGCCGACATGCGGCACCCGCTCGATCAGGCGGTGGGCCTCCAGCCGGCGCATCGCCTCGCGCAGCGGGCCACGGGAGATACCGTAGGTCTTCGACAGACCCGGCTCGGTGATCTTGCTGCCAGGCGCCAGCTCACCGCGGACGATGGCATCCTGTAGCTGATGAAAGACCCGTTCGGCCAGGGTGCGGACTTCAGGGGCTGTCTGTTCTGGAGCGACTGAGTTCATGGCAATTGTCGACAATTAAGGAATGAAGAAACTTTAGACATTGCTCTGGCACGGGTCAACCTTCCTCCAGCCGCCATTTCGTACGCCTTTGGTTGTAGACAATGAGAAAGCGCGCAGCTACGGTGTCGACAATCGTCTCAGCGTTGACGACTAGTCGTTAACAGGCCAACGACTTTCACGACAAAAGGCTCGCCACCCCCTAGAATGAGTCGCCTGTTCCGAAAGGCCCCCCTGATGACTGCAAGACTCGAGATAACACCGCTGCCCTATGGCGAGGATCCGCTTGCCTATTTCCAGGCGCTGCGTCAGCGCCCCGGGGCCGTCCTGCTCGACAGCGGCAAGCCTGCCGCACCGGGCGGTCGCTATGACATCATCAGCAGCGACCCCGTGTCGGCACTCACCGTCGACGGCAAAGGGGTCATCCGCATCGACGGCGAGGTACAGCAAGGCCGTGATCCTTTCATGGCCCAGCAAACCCTGCTCGAGGGTCTGGCTCTCGATGTGCCGTCCAGCGACCTGCCCTTCGTCGGCGGCCTGATCGGCTACTGGGGCTACGACCTGGGCCGCTCTCTCGAGCCGGTGGGCAACTCGGCTCAGGAAAGGGTCTGCCTGCCTGCCTGCCGTACGGGACTCTACGACTGGGCGCTGATACAGGATCATCAGCGACAGGAGAGCTGGCTGGTGGCGACGGCCGAGAGGCGCTTGCAGGTCATGGAGTGGCTGCGCCACAGCGCCGCCCCCACCCTGCCCTTCGGCCTGCTCGCCCCTTTCGAAGGCGAGATGGATCGCGACGGTTATGCCAGGCGGTTCGCTGCCGTGCAGGACTACATTCGCGCCGGAGACTGTTACCAGATCAACCTGGCGCAGCGCTTCAGCGCACCGTACAGCGGCGACCTGTGGGACGCCTACCTGCGCCTGCGCCTGGCCACGCCCACCCCCTTTGCCGGCTTCATGGCCTGGCCCTCGGAGCGAGGCGAGCAGGCCATCCTGTCCCTCTCTCCCGAGCGCTTCCTGTTGTGCGAGTCGGACGGCCACGTCGAGACACGCCCGATCAAGGGCACTCGCCCCCGCGGCAGTACGCCCGAAGAGGATTGGCAGCTTGCCATGGAGCTGATCTCGAGTCTCAAGGACCGCGCCGAGAACGTGATGATCGTCGATCTGCTGCGCAACGACCTGGGACGTGTGTGCCAGCCGGGCAGTGTACGGGTACCGCAGCTCTGCGGACTGGAGAGCTACGCCAACGTGCACCATCTGGTCAGCGTCGTGTGCGGCAGACTGGCGACGGGAAAGCGTCCGCTGGACCTGCTGGCGGCCGCCTTTCCCGGCGGCTCGATCACCGGTGCGCCGAAGGTTCGCGCCATGCAGATCATCGACGAACTGGAGCCGAGCCGCAGAAGCGTCTACTGCGGCAGCCTGGGCTTCGTCGACGTGCGCGGCAACATGGACACCTCCATTGCCATTCGCACCGCCGTGGCCGACGGGGAGCGCATCCATCTGTGGGGCGGCGGCGGGCTGGTGGCCGACTCCAGCGTCGAAGCCGAATACGTCGAGACCCTGGACAAGATTCGCCACCTGATGCAGGCGCTGGCCAAGCCAAAGCACCACCAGGAATAAGAAGAGCCCTTTTATCTTTCATTTGGCTATATTTATCCAATGAAACGATATTGGGGCCCTGTCAGCCGCCTTTGGTAGGGTATGGCCCAATACGGTCAACCACTCTGGAGCCATCATGGCAGCACTCGACGCGATCAATCAGGAACTGGGCAGCGACCCCGATGGGCTGATTCGCTGGGCTCTGACACAGGGCCAGCGCCCTATCGTCACCACCAATTTTCGCCCCTTCGAAGCGGTCATCCTGCATATGGTGACGCAACAGCGACCCGACATTCCGGTGGTCTGGATGGATCACGGCTACAACACGGAGGCGACCTATCGCTTCGCCGACACGCTGGTCAAGCGGCTCGACCTCAACCTGATCAGCTATATACCTCAGCGCACCCGCGCTCACCGCGAAGCGGTGGATGGCGCGATGCCGGGCATCGACGATCCGCGCCACGAGGCGTTCACACGCGAGGTCAAGCTGGAGCCGTTCGAGCGGGCACTACGCGAAATGGCCCCGGACGTGTGGTTCACGGCACTGCGCGCCGAGGATACCCCCGAGCGTGCCCGCATGCAGCCTGTCAGCCGCAACGCCGATGGGCTGCTCAAGGTCTCCCCTTTGCTGCACTGGAGCGCCAAGGAGCTCTATCAGTATCTGCAGCAGCACGACCTGCCCAACGAGTTCGATTACTTCGACCCTACCAAGGTGGAAGCGAAACGGGAGTGCGGTCTGCATCTGCAGCACTGACTTTCAGCCGAACCCAGTAAAAAGGCGGGCCGCACAATGCGCGGCCCGCCTTTTTTCGCCTGCTTGAAACGTCGTCGAGCGTAGGCACTTCTCGTACGGTGCCTAGCGCATCGGCAGCTCGATGTCGTCGAACAGCTCCGCCTCATGGCGCGGCCCCGCAGCAAGCGCCGCATCGACCAGATCGCGGTCGAGATGGCCGGCGAAGCCCTTGACGAAATCGTACATGTAGCCGCGCATGAAGGTGCCGCGGCGGATGCCGATCTTGGTCACCGAGCTCTCGAACAAGTGGCCCGCCTCTAGGGCGACGAGATCCTCGTCGAGCATGGGGTCGTAGGCCATGTGAGCGACGATACCGACGCCCAGGCCAAGCCGCACGTAGGTCTTGATCACGTCGGCATCGGCGGCGGTGAGTACCACGTTGGGGGTCAGCCCGCTGGCACGGAAGGCATCGTCGAGCTGGGAACGCCCGGTGAACCCGAACACGTAGGTGACGATCGCCTGATCGGCCAGACGCTCGAGCGTGAGCTCGCCTTCGGCCAGCGGATGCCCCCGCGGCACCAGGACACAGCGGTTCCAGCGGTAACAGGGCAGCAGCACCAGATCGGCGAACAGCTCCAGCGACTCGGTGCAGATGGCGAAGTCGGCCATGCCATCGCTGACCATCTGAGCGATCTGCTTGGGCGTGCCCTGCTGCATGTGCAGGGCGACGTCGGGGTATTTGCGGGTGAACTCGCCGATCACCGGCGGCAAGGCATAGCGGGCCTGAGTATGCGTGGTGGCGATCGAAAGGCTGCCGCGCCGCTCGTCGCTGTGCTCCTGGGCCACCTGCTTGATGTTGTCGGTCAGCCGCAGCACTTGCCCGGCCAGCTCGACGATGGCCTCACCCGCCGGTGTGACGCGAGTGAGGTGCTTGCCGCTGCGGGCGAAGATCTCGACCCCCAGCTCATCTTCCAGCAGTCTGATCTGCTTGGAGATACCGGGCTGGGACGTGTACAGGCTCTGGGCCGTTGCCGACACGTTGAGGTTGTGCCGGGTAACTTCCCACACATAGCGAAGCTGCTGCAGTTTCATGGTCGACACGACTCCCTGACGCCCGGCAAGAGATGCATTGGTGATTAGACGTTTCTGCCTAATCACCAAATAGCATAACGTCAAAAGCGCCTTCCGACCATGAGCGCGATATGGCTTGCCACCAGCGTCAGGGGCCGCTGGTCGGCTTGCCGAAATAGTCGCTGACCGGCTTGTCCACCGGTTTGTCGAGACGCTCGGCAAATGCCTTGAGCCCATCCGCCAGCGGTGCCACGGCGCGCCACAACTCATCGTCGTTGAGCATGCGGTAGGCGCCGCTGATACCGGGTGCGTCGCCGCCCTCCTGCACCGGCCGGTGCTGGCCGACACGGTCGAGCGCCTCCTTGACGGCGAAGGTCACGCGGTAGAAACGCTCCGGCGGGATCTCCGACAGCATCATGCCGAGAATCGCCAGGTTCTGAATGGCGTTGAGAGTGGACGCCTTGCCCAACCCATCCACCACCACGCTGGCGATGCTGGTGTTGGCGCCAACCACGTCGTTGGCCAGGCGCAGCACGCCATGCTCATGCAGCGTCTGCAGCAGTCGCTCCAACTCTTCATGGGCGTCGGGGCCGATCTTGGGCGGCGTCACGTCGTGGGAGATTCGTTCGGCCATCACATTTTCCTCGGGTTGGACTGCTGGGCGGGCGGCGGCGTGTAGTCTCCCCGCATCCACTTCACCTCGACCTCGACGCCCTGCGTTGGCGTGGGCCGGCCGTAGCGGTAGTTGTGGGCGGGCAACGGCGGGGTACCACGCTTGTCGAGCACCTCGAGTTTCACCGCGGTTTCCTTGTAGGCGGGGGTCTGCACGTCAGGGTCGTTGTGCTCACCGGTGAGCAGATTGACCCCCGTCTTGCCGAAATGGATGGGCATGAACAGCGTCTTGCCGCGCACCCGGTCGGTGATGACGGCAGGAAATTCGATGCTGTCGCGGCGCGAGGTTATCCGCACCCAGGTGCCTTCCTCGATGCCGCGCTCGGCGGCAAGCTCCGGGCTGACCTCGACGAAGCCGTGCGGAAGCTGCTGCCGAACCCCCTCGCTGCGCCCCGTCTGGTTGGTGCCCTGGAAGTGCTCGCGCAGACGGCCGTTGTCCAGCAGCAGGTCGTATTCGTCGTCGGGGGCCTCTTCGGGCGGCTGCCACTCCAGCGGATGCAGGTTGGCCTTGCCGTCCTCGTTGGCAAAGCCGTCGGTGTAGAGCAGCGGCGAATCGGTGCCGTCCGCCGACACCGGCCACAGTTGGGACTTCCAGCCCTCGAGCCGCGCATAGCTGACCCCGGCGAACATCGGCGCGATGCGGGCGCACTCCGCCATGATCTCGGCGGGGTGGGTGTAGCCCCAGTCGTGCCCCATGCGAGCGGCGAGGTCGGTCAGGATGCGCCAGTCGGGGCGGCTGTCGCCCAGCGGTTCGAGCACCTGGTAGGAGCGCTGGATGCGCCGCTCGGTGTTGACGTAGGTGCCCTCCTGCTCGACGCTGGGACAAGCAGGCAGCACCACGTCGGCATACTCGGCGGTGCGGCTGAGGAACATGTCCTGTACCACCATGAACTCGAGCTTCTCGAAGCCGGAGAGCACATTGTGGGTATTGGAGTCGGAAAAGGCCGTCTCCTCGCCGACGATGTACATGGCCTTGATCTCGCCCTCGTCGGCCGCCTGCACCATCAGGAAATTGCCATGGCCGGCTTCACTTGAAAGCTCTTCCGGTGAGATGCCCCACCCTTCGGCCCAGCGTTTTCTCGCCTCGTCGTCCTCCACGTGGTCGTAGCCGGGGTAGCGGTCGCGCAGGCAGCCGAAGTCGCTGGCCCCCTGCACGTTGTTGTGGCCGCGCATGGGGTAGCCGCCGGTGCCCGGCTTGCCGTAGTTGCCGGTGACCAGCAGCAGGTTGGAGAGCGCCGTGCTGGCGTCCGAGCCGTGGCTGTGCTGGGTGATGCCCATGGCCCACAGCAGGCAGACGCGCTGCGCCCGACCGATGGTCTCGGCGGCTTCGGCCAGATCCTGGCGCGCGATGCCTGTCTCGGCCTCGGCGAACGCCAGGGTGAAAGGCGCGAGAGACTGGCGGTACTCCTCCACACCGTTGACCCAACGCGCAAGGAACTCGCGATCGGCCAGATCGTGATCGAACATGTAGCGCGACAGCGCCGAGGCCCAGACCAGATCGGTGCCGGAGTTCGGTCGCAGGAACAGGTCAGCCCGTTCGGCCATCTCGTGCTTGCGCGGGTCGACCACGATCAACTTCTGCCCGCGCAGCTTCTGCGCCGCCTTGATGCGGGCAGCGATCACCGGATGGTTCTCGGCGGTATTGCTGCCGACGATCACCACCACCTCGGCTTTCTCGATGTCCTCGATGGTGCCGGAATCGCCGCCGTAGCCGACGGTGCGGAACAGCCCCTTGGTGGCCGGGTTCTGGCAGTAGCGCGAGGAGTTGTCGACGTTGTTGGTGCCGATGATGCGCCGGGCGATCTTCTGCACCAGGTAGGCCTGCTCGTTGCTGCCCTTGCTGGAGCCGATGAAGCCCAGGCTGTCCGGCCCGTGGGCCTCGCGCACCTCGAGCAGGCGGCGCGCCACCAGATCCAGCGCTTCGTCCCAGCTCGCTTCGCGAAAGCGACCGTTGTCGCGGATCAGCGGCATGGTCAGGCGCTGCTTACTGTTGACGAAGTCCCAGGCGAACTTGCCCTTGATGCAGGTGGAGATGCCGTTGGCCGGCGCCTCGGGGACAGGTTGCACCTTGAGGATGTGGCGGTCGCGGGTCCACATCTCGAAGGAGCAGCCAACGCCGCAGTAGGTACAGACCGTCTTGGTGCGCTTGATCTCGGGCTGGCGCAGGTGCATGTCGATTTCCGAGAGCCCGGAGACCGGCACCGCCCCGGTGGTCGTCTCGAGCTTCTTGATGATCTCGATCATCGGCCGCTTGAGCGACCAGGGCATGGCGGTAAACGGCCCCGCCTTGCCGTCCATGCTGTTCTCCATCAGCGCATTGCAGGGGCAGACGGTGACGCAGTGGCCGCAGTGCACGCAGCTGGAGTCGTTGATCTCCTTGCCGCCGTCCCACAGCACGCGTGGATTCTCGCTGGCAAAGTCGATGGAGAGCGTCTCGTTGACCTCGACGTTCTGGCACGCCTCCACGCAGCGCCCGCAGAGAATGCACTGATCGGGATCGTAGGTGTAGAAAGGGCTCGAGGTGTCCTTCTCGTGGGGCTTGCGCTGAAACTCATAGCGCTGGATGGGGATCTGCATGTCCACCATGGTGTTGTGCAGCGTGCAGTCGCCGTTGTTGTTCTCGCACACGGTGCAGTAGAGCTCGTGCTTGGCCAACAGGCGATCCATACCCTCTTCCCGCGCGGCCCGGGCCCGCTGGCTGCCGAGGCTCACCGTCAGCCCTTCGGCGCTGTTCAGCGTGCAGCCGCGCTTGAGCTCGCCGCCGACCTCGACCCAGCAAGCATCGCAGGTTTCCAGTGCGCCCAGCGAGGGGTGGTAGCAGACGTGCGGTAGATCGACGCCTCGCTCCTTGAGAAAGTCGATCAACGGCTGATCGGCTCGGCCACTGAGTGGCTGTCCATCCAACACGACCGTACAGCGTGTCGTCATGACGCGCATCTCCCTGTCGAGGCCCGGCGACGAGCAGCCATTGCTTCATGATGCGACGAGTTCGGCCATCCATATGGCGCTCGGAGCCAAGCCATGTCCATATACCTTCTGCTCCGTGCTATGCACGTTAGTCAATGGCACCTGGCTTGTCTAAACTGTCGAAAAGATGGCTCAACGAAAAACTGCTGCTCAATCAGAAGACTAGCGAACATTCGGACAACAATCGGCACATAGAGGCAACGAGAGCTCACCAAAACGAAGTGTTCCGCAACAGCAGCCGTCCGGGCAGTGAAGGTGGGTGAGCCAGCGTCAGCGATGGACGCGCAGGAAGAGCGCTTGCATGGGTATTTGCCAGAGACACGGCTGCCCGCTACCATCTGCCGACCGGACGTGCCCAATGCATGTCACCCGATTCGCTCGATGTAGCGCAACGTAACTGGAGAATCACATGGCCAATAACGTCGATGTCACCAATGCCAACTTCGAGCAGGAAGTCCTGAAGGCTGAGCAAACCGTACTGCTGAAGTTCTGGGCCCCCTGGTGCGGCCCGTGCAAGGTCATGGCTCCGGTGATCGACGAGGTTGCCGAAGAGCGCGCCGACAGCCTCAAGGTGGTCAGCATCAACGTAGACGACGCCCCCGAGATCGCCGCCGAGCAGGGCGTGCGTGGCGTTCCCACCGTGATGCTGTTCAAGTCGGGCTCCAAGGTCGCCTCCCTGGTTGGCGCTCAGTCCAAGTCTCAGCTGGTGCAGTTCATCGATCAGAACGCCTGATCCCTGTAGGCCTCAACCCCTGTAGGTTTCAACCCCTGTTAGGTATCACCGCTCGTCTCGCCCCGGCTCCGGCCGGGGCGATTTCGTCATGAGCGTGGGCTGACTCGCCTCCTCCTCGCTCCCGGGTGCGCTCACCACTTCCTCCGTAGCGATACGGTCGCTCATGGGCCGCTTGCCCGGCCCCAGCATGTAGGCCATCCAGCGGGTCTGGGGATGGCTGTCCAGGGCGATCTTGAGTGTCATGGTCAGCACCACCGAGAGCAGCATGCCGACCACTCCCAGCATCCAGCCCCACACCACCAGCGAGAGAAAGGCGACGAAGGTCGACAGCCCCAAGGCACGTCCCATCAGCCGCGGTTCGACCAGGTTGCCCAGCACGAAGTTGATGCCCAGGTAGGCCATGGCCAACCCGAAGGCCGAGGCCAGGCCGCCATCCTGAGACAGCAGCAGCAACAGGACCGGCGGCACCGCGGCAATGGCGGAACCGATATTGGGGATGTAGTTGAGGGCGAAGGCCAGCACGCCCCACAGCAGCGGGAAGTCCACACCGGCCAGCAGGCAGGCCAACCAGGCCATCACGCCCGTGAGCAGACTGACGAGGGTCTTGACCGCCAGATAGCGCTTGAGGGTTTCGCTGAACTCCTGAAAACGGCGCAGGCTGGCTTCCGGGTCGTCGAGGGCGTAAGCCACCTTGCGGCGAAAGTTGAGGGTCTCGAACAGCATGAAGACCACCAGCAGCGCCACCACCATGCTCTGCATCAGCAGGTTGCCGAGCCCCCCCAGCAGAAACGACAGCCAGCCCCCCTCGTCTTCTCCCTCGACCAGGCCGGCGAGCGTATCCGGATTGATCGCCAGGCCCATGGCCGCGAGGCTGTCGAGCACGTTGAGGTAGTGCTCGTAAAGCCGCCTCTCGATGCCCGGCAGGGCTTCGATGAAGGTGCCGAAGGCGTTGACCACCAGCAGCCCCACCAGCGACAGGAAGCCGCCGATCACCAGCAGCGTGACCAGCACCGCCAGGCGCGGACTCAGACCCAGCCGCTGCAGCCAGTTCACCGGCGAGGTACAGATCACGGCGATGAACAGACCCAGCAGGATCGGAATGATCAGGTCGGCACCGGCGCGAATGCCGGCAACGATGATCACCAGCGCTGCCAGCGCCAGCGTGAGGGTGAGCGGAAGCCCGTAGCGCACATTGTCGTCGCGGTGAAGCATGCCATCTATCCATGTGTGGCGTGTCCTGCTTATCATGACCCGTACCGGTCGGGTGCACAAACACACCCGACCGGCGGCGCCGGCAGAGCCCTCGCCGGCCAGCTCCCCCCTGATCATTGCCGCATGGAGGCCTACCGATGTTTCCGATTCGTTTTCGCTGCCTGGCGCTGGGCAGTCTGCTCGCTGTCGTCTCGCTGGTGGGCGTCAACGCTCACGCCGACGAACCCCGTGCCCGCCTGGACGTACAGGCAGAAGCCCAGCTCGAGGTAGTACCGGACCGGGCCACGCTCAGCGCCCGACTGTGGGAACGCACTCCCGCCGTATCGCCCCAGGATGAGGAGACCGACAGCAACGCCCTGCGCGAGGCACGGGACCGCCTGGAAGAACGCGCCACAGCCTTGATACGGGCTCTCGAAGAAGCCGGCGTGGAGCGCGACGACATCAGCGCCGGCTCGCTCGCGGTTCAGCCGGAATACGTGCCCACCCCGCGGCGCAGCGACGGCGATCAGGAAATGTTGATGCGCACCCGCCTGGAGCGTCCCTTCCAGGTTCGCATCGACGACCTCGAGCGCCTGCCGCGGCTGCTCGATGCGCTCACCGAGGCCGGCGTCAATGCCATGGACGGTATCAGCTACGACCTGACCGACCGCGATGCTGCCACCGACGAGGCGCTGGTCAAGGCACTGGAAAAAGCGCGTCACAAGGCCGAACTGATGGCACGCACCATGGGCGTTTCGCTCGGGGCCGTCACGTCGATCAGCGAGACGCGCTCGCCGATCTATGCGCCGCGCATGATGGCGATGAGCGCCGATGCCCGCGAGAGTGCGGTGCAGGCCGAATACCGCCCCGGGACGATCGTCATCGAGGCGGGTGTCAACGTCAGTTGGGAGATCGAGAATTGAGGGTGGCAAGCCCGCCCAGATAGGGGCGCAGCGCCTCGGGCACGGTGATGGAGCCATCGGCATTCTGATGGTTTTCCATCACCGCGATGAGGCAGCGTCCCACCGCCAGGCCAGAGCCGTTGAGGGTATGCAGCAACTGTGGCTTCTTCTGCTCGGGATGACGGAAGCGCGCCTGCATGCGCCGCGCCTGGAAATCCTCGCAGTTGGAGACCGAGGAGATCTCGCGGTAGGTCTGCTGGCTCGGCAGCCACACCTCCAGGTCGTAGGTCTTGGCCGCGCCGAAGCCCATGTCACCGGTACACAGCGTGACGACCCGGTAGGGCAGCTCCAGCGCCTGCAGGATCGCCTCGGCGTGGCCGCGCATCTCTTCGAGCGCCGCGTAGCTCTTCTCCGGCTCCACCAGTTGCACCATCTCGACCTTGTCGAACTGGTGCTGGCGAATCATGCCGCGGGTGTCGCGGCCGTGGGAGCCCGCCTCGCTGCGAAAGCACGGCGTGTGGGCAGTGAGCTTGAGCGGTAGCACCTTGTGGTCGAGGATCTCGTCGCGGGCGAAGTTGGTCAGCGGCACCTCGGCGGTGGGAATCAGGTGGTAGCTGCGCTCGTCGTCCAGCCGGAACAGATCCTCGCCGAACTTGGGCAGCTGCCCGGTGCCGAACAGCGAGGCCTCGTTGACCATGTAAGGGACGTAGCACTCCTCGTAGCCATGCTCGAGGGTCTGCTTGTCGAGCATGAACTGGGTCAGCGCCCGATGCAGGCGAGCGATCTGTCCGCGCATCACGGCGAAGCGTGAGCCGGTCAGCTTGGCCGCCAGCTCGAAGTCCAGTTCGCCCTTGAGCCCGCCCAGATCGACGTGGTCGCGCACTTCGAAGTCGAACTCGCGCGGCGTGCCCCAGCGGTGCAGCTCGACGTTGTCCTCCTCGCTCTCGCCTGCCGGCACGCTGTCGTGGGGCAGGTTGGGAATGCCGCTGACCAGGGCATCCCACTCCTCCTGAACTTCCGCCAGCTGCCGCTTGGCGGCATCGAGGCGGTCGCCGAGGTCACTCACCTCGTCGAGCAGCGGCTGGATGTCCTCGCCGGATGCCTTGGCCTTGCCGATCGCCTTGGAGCGGGTATTGCGCTCGTTCTGCAGGGACTCGGTCTCGGTCTGCAAGTCACGACGCCGGGACTCCAGCGCCTCGAGCCGTTCGGTATCGAGGGTAAAGCCACGTTTGGCCAGTCGTTGGGCAACCGTATCGAGGTCGCTGCGCAGCAGTTTGGGATCGAGCATGGAATCCGGTCCGTAACAGTCGGTGAATCGGAAAATCGAGCCGTCCATTGTAGGCAAAAGGCCGAGAGGGCGCCACGCGCCCGCCTTCCCCGTACGTCCGGATGGCCCTATCATCCTCTCCATGCCATTCATCCACTCCCTTCGCCACACCGCCCACCCCCTGCCCCTGCCACTGCCGGGGTGGTCGGCGTGACCCCGCGCACCTGGCGCCTCGCCCTGCTGACGAGCTGCGGGCTGCTGGTGGCCGCCGGGCTCTGGGCGGTATGGCAGTGGCAGTATACCCAGGCGGCGCGTGAGGCCGAGCGCCACGCCCAGACACGATTGACGCTCTATACCACCACTCTGCAGGGTGCTTTGGAGAGCTTCGCCTACCTGCCAGGACTGCTGGTTCGCCAGCCCCAGGTGCAAGCGGTGCTGCTCGACGAAGCGGGCATTTTCGATGCCCAGGTCAACGCTCACCTGGCAGAGGTGGCCGAGCGCTCCGGCGCCGAGGCGATCTTCCTGATGGATGCCGAGGGAGTGACCGTGGCGGCCAGCAACCATGCCAGCGAGGACAGCTTCCTCGGCCACCGCTATCCCTTTCGCCCCTACTTCCGCGATGCCATGGCAGCAGGCCGGGGAGAATTCTTCGCTATCGGCAGCACCACCAGTCGGCCGGGCTACTTCGTCTCTGCCGCCGTGACGGGCGGGCCCGATGGAGCGCCTCTGGGCGTGCTCGCCCTCAAGGTCTCGCTGGAATCGCTGCAGGAGAGCTGGCGGCGCGCCGGCGAAAAGGTGCTGCTCTCCGACGCCAACGGTGTGGTGATCCTCTCCAGCCGCCCGGAGTGGCGCTACCGCCGCCTCGGCGAGCTCTCGCCCGATGCCCTGGCGGAGATCCGCGACCAGCGCCAATTTCTTGACGAACCATTGCTTCCCCTGGGCGAGCGACTGGCCGACGGCTCTCTGCGCATCGGCGGCGGCGATCTGGGCGAGCGCTTCCTCGATCTGAGCCAACCTCAGGCTACCCTGGGCTGGACCATGCACTATCTGGCGCCGGTACGCCCACTCTACGTCAGCGCCCGCAATGCCCTGCTGGCTGCCGCCGGCGCCACCCTTGCCCTGCTGCTGCTGGGACTCTGGCTACGCGAGCGGCAGAAGCGTCAGCGCCTGCGCGACCGCGAGGCCCACATCGTCCGCGAGGCCAACGAACGCCTTGAAGCGCGGGTCGCGGCGCGCACCCGGGAGCTGGAGGCAGCCCAGGCAGAGCTGGTCCAGGCCGGCAAGCTGGCCGCCCTGGGCACCATGGCCGCCGGCATCGCCCACGAACTCAACCAGCCGCTGTCGGGAATCCGCACCTTCGCCGCCAACGGCGAGCGGCTGCTCGCCCGCGGCCGCTCGGATGCCGCCGAAGCCAACTTCCAGCGCATCCAGACGCTGTGCGAACGCCAGGACGCCCTGATTCGCCAGCTCAAACTGTTCGCCCGTCGCGGCGACCGCCAGGAGCCGGTGGATCTGGCCGAGCGGCTCGACTTCGTGCTGGAGCTGCTCGACGAGCGCATCGCCGAGCAGGGGGTGAGCCTGGTGCGCCCCGATCCCCTGCGGCCACCGCTGCGAGTGCTGGGCGACCCGCTGCGCCTCGAACAGTTGCTCACCAACCTGTTGCGCAACGCTCTCGACGCCCTGCGCGGCGGCGCTGTACCACGCCTGGAGATCAGCCTGCACCGTGAGGCCGGGCAGGTGGTGCTCGGCGTGGCCGACAACGGACCGGGGATCGAGGCGGACGCCCTGTCTCACCTCTTCGACCCCTTCTTCACCACCAAGGCAGTGGGCGACGGCCTGGGCCTGGGGCTGTTCATCAGCTTCGGCATCGTCCAGGACCTGGGCGGAAGCATCGCCGCCGCCAACCGACCCGAAGGCGGTGCTCACTTCCGGGTAGCCTTGCCTGCCGCCCCCGCTGCTTCAGGAGAGCCCCATGGTGAGCATTGACGAATTGCCGATCTGGCTGGTGGATGACGACCCCGACGTGCGCGAGTCGCTCGGCCAATGGCTCGAAGTATCGGACCTGGCGGTGCGCCCCTTCGCCGAAGCCACAGCGGCCCTGGCGGCGCTGGCCGCCGGCGACGCCTGCGGCGTACTGGTCAGCGACGTGAAGATGCCCGGCATGGATGGCCTGGCGCTGCTGGATGCGGTGCAGCGCCTCGAAGAACCGCCACCGGTGGTACTGATCACCGGCCATGGCGACGTGCCCATGGCAGTCGCGGCAATGCAAGCCGGCGCCTGGGACTTCGTCGAGAAGCCCTTCTCCCCGGAGCGCCTCGAGGAGTGCGTGCGCCGCGCTCTCGAACGGCGCCGTCTGGCCCTGGAGAATCGCCGTCTGCGCCATGCCCTGCGAGAGGGCGATCTGGCCGGCCGCCTGCTGGGGCGGGCGCCGGCCATGCTGCGCCTGCGCGACCAGCTCGCCAACCTGGCTCCGGTGCGCGCCAACGTGCTGGTGCACGGCGAGACCGGCAGCGGCAAGGAGGTGGTGGCACGCTGCCTCCACGAGCTCGGCCCCGGCCCCGATACCCCTTTCGTGGCCCTCAACTGCGGTGCCCTGGCGCCGGAGCTGATCGAATCGGAGCTCTTCGGCCACGAAAAGGGCGCCTTCACCGGCGCCCAGGAGCGACGTATCGGCAAGCTGGAGCATGCCAGCGGCGGCACCCTGTTCCTCGACGAGGTGGAGTCGCTGCCGCTGGCGGCCCAGGTCAAGCTGCTGCGCGCCCTGCAGGAGGGTGAGATCACCCGCCTGGGCAGCAACGCCGTGCAGCGGATCGACCTGCGGGTAGTAGCGGCCACCAAGGTGGACCTGCTGGCTCTGGCCGCCGAAGGCGGCTTTCGCGAGGACCTCTACTACCGGCTGGCCATCGCCGAGCTGGCGCTGCCGCCGCTGCGCGAGCGCCGCGAGGACATCGCCCTGCTCTTCCGCCACTTCTGCCATCAGGCCGCCGAGGTTCACGACCGCCCCCTGCGCGAGCCCGACGCCGCTCTATCCCAGGCCCTCGAGCGTCACGCCTGGCCGGGCAATCTGCGCGAGCTGCGCAACGCCGCTACTCGTTTCATCCTCGGCCTGGAGATCCCCTGCCTGGGCACGGCCGCTGCCGCGGACGAGAACTCCCTGGCCGCCCAGGTGACCGCCTTCGAAGCAGCCCTGCTGCGTGCCGCCCTGGGCCGTCACGGCGGCAACATCCAGGCGGTGATGGAGGAGCTGGAGCTGCCGCGCCGCACCCTCAACCAGAAGATGCAGAAGCACGGCTTGCGCCGCGAGGCCTTCCTCGACGGCAGCTACGACAGCTGAGCCCGCCCCGCCCATCGGCAAGATCTTGCCGATGGGGCGCCGCCATGTCGGCAAATAATTGCCGACAGCACTCACCCAGGCCCAGGCGGTTTCACGGCTTCTCAGCACAACTCACTGAAATACATAGGGTGTCACCGAAACTGGCAGGCTTGTCGCTATGTCAGGGCGTCTCATAACCACAACGCTCGACATAAGGAGACCCACCATGCACAAGCGCCAGTTCCTCAAGTCCGCCCTCTGTCTTGCCACCGCCGCCGCTCTTGGCCTCGGTGCCGCAACCGCAACCGCCAGCACCGACAACGGTAGCGAAGGGGGCCAGTACATCATGGGTACCGCCACTACCGGTGGCACCTTCTACCCGGTGGGCGTCGCCCTCTCCACCCTGGTCCGCGTCAAGCTGGAGCCGACCCACAACATCTCGGTCTCCGCCATCAGCTCCGCCGGCTCCGCCGAGAACCTGCGTCTGATGGATGACAACCAGGCCCAGTTCGGCATCCTCCAGGCCCTCTACGGCGCCTGGGCCTGGCACGGTGAGGGCCCGGTACCCAAGGCCTACGACAACGTACGCTCCATCTCCATGCTGTGGCAGAACGTCGAGCACTTCGTGATGCGCAGCAATCGGGTGGAGAGCGGTACCATCGACGACCTGTCCAACCTCTACGGCCGCGGCTTCTCCATCGGCGCCCGCAACTCGGGTACCGAAGGCTCCGGTCGGCAGATTCTTGCCGGTCTCGAGATCGACCCCGAGCAGATGAACCTCGCCTACCTGGGCTACGGCCCCAGCGCCGACTCCATGCAGAACGGCAACATCGACGGCATGAACATCCCCGCCGGGGTGCCCGCCTCCGCGGTGACCAGCGCCTTCGCCAACATGGGCAACAACCTCTCCATCCTGAATGTGACGGAAGAGCAGCTCGAGCGGATCAACGCCGACTACCCGGTGTGGAGCCCCTACGAGATCCCCGCCGGCACCTACCCGAGCCAGGACGAGCCGGTTCACACCATCGCCCAGCCCAACATTCTGGTGGTCAACGCCGACGTCCCGGAAGAGCACGTCTACCAGATCACCAAGGCGATGTTCGAGAACCTGCCCTTCCTCAACAACATCCATCCGGCGACCCGCGACATGGCCCTCGAGAAGGCCCTGGACGGCCTGCCCATGCCGCTGCACCCCGGCGCTGCCCGCTACTTCCAGGAGCAGGGGCTGGAGATCCCCGAGCATCTGCTCGAGGGCTAGGCGAGAACAGTGAACTGAGCCTCTGAAGGGGCGGCCGGGGACAAGCCGAAGAGAAGGTCCTACGCCAGGGATGGCGTCGGTAGCGCCCAGGGAGGGGTTCACAGCGCCTTCTCGGAGGCTTGTCACCGGCAACAGCCCCGTACCGCCGCAGGCCTGTCGCCGGCAAGCCCCGAGCCTGACCACCGACAACGCCTTCTCATCCACGCCAGCTCCGCGAGAACGCCCATGAACGCAACGCCCACTCCCGAGGTGCGCGACGAAGCCGCCAGCGAAGCCCCCGAGCGCCTCGAGCATCCCTGGCTCGGCCGGCTGCTGTTCGCCCTGGCCATCGTCGTGGCCCTGTCGCATCTCTACTTCAACACCCTCGGCACCCTCTCCGAGGTGTGGGTCAGCGCCCTGCACTTCGGCATGTTCGGCCTGCTCTGCGCCCTCTCGGTGCCCATGCTCAGGGCCCGCTCCGCCGGCGGCCAACGCCTGGTACTGGCGGTGGACATCCTGCTCGGCCTGGCGGCGCTGGGCTGCGCCTTCTACCTGATCGGCTTCGAGGACGCCCTCTACGCCCGCGGGGTACGCTTCTCCATCGCCGACTGGGTCGTCTCCATCGTCGCCCTCGGCCTGGTGCTGGAGTTCGCTCGTCGCACCACCGGCTGGTTCATCCCGCTGCTCTGTCTGGTGGCGCTCACCTACGTGGCCTGGTGGGGGCGCCACGTAGGCGGGGTGTTCGGCTTCCCCGGCCTCTCCTGGGAGACGGTGCTGTTTCGCAGCTACCTGGGCGGCGACGGCATGCTGGGCTCCATCGCCCGCATCTCCTGGTCCTACGTCTTCATGTTCATCCTGTTCGGCGCCTTTCTGGTGCGCTCCGGCGCCGGCGACTTCATCATCGAGCTGGCCCGCTGCGCCGCCGGGCGCTTCATTGGCGGCCCCGGCTTCGTCGCGGTCTTCTCCTCCGGACTGATGGGCTCGGTGTCCGGCTCCAGCGTCGCCAATACCGTCTCCACCGGGGTGATCACCATCCCGCTGATGCGCAAGGCCGGCTTCCCGCCGCGCTTCGCCGCCGGGGTCGAGGCAGCGGCCTCCACCGGCGGCCAGTTGATGCCTCCGGTGATGGGCGCCGGCGCCTTCATCATGGCCTCCTATACCCAGGTCTCCTACCTCACCATTATCGGCGTGGCGGCTCTGCCGGCGCTGCTCTACTTTCTCTCGGTGGCGATGTTCGTGCGCATCGAGGCCAAGCGTAGCGGCGCCCAGCACGTCGAAACCGAAGAGGCACCGCGCTTCCTCGAGGTGCTCAAGGGCGGCTGGCACTTCCTGCTACCGCTGGTGGTGCTGGTAGCCGCGCTGATCTACGGCTTCACCCCCACCTACGCCGCCGGCATCGCCATCCTCTCGGTGGTGGTGGCCTCCTGGCTATCGCGCAATCCCATGACCCCAACGGTGGTGATGGAAGCCCTGGTGCTCGGCACCCGCAACATGATCACCACGGCGATCCTGCTGCTTACCGTGGGGCTGATCGTCAACGTGGTCTCCACTACCGGTATCGGCAACACCTTCTCGCTGATGATCACCGACTGGGCCGGTGGCAGCCTGCTGATCACCATCGTGCTGATTGCCATCGCCTCCCTGGTACTGGGCATGGGTCTGCCGGTCACCGCCGCCTATATCGTGCTGGGCACCCTCTCGGCGCCGGCCCTCTACGGTCTGATGGCTCACGGCCAACTGGTGGAGCTGCTGATGGCCGGTCAGTTGCCCGAGCAGGCCAAGGCGATCTTCATGCTTGCCGCTCCGGAGAGCCTGGAGGCGCTGAGCGCTCCCATGGACGCAGCCAGCGCCCGCGAGCTGCTCACCCTGGTGCCCGACGACTTCCGCCGCCAGCTCTACGAGCAAGCGCTCTCGCCCCACACCCTGACCCTGCTGCTGGTGGCGGCCCACATGGTGATCTTCTGGCTCTCCCAGGACTCCAACGTCACCCCGCCGGTATGCCTCACGGCGTTTGCCGCCGCGGCCATCGCCAGGACACCGCCGATGCGCACCGGCTTCACCGCCTGGAAGATCGCCAAGGGGCTCTACATCATCCCCCTGCTGTTCGTCTGGTCGCCGCTGATCACCGGTTCTCCTGCCGAGATGCTCACGGTGTTCGCCTTCGCCCTGTTCGGCATCTATGCGATCATCGCCGGCCTCGAGGGCTTCCTGGAGCACGAACTACCCTGGTGGCTGCGCCTGGCGATGTTCCCCATGGGTGCCCTGATGCTCTGGCCCCACGGTCAGCTGGCACTGGACTTCCTGGGCCTGGCACTGTTCCTCGCCACCCTGACGTGGAGCGCCCGGGCCGGCCGCGCCTCGGCCACTGCCCAGCCCGCTGCCGGCCACGCCTGAGTCCACGCGCGTCGGCATCCCGCCGCGGCTCCTGGCCGTGGCGGGATGCGTCCCCCGCCCGCTCGCGGTAAAGTAGCGTCATTCCCTGCCGTCCCGCCCCCGGGTGGCATCAAACGACCGATACGACTAGCCATGATCGCAAGACTGGACACCGCCGACGCTCCCGTCATCGAGGAGCTGAGCGCGCATTACCTGCGTTTTCTCGAGGCGCTGAAGGCCTCCGGCTTCGAGGGCGAGATCGCCCCGGACTACGCCAGCCGCACCGTGCTGGCCACCGACAACTCGATCTACCAGCGCCTGCCCCAGGCGGCACTGTTCCCGCGCCACGCCGAGGATCTCGAACGCATCGCCCGGCTCGCCGCCGAGCCCAAGCACCGTCAGGTGGTGCTCACGCCCCGCGGCGGCGGCACCGGCACCAACGGCCAGTCGCTCACCGACGGCCTGGTGGTGGACGTATCCTGCCATATGAACCGAATACTGGAGATCGACGTCGAGAACCGCCGGGTGCGGGTGCAGGCCGGGGTGGTCAAGGATCAGCTCAATGCGGCGTTGAAACCTCATGGGCTGTTCTTCGCGCCTGAGCTCTCCACCTCCAACCGCGCCACCATCGGCGGCATGATCTCCACCGACGCCAGCGGCCAGGGCAGCTGCGAGTACGGCAAGACCCGCGATCACGTGCTCGAACTCGACACCGTGCTGCTCGGCGGCGAGCGGCTGGTGAGCCGCCCGGTGGAAGACGCCGAGCTGGAGACGCTGTGTCACCACAGCGGCGCGATCGGCAACGCCTACCGCACCGCGCGGGAAATCATCGACACCCAGCGCGAGCTGATCGCGGCCAAGTTCCCGCCGCTCAACCGCTGCCTGACCGGCTACGACCTGGCGCATCTCAGGGACGCGCAAGGCCGCCTCG
>MTEX01005740.1_pt2 | contig 27555 bp, 25 predicted proteins | sample 1042691 | NCBI WGS metagenome assembly MTEX01 (sample SAMN06185810, study PRJNA358809) | soil metagenome | isolation source: soil biostimulated with molasses as carbon source | place: India | collected 2015-05-23
TCTTGACCCTGGCGCTGATCTTCCGCGCCCTGGTGGTGGAGTGTCTCGATCCGCTGTTCCTGCGCGGCCAGGGCATGCAGGGCGGGCTGGTACATGGCGTCTTCCTCGGTCTGGTGGTGCTCAACCTCACCGCCGGCTTTCAGACCCTGGGCACGCTGATGGCGGTGGGTCTGATGATGCTGCCGGCCACCACTGCGCGCTTCTGGAGCAAGCGCCTGGAAGGGCTGATCGGTATCGCCGTGCTGTTGGCCCTGGTGGCCAGCACCGGCGGACTGCTGCTGTCGTATCACCTCAGTATTCCTTCCGGTCCGGCGATCATTCTGCTGGCCGGGGTGGGCTATGCACTCTCGGCTCTGTTCGGCCGTCATCACAGCCTGCTGGCCAAGCTGCGCCGGCACGCCACGCCACTCGGCTCACCCGAGCCGCACTGACCCTAGACGAAAAACACCAAGCTACGAGGAGGCTTACCATGCGACACGCCACACCTGCGGCCCTGATCCTGGGCACTTCGGCCATGCTGGCGCTGCCGGCCACCATCGCCGCCGAACGTATTCAGGTCGTCACCAGCTTCAGTATTCTGGCCGACATGGTGCAGAACGTGGGCGGCGAGCATGTGGAGGTCATTTCGCTGGTCGGCCCCGACAGCGACGCCCATGTCTACTCCCCCACGCCGCGCGACGCCCGTGCCCTGGCCGATGCCGATCTGGTGGTGTTCAACGGCCTGCTGTTCGAAGGCTGGATGGAGCGGCTGATCGACTCCAGCGACTACAGCGGCCCGCTGGTGACCACCACCGACGGCATCGACAGGCTGGACTATCACGGTCATGACCATGAGGAAGCGCATGGCCATGACCACGGACATGACGACGATCATGGGCACGACCACGGTCATGACGACCATGGCCATGACCACGGACATGACGACGATCATGGGCACGACCACGAACATGACGACCACGATCACGATCACGATCACGACGACCATGACCACGAGCATGATCATGACGACCATGGCCACGGGCACGATCATGCGCATGGCGATTACGACCCGCACGCCTGGCAGGATCTGGCCATGGGCAAGGTGTACGTGGGCAACATCCGCGACGGCCTGATCGAGGCGGACCCGGACAACGAAGCCGCCTATCGCGAGAATGCCGAGCGTTACATCAACGAGCTGGCGGCCACCGACGCCGAAATCCGCGAGCTGCTGGGCGAGATTCCATCTTCCACCAGCGTGATCACCGGGCATGACTCCTTCGGCTACTTCTCAAACGCTTACGGCATTCGCTTCCTCTCGCCGGTGGGGCTCTCCACCGAGGCCGAGCCCAGCGCCGCCGACATGGCCAGACTGATCGACGTGATTCGCGAGCAGGACGTGCGCGCTCTGTTCCACGAGAACATGACCAGCCCGGCGGTGATCAATCAGCTCGCCGAGGAAACCGGCCTGCCCATTGCCGGCACGCTCTATGCCGATGCGCTGGCAGCAGAAGGCGAGGCCAGCACCTATCTGGGCATGATGCGTCACAACGCCCAGGTGCTGCACGACGCCCTGGCCGAGCCGGGTCACGACGATCACGGTCATGACCACGGGCACAGCCATGACCATGGCGATAACGGCCACGACCATAGCCACTGAGGTAAACCCCAGTACTGTCCACAGGGGGGCGCCGACGGCGCCCCTTTTTTCGTCTCTCGCTCCCGCCTTCCTTCACACCTCTCTGGCTTTCATTCGATCCAGTACCGCAAGACACCCGATTGGCACGTTCTGTCTCCTCACCCCTAGACCAAAGTCTTAATCCTCTCATTTACCTCACACAGATGGCACGAATTGCAAAAAGTGTGGCTCGATGCGTAAACCCAGCGAATCACTTTCCTCCTACCATGATCCAGCGTGCCTGGGAGCGAGTAACCGCTTTTGAGCCAACTCACACCCTTTGCACAAAGGTTCACCAAATTATGCACAGACTTATCCACAATCCGTCGTAACGACCCAAAGCCTCTCACAACAACCACAAGGGCAGACAATGACAACGACACGCCGCTTCACCCTGGGAGCGCTTGCCGCCTCCATCATGCTCGCCGGCCAGACAGCACACGCCGAGATTACCGACAACGAGATCCGCATCGGCTACCTGGCCGACATGTCGGGCCCCTATCGCGACCCCATCGGCCCCTTGGGGCTGGATGCCATCCAGATGGCCATTGAGGATGTCGGCGGCAGCGTTGCCGGCGCCAACATCGTGGTCTTCAGCGCCGACGACCGTAACAGTCCCGACGTGGGCTCGAGCATCGTTCGCGAGTGGATCGACGAGCGCAACGTCGACATGGTCACCGGCCTGGTGGCCTCTTCCGTCACCCTGGCCGCCGTTCGGCTGCTGGAGGAAGAGAATCGCCTGGGCCTGGTCAACGGCGCCGTCTCTTCCGGCGTCACCAACGAGAGCTGTTCGCCCAACCACATCCACTGGGTCTACGACACCTGGGCCATGTCCAACGGCACCGCCAAGGCGATCACTCAGGAAGGCCACCACAACTGGTACCTGCTCAGCGCCGATTATTCCTTCGGCCACGCGCTGGAAGGCGACGTCGAGCGAGTGGTGCTGGAGAATGGCGGCACCATCGTGGGCAAGGCGCGCCACCCCTTCCCCAGCAACGATTTCTCCTCGTTCCTGCTGCAGGCCCAGGCCTCCGGTGCCGACGTGATCGCCCTCAACAACGCCGGTTCCGACACCATCAACGCCATCACCACGGCTGGCGAATTCGGCATCACCCAGGCAGGTCAGGTGCTGGCAGGCATGGTGCTGTTCAGCACCGACGTGCGCAGCATCGGCCTCGATGCCGCCCAGGGGCTGCAGTTCACCAAGGCCTGGTATTACGACCTCAACGACGAAACCCGCGCCTGGGCCGAGCGTTTCCGCGAGCGTACCGGCAGCATGCCGACCATGGTTCACGCGGGGCTCTACTCCAGCACGCTGCACTACCTGCAGGCCATCGACGCCATCGGCACCGACGAGGCTCAGGCCGTTCGCCAACAGATGGCGGATACGCCAATCAACGACATCTTCGCCACCGGCGGTTACATCCGCGAGGACGGGCGTATGGTGCATGACATGTATCTGGTGGAAGTGAAGACACCGGAAGAGTCCCAGAACGAGGACGACCTGTTCCGCGTGGTGCGCACCATTCCGGCCGAAGAGGCTTTCCGTCCGCTATCGGAGAGCCAGTGCCGACTGGTCGCCAACGGTGCCTGAGCCAGGAGGACCATGCCATGAACCATGTGCCCCCCACCGCACCGGCAACGGTCAATGCCTCTTTGCTGTGGGTGCTCTGCCCCGACGAGCCGGGCCTGCCTGCGGCTGAATCTGCAGACAGGCAGACGGGCCGCGAGGCAAGCACCCGCCGCCTAGCAGGGAAGCGCGGCCATGCCCCCATCGTCACGGCGGGGGCGACACGCCAGCGACAGCGTGGCATTGCGGCCAACGATGACTGAGAGGTCCAGGTAATGATGAACCAGACAGCATCCACACCCAGCAGAATTCAGCAGAACACCATCGGCGCCGCGCTGAGTCGCAGCGCACGCAAGCACGGCGACAAGCTGGCGCTGGCCTTCGAGAGCCGGCGCTGGAGTTACGCCGAGCTGAATCGGGCGGTGAACCGGGTCGCCAACCGCCTGCGGGCATCGGGCCTGGCGCCGGGCGACCGCCTGGCCGCCTACGGCAAGAACTCCGATGCCTACGTGATCGCCTGGCTGGCCGCCACCCGCGCCGGCCTGGTGCACGTGCCGATCAACTTCGCGCTGAGCGCCGATGAGCTGCGCTACATTCTCGAGCAATCCGGCGCGAGTGCGCTGCTCAGCGACCTGAGCCTGGCCGACAACGTGGCCAGGGCGAGCGAAGGGCTCGGCCTTTCGCTTTCCGGTACCCTGCACGCCGAGGGCGAGACGGGCTTCGACGTGCTGCAGGTAGCCCTCGACAAGGAGAGCGGCGACGCTAGCGAGCCGGATGTCGCGATCGACAGCGCCAGCCTGGCCCAGCTGCTCTACACCTCGGGCACCACGGCGGCACCCAAGGCGGCGATGATGACTCACCAGGCGCTGCTCGCCGAGTACATGGCCTGCATGGTGGAGCTCGACATCAAGGGCGACGAGCCGATGCTGGCCGCCCTGCCGCTCTATCACTCGGCGCAGATGCACGTGTTCCTGATGCCGGCGCTGCTGCTCGGCGCCCCGGTGCACCTGCGCATGGCGCCGCTGCCCGACGACTGCCTGGCGCAGATCGCCGGCGAAGGCATCGCTTCGTTCTTCGCCCCACCCACGGTGTGGATCAGCCTGCTGCGTCATCCCGGCTTCGACAAATTCGATCTCACGACGCTGAAGAAGGCCTACTACGGCGCCTCGATCATGCCGGTGCCGGTGCTCGAGGAGCTGCAACAGCGCCTGCCCGGGGTGAGGCTCTACAACTGCTACGGCCAGAGCGAGATCGCGCCGCTGGCCACCGTGCTGCGCCCCGAGGAGCACGCCGAGCGCCCGGCATCCGCGGGTCGCCCCATCCTCACCGTGGAGACCCGCGTGGTCGACCTGGAGATGAACGACGTGCCACCCGGGGAGCACGGCGAGATCGTGCATCGCTCGCCGCAGTTGCTCACCGGCTACTGGGACAAGCCCGAGATGAGCGAGGAAGCCTTCGCCGGTGGCTGGTTCCACTCCGGCGACGTGGGCTACTTCGACGAGGCGGGCTACCTCTACGTCGTCGACCGCATCAAGGACGTGATCAACACCGGCGGCGTGGTGGTGGCCAGCCGCGAGGTGGAAGAGGGGCTGTTCAAGCACCCTGCCGTCTCCGAGGTCGCCGTGATCGGCCTGCCCGACGCCAAGTGGATCGAGGCGATCACTGCCGTGGTGGTGCCCAAGGAGGGCATGGCGGTCAGCGAAGAGGAGCTGATCGCCCACGCCAAGGCCCACATGGCGCCCTACAAGGTGCCCAAGCGCATCCTCTTTGCCGAGGCCCTGCCCAAGAGCACCGCCGGCAAGATTCTCAAACGCCACCTGCGCAAGGAGCTCGGCTGACCCATGAGCGCACCGCAAGACGACCTGACGCCATTGTTCCACGACACCATCCGCCGCTTCCTCGAGCAGGAAGTGGCGCCCCACTACGAAGCGTGGGAAGAAGCCGGCGAGATGCCGCGCTCGCTGTGGCAGCAGCTCGGCGAAGCCGGCCTGCTGGGCATCGACCTGCCGGAGGCGCTGGGCGGCAGCGGCGCCGACTTCGCCATCGTTCAGCTGGCGCTGGAGGAGATCTCGCGGCAGGGCTTCGGCGGGCTGGCCAGCGCCTATAACATCCACGCCAACATCGTCATGCCCTACCTGCTGCACATCGGCACGCCGGCCCAGCGCGAGCGCTGGCTGCCGGCCATGGCCAGCGGCGAGACCATCGGTGCCATCGCCATGACCGAGCCCGGGGCGGGCAGCGATCTGGCGGCGATGAAGACCCGCGCCAGCCGCACCGAATCGGGCTGGCGGCTGGACGGCAGCAAGCTGTTCATCACCAACGGCCAGCTGGCCGATCTGGTGATCGTCTGCGCCAAGACCGATCCATCCGCCGGCGCCCGCGGCGTCTCGCTGTTCCTGGTCGACACTTCGCTTGCCGGCTTCTCCCGCGGCCAGCCGATCAAGAAGATCGGCCAGCACGCCAGCGACACCGCCGAGCTGTTCTTCGACGACCTGCGCCTGCCGGAAGAGGCCCTGCTCGGCGAGGCCGGCGCCGGCTTTGCCTACCTGATGCAGGAGCTGCCCCGCGAGCGCCTCGGCGTGGCGGCTCAGGCCTTGGGCGCCATGGAGGGTGCGCTGGCTCTGACCCTCGATTACGTGCGCGAGCGCCGCGCCTTCGGTCGCGCCGTGGGGGAGTTCCAGAACACCCGCTTCACCCTGGCCGAGGTGCGCGCCCAGATCGACATGGGCCGCGCCTACTTCGAGCAGTGCGTGGCCAAGTACCGCCAGGGGGAGATGAACGGCACCGACGCCGCCATCCTCAAGCTCCAGCTCAGCGAGATGCAGTGCCGCACCATCGATGCCTGCCTGCAGCTGTTCGGCGGCTACGGTTATACCCGGGAGTACCCAATTTCACGCTTCTACCTGGATGCCCGCGTGCAGACGCTCTACGCCGGCACCTCGGAAATCATGAAGGAAGTGATCGCCCGCTCGCTGCTCGGCAAGAGCGACGCGGCCTGATCGCTCACAAGATTCAAGACAGGAGAATCTCATGCGGCTCGATTCCGTCGTCATTCTCGGCAGCGCCCGCACCGCCATCGGCAGCTTCGGCGGCAGCCTGGCCGGGCTCGCTCCCCATGAGCTGGGCACCGTCACCGCCCGTGAGGCGCTGGCCCGCGCCGGCGTCGAAGCCGGCGCCATCGATCACGCCGTCTACGGCCATATCATTACCACCGGACCGCAGGACGCCTACCTGGCCCGCCATATCGCGCTGGATGCCGGCGTGCCCGAGGGTGCGGCGGCGTTCAACGTCAACCGCCTGTGCGGCTCAGGCGTGCAGGCGATTCTCTCCGCTGCCCAGCAGATCGTGCTCGGCGACAGTCGCCTGGCACTGGCCGGCGGCGCCGAGTCGATGAGCCGCGGCGCCTACCTGCTGCCGCCCCAGGCGCGCAACGGCCTGCGCATGGGCCACGCCAGCGTCACCGACCTGACCCTGGGCGTGCTCAGCGACCCCTTCGGCAGCGGCCACATGGGCGTGACCGCCGAGAACATCGCCAAGCGCTGCGGGCTCGAGCGCGAGGCCATCGACCGCTTCGCCCTGGAGAGTCACCACAAGGCCGCCCGTGCCATCGCCGAGGGCCGCTTCGATGGGCAGATCGTGCCGGTCACGGTGCGCGAGGGTAAGAACGAGCGTCAGTTCGCGCGTGACGAGCACGTGCGCGACGGTGTCACGCTCGAGGATCTCGCCCGGCTCAAGCCCGCCTTCGCCAAGGAGGGGGTGGTCACCGCCGGCAACGCCTCGGGCATCAACGACGGCGCCGCCAGCCTGGTGCTGGCCCATGCCGACGAGGCCAGCAGGCGCGGTCTTGCGCCGCGTGCGCGGCTGATCTGTGCCAGCACCGCCGGGGTCGAACCCGGCCTGATGGGCCTGGGGCCGATTCCTGCCGTGCGCCGCTGCCTCGACGAGGCGGGCCTCACCATCGCCGATATCGATGTGATCGAGTCCAACGAGGCCTTCGCCGCCCAGGCCATGGCGGTGGCGCAGGAACTCGACTTCCCCGCCGAGCGACTCAACCCCAACGGCGGTGCCGTGGGGCTGGGGCACCCGGTCGGCGCCACCGGCGCCATTCTGACCATCAAGGCGCTGGCCGAACTGGAGCGCATCGGCGGCCGCTACGGGCTGATCACGCTGTGCATCGGCGGCGGCCAGGGCATCGCGCTGCTCATCGAACGCTGCGCCTGATCGAGGCGCAACCTGCCGCAGAGTGAAAACAAATACAAGGAGACGTAGATGAACACCGTCACGCCGAAGATTCTGCCCGCCACGCCCTCCGCCACCAACCCACCGCTGCTGATCGGCGAGCTGCTCGACTCTGGCGTGCGTATGGCCGGCGACAACCAGATCGTCTACCGCGACCTGAGCCGCCACGGCTACCCCCGCTTCCGCGAGCGGGTCCATCAGCTCGCCCACACGCTCAGCGCCCAGGGCATCAAGGCCGGTGACGTGGTGGCGGTGCTCGACTGGGACAGCCATCGCTACCTGGAGGCGTTCTTTGCCATCCCCATGCTGGGTGCAGTGCTGCACACCGTGAACGTGCGTCTGTCGCCGGAGCAGATTCTCTACACCATGGAGCACGCCGAGGACGATTTCGTACTGGTGCATGAGGACTTCGTGCCGCTGCTCGAGCCCTTGGCAACGCGTCTGCCGCGAATCCGCGGCTACCTGCTGTGCCAGGACGCGCCAGCCGAGGTGCAGAGTTCGTTGAACCTGGTGGGCGAATACGAGGCGCTGCTGGCCACACAGCCTAGCCATTACGATTTCCCCACCTTCGACGAGAACGCGGTGGCCACGCTGTTCTACACCACCGGCACCACCGGCAACCCGAAGGGGGTGTTCTTCACTCATCGCCAGTTGGTCCTGCACACCCTGGGCGAGGCCAACGCCTTCCAGACCCCGGGCTTCGAGCTGCTCAACCGCGACAAGGTGTACATGCCGATCACGCCGATGTTCCACGTGCATGCGTGGGGCGTGCCCTACACCGCCACGCTGATGGGTGCCACCCAGGTCTACCCCGGGCGCTACGAGCCGGAAATGCTGGTCAAGCTGCTGGTGGGCGAGAAGGTCGACTTCTCCCACTGCGTGCCGACCCTGCTCAACATGGTGGTCGGCGCCGAGGCGATCGCTTCGGGCAAGGTCGATCTCTCCGGCTGGAAGGTACTGGTGGGCGGCAGCGCCCTGACTCAGCCGCTGGCGCAGAAAGCCTGGGAGCTGGGCATCGATACTCGCAGCGCCTATGGCATGTCCGAAACCTGTCCGCTGCTCACCGCCGACATCCTGCCGCGGGACATCAACGAGGCCGATTTCGCCACCCAACTGCCGTGGCGCTGCAAGGCCGGCGTGCCCGTACCCTTGGTGCATCTCCAGGTGGTCGACGAGAGCGGCACCCCACTGCCCCACGATGGCGAGAGCGTGGGCGAGGTGCGCGTGCGCGCCCCCTGGCTGACCCAGGGCTACTACAAGGAGGAGACCCGCAGCGAGGAGCTGTGGCGCGACGGCTGGCTGCATACCGGCGATGTGGCAGTACTCGACGAGCGCGGTTTCCTGCAGATCCGCGACCGCATCAAGGACGTGATCAAGACCGGCGGTGAGTGGATTTCCTCGCTGGAGCTGGAGAACCTGATCGGCCAGTGCCCGGGTATCTCTGAGGTGGCGGTGATCGGCGTACCCGACGAGAAGTGGGGCGAGCGCCCCGCAGCGCTGGCAGTACCCAGCGATCCCAACAGCCCACCCCAGGCGGAGGAGGTCCAGGCCTTCCTGCAGCGCTTCGTCGACGAGGGCCGCCTCAACCGTTGGGCGATTCCGTCGTTCGTTCGCTTCGTCGATGAGATTCCAAAGACCAGCGTGGGCAAGCTGGACAAGAAGCGCATTCGTCAGGAGGTATGAATACTGTCGTTCAACAGCAGAGCTGGTTACTGTCAGCAACTAGACTGTAAGAAAGTAGACTGCAAAGAAAGTAGATTGCAAAGAAAGTAATAAGAAAGGGCCTGGCTCGCTGCACCGGCGTAACGCTTGCGCAGCAGCCAGGCCGCTCACGAGAGGCCATTCATGTCGAACGTTCAGTATTACGATAACAAACCCTGGATGAGCCATTACCTTGCCGTCCGACCTGCAACCGGTGAAGCCACCGCCAGCCACCACCTTCACGACAGCCTGCCGGCGCTGATCCAGGCGGCCGGGCAGACCTACAGCCAGCAGCTCGCCTTCACCACCTGCATGCCCAACGGCATGAACGGCCGCCTGACCTATGCCGAAGTGGAAGAGATGTCGGATGCCTTCGCCGTCTACCTGCGCGAATCTCTCCAGTTGGAAGCCGGCGCCCGTGTGGCCGTGCAGATGCCCAACTGCCTGACGCTACCGGTGGTGGCCTTCGGCATTCTCAAGGCCGGCTGCATCCTGGTGAACGTCAACCCGCTCTACACCAAGCGGGAAATGGAGCACCAGTTCAACGACAGCGGCGCCCAGGTGCTGGTGATCGTCGACATGTTCGTCGACAAGCTCGAGGCGATCATCGACCGAACGGGGATCAAGCAGGTGGTGGTCACCTCCGTTGCCCAGTGGTTCCCGCCTGTGGTGAAGGGGGTTCTGCAACTGGTGCTCAAGTACTGGAATCGGGTGATTCCCAAGCACCGGCTGGACGTCCACACCATCGACCAGGCCCTGGCGAAAGGGCGGCAGGCGAAGGCCACTAACGGTATCGACACGCGCCAGTACTGGCAGCATCTGACCCGCACGGATACCGCCCTGCTGCAATACACGGGTGGCACCACCGGGGTCAGCAAGGGTGCCGAGCTGACCCACGGCAACCTGATCAGCAACCTGGAACAGGTCGATTCGGTGGCCGGCGACCACATCGAGCCGGGCAAGGAGTGCATCCTGACGGCGCTGCCGATCTACCACATCTTCGCCTTCACCGTTAACCTGCTGGCCTTCTACCACAAGGGCGCCCACAACGTATTGGTGCCCAGCCCGCGGCCGATCCAGAACTGCCAGCGCGCCTTCGACAACTACGACATTTCCTGGATCTCGGGAGTCAACACGCTCTACAACGCCCTGCTCAACGAGGAGTGGTTCACCGTCTACCCGCCCCGCTCCATGAAGGTGGCATTGGCCGGCGGTACCTCACTGCACAAGTCGGTGGCCGAGCGTTGGCGCAACGTGGTGGGCAGCCCCATTACCGAGGGCTACGGCCTGACGGAAACCTCCCCCGTGATCTGTTTCAACCCCATCGGCAAGGAGCGTACCGACTCCATCGGCATCCCCGCGCCGGAAACCGACGTGCGCATCGTCGATGAGCAGGGCCAGCCGGTAGCGGTGGGTGAGCCGGGCGAGATCATCGTGCGCGGGCCGCAGGTGATGAAGGGCTACTGGAACCGCCCCGAGGAAACCGCCAACGCCCTCAAGGATGGCTGGTTCTACACCGGCGACATCGCCGTGATGAGCGAGGACGGCCACTTCCGCATCGTCGACCGCAAGAAGGACATGATTCTGGTCAGTGGCTTCAACGTCTACCCCAACGAGGTCGAAGACTGCATCGCGCGTATCCCTCAGGTGCAGGAGTCGGCGGTGATCGGAGTCGCCGACGCCCAGACCGGAGAAGCCGTGCATGCCTATGTGGTGCTGCGCGAAGAAGGCATCAGCGAGAAGGATGTCATCGCCCACTGCAAGCAGGAGCTGGCCGGCTACAAGGTGCCGAAAAAGGTGGTGTTCTGGGACGAGCTGCCCAAGACCCCCGTCGGCAAGGTACTGCGCAAGGAAGTGCGAACCGCAGCCACAGGCGGTTGACCTCATTGGCCGCGCAGCGGTTTCGACAACAACGACTCAATGACCATTCAATAACAACGAGACGCTGGAGCATAACGAATGCTGAGCCCATTGGAAGAGACCCTGCTCTCCCTCATGATGGTGATCATCATGTTCGGCATGGGGTCGTCGCTGACCTTCAAGGACTTCAGGCTGGCCCTGCGCCACCCGCAGGCCGTCGGTGTGGGGTTCGCCTCCCAGTACATGCTGATGCCGTTGATCGCCTTCACGCTGTCGCGGGTGCTGAACCTGACCCCCGAGCAGACGGTGGGCCTGGTGCTGGTGGGCTGCATGCCGGGCGGCACCACCTCGAACATCTTCGCCTACTTCTCGAAAAGCCTGCTCAGCCTGAGCATCATGATGACCATCTGCTCCACCCTGGCCGGTTTCATCATGGTGCCGCTGCTGATGGAGCTCTACACCCAGGGCATCGACGACGCCTTCCGCATTCCGCCGGATCAGATCGCCCGACTGCTCTTCGTGCTGCTGATTCCCACCCTCATCGGCATGTGGCTGCGGCGCCGGAACTCCAACGTCGGCGCCGTCATCGAGCTGATGGGGGGCATCCTCGGTGCCATCGTCATTCTCTTCCTGGTGGTCACCTGGGTGCCCAGGAACTGGCGTCTGCTGGTGGAGACCGGCTGGGAGGTCTATGCCGCGGTCATTCTGGTGGGCCTGATCGGCTTCGCCTTCGGCTACCTGTTCTCCCGCGCGCTGCGGCTGAACCCACAGAAGGCCAGGACGGTGTCGCTGGAAACCGGTATCCAGAACGGCCCGCTGGCGGCGCTGATCGTGATCATGACCTTCGCCGACGAAACCCAGCAGCTGATCCTGCTGATGCCGGTGATGTACTCGCTGTTCATCGTCATCAACTCCACCATTGCCACGCTCTTCTACCGCCGCATGACCCGGCACGAGGAGCTGGCACGCGACCAGGCCAAGGTCGAACCGGCCTGACGGCGCGGATTCAGGCGCTCTGGGGCAGCGTCGTACTCGCCCGCCGGTAGGCGGCGGGCGAGTTGCCCGTCCAGCCCTTGAAGGCACGGCTGAAGCAGGCCAGATCCTGAAAGCCCAGCTCGTCGGCGATGGCCAGCAGCGGCCGCTCGCTACGCGTCAGAGCCTGGATGGCGAAGTCGCGCCGAAACTCGTCCTTCACTGCCTGGAAGTGAGTGCCCTCGGCGGCCAGCCGCCGCGACAGCGTGCGCACCGACATGTGCAGCGCCCGGGCCACGTCATGCACCGAGCCCGAGGTGGCCAGATGACGCGCCAGGTGCTCACGCACCCGATGCGACACCACGCGGTCCTCGAAGGAGACGTAGAACCAGTCGGCCGGCGCCCGGCGCAGGAAGGCGCCCAGGTGCTTCTTGGTCTGGCGGATTGGCTGCTCGAGCAGGGCGGCGTCGAAGTAGATGGCGGTCTGCTCGCGCTCGAAGCTCACCTTGCCCGGATAGAAGTAGAGATAGTCGGCGCTGTGCGGCGGCTGGGCGTAGGCGCACTCCATCATCACCGGCGGGATCTTGCTTGCAATCAGCCACGAACAGATGCCGTGAAACAGCTTGAGCATCAGCTCGTGCACCAGGATACGGCTGCCCGCCGGCGGCCGATGCTCCACCAGCGCCACCCGCGCCAACCCGTCCTCGACGCGATACTCATACCCGAAGTCGTCCAGCACGATGCGGAAGAACAGCGTGTAGCGATGCAGCGCCACCTTCAGCGTGGGCGCCTCCAGCACGCTCAGGCACAGCAGCTTGAGCGTGCCGCTGCGCAGCGGCCGGGCGAAGAAGCCAGGCGTCTCGTCGTCGCACGCATTGACCAGCAGCCGGTAGAGCGTGGCGAACTGCTCCACCGTCACCCGCCCGTGGGGCGCGCTGAGCAGGAACGGCGAGATGCCCGCGCGAACGAGATAGCCCTCGCGGTCCGCCTCGCTTTCGGGCACCCCGCGGAACAGCTCGTTGACGAAATGCATGGATACCGTGACGGTCACGCTCGCCTCCCTCCTGCTTCGGCCTGGCGACATCGGGTTGCGAGCTCATGGTAAGTTACTCGCTGCCTTGGTTGGATACTCTGCAACCATGGCTTCATCGCCGCAACGTCGACGGGAGCCGCCATGCTCGAATTTCGCCAGGTTTACAAGACCTACGCCACGCCCCAGGGTCCGCTTGCGGTGCTGGAGGGCGTCGACCTCGAGCTGCGCGGCGGCGAGAGTCTGGCGCTGATGGGCGAGTCCGGCAGCGGCAAGTCGACCCTGCTGCACCTGGCGGCGGGGCTCGACCTGCCGGACAGCGGCGAGGTGCTCCTTGCCGACCGCTCGATCTCCGCGCTGGACGAACCGGCCCGCGCCCGCCTGCGCCGCGACATCCTGGGCCTGGTGTTCCAGCAGTTCCACCTGGTGCCGAGCCTGAACGTGCTCGACAACCTGCGCCTGCAGGCACGGCTGGCCGGGCGCGACAATGCCGAGTGGTCGACGCATCTGATGCAGCGACTGGGCCTTGCCGGCCTGGAACGGCGCTACCCCGAGCAGCTCTCCGGCGGCCAGCAGCAGCGCCTGGCCATCGGCCGGGCATTGGCGCCGCGCCCCGCCCTGCTGCTGGCCGACGAACCCACCGGCAACCTCGACGAGACTACCGCCGGCGAGGTGCTGGCCCTGCTGCTGGAACTGGTACGCGAGGCCGGCAGCGCCCTGCTGATGGTGACCCACAGCGCCCAGGTGGCGGCACCGCTGGACCGCTGCCTACGCCTCACCCACGGCCGGCTGGGCGCTCTCACGGAATCGGGACCCACGGAACCGGAGCCGAGCCGCCGCTGATGCTGACCGCCTTCGCCACCCTGCTCTCCCACTACAAGCGCCACCCCGGCCAGCTCGCCATGCTGCTGCTGGGGCTGTGGGTGGCCAGCGCGCTGTGGAGCGGCGTGCAGGCGATCAACGCCTCGGCCCGCGACAGCTACGCCCGCGCCGAGGCGCTGTTCACCACCGGACTCGACCGCCTGGAGCGCCGCGACGGCGAGCCGCTGACCCGCGACGACTATCTGCGCCTGCGCCGCGCCGGCCTGCCCGTCTCGCCGCTGCTGGAAGGCAGTATCGATGCCCCCGACGGCACCCAACTGACGGTGATCGGCATCGAGCCCTTCACCCTGCCCGGCGACAGCGACTTCGCCGCGGCGGGCACAGCCGGAGAGCTCACTGCGTTTCTCACTCCGCCGTGGCAGACCCGCGTCGCCCCGGATACCCTGCCGGCGCTGGGCATGAGCCACCGCGAGGCCCCCGGCGCCGAGCCGCGCCTGGCTGAGGCCCGGCTGCCACCGCTGATCCTGGCCCCCAGGCTGCCGCCCGACACCCTGGTGATGGACATCGCCGCCGCCGCGACGCTGCTCGACAGCGGCGAGCGCATCACCCGCCTGGTCACCGCCCCCGACGCGCTCGAACAGGCCCCGGAAGGGCTGGTACTGACCCGGGCGGCCACGCTGGTATCGCCCGGCCAGTTGACCGAGAGCTTCCATCTCAATCTCACCGCCATGGCGCTGCTGGCCCTGGCAGTGGGGCTGTTCATCGTGCAGGCGGCGCTGGGCTTGGCCCTGGAGCAGCGCCTGGGGCTCTTGCGAACGCTACGGGCGCTGGGTGTGTCAGGGCGCGGGTTGGTCGGGCTGCTCGCCCTGGAGCTGTTGCTGCTGGGTATCATCGGTGCCCTGGCCGGCATCGTCAGCGGCGTGTGGCTGGCCCGGGTGCTGCAGCCCGACGTGGCGGCCACCCTGGGCAGCCTCTACGGCGCCGACGTGGCGGTCACGCTCAATCTCCCTTGGCACTACTGGCTAGGCGGGCTCGCCGTGACCCTGGGCGGGCTGCTGCTGGCCGGCAGCGGCGTACTGTGGCGGGCGGCCCGCTTGAGCGTACTGGGGCTGGGCCAGGCCCAGGCCTGGCGCAGCGGCTTTCAGCGTCAGCTCAAGCTGATGAGTGCGGCGGGCGCCGCCGTGGCCCTGGGCGGTCTGGCCCTGTGGCTGTGGCTCGCCTGGCAGCCGCCGGGCGAGGGACTGCTGGCCGGCTTCGGCCTGGTCGCCGCGCTGCTGCTGGCCAGCGCGCTGTGGCTGCCGCCCCTGATCGCCCTGCTGCTGGCCGGGCTCGGCCGCCTGCTGCGCCGACGCCCCTTGGCCCAGTGGGCGCTGGCCGATCTGCAGCTGCAGCTGCCGCGACTGGCCCTGGCGATGATGGCGCTGCTGATCGCGCTCTCCGCCAACCTGGGCGTGAGTAGCATGGTCGGCGGCTTTCGCCTGACCTTTCTCGACTGGCTCGACCAGCGCCTGGTGGCGGACTTCTACCTGCGCCCGCCCGTCGAGCAGCACGACGACATCCACGCCTGGCTGGCCGAGCACGACGAGGTCGCCGAGCTGCTGCCCACCCGCCGCAGCGAGGGCACCTTGGTTGCCGTGGAGCGCGACACTGACACGCGCGAACTGGCCCTGCCGGTGGGCGTCTATGGCATCACCCCCGGCACGGCGCTGTTGCCGAGCTGGCCGCTGCTGGCGACCCGGGCCGGCCGCGACGACGCCTGGCAGGCCTTCGCCGCGGGTGAAGCGGCCTTCATCAACGAGCAGCTCGCCATCGCCGAGGGGCTCGCCCCGGGCGACCGCATTGGCCTGACGGCGCCGGGCGGAGAAGCGGTTCTGCCAATTGCCGCCGTCTACCCCGACTACGGCAACACCCGCGGCGAGGTGCTGCTGGCCACGCCGGAGCTCGCCCGCCGCTTCGCCGCCCCGCCGGGCTCCATCGGCATCGTGCTGGCGCCGGGCGGCGACGGGGCCGCGCTGAGAACGGGCTTGCGCCAACACTTCGCCATCGGCGGCGACGAGCTGGTGGATCAGCGCGAGGTGAAGCGTATCGCCACCGGCATCTTCGAGCGCACCTTCACCATCACCCGGGCGCTCTCCGCGCTGACCCTGGCAGTGGCCGCCCTGGCGCTGTTGGCGAGCCTGCTGGCCCAGGCCCGGGAGCGCCGCCTTCAGCTGGCACCGCTGTGGGCGCTGGGGGTACCGCGCCAGCGGCTGGTGACGGTGCAGCTGGCGCAGCTCGGCGGCGCGGCCTTCGTGGTCGGCGCCCTGGCGCTGCCGCTGGGCACGCTGCTGGCGCTGGGGCTGGTGGCGGTGATCAACGTGGCGGCCTTCGGCTGGCGCCTGCCGTTGCATGTCTTCCCCGGTGAGATGGCCCTCACGCTGGCCACGGCGGTAGGCGTGGCGCTGGCTGCCGCCGCGCTGCCGGCAACGAAGCTGTGGCGCGCGCCGCCCCGCGCCCTGCTGGCGGAGGAGGCCACATGATGCGTATCGCCATCTTGGCCGCGCTGCTGGCGGCGCTCTGGCTGGCGGGCTGCGCCGAGGAATCGCCACCCGGCGAGACCGCCGGCTTCGCCGGACTGGGCCAGGAAGCCGGCGAGTTCGCCCAGGCCCACGAGGGCATCCGCCTGAGTTTCCCCGAGGACCACGCCGCCCACCCGGACTACCGCATCGAGTGGTGGTACCTCACCGCCAACCTCGAGGACGAACGCGGCGAGCCGCTGGGCTTGCAGTGGACCCTGTTCCGTCAGGCGCTCACGTCTCCGGACGAACGCCCCGAGCCCGCTCCCTGGGCCGCCGACCAGCTGTGGATGGCACACATGGCGGTCTCCCGCGGCGACACCCACCGGGTGGCGGAGCGCTTCGCCCGCAGCCATTCCGGGCAGGACGACGGCCAGGCGGGCGCGGTGGCCGAGCCCTTCCGCGCCTGGATCGACCACTGGCAACTGGCCACTCGCGTCGATACCTCAGACGCGCCGGGCGACAGCTTCACCGAGCTACAGCTGACAGCCCACCAGGACGACGCCCACGGCGGCTTCGGCTATGACCTGGCTCTGGTTGCCGAGGGGCCGCTGGTGCTGCACGGCGTGGGGGGCTTCAGCCAGAAATCCGCTGACGGCCAAGGTTCCATGTACTACAGCCAGCCGTTCTGGCGCGTGGAAGGCGAGGTCACCCTGGACGGCGAAACCCGCGCGGTGAGCGGGCGCGGCTGGCTCGACCGCGAGTGGAGCAGCCAACTGCTGGGCCCCGAGCAGCAGGGCTGGGACTGGTTCTCGCTGCACCTGGAGAGCGGCCACAAGCTGATGGCCTTCCAACTGCGCGGTGGCGGCGCCGACGGCGGCGACTACCGCTCGGGTACCTGGATCGACCCCGAAGGCGAGCCCACCGCGCTGGCCCCGGACGAGATCGGCATGACACCGCTGGCCACCCAGCGCGTGGCAGGGCGCGAGGTGCCGACCCGCTGGCGCCTGGAGATTCCCCGCGCCGGGCTGGATATGATCGTCGAGGCGCCTCACGCCGAGCGCTGGATGGACACCAGCGTGGCCTACTGGGAGGGCGAGGTGATCGCCCGCGACGCCGAGAGCGGCGACAATCTGGGCATCGGCTATCTGGAAATGACCGGCTATTGAGGCTGCGCGAGGAGATCCCATGAACCTGCTGGATGCCATGACCGCCTTCGTGCGAGTCGCCGAACTCGGCAGCTACACCCGCGCTGCGGAAACGCTGGACCTGTCGCGCACGCGCATCTCGCGCCTGATCATGGAGCTCGAGAGCCACCTGGGCGTGCGCCTGTTGCAGCGAACCACCCGGCGCCTGCACCTCACCGAGGCCGGCGAGAGCTACCTGGCCAGCGCCCAGGGCATCCTGCAGGCGCTGGAAGAGGCCGAGGCCGAGCTGGGCGCCGGCAGCACCGAGGTGTGCGGCCGGCTGCGGGTCAACGGCCCGATGTCCTTCGGCATGCGCTTTCTCTCGCCGCTGATCACGCGCTTCATGGTCGAGCACCCTGCGCTGGAGGTACGCCTCGACCTCAACGACCGCCGGGTGGATCTGCTGGAAGAGGGCTACGACCTGGCCATCCGCATCGGCAGCCTGCCCGACTCCACTCTGGTGGCACGGCGGCTGGCGCGCTGCCGCATGATAGCGTGCGCCTCGCCCGAGTACCTGGCCCGCTACGGCGAGCCGCGCAGCCTGGCGGAGCTGACCGAGCACCGCTGCCTGCGCTATCGCACCACCGGCGGCAGCGAGTGGCAGTTCGGCGGGCAGCGCCTCACGGTTCACGGGCCGCTGGAGAGCAACAACGGCGATGTGCTGACCCATGCCGCCGAAGCCGGGCTGGGCATCGCCCATCAGCCGAGCTTTCTGATCACCGAGAGCATTTGCCAGGGGCGCCTGGTACCGCTGCTGCAAAACGAGGAGCCGATCACCCTGGGGATCTACGGCGTCTACCCGGCGCGACGCCACCTGCCGGCCAAGGTCGAGCGGCTGCTCGACTACCTCGCCGAGGCCTGGGGCGATCCCCCCGAGTGGGAGCGCGAGATGGGATTGTCGCCCATTGCGCAATAAAGTTGTTCACCTGGAGAGGATTATCCCGAGTCAAGTGCGGCGTAGAGTGAAGGCATCCCTGACAACAACGGAGTTCTTTCCCATGCAAACCACCGCTACCCCGCTTGCCGCTGCACCTGCTCAAGCTCAGATCCAGTCTCAAAACCAGGCCCATGCCACCGCCCTGCTGCGTGTGTCGCTCGGCATCATGGCCCTGGCCCACGGCCTGCTCAAGGTGTTCGTCTTCACCGTGCCCGGCACCGTAGGCTTCTTCGAGTCGCTCGGCCTGCCCCCCTTCATCGCCTACCTGACCATTCTGGCCGAAGTCGGCGGCGGCCTGGCGCTGGTGCTCGGCATCTACACTCGCTGGGTGAGCCTGGCCCTGGTGCCCATCCTGCTCGGCGCCGCCTGGGCGCATGCCGGCAACGGCTGGGTCTTCTCCAACCCGGGCGGCGGCTGGGAGTACCCGGTATTCTGGGCCATCGCCCTGCTGGTCCAGGCCGGCCTCGGCAGCGGCAGCTTCGTCGTCAGCCGCCGCTTCGCCTGACCTCACAGCCTGAACTGGCCCACTGCCTGGCGCCGCCCCGCGGCGCCAGGCATCGAGGCGCTTTGCCAACGGCCTTTTTCAAGGAGCTATGCCATGTTGCCCAGCCTGTTCATTTCCCACGGCTCGCCCATGCTGGCCCTCACCCCGGGGCCGGCCCACGACTTCCTGCGCGAGCTCGGCGCCGGGCTTTCGCCCAAGGCCATCGTGGTGGTTTCGGCCCACTGGGCCAGCGAGCGCCTGCTGGTGAGCGTCAGCCAGCGACCCGAGACCATCCACGACTTCGGCGGCTTTCCCCGCGCGCTCTACGAGTGCCAGTACCCGGTGCCGGGCGACCCCGAGCTGGCACTGCGCCTGGCCCGCACGCTCAACGCCGTGCCGGTGGAGCGGGGCCTGGATCACGGCGCCTGGGTGCCGCTGTCGCTGTTGTTTCCCGCCGCCGAGGTGCCGGTGGTATCGCTGTCGCTGCCGGTGACCTGGTCGAACCAGGCCCTGATGGCGCTGGGCGAGAAGCTGGCGGCGCTGCGTGAAGAGGGCGTGCTGGTAGTCGGCTCGGGCAGCCTGACCCACAACCTCAGCGAGATGCAGGTGCAGGGCGCACCGACGCCGGCCTGGGTTGGCGAGTTCGCCGACTGGGTGCACGAGAGATTGACGAACGGTGAGCGCGAAGCCCTGCTGGCGTGGGAAACCGCCCCCCAGGCGCGTCGCAATCACCCCACGCCGGAGCACTTCCAGCCGCTGCTGGTAGCGCTGGGCGCGGGCGGCGAGGCCAGCCGGCTGCACCACAGCGTGGAGCACGGAGTGCTGGCCATGGATGTCTACGCCTTCGCCTAGAACTCCCGCTGGTGGCGGGCCCGGAAATGCGGCTCGCCGGGCGCCACGTCGTTGCGTACCGCGGCCAGCAGCGCGGCGTCCAGACTGGGGTCGTCGAGGGCGAGCAGGCCGCACTGCGACAGGGCCCGACGCAGCCCCACCTGCTCGTCGATCCGCTCGAACAGCACCCGCACGCAGCAGGGCATGCGCTCGCTGTTGTCCGCCACGCCGAGCCGGAGCCCGGTCAGCCGGGTCACCTGGCTCTGGAAGGTCGGAAACAGGATGGTATGGGTCACTTCGTAGCCGTTCAGGGTTTCGTAGTCGGTCAGGAAGATGCGGTCGGCGAGCTTGACCGCAACCCCCGTATAGCGGTTGTGACAGGGCCGAACCTGATTCGCTCCCTGCATGCGTTCGGTGCGCTGATAGACGATGCCGCTCTCCCGCTCCTCCAGACACACCAGCGTGCGAATGATGTGCCCGGGCTGGGCCATCGAGTGGTAGTACTCGAAATAGCGCCCCAGGTAGCGAGCCATGTCCTCACGGCCACGCTGCAGCAGGGCGTCCGGCCACTCGACTCCCCCCTGACGTGACGACTCGACCGGCAGCCGCCCCGCCTGCACCAGTGAGACGAAGTTCTCGTGCGGCAGGTAGAGTTCGTGCTCTTCCACGCCGAAGAATGCACACAGACGCCGCATGGCGGCATGCCGGGGGCGGTAGCGTCCGCTCAGATAGCGGTTGAACTGGGCGCGATTGATCTCCAGCCGACGGCATACCTCGGCAATGGAAGGGTAGTAGCTGCACAACAGCCGAAGGTTGGCGACGAAGTCGTCGTGCATGTGGGCTCCCGGTGCGCCAGGCAGGGTGATGCAGTCTGGCGCACTTACTTTCGCAGAAAGTGCACTAGAGTGCAACGCAGCGCCAAATCCCACCACCGCTCACAGTTGTTTCAATCGACACTCGTTGAAATCTCTACATGGCTTTTACGGCTACTCAACCTCCCGTTACCGAATCGGCGCCTTAACAACAATATGTCCGAGAATCCCATATCGTTACGCATGAACTTCTGGTCCGGCCTGGGCGTCGCCGCCCTCGCGCTGCTGCTGCTCACCTGGGTCGTGCCCACCTACGGCGGCCGCGGCTTCGCCGTCGGCATGCATCCCCGTACCCTGGCCACCCTCGGCGCCTGGGTCATGCTGGTCTGTGCCCTGGCCCTGGCGCTGCTCAGCGCCATTGCGCTGATCCGCCGGCGTCTGCCGTTCTTCCGCCTGCCCGAGCTCGGGCATCTGTGGCATCAGACCTGGCCGTTTCTCTTCGTACTGGGCTTCATCGTGCTGGTGGATCGCTTCCCGCTGACCTGGGTGGCACCGTTCATGATCGGGTCGCTGCTGCTGTTGCTGGGCGAGCGCCGCTGGCACGTGGTGCTGCTGACGGCGGTGATTCCCGCTATCGGGCTGTATGGGCTGACGGCTCATCTGATGCGCATCGGGGTGGTGTGAGATGATCGGGTTCGAGGCCATTCTGTCGTCCTTCGCCGCGGCGCTGCACTATGAGTCGATCGCGATCATTCTCGGCGGGGTGCTGCTGGGCTATATCGTGGGGGTGATCCCGGGGCTGAACCGGGCGGTGGCGATCGCCATCGCCATTCCGCTGACGTTCTACATGTCGGCCTATGCGGCCATCGCCTTTCTGATCGGGTTGTCCAAGGGCACCGCGGCGGGCAGTGCGGTGTCGGCGATTCTGCTCAATACACCGGGGGAGCCGTCGTCGGCGGCGACCTGTCTGGACGGTTTTCCCATGGCGCGGGCGGGCAAGCCGCGCAAGGCGCTGAAGGTGGGCTTGCTGGCGTCGGTGGTGGGCGATCTGCTGGCGACACTGCTGTTGATTGCGGTGGCGATTCCGTTTGCTTCGGTGGCGCTGAAGTTCGGCCCGTACGAGCTGGCGGCGATTCTGATCTTTGCCTTGGTGTTCATCGCCGGCATGGCGGGGGGCTCGTTCCTCAAGGGGCTGGCGGCCGGCGGCATGGGAGTGATCCTGGGCACCGTGGGGCTCGATCCGGAGACCGGGGCGGCGCGCTTGACCTTCGGTTATGCCGAGCTGATGGAGGGGGTGCCGATCCTGCCGCTGGTGATCGGCACGCTGGCGCTGGCCGAGATGTTCGTGCAGTTGGATGAGTATCGCCGCAACAAGGGCGCCAGCGTGATCAAGCTGAGCCACGACAAGGCGGACGATCTGTCGTTCAAGGAGTTCAAGGCCACGCTACCGACGGTGTTCAAGAGCACCGGGATAGGGGCGTTCGTGGGGGCACTGCCGGGGCTGGGGCCGTCGGTGGGGGCATTCATGGCCTATGGCCTGGCCAAGCGCAGCGCCAAGGATCCGGACAGTTTCGGCAAGGGCAATCCCAACGGTATCGCGGCCGCCGAGGCGGCGGACAATGCGGTGATCCCGGCCAGCTACATTCCGCTGTTCGGCCTGGGCATTCCGGGCAGCGTCTCCGCCGCGCTGCTGGTGGGGGCGTTCATGATCCACGGCATCCAGGTGGGGCCGCTGATGCTGCGCGACCATCCCGAGATGCTGTTCACGCTGTTCTCGGGGATGATCGTGGCGAGCCTGTTGATGCTGGCGGTGGGCTGGTACGGCCTGCGTATCTTCGCCAAGGTCACCAGCGTGCCGCCGCACATCGTGATCCCGGTGGTGATCTTCCTGTGCCTGGCGGGCATCCAGGTGCAGGGCTACGGCACCTTCGGCCTGGTCACGGTGTTCGCCTTCGCCATCTTCGGCTACTTCCTCAAAAAGTTCGACTACTCCTTCGTGACCTTCCTGGTGGCCTTCATCGTCACGCCGATGCTGGAGATGAACCTGCGCCAGGCGGTGATTCTCTCCGGCGGCGACATCGCCATCCTGCTCAACCGCCCCATCGCTCTGGCCTTCGTCGTCTTCACCGCGCTGATGGCGCTGCACCTGAGCTGGAGCGGTTATCGCCAGTGGCGCCAGAAGCGCCTCAAGGCGTCGGGTAACTGAACCACAGCCGGCAGCGACCGGCATCACCACAACACAACAAACGCAACCACGAGGTTCCAACTCATGAAAATGAAACTGCTGGGTACTGCCATCCTCTCTTCCGCCATGGCCTTCGGCGCCGCCGGCATGGCCCAGGCCGACTTCCCGACCAAGCCGGTGACCATGGTGATCGGCTGGGGTGCCGGCGGCAGCACCGACATCCAGGGCCGCGTGCTGGCCGACATCCTCTCCGAGGAGCTCGGTCAGCCGGTCAACGTGGTCAACCAGCCGGGCGCCGGCGGCGGCGTGGCCCTGGCCCGCCTGGCCAACAGCCGTGACGAGGGCTACACCTTTGTCTTCGGCACCTCGATGACCATCACCTTCGGCCCGCTCTCCAGCGAAACCACCTACGAGCTGGACGACTTCCGCTACGTGGCCGGCGTGACCCTGGGCCAGTCGGCCATCGTTACCGGCGAGGATCGCCCCTTCGGCGACAGCTGGGAAGAGCTGGTGGAGTACGCCCGCGAGAACCCGGGCATGAGCTATGCCACCCAGACCGCGCTGGATCGCATGATCATCGAGTACATCGCCCAGCAGGAAGGTCTCGAGCTGCGCATCGTACCCACCTCCGGCGGCGCCGGCATGGCACCGCTGATCCTCTCCGGCGACGTCGACTTCGCCTACAGCGGCGGCACCCACTCCGGCTACGCCGAGACCGGCGAGATGCCGGTGCTGCTGAGCCTGGCCGAAGATCGTCTGGTGGCGTTCCCGGATGCGCCGACCCTGCCGGAAGCCGGCTACGACATCAATGCCGCCGAGATCCGCGTGGCCATGGTGCCGAAGAACACCCCCGACGCCCACGTCGAGCGTCTGGCCGAGGCGCTGGAAGCAGCCACCCAGGATCCGCGCTTCATCGAGATCACCGAGGAGCGCATCCTGATGCCGGTGACCTACATTGCGGAAGACGAGGTCACCCAGACCCTGCGCGATCAGGTGGAAGGCTACCAGGCGCTGATCGAAGAGCTCGGCGGCCTGCCCGGCGAAGAGTGATCCTCGCCATGGCCCTGTCGTGACAGGGCCGCTCGAACTCCGACGCCGCCCTACGGGGCGGCGTCGCTGTTTGCATGGGCGGTTGGCATGGACAGGAGACTTGGGTGGCGAGCTCAGTCGCCCAGTGCACTCAGGCGGTCGGCCTGGATCACCTCGATCCAGTAGCCGTCCACGTCCTTGACGAAGATGACGTCCTTCATCTTGCCCTGGTCCGAGCGCTTGACGAAAGTGACGTCGTTGGCATCGAACCACGCCTCGGCGGCGTCGAGGTCGGGCACCGAAAAGCAGATGTGGCCGAAGCCCTGGGGCTGGGCATTGCCGTCGTGATAGGCGAAGTCGTCCTGGCTCTCGGTGCCCCAGTTGTGGGTCAGCTCCAGCAGCCCCGTCTGGCTGAAGGTCCAGACCGTGCGCTCGCCCTGGTCCTCCGGCACCTGCTCGCCGTCCTCCAGCCTGGCCAGGAAGTAGAGCGAGAAGCTCATCTCCTCGAAGTCGAGCCGGCGCATGACTCGCATGCCGAACACCCGCGTGTAGAAGGCCAGCGCCTTTTCCGGGTCTTTCACCCGCAGCATGGTGTGATTGAGACGAAAGCCCTGCGAATCGGCCGTCGGTGTCTGCACACCGGGGTGCTGCTCTCCCTTGAAGCTCATGCGTTTCTCCTTTGGTGTCGCTGTCATCTTGCTCGTCATCAGGATGATGCGGATCGTTACGACGTTTTTCCAGCCGTCGGCAGCTGTCATGCCCTTCGGATCGCGCTAAAGTAGGAAAAGCACCGCCATGAAGAGCGACCGCCCATGCCGACCTCATCCAGGCTAGAACAGGTAGCGCCAGGGGCCTTTCACAGTGCCGTCGGGCATTTGCTGCGCCATCTGGCCTGGCTGCTGGCACTGACCCTGCTGGCCGGCTGCGCCAGCCGCGATATCGCCACTCACGATCCGAGCCGCGGCCCGGACGCTCTCTCCATCGAGCGGGCGCTGATCCTGGCCACGGCCAAGAATGCGCTGGGCACCCCTTATCGCTTCGGTGGCAATACCCCTGAAGGCCTCGACTGCTCGGGCCTGGTGGAGATGGCCTACCGGGCGGCAGGCATTCAGGTGCCGCGCACCGCCGACGAGCAGTTTCGTGCCCTGCCGGCGGTGCGTCAGGCCCAGCCAGGCGACCTGCTGTTCTTCGGCGACCGCCGCAAGGCAACCCATGTGGGCATCTACCGCGGCAACGGCCAGATGATTCACGCCCCGGGCAGCGGGCGCGAGGTCACCAGCGTGCCGTTGCACATCGACTACTGGCAGCAACGGTTTCTGGGTGCCGCCGGCCCAGCCCCCTAAGCTTTGTCCGAAAAGTCGTCGAGCGACGGTCAGACAAGGCAAAAATCGGTGAAAAGACGGAGTTTACGCGGTGTAAATGAGTACTTTGAGCCGAGTTTTAACGCCGTATGACCGAGCGCAGACAGTTTTCAGACAAAGCGTAGCCTCATCGCTCTGGTAAGATGAGTAGCTTTCCAATCGCATTGGTGATGCCATGCCGCTCGATCTTTCCCTCTATCTGGTAACCGACCCCGAGCTCTGCGCCCGCCACGGGCTGGTGGAGACCGTGGTGGCTGCGGTGCGTGGCGGTGTCACCGTGGTACAGCTGCGCGACAAGCACGCCTCCGACGACGAGATGATCGATCAGGCGCGCCGTCTCAAGGCGGCCCTGGCCGGCAGCGGCGTGCCGCTGATCGTCAACGACCGGCTGAGGGTGGCGCTGGAAAGCGGGGCCGATGGCCTGCACATGGGTCAGGACGATGGCGACGTGGCGGCAGCCCGCGCCGCGCTGGGTGAGAACGCCATCCTCGGGCTCTCGGTGCAGAACCATGAGCAGCTGGCGCGCCTCGACCCGGCCGCCCTCGACTACCTCGGCTTCGGCCCGGTGTTCGCCACCTCGACCAAGCGCAACCACGCCACCCCGCTCGGCTTCGACGGCCTGGCCGCCCTGGTGGCGGCAAGCCCGCTGCCGGCCGTGGCCATCGGCGGCCTCAAGGCGAAGCATGCCGCCGCGGTGCGTGCCGCGGGAGCCAAAGGGCCGGCGGTGGTATCGGCAATCTGCGGACAACCGGACGCCGAGGCCGCCGCCAGGGCGTTCTTCGCCAAAGCCTAGAGAAAAGCGTGCGAGGAAAACAGCAAGTGGCAGCCTGAGGCGAGTGAGCCTCAGGCGTCACGGCGCCCCTGTTCGCGGGTGTAGCGCTGCATGATATCCAGGGTTTCCTGGCTGACGTGATGCTCCATACCTTCGGCATCGATGCGCGCGGTGCGGTCGCTGACGCCGAGGGCGCGCAGGAACTGCAGCACGATGGCATGGCGCTGATGCGACATGGCCGCCATCGCCTCGCCCTTCTCGGTCAGGAACAGCGAACGGTAGGGCTTGCTGGATACCAGTCCCAACGACTTGAGCCGGGTGACGGTCTTCGACACCGTGGCCTGACTGACCCCCATGCGAGCGGCGATATCCGTCGAGCGCGCCTCGCCCTGATGCTCGAGCAGATCGGCGATCAATTCCACGTAGTCTTCGAGAAGTTCGGTTTCGTGGGCGTTGCGCACGGCGGCGTACTGCTGCGCATGCTGGTCGCTGGGCGGCAGGGCATCCGCCTTGCACAGGCGATCCGGGGTCACGTCGTTCGGCGAGTCGGTCATCGCGCCAATATAGCCAAAGTGCTCATAGGGCAGCAACAAGACCTCGATAGAGATTTCCTACTACTCTACAAGTTAACCTTGGCTAAAATACTGTCTATGCGCTTACAAATTCACCAGAACGTAACAACTGCCTTTCAACGCCTGGCCACAGAGGAGAGTGACCGATGCCGACCCCCAAGGGCTTCCTGCTGCTCAGCGCGTTTGCTTTTGCCTTCGCCATGTCGACCTCGGCCCAGGCCGAAGAGCCGCCCCTGAAGGTGGCGGCCACTTTTTCCGTGATCGGCGACCTGGTGCGCGACGTGGCGGGTGACGACGCCGATGTCACGGTGCTCACACCGGTAGGGGCGGAGGTCCACGAGTGGGAGCTGATTCCGAGCAACTTCATCGCGCTCGAAGAGGCCGAGGTGGTGTTCTACAACGGTTACGGCCTGGAGCAGTGGCTCTCGCAGATCAACGCCACGGTCGGCAGCGGCGTGCCGGTGGTCGCCTTGGCCGAGGAGAGCGGCTATACCACTCAGCCGATCGCCACCGGCGAATACGCCGGCGAGGTCGACCCGCACATGTGGATGGACCCACGCGCCGCGGCGGCATACGTGGGCGTGATCGCCGATACGCTTGCCGAGGCCCGACCCGACGCCGCAGACGCCTTCCAGGCGCGCGCCGAGGCCCTGCAGGAGTCGCTGCATGCGTTGCACGAGGAGCTGCTGGAGACGCTGGCAGACATTCCCGAGGAACGGCGCCTGCTGATCACCAGCGAAGCGGCCTTCGTCTACTTCGCCGATGCCTTCGGCTTCGAGCACGACGGCATCTGGGGCACCAACGCCGAGGAAGAGGGCTCGCCGCGCCAGATCATGCGCATCGTCGATCTGATCGAGGAGAAGCGGCCAGCCGCCATCTTTTGGGAGAGCACCATTTCCGACCGCCACGTGCGCAGCGTGGCCGACGAGACCGAGGTAGAAATCGCCGGCCCTCTCTACGTCGATTCCCTCAGCGAGCCGGACGGCGCAGCACCCGACTACGCCGGCATGCTGCGCCACAACGTCGGGCTGCTGCGCGAGGC
>MTEX01008496.1_pt3 | contig 26746 bp, 20 predicted proteins | sample 1042691 | NCBI WGS metagenome assembly MTEX01 (sample SAMN06185810, study PRJNA358809) | soil metagenome | isolation source: soil biostimulated with molasses as carbon source | place: India | collected 2015-05-23
CCAGGGCCCGCTCGGCAATGATATTGCGCTGGATCTCGCTGGTACCGCCGTAGATGGTGTCGGCGCGGCTAAACAGGAACAGCGACTGCAGGCGCCCCAGCGCATAGGGCGCCCCTTCCAGGATCTCCGCCTCCTCGCCGAGGATATCCATGGCCAGCTTGCCCAAGGCCACATGCCAGCTCGACCAGTCCAGCTTGTAGATCAGCGCCTCGGGCCTGAGGCTGCCGTCCTGGGGGCCCGACAGCATGCGCAGGGCGTTGTAGCGCATGATGGTCAAGCCGCTCCAGGCCTGGGCCAGCCGTTGCCTGATCAGCGGATCACATCCGCTGCCGTTCTCGCGTGCCCGCGCCATCAGCCACTCGAGCTCGTTGCGAAACTGCATCTGCTGGCCCAGGGTCGAGACGCCACGCTCGAAGCCGAGCAACGCCATGGCAATACGCCAGCCGTCGCCGGGCGCGCCGAGAATATTGTCGGCCGCGGTCACGGCATCATCGAAGAACACCTCGTTGAACTCCGAGGTGCCGGTAAGCTGCTCGATGGGGCGCACTGTGATGCCCGGCTGGTCCATCGGCACCAGCAAGAAGGCGAGCCCCTCCCGGCCCCGGCTCTGGGGGTCGGTGCGAGCGATGACGAAGCACCAGTCCGACTCGTGGGCCAGGGACGTCCAGACCTTTTGGCCGTTGAGAACCCACTGTCCCGAGGACTCGTCCAGGCTGGCACGTGTACGGATGTTGGCCAGGTCGGAGCCTGCCCCGGGCTCCGAATAGCCCTGACACCAGAACTCACGCCCCTCGACGATGCCGGGCAGGAAACGGCGACGTTGAGCTTCGCTACCGAAGGCGGCAATGGTAGGGCCAGCGAGTCCTTCGCCGATGTGGCCCATTCGCCCTGGGCCGCCGGCGCGGGCATACTCCTCGTGGAAGATCACCTGCTGGCTGATCGACAGGCCCCGCCCGCCATGCTCCGTTGCCCAGCCCACGCAGGTCCAGCCACCCTCGGCGAGGTGGCGTTCCCAGGCCTTGCGCTCTTCGGGGAAGGCGTGCTCATCGCCGGGGCCACCGCGAAAGCGCAGCGCGGCAAACTCACCCTTGAGGTTGGCCTCGAGCCAGCCTGCGATCTCGTGACGAAAAGCTTCGTCGTCACGGCTGAAACCGATCTTCATTATGTCTCTCCCAACAGCTCACGGACCATCTGCTCGCGATGCCAGGCGGGTGTGCCGAGATAGCCCTCGCCGGCCCGGGCACGCTTGAGATAGAGGTGGGGGTCGTACTCCCAGGTAAAGCCGACGCCTCCATGCAGCTGGATCGCTTCAGCGGCACAGTGGAAATAGGTCTCTGAGGCCTCGGACTTGGCCAGCGAGGAAGCCAGGGGAAGCTCGGCCGCTACCGTAGAATCACCCTCGGGATCGAGCGCCTCAGCGGCAACGCAGGCCGCATAGTAGACTGCCGAGCGAGCACGCTCGACGGCCAGCATCATCTCCGCGGCGCGGTGCTTGATGGCCTGGAAGCCGGCAATGGGACGACCGAACTGGTGGCGCTCGAGGGTATAGGCAACGCTCATATTCAAGCACGCCTGGGCGCCTCCCAGCTGCTCGGCGGCCAGCATGATGGCGCCGACCCGCAGGCACTGCTCGAGCCCGGCCCAGGCCTCGCCCTCGGCCCCGACCCGGGCAGCCGCGGCAACGTCGACACCGGCCAGGTCCAGCCGGCCCAGCCGCCGCGTCTGATCCAGGGTCGGCAGCGGCGTGCGCGTGACGCCGTCAGCGTCGGCCTCCACGGCAAAAAGGCAGACGCCCCGGGCATCGTGACTTCCGGGCAGCCGCGCCGCCACCAGCACCAGGTCCGCAGCCTGCAGCTCGAGCACCTGGCGACACTCGCCATTGAGCCGATACCCCCCCGCCGTGGGCGTGGCCACGACCGAAAGCGTCTCTGGCCCCCAGGGCTGAGCGCTACCGAAGGCCAGGGTAGCGACCCGCCGCCCGGATGCCATCTCCGTCAGCCACCGCTGCTGTGCAGCGTTCTCGCCGACACAGCGCAGCGCCAGGGTTGCCAGGCAGGCACTGGCCAGGAAGGGGGCACAAAACAGGCGCCGCCCCATCTGCTCCATCAGCAGCGCCAGCTCCACGGGGCCGAGCCCCAGCCCCCCATGGGCTTCCGGTACCGCCAGCGCCGGCCAGGCCAGCTCCTCGGCTACCGTGCGCCACACGGCGGGGTCATGCCCCACCTCGCTCTGCATGGCCGCCCGCACCGCGGCAGAATCGGACAGATCGGCCAGCAGGCTCTCGGCGGAGTCGCGGATCATCGTCTGCTCGTCCGTCAGGCTAAACTCCATCGGACACCCTCCCGTTATCAGATGCCTCAATCCTTGCGTCTTTTGTGAATCCGGGCATACCGCAACAGGACTAGGGTCGGGCGGTGCTTCTCGCTTTCTAACTTACCGCCGCAGCGTACAAGGCCACACTCGTTCAGAAACATCCTGCCGGCATCGCTCTTGCTCCATAAGGCCTAAAGGCCAGGATGTCAGCCCGATATCGCCTGGATATCCCTGCGCCTGGCCAGCCAGGGCGTCAGCGCTAGCGCCAGGACCAACATGCCCAGCATGAGGTAGCCTACATTGGTGATCGCCCCGCCCAGCGAGGCGACATTGATGGCTTCCAGTACCTGGTCGATTTCATTGCCGGTGGCGAGTAGAGCAGCCGTCAGCTCGGCGCTCAGCTCGGCAGAATGGGCACCCGACACCGCGAAGAGCTCTGCAGAGAGGCTCTCGCTCAGCTGCATGTTATCGGCCGCCTCTTCGACGACGCGTCGCGTATGCAGAGACGAAGAAAGACCAAAGATAGCCAGCGCAAAGGACGAGCCCGTCGGCAATCCAAGATCTCGCAGCATGCTGAACAGGCCAGCCCCTGACCCGGACTTATGGGGTGGGACCGCGCCCAGGGCCAACTTCATCATGGCGGTGCTGTTGGAGGCCAGCATGACGCCAATAAAACCTGCCATGACAAGCACCGCTGCCAAAGGCACATTGACCTCCATACGCACAAAATACATCATCGCCAGGAGGCTACCCAGCAATGAAAAAATGGAAATCAATTTGGGTTCAAAGCGATCGATAAGCTTGCCGGCAACCGGGGAAGCCAGCATGGTACAGCCGAACAGCGCAAGTGTGACCATGCCGAACTGAGAGGCAGACCCACCGGGACGATTATTGATAAAGAAGGCCAATGAATAGACGATGCCGCTATTCATCAACATCTGGATCCAGTAGATGGCGCTGGGAACCGCAAAGTGCCGATCCTTGAGAAGGCTGACATCAAGAATAGGCGCTGCGTGCCGCCCGCTGTGACGCCATAACAGCAGCAGGCTGATAATACCCGTTACCACCACAGCCCAGGTAACCCACGAGGCGCGACCAAAATTGGCCGCCCAGGTGGGCAGCGACAGCAGAGCGGCAATGGTGATGAACAGCATGACAGCGCCAAGGCCGTCAAACTTTCCGGAGGCGGCATCCCCCCGATTTTCTGGAACCCAAATCAACAGCGGCAAAAGACCGAGAAAGGCCAGAATACCGCTAATGATATAGACACTCGGCCAGCCGAAGGCATCGATCAGAAGGCCACCCAACAAGCCGCCTGTCGCCGCCCCTAGGGTCATGATGAACATCATCACCCCCAGCGCCGTACCGCGCTTCTCTTCGGGAAAAAGGTGATTCACATAGCTGAACACCGCGGGGAAAATGCAGGCCACGCCCAGCCCCTGCAGGAAGCGAGCCACCAGGAAGAACCCAAAACCAGGCGCCCAGGCGGCCATGAATTCAGAAACGCCAAAGACAACCAGACCGATGACAACCATACGCCGCCGGCCGTACTGGTCTCCCAGCCGGCCCATCATCGGCGCAAAGACGGCCACTGCAATAAAGTAGGCAATCAGGATCAGAGCAGCCAGATTGACTGGAATATCGAAATGGGCCGTCACACTTGGCAAGACCGGCGCCTGAAATGCTGCGGCCTCGATGGTGACAAAAGTCGCAAACAAGAGAGCAATAAAGCTGACCCAGGGGCTGGTTGACTTGCTGACCCAGGCCTCTCTCAGATTGTTATAGGTTGACGCCATAGGGGGATCGCTCGCCAGTGTCAGGCTATTACGCTGAACATCGGACAGCCCTCAAGCCTGGTAGATTAAATTGCCCTCAGACTCTAACGACAGGCTGACACCGGCGACGTCGTCCGTATGGACGATCGAACACCAGAACTGGCAACAGGCATACAGCTGCCTGACGGGCTAGGCGGCGAAACGCGCAGCCCAAGGCAGGCAAGACAAGAAAAAAAGCCTGCCGTAAGGCAGGCAAGACCGTACAAAAGTACCAAGGATTACCTCAAATGCTGCGATACATCTCCTGCAGAGCAGGCTTCATGACCTTGTTGGAAGCATTAACCGGAAGGCGCTCGACCACTCTCACATGTCGCGGCACCTTGTAGTTGGCCATCCGCTCCCGTGACCAGGCGATCAGCGCCTCCGTCCCCGGGGCCTCGTCCCCCCGGGGCACGATGAAGGCGCAGCCAACCTCGCCCATCCGCTCGTCCGGCACGCCGATCACGGCACACTGGGCGACCTCGGGGTGTTCCAGCAGCATGGCTTCGATCTCGGCCGGATAGCAGTTGAAGCCCCCGACGATGAACATATCCTTGAGCCGGCCGGTGATTCGCAGGTTGCCGCGCTCATCCAGGGAGCCCACGTCACCGGTGTGCAGCCAGCCGTCGCTATCGATAGCCTCGGCGGTGGCGTCGGGGCTGTCGAAATAGCCGCGCATCACATGAAAACCGCGCAGGCAGACCTCGCCGCTCTCGCCACCCGACAGGGGCCTGCCCGCGGTGTCGCGAATCGAAACCTCGGTACCGGGAATGGCGCGCCCGCTGGTATGGGCAATGGTCTCGGCATCCTCCCCGGGGTCGCAAATGGTGGCCAGCCCCCCGCACTCGGTCAACCCGTAGGCAGTGGTGACCACCTCAAACCCGAGCTCGTCGCGCATGCGCTGGACCAGTACCGGCGGAATGCTCGAGGATCCGGTCACCGCCACGCGCAGACTGCTGAGGTCCGCCGCAGCGAGGCGCGGGTCGGAGAGCAGCGACAGGTAGAGCGTGGGAGGGCCCGGCAGCACGCTGATGCGTTCTCGCTGGATGCGCTCCAGCACCTCGGCGGCATCGAACACCGCCTGGGGCAGGATGGTCGCGCCGGCGAGCAGGCAGGAGAGCCAGCCAGCCTTGTAGCCGAAGGCATGGAAGAAGGGATTGATGACCAGATAACGGTCGCCGGGTCTCAGGCCGATGATGCGGCTGTACTCGCCGAAAGCGCGCAGGTTCTGGCCATGCTCGCTCATTACGCCCTTGGGCTGGCCAGTGGTTCCGGAAGTGAAGAGCAGGTCGCTGAGATCCTCGGGCCTTACCGCCGCGGCTCGCAGGGCAACCGCCTCTTCAGGCACATTGCGCCCGCGGTCGAGGAAGGCCTCCCACGCCATCAGCCCTTCCTGGCCGGGGGCGTCTCGCTCGCTGACCAGCACCCGATGCGTCAAGCTCGAGGGGATAAGCCCATCGAGCAGCGCCACATAGTCCTGGCCCAGGAAGTCTCCCGCCTGAAACAGCAGCCGGGCCCCGCTGCGGGACAGAATATCGCTCGCCTCACGTCCCTTCATGCGGGTATTGAGAGGCACCAGCACCGCACCCACTGAGTGAATGGCCAGGGCGGCGAGCACCCACCGCACTTCGTTGGGCGCCCAGATCGCCACCCGGTCGCCGGGCTCGACCCCGACCGCCAGCAGCGCCCGGGCCACACTGGCAACCCGGCCTGGCAGTTCGGCATAGTCAATGCGCTCGCCGGCCTCTTCCAGGGCCGCAATACCGGCATGACGGCGCGCCGCGTGCAACAGCAGCGCCGGTATGGTTTTCGGCGCCATGATCGACGTTTCCGCTTTCACTCTCACCTCCTGGCCTCAGATACTCATCACGAACTGGCCGCTGTCGATGCGTAGCTCGATCCCGTTGATGGCCTGAGCATCATCGCTGGCCAGGAACAGGATCCCCGAAGCCACGTCCTCGGGCAGACAGAGACGATGCATGGGATCCTGGCGGATGGTGTAGTCAGTGGGCACGACGCCTGCGGGGTAGGTTGCCGCGGTCATCGGCGTCATCACGCCGTCGGGATGCACCGAGTTGCAGCACACTCGGTAGCGCTGGCGGCGGCAGTGGCTGGCGATGGAGCGCGTCAGTGCCGCAATGGCACCCTTGGAGGCGCTGTAGGCGGCATAGTCCTCCTTGCCGCCGATGGCGGCAATGGAGGAGAGGTTGACGATGGCGCCCCCCTGGCGCTTGAGCAGCGGCAGGGCATGGTGACAACCCAGAAAGACGCTGTCGGCGTTGATCCGCATCAGACACTGCCAGGTGGCTAGGTCGGTCTCCTCGATGCTGCCCTCTGCCAGCACGCCGGCGTTGTTGATCAGGGCGTCGAGGCGTCCATGGCGGCTCTCCACGCACGCCATGGCGTCACGCCAGCCCTGTTCGTCTGCGACGTCGAAGACCATGCCGCTGGCCTGGGGCCCCAGCTCGGCCTGCGCCTTCTCGACTCCCTCGGCGTCCAGGTCGGCCAGCACCACCCTACCGCCCTCCTCCACCACCCCACGGGCAACGGCGAGGCCAATCCCGCTGGCGCCACCGGTCACCAGGGTCACCTTGCCTTCGAAACGCTGACTCATGCCGAGGCCCTCCGATGCTGCTTCGCGAGGTCCAGCGCCGCCGCATAGCCGAAGGTCATGGCCGGCCCCAGGGTCGAGCCAGCGCCGGGGTAGGAAGGACCCATCACCGCCGCCGAGCAGTTGCCAATGGCATAGAGCCCGGGGATCACCTCACCTGCCTCGTTCAGGACGCGGGCGCTGCCATCGGTCTTGAGCCCCCCCTTGGTACCGATATCGCCGGCATCCAGGCGCATGGCGTAGTAAGGTGGCTTGGCCAGGGGCGCCAGACAGGGGTTGGGGGCGACGTTGGTATCACCGTAGTAGCGGTCGAAGACGTTGCCACCGCGATCGAACTCCTCGTCCTTGCCGTCGCGGGCAAAGCGATTGACCCGTGCCACGGTACGGGTCAGGCCTGCGGGGTCCACCCCGATGCTCTGGGCCAAGGCCGTCAGGCTCTCTGCCTTCCAATAGACCCGGTCACGCCACTCGCGGGGCAGGCGGCTGTCGGGCTTGATCTGGGCCGGCATCAGCGGCCCCATGGCGTAGTGAAAGCGGAAATGGCCGTCGAAGATCACCCAGGAGGGGATACTCTTACCCTCGGTCCTGGCGTTGTCGGCATACATCGCCTCGACGAACTCCAGGTAGGGTGCCGCCTCATTGACAAAGCGCTCCCCTCGCCCGTTGACAACGATAGCACCCGGGAAGGCGCGCTCGGCAAAGACGCCGCGCGCCTTGTCCTCCCCTACCACACTGATGGTCGGCGCCCACCAGGCACGCTCTAGCCCCTCGGTGGCGGCGCCAAGGGCATGGCCAGCGACCAGAGCGGCTCCCGTGTTGTTACCTGGCGGCGTCGCACTCCAGGCCCGGTCACTGGGCGCCGGCAGGTAGCGCGCGCGAAGGGCCGGATTCTGCTCGAAGCCGCCGGAGGCCAGTATTACCCCGTGACGGGCCTCGATGAGGCACTCGCGCCCCTCCCGCACGACCACGATGCCCCTAACGCGGCCATCGCTCTGCACCAATTCGCGCATCTCGGTGTTGAGCCAAAGCGGCACGTCTCGATCCATCAGAGAGCGTCGCAGGGAGGCCACCAGAGCACTGCCCAGCCCGGCCCGACGATCACGCCTGGAGCGCCGTCGCCATTTGAAGTCGAGCTTATAGCGCAGCATCAGCCACAGCAGCATCACGCGCCAGCCCCGCTCCCGGGCCATAGCGCGATGGGCGTCCCGGGCCGTCCAGGCGATGCGCCCCATCAGCAGTGTCGAGGGCGACGCCTCGCGCAGGTGTTCCAGCTCCTCGCCGAGCCGGCTGGTATCGAAAAGCTCAGGGTCCAGGGTGCGCCCACCCGCAAGGGACCCGGGCAGGTGCGGATAGTAGTCGGGATACTTCTCGGCCACCGCATAGCGCACATGGCTGATTCGCTCCAGCTCGTCGATCATCTTCGGCGCCAGGTCGAGATAGGCCTCCAGGCGCTCCTCCTCGATTTCACCCCGGGTGGCCGCGCGCAGGTAGGTCAGCGCCTGGTCGCGACTGTCGCTGCCCCCCTTGCGCTTGAGGTGGGAGTTGCAGGGGATCCAGATTCCGCCTCCCGACAGGGCCGAGGTGCCGCCATACCTGTCGCTCTTCTCGACGATCAGGGTCTTCATCCCGCTTTCGGCAGCGAAGAGTGCCGCCGTCATGGCCCCGGCTCCGGAGCCCACCACGACGACATCGAAGGACTCCACGGGTTGCGCGTAAGAGGTCATCCACCTGTCTCCCGGCATTGTCATTGTCAAGCCAGCTCCTTCTGCGGCCAACGCGGCGGCACGCAGGGTCAAAGCAGCCACTACAACGCATGATGGGAGGCCTTGGGGCCTCCCATCATCGTCAAAGTGGACTACGGTGCATGCCGGCTATTCCAGCTGGGCGGTGTCCTGCAGAAAGTCTTCGCGCAGATGCTTCTTGAGCAGCTTGCCGGCAGGGTTCCGCAGCAGGGCATCGTGCCTGATGCGGATGGCCGACGGCACCTTGTAGCCGGCCAGGCGGTGGCGCACATGAGCCTTCAGCTCCGACTCTTCCACCCACTCGCCCTCCCTCAGCGCGACCAAGGCTGCCACCGCCTCACCGGTCTCTTCATCGGGAATACCGAACACCGCGGCCTCGGCCACCGCCGGGTGGGCGGTCAGGCAGGACTCAATCTCCGCCGGGGCGATGTTCTCTCCGCTGCGCACGATCACATCCTTGAGGCGATCCACAATGAACAGGAAACCCTCGGCGTCGAGATAGCCGAGATCCCCGGTCCTCAGCCAACCATGGTCCAGCGCACCAGCCGTGGCCTCGGGCTCTCGCCAGTAGGCCTGCATCAGGGTCACGCCCCGCACACAGACTTCACCTACCTCACCCGCCGGCAACTCTTCGCCATCCGGCGCCAGGATGCGTACGTCGAACAGCGGCGACAGCGGACCGGAGCTGCGGGGCCGCAAGCGGAACAGCTCTCCAGACACCGCGGTGACGGCACCGTTGGTTTCGGTCATGCCGAAGCCGATGCCGATCATCTGCTCCGGGAAGCGCGACAGCACCTTGTCCAGCAGCGAGTCCGGCACGCCCGAGCCGCCGAACCCCATGCCCCAGAGCCCCTCCAGGATATCGTCATCGCGCTCCTCGGCCGCCACTACCAGCTGGCGCACCATGGAGGGCGCCCCGTTGAACTGGGTGACGCCTTCGCTGCGCATCAACGCCAGCGCATCGACGGCGCTCCAGCGATGCATGAAGATCAGCTGCCGGCCGTGTCGCATGGCGGTCAACAGCTGAGCATGCAGCCCGCTCACATGGAACAGCGGCACTGCGGTCAGGGTAACCGAAGGACGGCGCTGTGCTTCGATCCGCTTGACGGCCTTGGGCGACGTCATCCCCGACAGAGCGCCGATGAAATCGATATTGAACAGCGCCTGACCCACGGCGCGATGGCTCGAGACCACTCCCTTGGGGCGCGACGTCGCCCCCGAGGTGAACAGGATCAGCGCCGGAGAATCAGGATCGACCCTCACCTCCGGAAGCCGAGGCTCGGGCCAGGCCGAAAGCGCCGATTCGAAGCGGGTGGCCTCGCCCAGAGGCAGGCCCTCATCGTTGCCGGCCACCACCAGACGGCAGCCGGGCACGCCGGTCTGACCGGCCAGCCGGTCGAGGCGCTCGCGGTCACAGCACAGCACCGCAGGCTCCAGGTAGGCCAGCGCCTGGCGCAGTTCGTCGCCCTGGCCAAAGCTGTTCAGGGGAGCAGGCAAGGCACCGATCCTCACCGCCGCCATGAAGGCTACCGCCCACTCGGGGCGATTGCGCATAGCGATGGCCACGCGGTCCCCGGCCTCGACTCCTTGCGCCAGAAGCCAGGCCGCCAGGGAATCGACGCCACGCGTGAAATCGGCAAAGGTCCAAAGGCGATCGAGGTACTTGATAAAGGGGGCATCGCCATGACCGCGCGCCTCCTCCAGCACCTGCAGCAGGGTCTCCGGTGCATGACGATAGATAGCCAGCCGGTGACCGTTCAGCGTCATTGAGTCCAGCGCAAAGGGGCTGGCATCGGCCAGCAACCGCTGCTGTATCGCAGTGTGAGTCGCCCCATCCATCATCATATCGCTCCTGTTTGTTGTCGTGTTGTTCTGCATCACTCCTAGCGGCGTGTCGGATTTGACCGATCGTCGCGAGAGAGTCGGATTTCGAGACAAGTTTATCGATCTGATGAGGCGAATAGCGCGCTATTTAACGAACCAGATCGAATGAAATTGGCCGAAAGCCCGGGTTTCGTAACAGATCAGCGTTAAGTCCGACAGGCTGTTAGGGTGCCAGGGCAGGCAGCTCACCCTTCCCGCCAGAGTACCGGTAGACGCCGCCCTCCCCAAGCTCCCGGCACAGCAGCCCCCGCCGGGATAGCCAGTTCAAGTGCGCCAGCGTCTCACCGAAGGCGAGAAACTGCTCGGTGGGGGGCAGCTCGCGGGGGAAGAGCTGCCACATGGCCTCCACCACGCTGAAGCCGTCACCGGCGTACCCCATCGCCATCAGGTGCTCGAGGTGCCGATGATGGTGCGCCTGGAGCTGTTCGATGCGTGCCGGCAGGCCGCGAAAGGGCTGGCCGTGGGACGGCAGCACCAGCGTCTCTGCCTCGAGTTCGCTCAAGCGCTCGAGGGAGCTGAACCAGCCACTCAGCGGGTCCGCCTCAGGCTCCACGTCGCTCACCAGGATGTTCGGGCTGATCTCCGGTAGCAGCTGGTCGCCGGCGATCAGCAACGCCTCCTGCTCGCAGTAGAGGCAGAGATGTTCCGGCGAGTGACCTTCTCCCGCGATGAGCCGCCACTCGCGCCCTCCGATCTCAAGGAAATGGCCGTCGCGCAGCCTCCGGAAATTGGTGGGATGCTGAGGCATGAAGCGGTCACGGCCGAAGGCGGCCAGCAGCGCCTCGCTCTGCTCATCGGCAAAGCCGCCAGCGCGAAAATAGGCCTGCATCTGCCGTCGCTGAGCCTCATTCCCGACGCCACCCAGGCCGCGCATCGCAAAGAATTCTCCGTGGCTCATATACAGAGGCACATCGAAGCGCTCCATCAGCCAGCTGGCCAGTCCCGTATGGTCGTAATGAAAGTGGGTGCAGATCAGCGCCTTGAAGGGCAGCCCGTCCAGCGTCTGTGCGGCCAGCGACTCCCAGATGCCGCGGGTTTCCGCCAGGTTCAGCCCGGTGTCAACCAGCCACCAGCCGTCCGTGTCTCTCAGCAGGTAAACGTTGACATGATCCAGCGCCATTGGCATGGGCAGCCGCGCCCATAGGATTCCGTCGATCACCTCCACCGGAGCCATCGCCGACTCGGGCCTGACCAGAGGGAATTCCAGAGCCGCTCGCTCCTTACGACGCCGCTCCCTGCGCACTGCCGCTTCTGCCGCTTCTGCCGCCACCATGCTCCACCTCCTGCTTGGCCAATCTGCTGCAGACCGCAACGACGGCGGTCGGCGCTTGTGCCCAATCTAGTCAGCTGACAACGCCCTCAATACGTCCAAAAGGACGATGCCCCATCACAGCCCATCGTCCAAATAGGGTATGCCCCCTATAAGCGGCTTCCCGAGAATCGAACCGACACGCCCACACCAGAGGACAAGAATATGGCGACATCTCAGGAGTACCGGCTCGGCGAATTCACCTTCCCACGGGGGTGGTTCATGATCGCCACCTCGGAAGAGGTCAACAGCCACAAGCCGCTTGCGCTGCGCTTCTTCGGCAAGGACTTTGCGCTCTATCGCGGACAGGAAACCGGCAGGATCGTGCTGCTGGATGCCTACTGTCCCCATATGAAGACCCACCTGGCCGCACGCAACGATACCTCCTACGTGATCATCGACGGCCATGGAACCAATATCGAGGGCGATAGCATTCGCTGCCCCTACCACGCCTGGCGCTTCGGGCCTGACGGCCAGTGCGATGATATCCCCTACCACGAGGGCCCCATTCCGAAGACCGCCTGCGTCAAGTCCTGGCCCGTGTTGGAGAGCCTTGGCGCCATTTGGGTCTGGCACGACCCCGAAGGTGGCGAGCCAGAGTGGAACGCCCCAGCCCTGGATGAGTGGGACCACGCCAACTGGGTGCGCTGGAAATTCGACAACCTCGGCACTCTGAACCAACACTCCCAGGAAGTCATCGACAACATCTGCGACTACGGTCACCTGGGCCCTATCCACGGATCCACCGTGGAGCGCTACGAGAATGAATTCAACGGCTACCTGGCCACGCAGCGTCAGTGCGGCCCCCATCGCACCCTGGTCGATGAGCACGGCGGCCAGCCGATCCTCCACACCATCACGACCTATCACGGCCCGGGCGTGCTGATCAGCAACATGACCGGGATGCACGATGCCATCCTGATGATCACCCACACCCCCATCGAGGATGGCTCCATCAAGGTCTGGCACGCGCTGCTGGTCAAGTCTCCCGGTGGCAACAGCGAGGTCAATACCCAGGATGTCATTGCGGCTCGCCAGTTTCAGCAGGCCAGCTTGCACGCCTTCATGCAGGATTTTGAGGTATGGATGAACAAGGCCCCCTGCCTCAACGGCCTCTTTATTCCGAGCGATGGCCCCTTCATGAAAGCACGCGTTTGGTACAAGCAATTCTATAACCCACGTGAAATGTCTCGAGAGTTTACTGAGCAGTCCGACGGGGTCTATGTGCCTAAAGGTGCTGTTCCCTACAGCCAATAATCATTGCCGTAAAACACCTAGTTCAATCGGACGATTCATCAGTAACAAATGCCTCCTAGATTCCTAAGGAGGGCATGACAAAAGCAGTGAGCATCCTCGTTACTCGAACAGCTCGGAGGCAACATGAAAACAATACCCATTTTTTTAGGCACCAGCTCGTTGCTGATGCTATTAACAGCAGCGGCCCAGGCTTCCGTTTCTTCACAGGAAGCTTCCCGTCTCGGCAACGACCTAACGTGTGTCGGCGCCGAAGCCGCAGGTAATGCGGAAGGCACCATTCCCTCCTTCTCGGGCCAATGGCTGGGAACGCCTCCTCACGTCAATTATGAAAAGCATGTGGGGCAGCACCCCGTCGATCCCTACCCGGATGACCGTCCGATTTTCGTTATCGATGGCCAGAACTGGCGTGACCATGCCGAAAACCTGACGGCAGGCCAGAAGGCAATGTTCGAGCGATATTCTGACACCTTTCAGATCCCGGTATATGAGGGCAGGCGGGACTTCCGCTACCCGGATCAAGTGTGCGAGATCGCCAAGAAAAACGCGCTGGAGGCGGAACTTATCGACGGCGGCATGGGATTTACCGGCTACAATGGCGCCATCCCCTTCCCTATCCCCTCGAACGCCATGGAAGTTCTGGCCAACCATAACAATCCCTATCGCGCCTTTACCGAGTCAAACTGGCAGCGAGACATCGCGGATGTAAGCTCCAACGGCAATATCAGCTGGGGTCGTGTAGAAAACCTGAATCTTAACGTCACGACACATCCGGATAACATGGGAACCCCGGTCGGAGAAGGAACTAACGGCGTCATGGCCTACTCACGCACCGGCACCCAGCTTCCAGCTCGCAATCGAGGCAACGTGACGGTCAGCTCTGAGCCAATCAACTTTACCGATGACCGCCTGGCCTGGAGCTACAACCCCGGAACCCGGCGTGTACGCCAAGTCCCTGAGTATGGCTTTGATACCCCTTATGCCGGAACTTCGGGAAAGATTACCATTGATCAGGATCGTCTGATGAATGGATCACCCCACCGTTATAATTGGGAGCTACTTGGAAAGAAAGAGATCTTTATCCCTGCCAATACCTACCGCATCCACTCAAACCGGGTCAGTTACGATAGCCTACTTACGCCGGGACATGCCAATCCGGATTACAAGCGCTATGAGCTGCGTCGTGTCTGGGTGATTGAGGGGACTCTCAAGAGCGAATACCGCCACAAATATGGCAAACGCACCCTCTATATCGATGAGGATACCTGGCATGGCGTGATCAGCGACTACTATGATCGCCGCGGCGAGCTTGTGCAGCATGCCTTCGTAAACTATTACTACTCGCCCAGCACTAGCGCCTGGCATGCCGGCACCAGCTTTTATCACGATCTGACCACAGGCGGATACGTGGCCCTCAACCTGTTTCAGGACCTTGACCGTGCAGCTGAGCTCAACAAGGGCGACCTGCATCCAGATATGTTCACGCCGGCCGCTTTGCGTCGCCTCAGCCACTAAGCAGTACTCATAACAATATCCAGAGAAGAGACTAATCATGCGACGACTCTATGCCAGCCCTCCCCTTTCTAGGGTGACGCCAATTGCGGCTGCCATCATCACAGCCGCCGTATCGTCGAGTGCCGCGGCCAATAACACCATCGACCTACCGGCCGACGCCACCCTCGACTGGAAGGCTACTACCACCTATTCGCTATCCGCACGCACCCAGAGCCGTGATAGCCAACTACGCGGAGCCGGCAACGAAGGCAACGAAAATTTCGCCAGAGGCGATCTAACCGCCAACCGTGCAAGCCTTCTGCTGGAAACCCATACTCGTCGTGACAACCTGGGGCTGGTGGTTTCCGCCAGCACCTTCTATGACGACGTTTATCGCCGCTCCACCTCAAGCGAGAGCGAGCTGACCAACTACGACACGCCACCCACAGAGTTCACTCCCGAGGCGCGTCGCTACCACGGTGGCTACTCCCGCTTCCTGGACTTCTACGGCTATACCGATCTCGAACTTGGCAACAACGCCTTTCTCAACCTGCGAGCGGGCCGCCACGTGGTGGCCTGGGGCGAGGCTCTCTTCATGCCAAGCCTCTCCATGGCCCAAGGTCCCGCCGACGGGACCCGGGTCGGCGTGCCCGGTACCGAGGTCAAGGACCAGCTACTGCCCGAGGACCAGATCTCCTTCCAGCTCCAGGCCGGCAACAATTGGTCTTTCCTAGGTCACTGGCAGTACGACTGGCATGAAACCACCGTCCCCGAACCCGGCAGCTACCTCAGCACCAGCAGCGCCGTCGGCCAGGGTGCCCAGTGCCTGGGGCCGGTCATCAACGGCGCCTGTACCTTCGCGCCTCGCGGCAGCGATATCGAGCCGGGCAACAAACAGGGCCAGTGGGGCATCGGCACTCGCTATCGCCTGGGCATGAATACCGAGCTTGGCCTGTACTACCTCAACTACCATGACCGGATTCCACTCACCGAGATCAACCCGCTGGCCAACAACGGCCTGGGTGAATACAACATTCGCTACTTCGACGATATCGAGCTCTATGGCGCCACCTTTACCACTTCACGCGGCAACGTTTCCTACGCTGGTGAAGTGACCTACAAGAAGGGCGCCCCCACGCTGGTCAGTACTCAAATTATGGACCCGCAGGGGAACTTCAATACGATTCCCAGCCCGACACGGGCAGATATCATGCAGACCAACCTGAACGCCTTCTACAACGTGGGGCGCACCTCCTTCGCCGACTCTGTCACGCTAATCGGTGAGCTCTCCTATGTAGATATCTTGGACGTGGAGTCAAGGCGGCTGCCAGGCACCGACGCTTTGCCCGACGCGGTCGCGCCGGAAACCGACGAACTCTTCTATACCGGTCACGGCTTCGCCTTCCAGGGTACCGCCAGCATGGAGTATCCGGGCTTTACCGATAGCTGGGACTTGGTGGTTCCGATCAGCTACTCGCGACAGCTCAGCGGCCGCACCCTGACTGGCGGCGTTGGCGGGGAGGGCGACCATCGCCTGAGTCTAGGCGCCAACTTTGTCCATCGCAGTGGCTTGGAGGTGGGCGTCAGCTACCTTACCTACCTAGGTGGCGTCGAGGTGGATAATCCCGTCAAAGAACGCCGACTGGCCGACCGCGACTACGCCTCACTGGTCATTCGCAAGGCCTGGTAATTCGAAGCAGAGAGTCACGCCACAAGCGCCCCGCCAGCAGGCGGGGCGCTTTCATTCCAGAGCAGGCTCAGCCAAGCAGGGCCCGAATGGCGCGCTGCGCCCTCTCCCCCGCGAGCAGCTGAGCAAAGTGCTCCAGCTCCACAGTGATCGCCTGCTGAAGTGCCTCCCTGCGGCCGTGGCCCTTGAGCAGGCGCTTGGCCTGACGCACCGCCTTCGGGTCCAGCGACATCAGTGTCTCGATGCGCTCGCCGAGTGCCTCCACCAGGGCAGCGCGCTCCACCACCCGATTCACCAGCCCAAGCTGCCGGGCCGTGGCGGCATCACAATTCTCGCCCATGACCAGCAGATCGAACGCGCGAGGGTGCCCCAGCCAGTCAACCAAGAGCTTACTGCTGCCTCCTTCAGGCACCACCCCGAGTTGCGTGAAGGGCAGGCGAAACTTCGCCTCCTCGCTGCAGATAACCTGGTCGCAGTGCAGCAGCATGGTGGTGCCGATCCCAACGGCGTGGCCCTGCACGCCTGCCAACAGTGGCGTCTCGAGTCTGGCCAGGGTCAGCAGCAGGCGGCGCGGCCCCGCCAGCCCATCGGGGCTGCCGTCATAGTCGAGGAATTCCCGCAAATCGTTGCCCGCACAGAAGCTTCCTCCCTCCCCCGTCAGCCGAATCGCATGGACGTCGGGGTCACGATCGCCCTCCTCGAGGGCGTCGGCCAGGGCGTGATAGAGCACGCTGTCAAGGGCATTGAGGCGCTCGGGGCGGCTGAGCACCAGGCTCAGCACACCGCCCTTTTGATGAATTGTAAGACCGTCGGACACGGTTCTCTCCTTCGCTTATTCCGAGGTAACCTGGGCCAGCAGCATCTCCCGCAGGTGGACGCCATAGGGAGGCAGCATGCCCCACTCGGCGCGCGGGTCTTGCGTCGGCGCCTTGAAGACGGTGCGCAGGTGGCTGAACTCTTGGAAGCCTTCCCAGCCGTGGTAGCGACCCATGCCAGAGGCCCCCACGCCACCAAAGGGAGCGTCATGCATGGCGGCATGCATCAAGGCATCATCGAGGGTCACACCCCCCGACAGTGTCTGCTCCAGCAGGCGCCGGCGCTCCTGGGCGTCCTCGCCGAAATGGTAGAGCGCCAGCGGCTTGTCACCGGCGTTGATGCCCTCGATCACCTCGTCCAGGGTCTCATAGGGCAGCACCACCAGGGCAGGCCCGAAGATCTCTTCGCTCAGGATCAGGCACGCCTCCGGGGGTGCGATCACTAGGCTCAGCGGGCGCCGGCGACTGCCTGCAACAGCCGGCTCATCGGGCACCGTCTCGACGCGAGCACCGGATCCACGGGCCTCCTCCACCAGCGACTCGATACGCGCCAGATGATGATCATTGATGATGGCAACGGCCTGAGGGTTATCGACGACTCGCGGATAGAAGCCGGTGTAAGCCTCCCGGAAGGCACCGAGGAACTCCTCGAGCCGCTCCCGCGGCACATGCACGACATCGGGGCTGATGCACAGCTGGCCGGCGTTAGTGGATTTAGCCAGCGCCAGCCGCCAGGCCGCCGTGGCCAGATCGGCACTGCGCCCGACCACTGCCGGCGATTTTCCGCCGAGCTCCAGTGTCACCGGCACCAGGTTCCGGGAGGCTGCTTCCATGACCTTTCGCCCCACCGCCGTGCTCCCGGTGAAGACCAAATGGTCCAGGGGCAGCCCCGCGAAGGCGGCGCCCACCTCGGGCCCTCCGGTCACCAGTTGGACCAGGTCCGGGTCGACGTGGCGCGCAAATGCTTCGACCAGCACCTCGGCCGTGCGGGGCGCCAGCTCGGAGGGCTTGAGGAGAGCCCGGTTGCCGGCGCCAAGCACGCAGGCCAGCGGGCTGAGCAGGGTATAAATCGGGGCATTCCAGGTGCCGATGATGCCGACCACCCCCTTGGGCTGGTACTGCACCCAGGCCTCAGCGCCCAGCTGATCATAGGGGGCAAAGGGCTGGCGCGGCTGGGGCTGCATCCAAGCGTCGCAGTGATCGCGGGCATGCTTGAGAGATGAAAGCGAGCCGAGAATGTCGTTGGCAAGCGAGAGCTCCGCGGGGCGCCCCCCGAAGTCCTCGTCCATCGCCTGCACCAGCGGCGCATGGCTCTCGACCAGCATGTCGATGACCTGCTGCAGCCGCCGCCAGCGCTCGGCGGCAGGCGCCACCCCTCCTCCTTCCGCCGCCTGGCGCAGCCTTAGCAGAGGCGATTGTATCTCGTGTCGTGCTCTTTCGACGGCCTGCTCGGTCATACCGAAAGCTCCTGTATCTGTCGTTGTGTTGTCAGCAGCAGCATGGGCTACACGCCCAGCATTTCTCTCCCCTGGCGATCCGGCAACGTCCAAGCGGACGACCTCCTTTCGGGAGAAGCGCCCGTTTAGTCCGGAAAGACGATGAGACCCCGCCCCTGGGCTCGGATACTGCCTTCACTAGCCGCATCAGGAGTCTCCACCCATGAGCCAGACCAGCTTTGATACTCGCGCTTTTCGCAGCGCCCTGGGCACCTTCACGACCGGCGTCACCATCATCACGGCTCGTGGTAACGATGACGTTCCAGTCGGCATCACCGCCAACAGCTTCAACTCGGTCTCGATGTCGCCCCCCATGGTGCTGTGGAGCCTGGCCAAGTCCGCCTACAGCCTGCCGATCTTCAAGGAGTCCCAGCACTGGAACGTGCACGTGCTGGCATTGGAGCAGGAACCGCTATCGAACCGCTTTGCTTCCCGCGGCGAGGACAAGTTTTCTGGTCTCGAGCTGGACGAAGGGATCTCCCCGTCGCCGCTGCTGCAGGGGTGTGCCGCGCGCTTCCAGTGTCGCACGCTCTTCGTTCACGACGGCGGTGATCACATAATCTTCGTCGGCGAGGTGCTTGCCTTCGATCACAGCGAGCGCCCCCCGCTGGTCTTCCAGGGTGGGCAGTATGCTGTCACCACGCGCAAGCCCCAAGAGCCACCGCGCCTGACCACTGTCGTGCCGCCGCCCGACTGCGTCTACACCGAGGACCTGCTCGGCTACCTGTTGGGACGCGCCCACTTCCAGCTGCTCTACCAGCTGCGCGAAACGCAGCAGGCCACGGACCTTAGCGACCACCTCTTCTATATCCTCTCCGTGCTGCTGATTCGCGACAGGCAGTCGCTGGCCGAGCTCAACGCCTTCATCGGCTACACGGGCAGCCCGGTAACCCGGCAGGACCTCGACGCCCTGACGCAGCGCGGGCTCATCGCCGCCGAATCGCGTGATGGCATGAGCCGCTACCGCCTGACCGCCGATGGCCGCGAGGCCTCGCTGCACCAGATTGCCGCCGCCAAGGCGGTCGAGCAGGCGCTCACCGAGCGGCTCGGCGAGAGCGATGCCCAGATCCTGAAGCTGCTGCTCAAGCGCCTGATCACCGACAGCGACCCCGGCCTGCCCGACCTCTGGGTCGCCGATGAACCCGCCACTTCCACGGAGAATCTCCCATGACTTCGATCCTTGAGCGTTTTTCCATGCGTGGCCAGGTGGCCGTCGTCACCGGCGCCGGTCGTGGCCTCGGGCGCGCCATCGCCCTGGCCTACGCCGAAGCCGGCGCCGACGTGGTCTGTGCGGCCCGTACCCTCGAAGACGTCGAGAAGGTGGCTGACGAGATTCGCGCCCTGGGACGCCGCGCCCTGGCGGTCAGCTGCGATGTCACCAGCGACGAGGAGCGCCGGGCGCTTGTCCAGCGAGCCGCCGCCGAGATGGGCAGGCTGACCCAGCTGGTGAACAACGCCGGCGGGTCCGGTCCCAACCATCCGCTCAAGATGTCGCCGGAAGAGCTCGATGCCGTGCTGCACTTCAACGTGACCTCGGCCTACTCCCTGACCCAGCTCTGCGTGCCCCACCTGCGCGAGGCCGGCGGTGGCAGCGTGATCAACATCACCTCCGGCGCCGCCCGCTATATCCAGCCGCACTTCAGCGCCTACGGCACGGCCAAGGCCGCGCTCACCCAGCTGACTCGCCTGCTGGCCCAGGACTTCGCCCCGGATATTCGCATCAACGCCATCGCCCCGGGGCCGATCCTGACGCAGGCCCTGCAGAACGTGGTGCAGGAGAAGATGCTGGCCGGCATGGCCGAGAACACCCCGCTCAAGCGCATCGGCAGCGTCGAGGATATCGCCGCCGCCGCGCTCTATCTGGCGTCTCCCGCCGCCGCCTGGGTCACCGGCAAGGTGCTCGAGGTAGACGGCGGCGCCGAAAGCAGCGTCTGGCCCGGCTGAGGAGCCCATCGTGACCATCATCACCGACAACCGTACCGACGCCATCGCCGAGGAGCTGCTCGGGGCCCTGCGGGGAGGCTACACCCTCCCCCCGCTGACCGATCGCTATCCGGACTTGACCATCGACGAGGCCTACCGCATCTCCCTCCAGGCGCTGCGCGCCCGGGAAGCGGAGGGGGAGCGTTTGATCGGCAAGAAGATCGGCGTCACCAGTCGCGCCGTCCAGGAAATGCTCAACGTCCATCAGCCCGACTTCGGGTTCCTGACCGACCGCATGCTCTATGCCAATGGCAGCACCATCTCGCTTGCCCAGGCGGGCCTGATTCAGCCCCGGGCCGAGGGCGAGATCGCCTTCATGCTCAGCGATGATCTACCGGCGTCGGGGGTCACCCGAGACGCCGTTCTGGCCGCCACCGAGTGGGTGGCTCCCTGCTTCGAGATCGTCGACTCGCGCATCGAGGCCTGGCAGATCCGCATCCAGGACACCGTGGCCGACAACGCCTCCTGCGGCGTCTTCGTCATCGGCGAGGCACGCGTCTCCCCCCGCGAGCTCGATCTGGCCGGCGTGCGCATGACGATCCATCAGAACGATGCGCTGGTGGCGGAGGGCTCCGGCGCCGCGGTGCAGGGCCACCCCGCCGAGGCGGTCGCCTGGCTGGCCAACACCCTGGGGGCCTACGGCCTCCCCCTGCGGCGCGGCGACCTTATCCTCTCCGGCGCCCTGGCTCCCCTGCTGCCGGTCACCGCCGGTGACCGCTTCGCACTCACCATCGAGGGGCTCGGCAGCAGCCATATCGCCTTCTGCTGACCCCGCGACACGAAGAGAAAACGCCATGAGCAAGATACGCTGTGCCCTGATCGGGTCGGGCAATATCGGCACCGACCTGCTGTACAAGCTGCTTCGCAGCGAGGTGCTTGAGCCCGTCTGGATGGTCGGTATCGACGCCGACTCCGAGGGGCTCAAGCGCGCCCAGGCGCTGGGCCTCAAGACCACCGCAGAGGGCATCGAGGGGCTGCTGCCTCACGTCGGGCCCGATAAGATTCGCATCGCCTTCGATGCCACCTCGGCCTACGCCCACGCGGAGAACTCCCGCCTGCTCAACGAGCAGGGCGTGCTGATGATCGACCTGACGCCGGCGGCCATCGGCCCCTACTGCATTCCGCCGGTGAATCTTCCGCAGCTGCTCGAGGCCCCGGGGCTCAACGTCAACATGGTCACCTGCGGGGGCCAGGCCACCATCCCCATGGTGCACGCGGTGAGCCGGGTCCAGGACGTCGAGTATGGCGAGATCGTCGCCACCGTCTCCTCGCGCTCCGTGGGGCCCGGCACGCGCCAGAACATCGATGAGTTCACCCGCACCACCGCCGGGGCCGTGGAGCAGCTGGGCGGCGCCCGACAGGGCAAGGCGATCATCGTGATCAACCCCGCCGAGCCGCCGATCATCATGCGCGACACCATCCACTGCCTGACCGCCGAGGAGCCCGACCGGGACGCCATCACCCGCTCGGTGCATGAGATGATCGCCGAGGTGCAGCGCTATGTTCCCGGCTATCAGCTCAAGAACGGCCCGGTGTTTGACGGCCGCAAGGTCTCGATCTTTCTCGAGGTGGAGGGTCTGGGCGACTTCCTGCCGCGCTACGCCGGCAACCTCGACATTATGACCGCCTCGGCCACCCGCACCGCGGAAAGCTTCGCCCAGGCGATGCTGGCCGGCACCCTTTCCCTGCACACCGCTGATGCCTGAGGAGACCCCATGAACCTGCAAGGCAAGAACGTCATCCTGCATGACATGTCGCTGCGCGACGGCATGCATGCAAAGCAGCATCAGATCACCCTGGATCAGATGGTGGATATCGCCACCGGCCTCGACCAGGCCGGCATCCCGCTGATCGAGGTGACCCACGGCGACGGCCTGGGCGGCGCCTCGCTCAACTACGGCTTCCCCGCCCACAGCGACGAGGAGTACCTGCGCGCCGTGGTACCGCGCATGACCCAGGCGCGGATCTCGGCGCTGTTGCTGCCGGGCATCGGCACTACCGACCACCTGCGCATGGCTCAGGACTGCGGCGTGACGACCCTGCGCATTGCGACTCACTGCACCGAGGCCGACGTCTCGGAGCAGCACATCGGTCTGGCCCGCAAGCAGGGCCTGGATACGGTCGGCTTTCTGATGATGGCGCACATGATCACGCCAGAGCAGCTGCTGGAACAGGCCAGGCTGATGGAGGCCTATGGTGCCAACTGCATCTACTGCACCGACTCGGCGGGCTACATGCTGCCCGACGACGTCACCGCCCGGATCAGCCTACTGCGCGCCGAGCTGAGCGCGGAGACCGAGGTCGGCTTCCACGGCCACCACAACCTGGGCATGGGCATCGCCAACTCCCTGGCCGCTATCGAAGCTGGCGCCTCGCGCATCGACGGCTCGGCGGCCGGCCTGGGTGCTGGCGCGGGCAATACGCCCCTGGAGGTCTTCGTCGCGGTGCTGGAGCGCATGGGGGTCAGCCATGGCGTGGACCTCTTCGCGCTGATGGATGTCGCCGAAGACCGGGTCGTGCCGCTGATGGACCAGCCGATCCGCGTCGACCGTGATGCGCTGACCCTTGGCTATGCTGGCGTCTACTCCTCTTTCCTACTGTTCGCCCAGCGCGCCGAGAAGAAGTACGGCGTGCCAGCCCGCGACATCCTGGTGGAGCTCGGCCGCCGCGGCACTGTCGGCGGCCAGGAGGACATGATCGAGGATACGGCCCTCTCCATGGCCCGCGAGCGCCAGCGGCAGGCCAGTTAGGATGGCCATTCCGGTCGCCTGGAGGCGTCACGGCCTGCTGCTGCTCTTGACCCTGCTATATATCGATACCTTCATCGGCCGCCAGATCCTGGCGGTCATGATCGAACCCATCAAGGCGGAGTTCAGAGTCAGCGACACCGCCATGGGACTGGTCACCGGCCTGGCCTTTGCCCTGATCTATGCAAGCGTGGGGCTCTGGGCCGGGCGCCTCGCCGACCGCATGCCGCGCACGCGGCTGTTGGCGATCTGCGCCCTCTGCTGGGGTGTCGCCACCCTGCTGGGGGGGCTGGCCACCGGCTTTGTCGTCCTGGTGCTGGCTCGCATGCTGGTGGCGATCTTCGAGGCGCCGGTGACCGCCACCTCCCTGTCGCTGATCGCGGATCTTTACCCTCCCGAGCGGCGGGCGCTGGCGATCAGTTGCTTCACCTCGGCACCCACCCTGGCGGCCATCGTCGCCATGAGCCTCGGCGCCTGGTTGGTCGGACTGCACGGGTGGCGTACCGCCTTCGTACTGGTGGGCCTGCCTGCCTTGGGGCTGGCCCTGATCTTCGCCACCATGGTGCGCGAGCCCGAGCGCGGCACTCATGACGTTGCCTCGCGGCTGAGCCTGCCCCTGCAGGGGCTCTGGGCAAGCCTTGCCGATCTCTGGTCGCGCCCCGCCTACCGCCTGCTGATCATCACCAGTGCCGTCACCACACTGGGCGCCAACGCCTACGGTATGTGGAACGCCACCTTCCTGGTGCGCAGCCACGGCCTCAGCCTGCGAGAAGCAGGGATGCTGGCCGGCTTCATCGGCGGCGGCTCCGCCGCCATCGGCATGCTCTTCAGCGGCTGGCTGGCGGATCGCTTCAGCCACCACGGCCCCGCCTGGCAGCTTCGCCTGCCCCAGTTGGGCCACTTGATCGGCATGCTGTGCATGCTTTTGTACCTGCTCTGGCCGCCTCAGACGTTGATTCAGCTTGGCCCACTGGCGGTGCCCACCGCCATGCTGTGGTGCGCCCTGAACGGCTTCTTTGCCGTGTGGTGGGTGGGGCCTATCCTGAGCTACCTGACCCAGCTCGTGGACAGCTCAATCCGCAGTACCGCCCTGGCCTTCCAGACCATCGCGGTCACCCTGTTCGGCGTCGGCGTTGGCCCCCTGGCGGTCGGCACCCTCAGCGACCTCTTCGCTCCCCTCGCCGGTAGCGAGTCGCTGCGCTACGCCCTGCTGCTTTGCTGCGTGATGCCGCTTGTTGCGCTGCTGCTCACCGAGCGGGTGATCCGGATCGTGCAGCCCGCCCCCGATAGGGCCCAGCGAACGGCCTAGTCCCGCTGGACGAGGACGCATTTCGCCCTGTGCGACACACTTTTCTCATTACCCCTGAGTCATGGTCTATCACCCCTGCTTCATGGAGAGCCCCTATGCCCACTACTGTTGTCACCGGCTGCGCCTCGGGAATCGGTCGCGCCATCCGTCAGGCCCTGGAAGACCAGGGCCATCGGGTCATCGGCATCGATCTGGAAGGCAGCGAGTTTCAGGCCGATCTTTCCAAGACCGACGAGCGCCAGCGTGTCATCAACGAGCTGCACGACCGCTGCGAGGATGGCCTGGACGGCCTGGTCTGCTGTGCCGGCGTCGGCGTGACCGCCCCGGACCCGGGCCTAATCGTCAGCGTGAACCATTTTGCGGTGGCCGCCCTGCTCGACGGGCTCCAGGACCTGCTGGCCAGGGGCAAGAATCCCGCTGCCCTCGTGATCGGCTCCGTTGCCGCTACCCACGTGCTGGGCAAGCCCCTGCCGCTGCTGGACACCATGCTCAAAGGCGACGAAGAGGCTGCCCTGGCCCAGGCCCGTGAGCTCGACCAGCCCTCGGCCGTCTACGCCGCCTCCAAGTGCGCCGTTACCCGGCTGGCACGGCGCCTGACACCGGCCTGGGGCAAGGCGGGTATTAGGCTTAACGTGGTGGCCCCCGGCGCCGTCGAGACCCCTCTGCATCAGGCCTCCAAGGAGGATCCCCGCTTCGGCAAAGCGGTACGAGAGTTCGTCGCCCCCATGGGACGTGCCGGCATTCCCGAGGAGATCGCCTCGCTGGTCGCCTTCCTCCAGTCGCCCATGGCCAGCTTTATCCATGGTGCGGTGATCCACGCCGATGGCGGCATGGATGCCATGACCCGTCCAGATGCCTTCTGACCGATGTGAAAGGATACGGTGATGCATCTGGACACCCCTAGCGATGCCTCCTGCACGAAAGCACGCCTGCTGCGCTCTGCCCAGGAGGTGTTTCTGGAAGAGGGCATCGCCCGCTCGACACTCGAGAGCATTTCGCGCCGTGCCGGACTCACTCGCGGGGCCTTCTATTTTCATTTCAGCAACAAGGAAGCGCTGATCCGCGAGCTTCTCGAGACAACGCGCCTGCCTTTCCAGCGGTACCTGGTGACCTACGAGCGTCTCAAACCGGATGCTATGCCGCTAGAAGCCATCCGACAGGCGTGCCAGGCCGGCCTGGAGGAGCTCGACATCGACAGCAACCGCCGTGCGCATCGCATTTTTATCCTTAACGGTAGCCACTGCGATGGAGTGGATATCCACGCTTTCCATCTCCACTTCTCGGGACAGCTTCACCAGGCCTTACTCGACGGTTTCCAGCGGGCAGCCGAACGGCACCAGCTGTCCCCCGCCGTCTCGCCCAAGAGCGCCGCTGGCATCATGCAGAATCTGCTAACGGGACTCTACCGGCACTGGCTTATGACCAGGCCTACCAGTCCCATCAAGGAGGAAGGAACACAAATGGTCGAGACCATGCTATTTCTCTTGCGCGCACCAGATGCCTATCCCTACCCGACAGTTCCATCTCCCAGCCTGAAAGAGGAGCAGTCATGAAAGTACTCGTCGCGGTCAAACGCGTCATCGACTACAACGTCAAGATCCGGGTCAAGGCGGATCACTCCGACGTCGACCTCACCAACGTCAAGATGGCCATGAACCCCTTCTGCGAGATCGCCGTGGAAGAGGCGGTGCGGCTGAAGGAGAAAGGCGTGGCGACCGAGGTGGTGGCCGTGACCATCGGTCCCAAGGCGGCCCAGGAGCAGCTGCGCACCGCGCTGGCGCTGGGCGCCGACCGTGCCGTTCATGTCGAGACTGACGAACGCGTCGAGTCGCTGGCCGCGGCCAAGCTGCTGGCCAAGGTGGTGGAAGAGGAGCAGCCGCAGCTGATCATCCTGGGCAAGCAGGCGATCGACACCGACAACAACCAGACCGGCCAGATGCTGGCTGCGCTGGCGGGCCTGCCCCAGGGCACCTTTGCCTCCGAGATGGTGGTGGACGGCGACAAGCTGCAGGTAACCCGCGAGATCGACGGCGGCCTGCAGACCGTCGAGCTGACTCTGCCGGCCATCGTCACCACCGACCTGCGCTTGAACGAGCCGCGCTACGCCAAGCTGCCCGACATCATGAAGGCCAAGAAGAAGCCGCTCGACGTCAAGTCGCCGGCCGATTACGGCGTCGAGGTGGCGAGCAAGCTGACGCTGCTCAAGGTCGAATCGCCGGCCGAGCGCAAGGGCGGCATCAAGGTGGGCTCCGTCGACGAGCTCGTGGACAAGTTGAAGAACGAAGCCA
>MTEX01013706.1_pt2 | contig 26687 bp, 27 predicted proteins | sample 1042691 | NCBI WGS metagenome assembly MTEX01 (sample SAMN06185810, study PRJNA358809) | soil metagenome | isolation source: soil biostimulated with molasses as carbon source | place: India | collected 2015-05-23
CTTCCGCGACGGCACCAGCGCACAGCAATCCAAGCGCGACGAATGGGCCCAGGGCTTCATCCTCAACTTCGAGTCCGGCTATACCGACGGCACCGTAGGCTTCGGCCTGGATGCGCTGGGCATGCTCGGCATCAAGCTCGACTCCAGCCCCGACCGCACCGATACCGGCCTGCTGCCGACCCACGATGACGGCAAGGCCGCCGACGAGTACTCCAAGCTGGGCCTGACCGGCAAGGTCAAGGTGTCACAAACCGAACTCAAGATCGGTACCCTGATCCCGGAGTTGCCGACCCTGCAGCCCAACGACGGGCGCATCCTGCCGCAAACCTTCGAAGGCGGCCTGCTCACCTCGAAGGAGATCAAGGGCCTGACCTTCACCGGCGGCCGCCTGGACAAGGCCAAGGACCGCAACGACACCAACTGGGAAGACCTGGCGCTGAACAACAAGAACGGGCGCTTCGGCGGCTCGTTCAGCGCCGACAACCTGGACCTGGCCGGCCTCGACTACCAGTTCACCGACCGCATCACCGGCAGCTACCACTTCGCCCAGCTGGACGACATCTACCGCCAGCACTTCATCGGCCTGCTCGCCACCCAGCCGTGGGGCCCGGGTACCTTCGGCGCCGACCTGCGCCTGGCCGTGAGCGACGACGCCGGCGCTGCCAAGGCCGGCAACATCGACAACACCACCATCAACGGCATGCTCAGCTACGCCCTGGGCGGGCACAAGGTCAGCGCCGCCTGGCAGCAGCTGTCCGGCGACAGTGCCTTCCCCTACATCGATGGCGCCGACCCGTACCTGGTCAACTTCGTCCAGATCAACGACTTTGCCAACGCCGACGAGCGTTCCTGGCAGGCGCGCTACGACTACAACTTCGCCGCGCTCGGCGTGCCCGGCCTGACGTTCATGACCCGCTACATCAGCGGCGACAATGTCAGCCGCGCCGCCGGTGGCGAGGGCAAGGAATGGGAACGCGATACCGAAATGAAGTACGTGGTGCAAAGCGGCCCGTTGAAAAACGTTGCCGTACGCCTGCGCAACGCCACCTTCCGCTCCAATTTCGCCCGTGATGCCGATGAAGTAAGGCTGCTGGTGAGCTACAGCGTGGCGCTGTGGTAACCCGATCGCACTAACCCAACAGCGGTAAACCGATAACAACAACGCTTACGGAGATGAACGATGACTTTTTCCCTGCGCCGCCTCGTCCTCGCCACCGGCTGCCTGCTGCTGGCCGGCAATGCCCTTGCGGGCGAACCGAAACGCCCTGAATGCATCGCCCCCGCCTCGCCCGGCGGCGGCTTCGACCTGACCTGCAAGCTGGTGCAAAGCGCCCTGGTGCAGGAAAAGATCCTCAGCAAGCCGATGCGCGTCACCTACATGCCAGGCGGTGTCGGCGCGGTGGCCTACAACGCGGTGGTCGCCCAACGGCCGGCCGATGCCGGGACCCTGGTGGCCTGGTCCAGCGGCTCGTTGCTGAACCTGGCCCAGGGCAAGTTCGGCCGTTTTGACGAAAACGCGGTGAAATGGCTGGCCGCCGTCGGTACCAGCTACGGCGCCATCGCGGTGAAGAGCGATTCACCCTACAAGACCCTCGACGACCTGGTAGCGGCGCTGAAGAAAGACCCGAGCAAGGTGGTGATCGGCTCGGGCGGTACCGTTGGCAGCCAGGACTGGATGCAGACCGCGTTGATCGCCAAGGCAGCAGGTATCAACCCGCGTGACCTGCGCTACGTGGCCCTCGAAGGCGGTGGTGAAATCGCCACGGCGCTGCTGGGCGGGCACATCCAGGTGGGTTCGACCGACATCTCCGACTCCATGCCACACATTCAGAGCGGCAACATGCGCATCCTCGCGGTGTTCTCGGAAAACCGCCTGGACGAGCCCGAGATGAAAGACATCCCCACCGCCCGGGAACAGGGCTACGACATCGTCTGGCCAGTGGTGCGTGGCTTCTACCTGGGGCCAAAGGTGAGCGACGAAGACTACGCCTGGTGGAAGCAGTCGTTCGACAAGATGCTGGCCTCGGAAGACTTCGCCAAGCTGCGTGACCAGCGCGAGCTGTTCCCGTTCGCCATGACCGGCGAGGAGCTGGACGGCTATGTGAAGAAGCAGGTGGCTGACTACAAGACCCTGGCCCGGGAGTTCGGCCTGATCCAGTAACGCCAACGCCGCTCGCTCTTTGTAGGAGCGGCCTTGTGTCGCGAAACGGCTGCAAGGCAGCCCCAGCAATTTGCGCAGCGATGCTGAAATCCTGGGGCCGCTTTGCAGCCCATTCGCGACACAAGGCAGCGCCGGCAAAGGATCTGCGTCTTGCCGAAAAACGAGAGGATTCCCTGATGATCCTGCAACGCATCTTCGCCCTGGTCCTGCTGGCGGTGTGTGCCGCCCTGGCCGTGATGGCCTGGCCCTACCAGGCGGCGTTTTCCTATGAGCCGGTGGGCCCGCGCGCCTATCCGTTGCTGATGCTCGGCCTGATGGGCCTGGGCCTGCTGTACCTGGTGTTCCGCCCCACGCCCATCGTGCGCAAGGACGACGAGCCGGAACTGGACCGCGAGACCCTGATCAAGATCAGCGCCTGTGTCGGCCTGTTGATCGTGTTCGCCAGCACCTTCGAAGCCCTGGGCTTCATCCTCAGTGCCGTCCTGATCGGCGTGCCCATGGCCCGCCTGTATGGCGGTCGCTGGCTGCACAGCTTCATCGTGGTGGCAGGCATGAGCCTGTTCCTCTACTGGCTGTTCGACCGCGTGATGGACGTGCCCCTGCCCCTTGGCCTGCTGAGCGTACTGGAGAACTGACACATGGATACCTTGAGCTACCTGGGCCAGGGCTTCGGCGTCGCCCTGTCCCCCTACAACCTGGTCACCGCCCTTACCGGCACGCTGATCGGCACCGTGGTCGGCCTGCTGCCTGGCCTGGGCCCGATCAACGGCGTGGCCCTGCTGATCCCCATCGCCTTCGCCCTCGGCTTGCCGCCGGAATCGGCGCTGATCCTGCTGGCCGCGGTGTACCTTGGCTGCGAGTACGGCGGCCGCATCAGCTCGATCCTGTTGAACATCCCGGGCGAAGCCTCGACCGTGATGACCACCCTCGACGGCTACCCGATGGCCCGCAACGGCTTGGCTGGCGTGGCGCTGTCACTGTCGGCATGGAGTTCGTTCATCGGTGCCTTGATCGCCACCTGCGGCATGGTGCTGTTCGCCCCGCTGCTGGCGAAATGGGCGATTGCCTTCGGCCCGGCGGAATACTTCGTGTTGATGGTCTTCGCCATCGTCGCCCTTGGCGGCATGGCCGGTGACAAGCCGTTGAAAACCTTCATCGCCGCACTGATCGGCCTGTTCCTGTCGGCCGTTGGTATCGACGCCAACAGTGGCGTGTACCGGTTCACCGGAGACAGCGTGCACCTGGCCGACGGCATCCAGTTCGTGGTGCTGGTGCTGGGCTTGTTCTCCATCAGTGAAATCCTCCTGCTGCTGGAAAAGACCCACCATGGCCACCAGGCGGTCAAGGCCACCGGGCGCATGCTGTTCAACCTCAAGGAAGCCGCCTCGGTGTTCGTGGTGAACATCCGCTGCGGCCTGCTGGGCTTCGTCATGGGCGTGCTGCCAGGCGCCGGTGCAACCCTGGCCAGCGCCGTTGCCTACATGACCGAGAAACGCCTGGCGGGCGAAAAAGGCAATTTCGGCAAGGGTGATGCCCGCGGCCTAGCCGCCCCGGAAACCGCCATCGGCGCATCCTGCTGCGGTGCCCTGGTGCCGATGCTGACGCTGGGCGTACCCGGCTCGGGTACCACGGCGGTGATGATCGGGGCACTGACCCTGTACAACATCACCCCCGGCCCGCTGTTGTTCGAACAGCAGCCAGACATCGTCTGGGGCCTGATCGCCTCGTTGTTCGTCGCCAACATCATGCTGGTGATCCTCAACATTCCGATGATCCGCATCTTTACCCGCATCCTCGCCGTGCCGAACTGGGCACTGGTGCCGGTGATCGCCATCATCACCGCGATCGGTGTGTACGCCGTGCATGCCACCACCTTCGACCTGTTCCTGATGGTCGGCATCGGCATCATGGGCTACATCTTGCGCAAGCTGGACTTCCCGCTGTCGCCGATCCTGCTCGGTTTCATCCTTGGCGGGCTGATGGAGCAAAACCTGCGCCGGGCGCTGTCGATCTCCAACGGTGAGCTGGGCATCCTCTGGTCGAGCACGATCAGCATGTCGGTATGGGTGCTGACCCTTTGCATGCTGACCCTGCCGCTGCTGCGCAGCTGGCGCAAACGCAGCCTGCAACGCCGGGCGATGGCCGATGCCTGACCGCGGGTTGCCGCTGTTTGTCGCGACCGGGCTGGTCGGCCTTGCTGGTGGTTTTGCCGCCAGCCAGGTCGGCTGGCCGTTGCCGTGGATGGTCGGCGCGCTGCTGGCGATCATCCTGGTACGCTGCCTGACGCCCTGGCAACTGCCGGAAATCCCCAACGGGCGCAAATGCGGGCAATGGATCATCGGCATCGGTATCGGCCTGCACTTCACCCCGGCGGTGATCGAGCAAGTGGCCAGCCATTTCGCGCTGATCTTCTTCGGCGCGCTGTTTACCACCGTGTCCAGCGTGCTCAGCGTATGGTTGCTGCGGCGCACCGGCGAGGACCGCGCTACGGCGTTCTTCGCCAGCATGCCCGGCGGTTCGGGGGAGATGGTCAACCTTGGCGCTCGCAATGGCGCGGTGCTCAGCCAGGTGGCGGCGGCGCAGAGCTTGCGCGTGCTCGCGGTGGTGCTGTGCGTACCGGCACTGTTCAAGTTCCTGCTGGGTGACGGGGTGCCGCTGAATCACACCGGCAGCGTGAGCTGGGGCTGGCTGGCGCTTATCGCTCCGCTGGGGGTGGCCGTTGCGTTGCTCTGGCAGCGCTTGCGCCAACCCAATCCATGGTTGTTCGGGCCATTGCTGGTGGCGGCCACGCTGAGCCTGGCGGGCAACCTGCAGATCGCCCTGCCCCACGGCGCCAGCCAGATCGGCCAGTGGCTGATCGGCAGCGGCCTGGCCTGTCACTTCAACCGGGCATTCTTCCGCCGCGCCCCTTCCTTCCTCCTGCGCACCCTGGTCGCCACTGCGCTGTGCATGGCGATCGCCGCCAGCGCAGCCTGGGTGCTGAGCGTGATGACCGCGCTGGACCTGCGCTCGCTGACCTTGGGCATGATGCCCGGGGGAATTGCCGAGATGAGCCTGACCGCCGAGACCTTGCAGCTGTCGGTACCGCTGGTGACGGCGCTGCAGGTGATGCGGCTGTTGCTGGTGCTGTTTCTGGCAGAGCCGCTGTTCCGGCTGTGGAATGCCAAGGCGCAGTGACTGTGCCGGACGCTTCGCGGGTAAACCCGCTGCCACAGGGACTGCACGGCACTCATGCCGCGCACGATCGCTGTGGGTGCAGATTCACCCGCGAACAAGGCGACGCGCTGTATCAGCAGCTCAAAGCGGCGGCAATGCCCAGTTGATCGGGGTCAGCCCGCGCTGTTCGAGGAAGCTGTTGGTGCGGCTGAAATGCCCACAGCCCAGGAACCCGCGGTAAGCCGACAGGGGCGACGGATGCACCGATTTCAGCACCAGGTGCTTGGTCCCGTCGATCAGCTTCTGCTTGCTTTGCGCGTGCGAGCCCCACAGCAGGAACACCACGTTCGGGCATTGCTCGCTGACCACCTGGATGATCCGGTCGGTAAACAATTCCCAGCCCTTCTTGGCATGTGACGCTGCATTGGCACGCTCCACGGTCATGGTCGTGTTGAGCAGCAGCACGCCCTGCTCGGCCCAGCTCTGCAGGTAGCCATGGTTGGGAATCGGGATATTCAGGTCACGCTGCAATTCCTTGTAGATGTTGACCAGCGACGGTGGCGTGGCCACGCCCGGCTGCACCGAGAAACACAGGCCATGCGCCTGCCCAGGCCCGTGATACGGGTCCTGGCCGAGAATCACCACCTTTACCTGGTCCAGCGGCGTCGAATTGAGCGCATTGAAGATCAGCGGCCCTGGCGGGTAGATCTCCTTGCCGGCGGCATATTCGCTACGCAGGAACTCGCGCAGCTGATGCATGTAGGGCTGGTCGAATTCGGCGCGCAACGCGGCCTTCCAGCCGGGTTCGAGTTTGATGCGATCGTCGTCAGTCATGGGGCCTTCCGTAAACAATGGCGCGACACTAGGTAAGCCTTGTGCGCTTGTCAAACGATCCGACCGACGACCGGCATGATCGGCCAGGCAAGCCATACTTGTGCGATGACTTGCGCGAGGTAGTCCATGGCCATTCATTGCGAGGTACTCACCGGCGCCGATGGCGCCCGCATCGGCATCGCCACCCTGGATGCGCCCAAGGCGCTCAACGCCCTGAACCTGCCGATGATCGAAGTATTGGGCGAGCAGTTGCACGCCTGGTCCCGAGACCCCAGGGTCGTCTGCGTGTTACTGCGCGGCAACGGCAGCAAGGCATTCTGCGCAGGGGGCGATGTACGCGCCCTGGCGCATGCCTGCCGCGACCACCCCGGCAGCGTACCACCGCTGGCCGCCACCTTTTTTGCCGCCGAATACCGCCTGGACTTCGCCCTGCACACCTACCCCAAGCCGCTGCTGTGCTGGGGTCACGGGCATGTGCTGGGCGGCGGCATGGGCCTGCTGCAAGGCGCCAATGTGCGTATCGTCACCCCCAGCAGTCGGCTGGCCATGCCGGAAATCAGCATCGGCCTGTACCCGGATGTGGGCGCCAGCTGGTTCCTTGCCCGTTTGCCAGGCAAGCTGGGCTTGTTCCTTGGCCTGACGGGGGCGCCGATCAATGCCCACGACGCCCTTGACCTGGGCCTGGCCGATCGCTTCCTGGGCGAATACCAGCAGGAAGCGCTGATCGAGGAACTGCTGCAACTGAACTGGCAGGAGCAGACCGCGCTGCAACTGAACAGCCTGCTCAAGGCCGAACAGCACCGGGCCTGCGCCGAACTGCCCGAAGCCCAGTGGCTGCCACGACGGCAGGTGATCGACCAGTTGCTCGACGTAGCCGATGCGGCCGCGGCCTGGCGTGCCCTGGAAGGGCTCAAGCACCACGACGATCCGCTGCTGGCCGAGGCCGGCCGACAATTGCATGCCGGTTGCCCGCTGACGGCACACCTGGTGTGGGAGCAGATTCGTCGGGCACGCCACCTGTCGTTGGCGCAGGTGTTCCAGATGGAATACGGCATGAGCCTGAACTGCTGTCGCCACCCGGAATTCAGCGAAGGGGTACGCGCGCGCCTGCTGGACAAGGACAACCAGCCGCGCTGGCACTGGCCGGATGTGGCGCAGGTACCGGCGGCGGTGGTCGAGGCGCATTTTGCCAAGGTGTGGGAAGGCCGCCACCCGCTGGCAGACCTGGATTAGCTTCGAGAGGGGGGCGCATGACGCCCCCGCCTCAATTCACCTACCGCTGCCAGTTCCCCCCTTGCCCACGCCGCCCATCCCAACGACGGTCACCGTCCCCCCGTCTGTCCGAATGCCAACGGTCGTTCTGGTAACGCTGGCTGCCGCCACGATAGTCATGCCGATCCCGGTCGCGCCCATAGTCGTAGCGCTGGCGGTTGCCATAGTCATAGCGTGGGTTGCCATGCCATTGTTTCATCACCGGCGGCGGCGGCGAGCGGTAATATGGCGCTGGCGCCGGGCGGTAGTAGTAGCGCGGTGCTGGCTGGTAGTAATAGCGCGGTTGTGGCGTCACGTAATAGTGGTCATAGCGGTAATACCCCGGCGACACGTAACGGTCGGCGTAGTAGTGATCCGAGCGATAGTAGCCCCCGGTCTCGTAGTACGGGACGCAGGCGGCAGTCATCAGCCCCAGCAGGGCGATCAACAGGATTCGATAGGACATGGCGGCCTCCTGGACCGCTGGAGTGCCCGAACAGCGGCGCTGGCGAGCGTCGACGCGAAATGCGATCATCGACATGTGATAAGACCGTGGCGCCGAGGTGCAGTGCCATTTCTGCAACAATTTGATACAGCTGAGCGGCAGCCATGCCTGACAACCGACACTGCCCCGCCTGTGGCGCGCCCAACCGGTGCAGCCTGGCCGACCCGGCCCGCGCTACCCAGGCCTGCTGGTGCTATAGCGTGACCATCGACCCGGCCGTGCTTCAGGCCCTGCCTGCCGAGCTGCGCGACCAAGCCTGCCTGTGCCCGCGCTGCGCTGCGGTTGAACAACAACTGCGCACCTCTGCCGCCGACTGACGGGCCCCAATGCGTCTCGACCGTTTCCTCGCCAACCTGCCCAGCCACAACCGCCAGCAAGCCCGCCTGATGTTGGCGCAACGCCGCGTGCGGGTGGACGGCCAGGTGGCCAGCGACCCTATGACCGAAGTACGCGAATTCAGCCGTGTCGAACTCGACGACCAGCTGCTGCAGACAGGCCGGCCGGTGCGCTACCTGATGCTTCACAAGCCCGCTGGCTGCGTCAGCGCCACCCGGGACCCGCAGCATCGCACCGTGCTCGACCTCCTGCCCGCTGCGCTGCGTGAGGACCTGCACATAGCCGGGCGCCTGGACTTCAACACAACTGGCCTGATGATCCTGACCAACGATGGCCAATGGTCACGGCGGCTTACCCAGCCCGCGACCAAGTTGCCCAAGCACTACCTGGTGGAAACCGAGGACGAGATTGGCGAGCACTATGTGGCCAAATTCCGCGAGGGCTTCTACTTCGCCTTCGAGGATCTGACCACGCAACCTGCCCAGCTGGATATCCTGGGCCCGCGCCAGGCGCGGCTGGCGATCGTCGAAGGGCGTTATCACCAGGTCAAGCGCATGTTCGGCCATTTCGACAACAAGGTGGTGGGGTTGCACCGCGAGCGCATGGGCGCCATCCACCTGGACCCGGAATTGGCGCCGGGGGCGTTTCGCGAGCTGACAGCGGATGAAATAGCCACGGTCTAGTCTGCCTGAGCGGGCCGCTTCGCGGGTGAAACCGCTGCAACAGGAGTAACCCAGGCTTCGGCCTGCAGATGGCCTGTGGGAGCGGACTCCCCCAAGCGGCCGGCACAGCAGTACAGCACCGCCATACGACCGCTCAGCGAGAAAAGTCACATTTTCCCCCGAACGGCACTTGCAGGATCCACGACCCGCTGCTTGAATCCAAATCGTCAGTCTGCATGTGACTACCAAGTCACGCCTGCAGTCGAAGACACCTTTTTGCCGGCCACCCAAAGCCTCGATGCCTTGGGGCACGGCAAATTGCCCGCCAAAAACAATACCCGTCGACACACGTGCCAAGGATCGACACAGGGCCCCGCTTTCTCTTCAGGCAAATGCCTACCTGTCATAAAGAACGTGCACCCTAGGTGACGCGAATACCCTTTTTGCGCCAGGAGTCGATGAGATGAGGCCAGAAATTGCTGTACTTGATATCCAAGGTCAGTATCGGGTTTACACGGAGTTCTATCGCGCGGAGGCAGCCGAAAAAACGATCATCCTGGTCAACGGCTCGCTGGCCACCACCGCCTCGTTCGCCCAAACGGTACGTAACCTGCACCCGCAGTTCAACGTGGTACTGTTCGACCAGCCCTACGCGGGCAAATCCAAGCCACACAACCGTCACGAACGCCTGATCAGCAAAGAGACCGAAGCGCATATTCTTCTCGAGCTGATCGAGCACTTCCAGGCGGACCACGTGATGTCGTTCTCGTGGGGCGGCGCAAGTACGTTGCTGGCGCTGGCGCACCAGCCACGGCAGGTCAAGAAAGCGGTGGTGAGTTCGTTCTCGCCGGTGATCAACGAACCGATGCGCGACTACCTGGAACGCGGCTGCCAGTACCTGGCCGCCTGTGATCGCTACCAGGTCGGCAACCTGGTCAACGACACCATCGGCAAGTACCTACCGTCGCTGTTCAAGCGTTTCAACTACCGGCACGTCAGCAGCCTGGACAGCCATGAGTACGCGCAGATGCACTTCCACATCAACGAAGTGCTGCAGCATGACCTGGAACGGGCCCTGAAGGGGGCGCGCAATATCGACATCCCGGTGCTGTTCATCAACGGCGAGCGCGACGAGTACACCACCGTCGAAGATGCCCGGCAGTTCAGCAAGCATGTGGGCAGGAGCCAGTTCAGCGTGATACGTGACGCAGGGCATTTCCTGGATATGGAACACAAGGCCGCCTGCGAAAGTACTCGCAGCGTCATGCTCAACTTCCTCAAGCCGACCCTGCGCGAACCGCGCCAACACTACCAGCCGGTACAACAGGGGCAGCATGCATTTGCCATTTGAGCGCCTCGGCGCCCTGTAGCCAATACCCGCAGCTATAGGGTGCCGACAAGCTTTTTTATAACTCGGGCTTCTAATTCGTGGAGGGTTCTGGTAAAAAGCTCAGCGCAGACGCGGGTATAGTTTAGTGGCAAAACGAAAGCTTCCCAAGCTTTAGTTGAGGGTTCGATTCCCTCTACCCGCTCCACATCGCACTTGTGCATGGCGTTCCAACAACGTCATCGCTGTCAAAAGGGGCCTCGGCTCCTTTTTTCGTTTCAGCCCTCCTTTGACTTGCACCATGGCCATTTGCCCGCTGATCCGCTTCAATGCGCAGATGGTTCCGTGAAACATTTCGAAAGGACGACGCATGTTTCTCTCCCGCTGGCTACCGGGCCTTGCCAACTTGCTGCACTACCGCCGCGAGTGGTTCCACGCCGACCTGCAGGCCGGCCTGTCGGTGGCGGCGATCCAGATCCCGATTGCCATCGCCTATGCGCAAATCGTCGGCCTGCCGCCGCAGTATGGCTTGTATGCCTGTGTGCTACCGATGATGGTCTATGCCCTGATCGGCAGTTCGCGCCAGTTGATGGTCGGCCCCGATGCCGCCACCTGCGCCATGATCGCCGGCGCGGTGGCGCCACTGGCCATGGGCGACCCACAGCGGATTGCCGAGCTGGCGGTAATCGTCACCCTGCTGGTCGGGGTGATGCTGATCGCCGCCGGCCTGGCCCGGGCGGGGTTCATCGCCAGCTTCTTCTCGCGACCGATCCTGATCGGCTACCTCAACGGCATCGGCCTGAGCCTGATCGCCGGGCAACTGTCCAAGGTGGTGGGTTTCCGGATCGAAGGCGATGGGTTCATTCTCAGCGTGATCGACTTTTTCCAGCGCCTGGGGGAAATCCACTGGCTGACGCTATTCATCGGCCTGGGCGCACTGGGCCTGCTGATATGGCTGCCACGGCGCTACCCGCGCCTGCCGGCGGCACTTACGGTGGTGGCGCTGTTCATGCTGTTGGTCGGCCTGTTCGGCCTCGACCGCTTCGGTGTCGCCATCCTTGGCCCGGTACCCGCCGGCATCCCGCAACTGGCCTGGCCACACAGTAACCTGGCAGAAATGAAAAGCCTGCTGCGCGACGCCCTGGGTATCGCCACCGTCAGTTTCTGCAGCGCCATGCTCACCGCACGCAGCTTTGCCGCCCGGCACGGCTACGCCATCAATGCCAACCACGAATTCGTCGCCCTGGGCGTCAGCAACCTGGCCGCCGGGGTGTCCCAGGGTTTCGCCATCAGCGGCGCCGACTCGCGTACCGCCGTCAACGACATGGTCGGTGGCAAAAGCCAGCTGGTGGGTATTATCGCCGCGCTGGTCATCGCCCTGATCCTGCTGCTGTTCACCGCACCGATGGCGTGGATCCCGCAGGCCGCGCTGGGTGCCGTGCTGCTGATGGCCGGCTGGGGGCTGATCGACATCAAGTCGCTGGGGCAGATCCGCCGCCTGAGCCGCTTCGAATTCTGGCTGTGCCTGCTGACCACAGTCGGCGTGCTGGGCCTGGGCGTGCTGCCCGGCATCGTGTTTGCCGTGACCCTGGCGATCCTGCGCCTGCTGTACAGCATCTACCAGCCTACCGACGCAGTGCTGGGCTGGCTGCCGGGCACCGAAGGCCAGGTGGACATTCGCAAGCACAAGGACGCCCGCACCGTGCCCGGCCTGGTGGTGTACCGTTTCGACGACGCGATCCTGTTCTTCAACGCCGACTACTTCAAGATGCGCCTGCTTGAAGCCGTGCAGAGCCAGGCGCAGCCCAAGGCCGTGCTGTTCGATGCCGAAGCGGTCACCAGCATCGACGTCAGCGGCATCGCCGCCCTGCGCGAAGTGCGTGACACCTTGGCCGCCCAGGGCATCCTCTTCGCCATCGCCCGCGCCCGCGGCACCTTCCTGCGCATGCTGGTGCGCTCGGGGATGGCACGGCAGATGGAAGACAAACTGCTGTTCGGTTCGGTGCGGGCTGGCATCCGCGCCTATCGGCTGTGGCGTAACCGTAATCGCCATGTGCAGGTGGCTGCGCAGGGTTGAAAACGCCGCGCTGGTGCTGCTGGCCCTATCGCCGGCACGCCGGCTAGCACAGCGATGGCAAAGCTACACAGCTTGCATGGCGTGCTAAAGTCGCCCCCGTTCCCGCTCCACCCAACGGACCCCAGCATGCCCGCACTCGACGCCGCCCTCATTCCCTGGCCAGCACTCGCCGCCCGCCATCCCTGTGACGCCCTGCTGCTCGGCAATGGCCTCAGCCGAGCACTGTGGAAGCCGTTCGGCTACTTCTCGCTGTTCGAGGAAGCGCAGCGCGCCGGCCGCAAGAAAGGCCTGGCGGTCAGCGACCAGGCCCTGTTCAAGTCGTTGGGCACGGAACTGTTCGAGCCCGTGCTCAGCACCCTCAACACGACCGTACGGGCCAACGCCGCGCTGGCCATCAATTCCACCGCGCCGCTGAACCGCTACTATTCGATCAAGGAAGCGCTGATCCACGCCGTTCGCACCGTGCACCTGCCATGGCCACGCATGCCGGTCGCCACCCTGGCAGCGCTCAACCAGGCCCTGCGCAGCTACCGCAGCGTCTATACCAGCAACTACGATCTGCTGCTGCCATGGGCCGTGCAACACGCACCACACGGCTTCGCCGAACTGTTCGACGAGCAAGGCTTCTTCGACGTGCGTCGCACCCACGCTGAAGGCACCCGGCTGCTGCACCTGCACGGCGGCCTGCACCTGCTCAAGCTGCCCGACGGCAGCACCCGCCAGCGCAGCGCCGACAGCGCCGAACTGCTCGATGGCTTTGCCGTGAACATCCCCGGCGAAGTGCCGCTGTTCGTCAACGAAGACCGCAGCGACGAGAAACTGCGCGCCATCCGCAACTCGGACTACCTGAGCTGGTGCCTGGGGCAATTGGCAGGGGAAAGTCAGGGGCTATGCCTGTTCGGGCAGCACCTGGACAGCACTGACCAGCACCTGCTCGAAGCCATTCGGCAGGCTCGGCCGAAGCATCTGGCGGTGGCAATACGGCCGTTGAGCGAGGCTTCGGTGATCAACCAGAAGCAGCATTTCGTCGATCGGTTGGGGGATTTGCCTGGTGCGGATCTGCATTTCTTCGATGCCGGTACGCATCCGTTGGGTGGCGCGGAATTGGCGACAGCATTGTCGCCAATCCGCTGACCACTCGCCCGATCAAGGCGCCGACGCGGTCGTCACCTGCACCACCGGGCCCACCGCAACCGGCTCGGCCACCGGTGCATTGCCGCCCAACTGGCGAATCTGCCGTACCTGCTGGACCCTGTTCAGGTTTTCCCAGGCAACGGGATAGTGCCCGGGCGACTGTTCGATCGCACTGCGGAAAAACTGCTCGGCAATGTCCAGCTTGCCTTCTACCAGGCAGACATAGCCGACATCATTGCTGGCTTCGGCACGTTTTTCGACCTGCTCGAAGGCAGACACGGCCTCCTCATAACGCGCCATGCGTGCCAGCAGCAAGCCATAGTTGCGCCACAGCGGTTTGTAGGTGCCGTCGTAGCTCACCCCGCGTTTGTAGTGCTGTTCGGCTTCGCCCCACTGCCCGGCCATGTAGTAGGAATAGCCCAGGCTGTTCTGCACGAACGCGGAACGTGGCTCGATGAGCTCGGCCAGGCGGTAGTACATCTGCGCCTCGGCGAAGTTGTCGCCCAGGTCGGCAAGCACGCCCAGGCCGTTGTACGCCTTCAGCGGGGACTTGTTGTCGACCCTGAGCGCCGCCGTCCCAGTCTGGGTGTTAGCGGGGTCCTTGACGAAACGTTTCTGATCCACCGCCACGGCCTTGGACAACAGTGCCTTGGCTTGCTCATATTTACGCATGGACAGATTCATCAGGCCCAGTTCGGTCAGCGCGTCGGGGTTATCGGGTGCCTTGGCCAGCACTTCGTTGAAGGCCATCTCGGCAAGCTGGTTATTGCCGCGCTCACGGTGAATGCGCCCCACCCACACCAGCGCCTCATAGCGTTCCGGGGCCAGTTCGAGTACCCGCAGGTACTGGTACAGTGCCTGGTCAAGGTCCCCCGCCTGGTAGGCCATCGCCGCAACCTGCATCGCCTGATCGGGCGAGTTGCTCTGCGTCTGCACCTGGTAAAGCACCGAGTTCCCAGTCGAATACACCGAACGCACCCCGTTCAGCTCCGGCCCCATGCTCTGGCATCCCGACAGCACGGCTATCATGGTCAACAGCAAACCGATCCTGTTCATGTCATGGCTTCCCGAACGTTTTTATTATCCCGATGATCACCGGGCCGATGGCTACCAGAAAAAAGCTTGGCCACAGACAGAAAATTAGCGGAAAAACCAGCTTCGTTCCGATTTTTGCGCCCATTTCTTCAGCGGCCTGCATGCGCCGGTCGCGAAACTCCTCGGCATAGATGCGCAAGGTCGCCGCGACACTGGTACCAAAGCGGATACTTTGCGCCAGCAGGCTGACCAGGCCTTGAATGTCTTCCAGGCCGGTGCGATCCGCCAGTTGCCTGAGTGCTTCGGTACTGGAGATACCCGCGCGGATCTGCGCATTGACCAAGGCCAGTTCCTCGGCCAGTTCGGCCTGGCTGACCGCCATTTCTTCGGCCACCCGCTCGATAGCCTGGGGCAATGCCAGGCCCGACTCCACGCACACCACCATCAAGTCGAGGGCATCAGGAAACGCCGCCCGCAAGCGCCCCTGGCGCGCGGTGCGGCGTTTGTCCACATACATCGCCGGTAGCAACCAGCCAACGGCAGCGCCCATGACCACCACGCCCAGGCCGGTCAGCGGGGACAGGTTCGGCACCATGGGCAATATCAGCAGCGACACGCCCGACAGCGTCAGCGGCAACAGCAGACGCACGGCCCAGTACACTTGTAGCGACGACGCCGAGCCATAGCCGGCATGGGTCAACAGGGTTCGGGTGGCCGACACTTTGCCGGCTGCAGACGGCGTAATGCGCCGCCCTACCCGCTCCAGCAGCAGCTGCAGGTTGCCGGGTGCCTCCCGCCCGGTCGCAGCACTGGAATGATCACGCTTGATCAAGGCAAGGCGGCGCTGCAACGGGCTCTGCAAGCCCAACACCAGCAGCGTCACGGTAATGACCGCGATGACTGTGCTCACCCCGATCGCACCGACGATCAGCAGGCGTGCCAACGCCTCACTGTCCGTCACCCCACTCAACAAACCGAGCAAATAGTCCATGACTGACGCTCCCCTGCGAGAACTGCCTAGATCTGGATACGGATAATTCGACGAATCCAGAAGATCCCAACCAACATGGAGCCGAAAGCCCCCATGACGAACATCTGCCCGGTAGGATCCTTGATCAGCAACGTCAGGTAGTCCGGGCTTGTGACAATGATCGCTGCCGCCAGCAGGAAGGGTATGGCCACCAATATCCAGGCCGACATCCGCCCTTCGGCGGACATGGTCTTGACCTTGCGCTGAAAACGAAAACGCCCACGGATCAGGTTGCTCAGGCGCTCCAGCACTTCGGTCAGGTTGCCGCCGGTCTCACGGTGAATCAGGATCGAGGTCACTAGCATCATCACTGTCATGCTGGGCATGCGCTCCAGCAGGCCGAGCATGGCCCGGCGCACGTCATTGCCGTAGTTGATGTCGGCGAAGGTCAGGCCGAATTCCTGTGCCACTGGCCCCTTGTGCTCATCCGCTACCAGGCGCAGGGTTTCATTGAACGGGTGCCCGGCACGCAAGGCCCGGCACATGGCCTCCAGGGCATCCGGCAAACCTTCCGCGAACTTGGCGAAACGCTTGCCACGGTCACGGATGATCTTCAGCAATGGCAACCACAACGCCACGAACGCAGCCGCCAGCGCCAGCCACCAGTAGGGTAGGAACAACCAGACCAGCATGCCGCTCGCCGCTGCCAGCACGAGCCCGGTCAACAGGACCCGATAGGCCCGGTACTCATGCCCGGCCTGCTCGATCATCTGCGTCAGCGTGGCCATGAACGGCAGTTGCTCGAGCCGCGCCTCCAGCGGCGACAGGCGTGTCAGGTATTTCTGCCGCAACACGGTCTGCATGTTCGGCAGATGGCTTGCCCGCTCCAGGATCACCAGGCGCCCGCGGATACGCTTGCGCACCTTGCCCGCCTCGCCGAACACGGGTACCACCAGCCCTTGGCTGAGCAGGAACACGGCAATGAACACCATGCCGAGAAACACCAGGATGTATTCGCCGGGTATCTGGTTCATGGCTGACGAGCCTCCATCCATTCAGGCCGGAACATCGACAGCGGCAATTCGATGCCGCGCTTGGCCAGGGCATCGCGAAACGCCGGCACCATGCCACTCGGGCGGAAGTCGCCAAGGACCTGGCCCTGCTCGCCCACACCGTTGCGCACGAAGGAGAAGATCTCGGTCATGGTGATGATTTCGCCTTCCATGCCGTTGATTTCCTGCACACTGACCAGGCGCCGCTTGCCATCTTCCTGCCGCTCCAGCTGGATCACCACATCGATCGCCGATGCGATCTGCTGGCGCATAGCCTTGATCGGGAACGTGGCGCCAGACATCAGCACCATGTTCTCGATCCGGCCCAAGGCGTCGCGCGCGGTGTTGGCGTGGATGGTGGTCAGCGAGCCGTCGTGGCCGGTGTTCATCGCCGTCAGCATGTCCAGCGCCTCGGCGCCACGCACCTCGCCGATCACGATACGGTCGGGGCGCATCCGCAGGCTGTTGCGCACCAGCTCGCGCTGGCCGACCTCGCCGCGCCCCTCGATGTTCGCCGGCCGGGTTTCCAGGCGCACCACGTGCGGCTGCTGCAGCTGCAGCTCGGCGGAGTCCTCGATGGTGACAATCCGTTCGTTGTGCGGAATGAAACTGGACAGCACATTGAGCATGGTGGTCTTGCCGCAGCCGGTGCCGCCGGAAATCAGCACGTTCAACCGCCCCCGCACGATCGCCTTGAGCAGCAAGGCAATGGCAGGCGTCAGTGCGCCGGTCTGGATCAGGCTGTCGGTATTGAGCAGGTCCACGGCAAAGCGGCGGATCGAGATACTGGGCCCATCGATGGCCAGTGGCGGAATGATCGCATTGACCCGCGAGCCGTCCTTGAGCCGGGCATCGACCAACGGCGAAGACTCGTCGATGCGCCGCCCCAGGCTGGAGACGATGCGATCGATGATGTTGAGCAGGTGCTGGTCATCGCGAAAACGCACGTCGGTGCGCTGCAACTTGCCGAACCGTTCGACGTACACCGAGTCATGGCCATTCACCAGGATGTCGGACACCGTGTGGTCGGCCAGCAGCGGCTCCAAAGGGCCGAGGCCGAGCACTTCGTCGGTGATCTGCTTGATGATCAACTGGCGGCTGGCAGAGCTCACCGGCGCCGAATGCTCGTCGAGCAGGCGTTGGCAGATGTCGCGGATCTGGCGCACGGCCTCGGCCTGCCCGAGCGAGTCTAGCAAGGACAGGTCCATGACCTTCAGCAGTTGCTGATAGGTCTTCTCGCGCCATTCGGCTTCCACCTGGGTGACCTGGCTTCTGGTTTCGAAAAGCACGTCCGGAGCTGATTGCTCCCAGGCCATCAGCGCCTCCGCCGCATCCTTGCTGCCGCCACTTGGCATGGGCGGCGAGGCTGCCTCCGGGGTGCCAGTCTGTTTGCGTAAACGGTTACGGAAATCGTTAAGCATGGTTCACCCCCGGAAGACACGCTTGAAGGCGCGCTTGAACAAACCGTTGTCAGCGGCCACCGCTTCGCCAGCCAGCGCCTCGGCCAGGCCACGCAGCGCCTGGGCGATCGCAGACCGAGGCGCTTGCAAAGCCAACGGCACACCGGTGTTCTGGCTCTGGTTGATGACGCTGAAGTCATTGGGCAGTTTCACGATATTGGTACAGCGCAGCGCCTCGCCGATGTCCTTGAGGCTGACCGGGGCCGCCTTGTCGTAGCGGTTGACCACCACCTCGAGCTGGTTGCCCCGTACGCCCAGGTCATCCCGCAGAATGCGCGCCAGGGCGCTGGCGTCACGCAGGTGATTGACACTTTGCTGCATGACGACGTAAACCCGGTCAGCCTGTTCCAGCACCGAAGCGGTGATGTGGTCGATCTGCCGTGGCAGGTCCGCCACCACCCAGTCATAGTTGGCGCGTGCCAGCTGCAACAGCTTGTCGAGCTGTTCGGCCTGGACATCCTGCGGCAGGCACAGCTCATTGGCGCGGCTGCCAAGCACATGCAGCGAGGGGCTGAAATGGCTGCAGAAGCCGCGCAGGGCGACACCATCCATTTCTTTTATCTGCTGCAGCACGTCCAGCTGGCTGTGCGACTGGGTAACATCCAGGTGATGCGACACGCTGCCGAACTGCAGGTCGAGGTCAAGCAACAGGGCGTTGCCCTTGAGGCTCAACTGATGTGCCAGGTTGCAGGCCAGTACCGTGCCGCCTGAGCCACCCTTGGCATTCATCACCGCGACCAGCTTGCCGGTCGACTCGCTGCTGGTCTGGGTCTCCGTGACCATGCGGCCCAAGGCAGCGATAAGCTCCGTGGCCACGATCGGCTCCGGCAGAAAATCGCGCGCACCGGCCTGCATCGCCAGGCGCATGCCTTCCCGATCATCCAGCAGGCCACACAGCAACAGCGGCGGGCGTTCGTGGGCCGGCCGTTGCAACAGGGCTGCCAGCTCCTCGCGCCACAGCTGGCCGACGCGCAACAGCAGGAAGTCGGGCATCCGGTCCAGGCCGAACAGCGGGTCGTTATGGCCATTGCCCACCTGCCGAACATTGACCTCGAGTGCCGGAATGCGCTGGCAGATTTCCTGCAACTGGCGCAAGGCCAACGCGTCCGAGCTGCTGATCAACAGGCGCTTCCTGGACTTGCTGGAAGTAGCGGATACAGAGGCTTCACTCAGATTCAGCATGGTGTGATCTCCGGTGCGACGTCCGCCCTGGGATGACGGCCAAGGCTTTCGCGAGGCAGGGTCGCCTTGAATACGGGCAAGGTGATGGGCACCCCGAAACCTGGAATGAACAGGCTGAACTGGAAGTTCTGCAGGGTCAGCTGGACATAGCGCACAGCGGCAAATCCGCTGGCATTCACCAGGTCACCGGGGCTGGCCACCGGCGCGCCGTTCTGGTCCAGGTAGCGCAGGGTCAGGTCACCGGTGTCCAGGTCGGCCAACAGGCTGCTGACGCCACTGTCACCGGCGCTGTTGAAGATCGCCCGGCGCAGCACGACCGGGTCGCTGATATTGCATACCGCCGCCAGGCGTGCGCCCCGCCGCACGGATTCGTTCAGCACATTCACGGTGTAATACAGCCGCCCCATTTCCAGCACCCCGAACAACAGGGTGAACAGCAACACGCTGATGAAGGCGAACTCCACCACATACACCCCCTGCATGCTGCGCTTCATCACAGTGCCCTCATCACGGTGGTGGCGACCAGCGGGAAGTTCAGCGCCACGCTGTTGCCGACAAAGGCCGGAATGCCGCTGGCGATCAGCGGGGAAAACACATAGCTGATGGTCACCTGCACGTGGTCGCTGGTACCCGCCACCTTGGCCACCTGCACGGTGGTGTTAGCCGGCATCCCGGTCAGGCTGCAGGGCGGCGCAGAAGGAGCGCCGAACACCGCCACGTATTTGGTCATGCACTCAAGGTCGGGGCTTACCTCGACCTGGCCAAGGGTCGCGTTCCAGGCCCGGCTGGCGACGTAACGTGCAGCATCACGGCTGCCCTGCAACAAGCTGTTGTACTGGTAGAGCATGCGGCCGAATTCGCCAAAGACCAGCAAAGTCAGCAACAGCAATGGCAGGGTCAGCGTGAACTCGACGATTGCCACCCCTTGCTGGCGCCGCGCGCGCTTGAGCCGGTGAAGTTCCATGACACGCTCCTAGGAGTCGATGCTCGGTGTGCCACTGCCATTGATGAAGGTCTTGTACAGCTGAATGATCTGTGGGCCTGCATCGTCCTGCGGCGTGGGCCCGGGAACATTGTCGCCATCGCACTGCTTGACGAACTGGCCGAAGATCTGCGAATCCCCACCTGCGCTCTGGGCTGGCTGGAGCACGTAGAAACAGCCGAAACCGAGCACCGGAATCGAGCTCGCCCCTGCATTCTTGCCTGAGCAGTCACCCACCACGATGCGCAGTATCCTGCGCTCGAACACCCCGTTTGACTCGCACCCCGCTCCCCCACCCGCGACACACGCCGCAGCACGTGCGGCATAGTCGTTGTAGTCGAACAGCTGGGTGCCACCGGCCGAGAGATTGCCATTGCTCGAAGCAACAGGTTGGCCTTGGTATTCCACCCGAGCTGGCGAGACGGCGTCGTTGTACTTGATCAGTGGATTGCTGTAGGTGGTCACCAGGTCAGGCGGATAGTCGCTGCCCCGGTACGGCCCCGTGTAGTCGCCGAAGCGCGTATTCAGGCCCTGGACGGAAGGGCCGACGGTGTTGCCAGGCTTGGTATCGACGCTGTCACCGACGTTACGGCAAACCGAACCGCCGCCGGCCATGAGTTCGCCCACCTCCTTGCCGCCCGCGCCAAAGTCGAGCAGCTGGAAATTGCCGGGGCCAATCGGGTCGCTGTTCTTGGCGGCAGACTTCAACACCTCCAGGTCACCGAAGCGGTAGCCCCAGAACATGCCGGCATCCGGGTTGTATTTTGTCTGGTCGCCACACACCAGCAGTGGCGCAAGCTTGCAGGGGCTGGTCGGGCTCGGCCCGGCAGTGGCGATCGCGGTCAGGCTCTTGGCGCCGACGGTGCCGCTCCCGATCGACTGGGCAATGCTCCAGAAATAGCCCGCCAGCGAGTAGTTCTCGACCTTGACCCGCACGTAGCTGGCATTGGCTGGCCCGGGGAAGGAGAACGGCCCATAGACGTTGTCGGCCAGCTCCACCACGGCAAATGCCCCAAGGTTGCCCCCGATGGCCGTCAGCAGTTCCTGGTTGCCCGCAGCCTTGGCATTCTCGTTCAGGGTAAACAGCGCGGCATCCCGTGTGGCACTGGCGGCGTTGCCTGCACCCATCACCTGGCTCAAGGTCTTCGCGCCACTCAGGGCGGCGGCATCCACGGCGTTCTGCAGGCGGGTCTTGTTCAACAACATATGGCCGCCATCGAGCACCAACGCCGCCATCATCAGTATCGCGACCAGGGCGATCACGATAATGACAGTCACTGCCCCCCGCTGCTGGCCTGGCCAGGCGGTGAACGCATGTTGAGCTCGAGGAGTCATGATCACGCCCTCAATCGTTGCTGAACTTGATCTGGATCGGCTGGCCAATCTGCTGAGCTTCGCCGGTCGCGCCCCGGTAGCCATTGACCACCTTCTCCAGCAACGGGCCATCGACGCCTGCGGCCGGCAGCTCGGTGCCCGGGTGGGCGGCAACCTCCTTGTCGGCAATCTGCTGGTAGTTGGTCTGGTAGACGCTGTAGCCCAGCGGGCCCACCCGGCCTGGGTCGTAGGTAATGCAACCGGACAACCCCGATACAAGCGCGCAACACACGATCATGGTTCTCATGCTGGTTTCTCCGATCAGTTCAGATCATGGCCAAAGTTGCCACCGCTGACCCCTAGGCTGACGGGGACCGCGCGACCGGGCTCGCTGCCCTTGGTCTTGCCAAGCAGGTAGAAGTCCAGGTCACTGGGTTCGACGAATTTCTCGGTGGGCAGGCGTACCGCCTTGGCATCCACGGGCTTGGCCAGGTGCGGTGTCACCAGGATCACCAGTTCGGTTTCACCGTTGATGAACGACTGGCTGCGGAACAGGTGGCCGAGCACCGGCAAATCCCCCAGCCCCGGGAACCGGCTGACGAAGTCACGGGTGTTTTCGCTGATCAGGCCGGCGATGGCGATGGTCTGGCCATTGCCGAGTTCGACCGTGGACTCGGCGCTGCGCTTGGTCAGCGACGGAATCAACTGGGCCACACTGTCGCCCAGGATGCTGCCGAGGCCGGTGTCGAGCACCAGCGAGTTGGCGTTGGAAAGCTCGCTCACCGAGACATTCAGGTTGAGGTTGATGCGGCCGGAATCGAGCACCACCGGCATGAACTTCACCCCGACCCCGAATTCCTTGTACTCGATGGTAATGCCATCGTCCTCGGTGATCGGCACCGGGAATTCGCCACCGGAAATGAACTCTGCCTGCTGGCCGCTCAGGGTGGTGAGGGTGGGTTCGGCCAGCACCTTGGCAGAACCATTGTCCTTGGACGCCTCCAGTACCACGTTGAACAGGAAGTCGTCGGACAGGAACTGGGCGAACAGGCCCTTGCCACCCCCAATCAGCGAACCGGGCGAAAGCACCGTGCCGCCACTGGGTGACAGGCCCAGCCCCTGACCATTGTTGAAGCCACCACCGCTCCAGTTGCCGCCAAAGCCAAGGGCATTGAAGCGCACGTTGAGGTTCTTGATCAGGCTGCGCTGCATCTCGGCCACCTTGACCTCCAGCATCACCTGCTGGCCACCACCGACGCTGAGCAGGTTGATCACCTCCAGCGACTGGGCCGGTGCCGCTGCGGCAGCCTCGCCCTTGCCTTGCACCACGCTCGAGGTTTGCGCGGCATAGGTCTTGGCGATCTTCATCGCCGTGTCCATGGCCGCAGCGTTGCTCACCTGGCCGCGCAGCACCAGCGCGCCCTGGGCGCTGAACACCTCGATGTTCTCCGCGGGCAGCAGTTGATGCAGTTTGGTCTTGAGCCCGCTAAGGTCATGCACCACTTCCACATCGAAGGTCTCGATCAAGCGGTTGTTGGCGTCCCACAACAGCACGTTGGTAGTGCCCAGCGAGCGCCCGAGCAGGTAGAGCTGGGTCGGGCTGGTAATGAGGATGTCGGCAATTTCAGGGTTGCCGACCGAGATCTTCCTGACCGCGGTACGGCTGCTGATCGTACGCGACTTGAAGATCGGTACCTGAATCGCATTGCCACTGGCCGCCGGCAGGGAGCTGAATTCAGACCCAGAGACTTCCGCCTGGGTAGCGCCAGCGATCAGCAACTGCATACCCAGCCCGCACAACAGGTACAGCCCTACTCTCTGCCAAGTATTCATTCACGACTCCTTGCGAAGTGATCTTGTTCCCACCGAAGGTTAGCCACTGCACGCGCAACTGCTTTAAAACCTTGTTTTCGCTATTTCGACTTCAGTCCCGCGAATGATGGTGACCGCGCCACCGCCATTGCCGCGGTTCACCACCGGTTTCGGTTGCGCTCTGATCACTGGCGGCGCAGCCTTGGGTGGCTCGGCGGCGGCAATGACCGGAGCTGGTTTCTGCGCGTCCAGCGGGTTACGCAGGGCCAGTTGCAGTTTCCCTTCGGATTGCGCCTTGACCAGCACCTCTGCCTCTTTGGCCGTCATCTCCAGGGTCACGGCACGCACCACCACCGGTTGCGTCTTGTCGGTCCCTGCCGTCTGGTCCACGGCCAGTACCCGCAGGTTCTGCAGAATGGTCGTGGACTCGGCCTGGTTACTGCTGCCATCGCTCTGCCTGGTCGCCAGTACGTCGACCCGGTTACCCGGCAGGAGGAACCCGCCCACCCCGACCACATCGTCGACTCGCACCGAGATGGCCCGTTTTTCCGGGGCAATCAACGACGCCAGGGTACTGCCGCCCAGGTGCTCGGCGACGCGTGCGCTGCGCAGCACATCGCCGCGCAGCAGGGCGAAGGTGGCGATCTTGCCTTGCACCTTCTCGGTACTGTCGAAGGCATCGTCGGGCACGGTATCCTTGGGCATGCGCACCAAGGTGACCTGCTGGGCCTCGATCATCTGCCCGAACGGGATCTCCACCGTGGCGATCACCACGTTCTTCATGTTGTCATCCGGGGAGGCCTTGAGCCGCCCGTTCAGCCAGTTGTTGGCCATCAAGGCGGCGCCAAGCCCCAGGGTCAGGGAAACGGCAACCAGGATCAGCGTGCGGGCACTCATGTGTGCATCTCCTTATCCAAGGAAGTCGATCTGGACGAAGTAGTTTTGCCAGGCCCATTTCAGTTCCTGCGCCGACAACGGCCCCTCGCCGCCCAGGTAACGCTGGCGGTCGAGCGCCATGCTCAGCAGGTCGCGCGGGTGGCACGGCACCAGCGGCACGCCCTCGGCCTCGTAAAGGGCCTGCAGCGCGTAGCGCAACAGCGCCGGCTCGTAAGCCAGGCCCAGGCGCTCGCACTCCTGGCGCCAGATGCGCTCGTACTCATCGACCTTCAGGTAGCTGAACTGCAGCTTGTAGCCAATGCGCCGCAAAAAGGCCTCGTCGGCCAACTCCAGCGGATTGAGATTGGTGGAGAACACCAGCACCAGGTCGAACGGCAGTTCGCAATGGCGCCCGCCCCCCAGGTTGAGGAAGTCGCGCTTTTCTTCCATCGGCACGATCCAGCGATTGAGCAGCTCGGCCGGGGCCATGCGCTGGCGGCCCATGTCGTCGATGATGAACAGGCCATTGCTGGCCTTGAGCTGCAGGGAAGCCTGGTATTGGCGGCTCGCGGCGTCGAAGCGGATATCCAGTTGCTCCATGCCCAGTTCGCCGCCGGTGATGACGACCGGGCGCTTGCAGCGGACCAGCCGCCGATCGATACCTTCGTTGAGCAGCAGGCTGTTCTGTTGGCCCTCGTCCTCCAGCGGCTGATGCACCTGGGGGTCGAAGACCTCGATGACCGACTCGTTGATCTCGATGGCACGGGGGACCCAGATGGCTTCCCCGAACAGGCGAATCAGGCGGCTGCTGATGTAGGTCTTGCCAGTGCCAGCAGGGCCGTAAATCATGATGGCGCGCCCGGAGTTCAGCGCTACCCCCAGTTGATCGAGCATACCCTCCGCAAGCACCACGCCCGCGAAGGCGGTTTGCATGTCCTGGGTAGTGATGCAGCCATGGTGAACGGTCTGCAGCTTGAGCAGGTCACGGTAGGCATTTACCGGAAAAGGCGCCGCACCGATGTAACCACTGCGCGCCAGTGCATCACGGGCAGTACTGCGGCCGCGCTCGGTCAGGCCGAAGCGCAGCGCCTGCCCACCCGATTGCACACCGACCTGGCCCAGCACCTCGACGCGGCCTTCCTTGCGCAGGAAAGCCAACACTTCTTCCACCACCGCGCCGGTCAGCGCCAGCCGCTCCACCAGGCGCGACAGGTCCAGGGTACCGGCGTCGTGTAGGTGCTTGCACAGCAAATCACCGAGAAAGCTTTCGGCCAGGCCAGTCTCGCGAACCGTACGTGGCTGAGGTGCCAGGCTTTGCACTGCTTCCTTGGCGAAGGCGCAGGCACCACTGTCTCTGAGTGCATACATCGTTAGCCTCCCAGGCTATTGGCCAAGCGGTTGCCAGAAAAGGCTGACAAGGGTTCCGGACAGGATCGCGACTGAATAAGGAAAAGGCTTGCCTGCAACTTCATCGGCCGTCGGTGCAAAATAGGCCTGAGCCGTCAACACCAACCAATAGCGTTGCAAAGTCTGTTTCAACTGTCCGCGTATGAACACTATCGACATCCCACATACACCACCCGCAATCAGGCTAAGAAGTGCAGCCGAAAGTGCTTCATGTGGTGTAAGAAAAGTACCGACCATGGCCATCAACTTAACGTCGCCGGCGGCCATGCCCCCCAGCGCGTACATCGGAATAAACACGGTAAAACCTAGCAACATGCCCAGCACGCCATCACCCAGCCCGGCAAATCCCGCCGCGTGAACCTGGCCTGCCAACCCCAACCCCAGCCCCAACAAGATCAACAGGTTGGGAATGCGGTGGCTGCGAAGATCGCCAACCACCGCAATGCCCAACAGCCCTAGCAGCACGACAATGGCGGACAGAGACTCTGCTGACATTGCTGCATCCCCCTTGGGGCCTGGTGAAGAATTGATTCAAGGAGCAGGGGTACCGCCGAGGGCAGTAATCAGTGCGTTGATCTTGGTCTTTACTGCGGTACCCAAGTTGGTGAAAGCCGTCACCAGAACGAGGGCGATCAACCCACCGGCTACTGCATATTCCACAACGGTCAGGCCGTCTTCGTCTTTGACAAACTTCGTGACCGAAGCCTTGATTGTTTGCAGAGTCATTTTCGCTCACCTCGCTAAGGACAATGTTGTTCTTCCCGGGCAGTGGCGGATTGCACTACCTGTGGAGAATCCTAGTCAGGGGCTGGGCATAGTCGTTAGGAGTTTTTTGCGAATCGCTAGGACTTTTTTGCGGCTTTTTGCCATCACCTGAAAACATGACAACGCCGGTGAAAACAAGCGGGAAAATGCTATGCGAGACGCGTTTACATATGCATTTGCTGACGATTCCGGACATGCATCGGCAATCCCCTGCAGTGCCGACAAACGGTAACCCGCTGCAAACATCAGGCATCTACCGGAGAGTGTCTGGAATCAGTGCCTTAACCAACACATAGAACTCAACGAAAAAAATTGAACTAGCCTGATAACCAATCGTTCGGCAGGCCAATCGTCTATTGTCGATACTTCAGCACGTAGGGAAACCCGCC
>MTEX01002363.1_pt2 | contig 25972 bp, 24 predicted proteins | sample 1042691 | NCBI WGS metagenome assembly MTEX01 (sample SAMN06185810, study PRJNA358809) | soil metagenome | isolation source: soil biostimulated with molasses as carbon source | place: India | collected 2015-05-23
TTCGATCTGTTCGGCTTCAGCCGGGGGGCGGCGGCAGCGCGGCATCTGGCCAACCTGCTGCACGACAATGCAGGCCGGCTGATGCCGGTGCCCTGCAGGCTGGTGATCAATTTCATCGGCCTGTTCGACACCGTGGCGGCGATCGTCGCGCCGTTGCAGGGTGACTTCGACCCGGCAGACGAGCGCTACGCCGGCTTGCGCCTGGGGCTTTGGCCAGGCATTGCCCGGCAAACGGTGCAACTGGTGGCGCGGGACGAGCAGCGGCACAACTACCCACTGCTGCGCAGCAGCCATGACATCGTGTTGCCGGGCGTGCACGCGAACATCGGTGGTGGTTATCCGGAGACCACCCAGGAGCAGGTGTTGCTGTGCAAACCGCAATCACAGCGTGTGCCGCAAGGTATGCGTGCCGAGCAGACACGCGTATACGCCACGATGCAGGCCTTGCTGGCGTCGATACCGGAGGCACGGGGAGGGCAGGTGCTGGCCTGGGAGGTGCCGCTTGCCGGTAACCGCTTGGATGAGGCGCAAAAGCAGGTGTATGCGGCGATATACCGTGAACGGGAGATGGCGGGGCAGCTATCTCGGGTGTACCTGAGCATCATGCGCGAACTGGCGGTGCGGGCGGGGGTGCCGTTTGCCCCGTTGGGCGGGCAGGCCGAGCATCGCTTGCCGGAGGCATTGCTGGAAATCAGCCGCAAGTTGCATGCGTTCGCCCTGGGTGAGCAGCAACAGCCGGGGCTGACGGCGGAGGAGGAGCAGCTGTTGCGCCACCGGTACATACATGCGTCGGCGAACTGGAATGCCGTGAAGGGGTTGCGTAACAGTGTGCTGGATGTGTTGTTCGTCAACCGGCCCGCAGCGGAAGGTCGCGTGCTGCATGCCAATCCGCTCGCCTGAGCCAATTGCGGCAATCGGCTTGCATGGTAGCGGCTGCGCCGGTGTTCGCCCGAAAACCCACTCCCACAGGTCCTGCGCCAGCTGGGTAGCGCGATAACTGTGGGAGGGGCAGAACGGGTCAGTTGCCCGCGCCGAGTTCCTCTAGCAAGCCTTTCAGGTAGGCGCTGCCCTGCGCATCCAGTGGCTGCAGCGGAAGGCGGGGGGCGCCGACCTGCTGGCCGAGCATCTGCAAACCGGCCTTGATGGTGGTGGGCAGGCCGCGGCGGGTGATGTACTCCAGCAGTTGGTACTGGCGATAGAACAGCGCACGGGCCTCGCCCAGGTCGCCTTGCTGCACCGCGTCCCACAGCGCCAGGTTCAGTGCCGGGATCAGGTTGGGCGCGGCGGTGCACCAGCCGGCGGCACCGGCCACCAGGCCTTCCAGGGCGAGCGGGTTGCAACCGTTGTAGAACGCCACCTGCCCCTCGGTGGCCTTGAACAGGCGGTGCATGCGCTGGATGTCACCGGTGCTTTCCTTGACCATGGTCACGTTGGGCACTTCGTCGAGGATGCGCAGGATCAGCTCTACCGACAGGTCGGTGCCACTGGTCCCGGGGTTGTTGTAGAGCATGATCGGAATGTCGATCGCCTCGCCCACTGCCCGGTAGTGGGCGACCACTTCGGCTTCGGTGAGCTTCCAGTAGGAAATGGGCAGCACCATCACCGCCGTGGCGCCGCAAGCCTGGGACAGGCGGGCGCGCTGCACGGTGCGTGCGGTGGTCAGGTCGGAGACGCTGACCACGGTTGGCACACGGCCGGCGATGCGCGCCTGGCTGAAGCGCACCACCGTTTCCCATTCGCTGTCGGACAGGTAGGCGCCCTCGCCGGTGCTGCCCAGCGGTGCGATGGCGTGCACGCCGTCGGCGATCAGGCGGTCGATGGACAGGCCCAGGGCATCCAGGTCAAGCGTGCCCTCTGCCGTGAAAGGAGTGATGGTGTAGCCGATAACGCCGCGAATTACAGGTGTAGACATGAGCAGGCACCTCTGCCGTTGTAGGGGATAGGGAGCAACATCGTCGATCAGCCCAGGCAGTCGCCATGGGCACGCAAGGCACGGCGCGCGTAGTAGCTGAACGCGGCGCCATGACGTTTCGGGGTGGAGATCCAGTCGTGGGCTTCCTTGCCCAGTGCCTCGGGGATGGGGCGGATGTCGCCGGCGCCCATGGCCAGCAGCTGCATCCTGGCCGCGCGCTCGAACAGCATGGCGAGTACACAGGCTTCCTCGATCGAGCGGCCGGCGATCAGCAGGCCGTGGTGGGAAAGCAAGATCGCGCGCTTGTCGCCGATCGCCCTGGCAATGATCTCGCCCTCTTCATTGCCCACCGGTACGCCGGGCCATTCCTTGAGAAACGCGCAGTCATCGAACAGCGGGCACAGGTCCATGTGCGAGATGGCCAGCGGCACCTCCAGCATCGAAAGGGCGGCACTGTGCAGCGGGTGCGTGTGGATGATGCAGTTGACGTCGGCGCGTGCGCGGTACAGCCAGCTGTGGAAGCGGTTGGCCGGGTTGGCCATGCCGCGGCCATGCAGCACGTTGAGGTCTTCGTCCACCAGCAGCAGGTTGGAGGCGGCGATTTCATCGAAGCCCAGGCCGAGTTGTTGGGTGTAGTAAGTGCCGGGTTGCTCGGCGCGCGCGGTGATCTGCCCGGCCAGGCCGGAGTCGTGGCCAGCGTCGAACAGGATGCGGCAGGTGAGGGCGAGTTTTTGCCGCGGGGTGTAGGTGTTGTCGGCCAGTGCCGTCAGCATTTGCTGTTGGGCGAGTTTGACGAGCTGGTCCTTGGGGGTTTGCATGGTGGTCGTCATGGGCGGTACCTGCATGGGATGGCGAACAGGGGCTGATCGGCGCGGGGCGACGTCAGGACACAATTCGATCTTAATGACACAATGTGTCATAAGCAAGCGTTGTGTCATCGTCGGCGTACTTTCGTCGCCGCTATCCGAATGCAGTAGCTGGTGGTGGAGAATTGCGCCCGCTGCAGAGCCTAGCGGAGCGGTGTACTTAGTGCGAAATACGATGTGGGCATTGATTACAGAAGACTTTGCTGGTAATGAACTCGCAGTTGATCGGTGTTGCTGGCCGCCGCTGCGCACGTTATAGATGGACAGTTCAACAGAGAAATCTCCAACTCGCGCCCCGTGTTTACCATTGCTCCGGGTGAGCTTAAAGGCATCCTACAGCGCTGCCCAATGGCCAATTCGTAAGGATGGTTGATGTGGGTCGGTCTATTGGCATTACTACGTTGAAGGAGGGTGGAGTTTACTGCGGGATCAATGAGTACCTGGAGCGATCAGGCGATCAGGTAGTTGCGAGAAATTGTACGAGTCCCTAGGCAGTTCAAGCCGGAGACAACGGATAAGGGGCTATCCTCATGGAGAAGCAGCTGCATGATGGTCGCGGCGTTCGGTTGAATATGGACAGAACTTTTAAAGACTTTATTGGTTAACGCATTTATGTCTGAGTCCTATGAGATTGTCCTTCAGCAAGTTGCGGCAGTCGACCTACATGCGTTGCTGAAATTAATAGAGATGGGGGCTCAAGATCTCTCTAGCTTAGCTGTTTCTGGAGATTTTGGAGAGGTAGGCGCGGTGGGGATTAACAAGAGCTTGATTGATGCAGTTGTTGCCGCTGAGGGAGAGGTGTGCCTGACGGAGCAGTTGCATGGATTCAAGGTTTTGGAAGCGATACGCCTTCCTTTGGTTTTGATGAGGGTTATTAAGTATGAGGGCAAATTTGATATTGATCTTTCTTTCGATGAGGTCCCGTCGTTTGATATTGATCAAATAATGTTTGCTATGCAGGAGTATGCCGTTGCTTTATCAAGAAAATTCAATATAAAGGAATTTTACGGCGGGCTTGAGCCTGCAGCGGATATCGATACTAGGTATTTCACTGGTAATGCTTCAGGGCCTGTGAGTTGAAAGGGTAAGGTGAATAATTTCTCCCATGCCCTGCATGGGGCTGCTTGATCTGTGCCTAGCACTAGACGACCCGCCAGCATTTGTATTGTGCCTCGGTAACACCCAGCCACTGACAAGCCGCTCAAGGCGCACCAAACACCATCGTCCAGTAAACACCATCATCGCTACGTGAATTCTCGGCATATGCCGCCCCCACCTGGGTAAACATCGGATTCATCAGGTTGGCGCAATGCCCCGGGCTGGCCAGCCAGCCTGCCATCGCCTTGCTCGCTGAGCCCTGGCCGGCGGCGATGTTCTCGCCGATCTGGCGGCCGCGATAGCCGGCATCCCGCGCCCGGTCCGCCGGCAGGTCACCGTCGAGGTCGCGGTGGGCGAAAAAGTTTTCGTTGGCCATCGCCCGGCTGTGGCGCTGTGCGGCCGCGCCCAAGGCGGCGTTCCAGGTCAGCGGGCGTGCGGCAGCAAAGCGCTGGCGCCCGCACAGCCGCGGTTTGGCCCGGGCCGCGTTGACCTGGGCCAGCAACGCCTGGCCCGTGCTGCGCCGATCGCCGAGTTGCGCCTCCAGCAATGGGCGCGCCAGCAGCACCTGCCACTCATTGCGGGCGCGGCGCACGCCAATATCGGCATACTGGCTATCGAGCAACGCAGCGCAGTAGTCGCTGCGCAGCATGTCGAAGGCCTCCTCGGCATCGTGCGCGCCAACCAGGCGGATAGCCCGCACCTTCACTGCCTGGTAGCCAACCGCCTTCAAGCCGTCGCGCAAGCCACCCCCATAGCCGATCGGCAGCGCCAGGTTCGCCTTCAGCGCCAGCGGCGTCGAGGCCCGAACCAGGCGCCGCTCGCAACGCTGTGGCTGGGCGCGATAGTCGTTGATCGCCGCTACCAACTGGCGCTCCCCGCTGGCATGGGCGGGGCTGGTCAACAACGGCAGCAAAGGCAACAGGCAGAGCGAGACAAGGCGGGAGCAGCAGGCAGCGTGGCGCATGGGACAGACAGCTCGGCAGGAGATTGGCAGTGAGGCCGGTCAAAGGGCCCGGCTATGACTGCGCCGCCCGACACTGGTTCACCAACAAACCGTACATTTTTATCGCTGGGAAACTGCCAGACGGTAGCGCTACAAGCGCCAGAAAGGTGGCGCCCGGCTCGAAAACCGGGCTTTGCAGCGCTACGCTTATTCCACCCAATCGAAAACTGCCCTGGTCAAGCAGCGGAGGAATGACTGCATGCGGTTGTCTACGTTCATCATTGAGCAGATGGAAAGCATCCTCCAGGCTTGGGAGGACTTCGCCCGAACGGTTGACCTGCCCAGGGAAGCACTGAGCGTATCGGGCCTGAGGAACCACGCCGCGCACATTCTTCTGGCCGTGGCGCGGGACATGCAAACCCACCAGACCTTACAGCAGGAAATAGACAAATCCCAGGGCCTCGCTCCGGTGTCGGCGCGCGAAAGTGCGGCAGAAACCCACGCAGTCATGCGCCTGATGGACGGCTTCAGCATGGACCAGATGGTGTCGGAGTACCGCGCCCTTCGCTCAAGCGTGTTGCGCCTGTGGCTTGCTCAGGAAAGGTCGATCGACCAGCCCGAGCGGGTGGCGGAGATCATCCGCTTCAACGAAGCCATCGACCAGGCCTTGGTCGAATCCATCGCCTCGTATGGCAAGGCCGTCGAGACCACCCGCAAGATGGTGCTGGGTGTACTCGGCCATGACCTTCGCTCGCCACTGACAGCGATCACCATGGGGGCCGGCATGCTTGCCAAGAGCCAACAGCTGGGGCCCCGGGAACAGACCGTGGTCACCCAGATCTACGCGAGCGTCGGGCGAGCCAACGACCTGGTGAACGATTTGCTCGACCTGGCCCGATGCAATCTGAGCCTGGGCATACCCATACAGCGTGAGCCGAATGAGCTCAGCGCTCTGTGTAACGCTATCGTCAAGGAAGTCAGCCTGGCCCATCCGCAGATCGACCTGCGTTTGCAGCAGGTAGCGCCATTGCCGGCCAGCTTCGACCCGTCACGCATGTCCCAGGCGGTGTCGAACCTGGTCAACAATGCCATACGCCACGGCGATACCCGCTTGCCGATCCAGGTGCGGCTTGCGACCGAGAACGATTGCGCGGTGATCGAGATTCACAACTGGGGCAATCCCATTTCGCCAGACCACATGATGTACCTGTTCAATCCCGAGGCACGCTTGGCCCGGGCGGGCCATGCCGAGAGTGGAAAACCGCATGGGCTGGGGCTTGGCTTGTTCATTGCAAACGAGATTGTCACCAGCCATGGTGGCACGATAGAGGTCGTTTCCAGTGCAGAACGGGGTACGACCTTCAGGGTTGTTTTTCCTCTTGAAGCTGGTACGTCTGCCGGTTGAAGGTGCAGTACGTCAACTGTAGGAGCGGATTTATCCGCGAAGCAGGCGACGCGGTGGATGGCACCGGCTGTGCCGGTGATCGCGGCTGAAGCCGCTCCTACAGGGGGCGTGTCAGGGCGCTGAATGGAGACAATTTCGCAGGCGCTGGGAGCGGGGTGTGCCCGGTCCCACAAGGTACCTGCTTGCAATCGCTTCACTCAGGCATGAGCGGCCTTGTATCGCTGCCTGGCAGTTGGGCGATGACCTCGCGCAGCAAGGCCGTCATCAGGCGAATCGCGGGGTCGCGAGCATTGTCGATGCGCCAGCCCAGTTCTATCGAATACCGCGGCAAGTGGATCGGGCAAGGCTGGCACACGACATGGCTCACCATGGCCAGCGCCTTGGCCGCATGCGTCGGCAGGGTGGCTACGCAGTCACTGCCTTGCAACAGCGCAGGGAGCGCAGCGAAATGCGTGGTGGAAGCCTCCACCGTGCGGCTCTGTGCCTGCGCTGCCAGCACTTCGTCCACCACGCCAACATAACCGCCTGAAGAAACCAGCACATGGCGTTTTTCCAGGTAAGCCTCAAGGGTCAGCGCAACCGGCGCAGCGCTGGTTGCCGTAAGGCAGCTGTAGCCACCGGTTCCGAGCGCCAGGCGCCCGAGCGCTTTCGAGGCGACGGCGCCGGAAGTCAACGCCAGGTCGAACTGCCGATTCATCAAGGCATCGTTGGCCAGCAAGCTGTGGGTCTGCTTGAACACCAGGCGGATGCCAGGCGCATGGGCTTTCGCCCGATCGATCAGCTGCCTGCCGATCGCCAGTTCGAAATCATCCGACATGCCCAACGCGATCGTGCGTCCCTGGATGGCTGCATCGTCGTTGAATGCCAACATCAAGCCTTGGCGACACTTGTCCAGCGCGGCAGCAACCACAGGGCGCAGTTCCTCGCTTTTTGCCGTGGGCTTGAGGCCGCGCCCGGTGCGCTCGAACAAGTGGTCAGCGAAAACCAGACGAAGCCTGGCCAGCGCAGCGCTTACCGCTGACTGGGTAATGCCCAGGCGGATGGCGGCGCGGCCGGCACCGCCTTCTTCATACAAGGCTTCGAAGACCTTGAACAGGTTCAGGTCCACCGAGGCGAGGTCGAGTTTGCTCATGACCGGGACTGCCCTTTGCAAGAATGACTGCGGTCACGCTAGGCGAAACCCGATATGAATGCCAGTCATATCAGATGTTGCGCTGGCGGCGTTGTTCAATAACGCCTCGCGACAGAACATGGCAGCCACACCCTCCACACGAGACAGTCGATCATGGCCCGTATCACCGTTGCAGCACTGCAGATAGGTTCCCACCCGGACGGCAAGACCGAGACCCTGAAGTCGATCCTCGGCTACGAGGAAGCGATCAGGGCGAGCGGGGCAAAACTGGTCGTGATGCCCGAAGCGCTGCTTGGCGGCTACCCGAAAGGCGCGACCTTCGGCACCTACCTGGGCTATCGCCTGCCCGAGGGGCGCGAGGCATTCCAGGCCTATTTCGCCAATGCGGTGGACGTACCCGGCGCGGAAACCGACGAACTCGCCGCGCTCTCCGAGCGCACCGGGGCGCATCTGGTGGTCGGGGTGATCGAACGCTCCGGCAACACCCTGTTCTGTTCCGCGCTGTTCTTCTCGCCAGAGGGCGGGCTGGTCGCCAAGCACCGCAAGCTGATGCCGACGGGCACCGAGCGCCTGATCTGGGGCCAGGGTGACGGCTCGACCCTGCCGGTGGTCGATTCGCCCGCGGGTAAACTGGGCACGGCGATCTGCTGGGAGAACCACATGCCGCTGTTGCGCACGGCCATGTACGCAAAAGGGGTACAGGTGTGGTGCGCGCCGACCGTCGACGAGCGGGATGTCTGGCAAGCCAGCATGCGCCATATCGCGCATGAGGGGCGGATGTTCCTGGTCAGTGCCTGTCAGGTCCAGCCGTCGCCGCGTGAACTGGGCATCGAAGTGCCAAGCTGGGATCCGCAGCGTCCGCTGATTCAGGGCAACAGTGTTATCGTCGGGCCGCTGGGCGACGTGCTTGCCGGGCCGCTGCGTGGTGAAGCGGGGCTGTTGACCGCGGATATCGACCTGGATGAGCTGGTGCGCGCTCGCTACGATTTCGATGTGGTGGGCCATTATTCGCGGCCCGACGTGTTTTCGTTGAGTGTCGATGAGCGCGCCAGGCGCGGTGTCGACTTTCAAAAATGACTCATTGCTGAGGATATTCGGGAGCGCAAGCATGGAAGGCCTTGCTACCTTGTTCACAAAGCGTCTGCTGCTGACGCCGCTGCGCTTGGAGGATGCCCAGGCGATACAGGCGCTGTTTCCCCAATGGGAGGTGGTGCGCTACCTCGACCGTCGCGTGCCATGGCCGTATCCGCCAGACGGGGCGCTGACCTATTTGCGTGATATCGCCCTGCCTGCGATGGCCGCCGGCCGAGAGTGGCACTGGATGATCCGCCTGCGCGACGAAGACGAGCGCATCATCGGCAGCATCAGCCTGTATGACCAGGCTGGAAACAACCGCGGATTCTGGCTGGCGCCGCAGTGGTGGGGCCAAGGCTATATGCGCGAAGCATGCCGGGCCATCAATGCTTATTGGTTCGAAGCCTTGTCGCGCCCCGTCATGCGGGTTCCCAAGGCGGTGGCCAACAAAGCGTCACGCAAGGTTTCGGAACACGAAGGCATGCGCCTGGTCGATGTGCGCGATGGCGATTTCGTTGCCGGGCCAATGCGCGTCGAGATCTGGGAGATGACCCGTAGCGACTGGCTGGGCAGGGTGAACCCAGGCCGCTAGTGGCTCGTGCCTGGCCGGCGGTTTGCCGGTCAGGCTGGCAGCCCGGCCAGTCGCAGGCCCTCGGCCAGCTGGGCCAAGTCCTCGTCGCGATGGATCGGCAACCACTCACGCAAGGTCGATACACGCAGCCCCGGGTCTTGCTCGCGCAAGCGCGCCATGGCCCGGTAGGCGCTGTCCATCCGCCCGCTCAGGGCATGGCTGGCGGCGACCAGGGCGACCGCCACCAGCAAGTTGGGCAGGTTGCCCAACGATTTTTCCGCCCACTCCAGCGCTTGCTCCAGGCGCCCGGCAAAGAAGTGCGCCAACGCCATGCCCACCTGCATGCGGAACATCTCCGGGTCCAGCGGGCTCAGCCGGGTGGCATGGCTGAGGTTGTCGATGGCGGTCTGGGTCTCGCCACGCAGCGCCCGCAACACCCCGCCCAGGTACCAGGCCGGCGCCAGGTTGGGGTTGAGCAGGCGCGCCCGGTCGAGCAAGGCGATGGCACCGTCCAGGTCGCCGGTCAGGTGGCCAAGGGCATGGCCACCACGGGTCAGGGCCACGGCATCGTCACGCCCCAGCGCCACGGCAAGGCGCGCGAGCCGGGCGCCCTCGGCGATTTCCTCGGCGCGGCTGTCCATCCAGCCATTGAGCTTGCGCCAGAAGTAGCACCATGCGGCCATGCCATAGGCCGAAGCGAACTCAGGATCGCGCTCGATGGCGTGGTAATACAGCGTCAACGCCTCGGCGATCGCCTCGCGGGTGCCGTGGTGCAGCTTGGCCGTGCCGCGCAGGTAGAAATCGTAGGCGCCAAGGTCGGCGGTAGGCTTGCGCTTGGCCCGCTCGATCTCGGCCCGCTCCAGCTGCGGCGCGATCGCCCCTACCACGCTTTCAGTGACCTGGTCCTGCAACTCGAACACATCATCCAGCGACCCTTCGAACCGCTCGGCCCACAGGTGCTCGCCGCTGCTGGCGTCGATCAGCTGGCCGGTGATGCGCAGCCGCTGGCCGGCCCGGCGCACGCTGCCTTCGAGTACATAGCGCACGCCCAGTGCCTGGCCCACCTGCTGCACGTCGATGGGCTGGCCCTTGAAGGTGAAGCTGGAATTGCGGGCGATGACGAACAGCCAGCGGATGCGTGACAGGGCGGCGATGATGTCCTCGACCATGCCATCGGCGAAGTAGTCCTGCTCGGGGTCACCGCTGAGGTTCTGGAACGGCAGCACGGTGATCGACGGCTTGTCCGGCAACGCGGGCCCGCTGGGTGCCGGCACCGTTGCGGCTGCGGTTGGCGCCGGGCCGCTGGCGGCTTCGCGGACTTCGCCGACGAAGCGATAGCCCTTGCGCGCCACGGTGCGCAGCAGCCGTTGCTCCTCGCCGGAGTCGCCGATGGCTTTGCGCACGGCGTTGATGTGGCTGGTGATGGTCGATTCGGAGACCACCTTGCCGTTCCACACCCGTGCCAGCAATTCGTCGCGGCCCAGCACCCGGTCGCGGTGGCTGACCAGTTGTACCAGCAGGTCGAACACCTGCGGGCCGATGGCCACGGCCTGGCCCTGGCGGGTCAGTTCCCGGCGCTGCTCGTCGAGCTGATAGTCGTCAAACACGAATGGCACGTGGCATCCCTCGCACGCCCTGGGCCTGGTGGCCGAGGCGCCTGGTTTCAGGTATCGGTCGATGATACGGCAGCAGCCCAGGCGGCAGTACTGGCCTGCGCCCGGTTTGAATAGTTTGGACGCAAATTAAAGCCTGCGTGGAGGCAAATCCAGCCTGCGAACAAGGACTCGCTGTGCCAGGCGGCGCATGCTGCAGCCAGACGACGGCAATGGTTGCGGTCGTGCATGCGGAGACAGCCCAATGAAAATCGTGGTCATCGGAGGCACCGGCCTCATTGGTTCGAAGCTGGTCAACGGCCTGCGTGAGCGCGGCCACCAGGCCGTCGCGGCAGCGCCGAGCACCGGGGTCAACAGCATCACCCGCGAGGGCCTGGCCGAGGCGATGGATGGTGCGGATGTGGTGGTGGACGTGGCCAACGCCCCGTCCTGGGAGGACCAGGCGGTGCTGGAGTTCTTCGAGACGTCCACGCGCAACCTGCTGGCGGCCGAGAAAGCCGCTGGGGTGAAGCACCATGTGGCGTTGTCGATCGTCGGTACCGAGCGCCTGCCGGATAACGGCTACTTCCGCGCCAAGGTCGCCCAGGAGGCGCTGATCAAGGACTCGGCGCTGCCGTACACCGTGTTGCGGGCCACGCAGTTCTTCGAGTTCGTCGAAGGCATCGCCCAGGCGGGTACTGTCGGTGACGAAGTCCACCTGTCGCCGGCGCTGTTCCAGCCGCTGGCTTCCGATGACGTGGTGGCGGCACTGATCGACGTGGCCCTGGCACCCGCGGCCAACGCTACGCTGGAGGTGGCCGGGCCGGAGGCACTGCCGATGGACGAACTGGTGCGCCGCTTGCTGCGCCTGCGTGGCGACAACCGCAAGGTGGTGGCCGACGTGCACGCCCGCTATTTCGGCGCCGAGCTCGACGACAAGTCACTCACCCCCGGCAGCGGCGCGCGGCTTGGCACCATCCGTTTCGAAGACTGGCTGGCGCGCCAGTGAGTTGCCCAGCCCCCACCCGTCAACCAAGGAGCATCAGCATGTTCAATCGCACCCTCCTGGCCGCCGCGTTCAGCGTGCTGGCCATTACTCCGGCAATCGCCGCCGAACGCCCGCTGAGCAAGGTCACCGTGGTGTTCGACAAGCCATTGCCGAACGTGCCAGGCAAGAGCATGCGCGGGGTCATCGTCGACTACGCGCCGGGCGCTGCGTCACCCGCGCATCGCCACCCGAATTCCGCGTTCATCTACGCCACCGTGCTCGAAGGTGAAGTACGCAGCAGCGTCAACGGCGAGCCGGCCAAGGTCTACAAGCCCGGCGAGAACTGGTACGAGGCCCCGGGCGCGTTCCATGGCGTCAGCGCCAACGCCAGCGACAGCAAGCCGGCCAAGCTGATGGCGGTGTTCGTGCTCGACAGCAACGAGACGGTACTGGTCACCCCGAGCGACAAGTAGGCCGCGAACAGTCGCCGATCCTGCGTACAATGCGGGCAGGGCAGGGGCATCGCGAGGTCAATGTGGAGTTACGCCAGTTTCGCTACTTTTTGAGTGTGCTGGAGCACGGCAGCCTGGGCAGGGCCGCGCTCGAGCTCGGGGTGGGCGCGTCCGCCCTGAGCCAGCAGCTGTCGAAGCTGGAAAGCGAGCTGAGTACCCGCCTGCTGACCCGCTCGAGTACCGGTGTTACGCCGACAGCGGCGGGCCTGGCCTTCGAATACCACGCGCGGCTGGCGCTGCGCCAGGCCGAACACGCCATGCTGGCGGCACAGAGCGGGCGCATGAGCGGCTACGTCAGCGTCGGCCTGGCACCGACCACCGCATCGGTTCTGGGCCTGGCCCTGATCGAGCGCATGCGCCAGCGCTATCCGGACATCCACCTGCACCTGGTGGAAATGCTCTCGGGCTATCTGCTGAGCCAACTCAACGCCCGACACCTGGACCTGGCGGTATTGTTCCAGGCGGAAGCGGGGGCGCGGCTGGAGGTGCGCCCGCTGCTGCAGGAGCGCTTGTTCGCGCTGGTGCCGCAGCGCCTGGTGCAGGAGGGCTGGGGCGAAGCGCTGAGCTTGCAGCAGATCGCCACGCTGCCGCTGGTGATGCCCAGTACCCAGCATGGCCTGCGTTCGACCTTGCAGGCGATCCTGGCCCGGGCCGGGCTTGAAGCCGACATCGTCATGGAGGTCGACGGCTTGTCGCTGCTCATGGATTGCGTGGCTGCCGGCCACGCCGCCACCCTGCAACCCGGTGCTGCGGTAGCCCGGGCAGCCCAGGCCGGCGTGCGGGTATTCGCCATCGACGATGCCCAGGCGCAGCGCCGCAACCTGGTGGTGAGCCTGGGTGAAGACGAGCTCTCGCCAGCAGCATTGGCGACCCGGATCGTGCTGCATGAAGTGGCCCGCGACCTGGTCGCCCACGGCCAATGGCCGGGCGCGCGACTGCTCTGAGCAGGGCCTGCCGCGCCGCCACCCTTTAGAAAAACTGAACACCTACCCCCGCTGATCGCGTTTCGTCCCCCGCACGGGGTCATTAGATTCCGTGGTCCGCGAGGAGCACACCGACCGTTCTGGCTCCTCGAGACCTGGAGGCAAAATGATCGATGTGCTTGTCATTGGCGGTGGCAACGCCGCCCTGTGCGCTGCGTTGATGGCACGTGAGGCCGGCGCCAGCGTGCTGCTGCTGGAGGCCGCGCCGCGTGCCTGGCGAGGTGGCAACTCGCAACACACCCGCAACCTGCGGTGCATGCACGATGCACCGCAGGATGTGCTGGTCGATGCATACCCGGAAGAAGAGTTCTGGCAAGACCTGCTCAAGGTCACCGACGGCCAGACCAACGAAAAACTGGCGCGGCTGGTGATCAGGGCGTCGTCCGATTGCCGCGACTGGATGCGGCGCCACGGTGTGCACTTCCAGCCGTCGTTGTCCGGGGCCTTGCACACGGCACGTACCAATGCGTTTTTCATGGGCGGCGGCAAGGCGTTGGTCAATGCCTATTTCCGCAGCGCCGAACACCTGGGCGTGCAGGTTCGCTACGACACCCCGGTGTGCGACATCGAGCTGCACGGCGAGCGTTTCGTCGCCGCCCATGTACCGGCGCGCGAGGTAGGCGGGCGGCAGTTGCCGGCCGAACGTATCCAGGCACGCAGCTGCGTGCTGGCCGCCGGTGGCTTCGAATCCAACCGCAGCTGGCTGCGTGAGGCCTGGGGGCAGAACCAACGCGGCGAATGGCCGGCGGACAACTTCCTGGTGCGCGGTACCCGCTTCAATGACGGCGTGCTGCTACGGCGCATGATCGACCTGGGCGCCGATACCATCGGTGACCCGACCCAGGCGCACATGGTGGCCATCGATGCCCGCGCGCCGCTGTACGACGGCGGCATCTGCACCCGCATCGACTGCGTGTCGCTGGGGGTGGTGGTCAATCGCGAAGGGCGGCGCTTCTACGATGAGGGCGAAGACTTCTGGCCCAAGCGCTACGCGATCTGGGGCCGCCTGGTGGCCCAGCAGCCGGGCCAGGTGGGCTTTTCCATCATCGACCAGAAGGCCCTGGGCCGCTTCATGCCGCCGGTGTTTCCAGGCACCACGGCCAACACCCTCGAAGAACTGGCGGGCCTGCTTGGGTTGCCGCCGGCGGCCTTCGTCGACAGCGTGCAGGCCTACAACCGCGCCTGCCAGCCCGGCACCTTCGACCATACCCGGCTGGACGACTGCCACACCGTCGGTATCACCCCGGCCAAGAGCCACTGGGCCCTGCCCATCGATACGCCGCCTTTCTACGGCTACCCGCTACGCCCTGGCGTGACCTTCACCTACCTGGGCCTGCGCACCGACGAGACCGCCGCCGTGCACTTCGCTGGCCGGCGCAGCCCGAACCTGTTCGTGGCCGGTGAAATGATGGCCGGCAACGTGCTGGGCAAGGGCTACACCGCCGGGGTCGGCATGTCCATCGGCACCGCCTTCGGGCGTATTGCCGGCACCCGCGCCGCCGCCGCTGCGCGCATTCCATCCCCTGACGAGGCCCGCCATGACCGCGCAACTGCCTGAACCCCGCCAGTACCAGCCTGCTGCCAGCGGCCCCGAACTGATCCCGTTGTTGAACCTGGACGAACAGGAAGTACAGCGGCAGATGAGCATCTGCAACGCCTGTCGCTACTGTGAAGGGTTCTGCGCCGTGTTCCCGGCGATGACCCGCCGACTGACCTTCGGCAAGGCCGATATCCATTACCTGGCCAACCTCTGTCACAACTGCGGCGCCTGCCTGCACGCCTGCCAGTACGCCGCGCCCCACGAGTTCGCCGTCAACGTGCCGCAGGCGATGGCCAAGGTGCGCGGCCAGACCTACGCCGACTATGCCTGGCCGGCGGCGTTCGGCCGGCTGTACCGGCACAATGGCACCTATGTCGCCAGCGCGCTGGCCGTGGCGCTGTCGCTGTTCCTGTTGCTGGCCCTGGCGGTCAACGGCACCTTGCTGCCCGGGCGGCTGGCGGGCGATTTCTATGCGGTGTTCCCACACAACACCCTGGCGCTGTTGTTCGGCAGCGTCTTCAGCCTTGCCGGTGTGGCGCTGGCACTGGCCGTGCGGCGCTTCTGGCGCCAGGTTTCGCCCGCCGGGCAGCAGGCAACGCCGGCCGATGGCGCTGTGCTCGAGGCATCGGCGGCGGTACTGACGCTGAAGTACCTCGACGGCGGGCATGGCCAGGGCTGCAACAATGCCGACGACCGCTACACGCTGTGGCGGCGCCGCTTCCATCACCTGACCTTCTACGGCTTCCTGCTGTGCTTCGCGGCCACGCTGGTCGCCACCGGTTATCACTACCTGCTCGGCCTGGCAGCGCCTTACCCGCTGCTGAGCCTGCCGGTGCTGCTGGGCACGGCCGGTGGGGTTGGCCTGGTCATCGGCCCGCTCGGGCTGCTGGCGCTGAACCTGCGCCGGGCGCCGGAACACGGCGATGCCCGGCAACGGCCGATGGACCGGGCGTTCATCCTGCTGCTGTTGCTGGTCAGCCTCAGCGGGCTGGCACTGCTGGCGCTGCGTGACAGCGGGGCCATGGCCATGTTGCTGGCCATCCACCTGGGCACGGTGATGGCGCTGTTCCTCACGCTGCCCTATGGCAAGTTCGCCCATGGCCTGTTCCGCAGCGCCGCGTTGCTGAAGTTCGCCATCGAGAAACGCCGGCCCGACCCGCATGGCCTGGGTGGGGACTGAGGCATGGGCGCGGCGCACGTATTTGCCTGGGCCGGGCATCGGCCTGATGGCCGCGCCCGCTCAGCGGTTGGGCCACTTCTCCAGCAGGATCGAAACGAACTTTTCCGCGGCAGGCGACAGCGACGCACCGCGCCGGTACACCAGGCCCAGGGTACGCGTTACCTGGGGTTCGATCAGCGGCACGCTGACCAGCGTCGGGTGGTCGGCGCTGGGCATGGCCAGGCTGGGCATGGCGGATACCCCCAGCCCGGCCTCGACCATGCCCAGCGAGGTGGACAGGTGCTGCACCTCGTAGAACCACTTGGGGCGCAGGTTGAGGCCGGAGAGGGCATGGTCGAGCAGCATGCGGTTGCCGCTCAGGCGGCCAACGCCGATCAGCCGGTAGTCGGCAAGCTCGGTCCAGGTCACGGCTTCACGTCCCGCCAGTTTGTGGTCGCGCCGGCAGGCCAGGACAAAGTGCTCCTGCACCAGCGAGACGAATTCGATGTCCGGGTGTTGCCCGCTCATCATGTTGATGCCGAAGTCGGCTTCGCCGCGCAGCACGGCTTCCAGCCCGTCATTGGCGCTGAGGTCGAGCAGGCGGATACGGATTTTCGGGTACTGCTCGTTGTAGTCGCGGATCACCGACGGCAGGAAGTAGAACGCGGCGGTGGGAATGCAGGCGAGGGTGACCTGGCCGGTCTGCCGCTCGGCCAGCTCACGGATGCTGAGAATCGAGTCCTCGAAGTCATCCAGCAGCCGCCTGGCCTTGGGCAGGAAGTCACGCCCGACACTGGTCAGGCTGACCCGACGGGTGGTGCGTTCGAGCAACGAGGTGCCTAGCCCTTCTTCGAGCTTCTTGATCCGCCGGCTCAGTGCCGGCTGCGACAGGTGCAGTGCTTCGGCGGCTTCATGGAAGCTGCCGAGTTCGGCGATTTTCACGAAAGATCGGATGTCTTGCAGCTCATATTCCATAAATAAACCACAGTCCGTTTGACGGAGAATTATTTTGTGAAAAGCAATAATGGCTACGATATTTGCATTGGATTGATTTATCCATCCCTGTCACTCTTTTGCTCACAGCATCAATGATGTCCATTGATCAACAAGAGTGCGAAATCATGCAACGAATTCCTTGCGTACTCATGCGCGGTGGCACCTCCAAGGGGCCGTTCTTCCACGCCTGGGACTTGCCTGCCAATGTGGTCGAGCGCGACGAATTGCTGATCAACCTGATGGGCTCCGGCCACGAGCTGGAAATCGACGGCATCGGTGGCGGCAGCCCGCAGACCAGCAAGGTCGCCATCATCAGCCCGTCGTTGCATGCCGACGCCGACGTCGACTACCTGTTCGTCCAGGTCATGGTCGCCCAACGCCGGGTCGACACAGCCCCGAACTGCGGCAACATGCTGTGCGCCGTGGGTCCGTTCGCCATCGAGCAAGGCCTGGTCAAGGGCCAGGACGGCAAGACGTTGGTGCGTATTCGCAACCTCAACACTGGCACCTTCGTCAATTCGCTGGTGGAAACCCCCGGCGGTATCGTGCGCTACGAAGGCCGTACGGCGATCGACGGCGTACCGGGCACTGCCGCCCCGGTGCACCTGACCTTCCTCGATGCGGTCGGCAGCAAGACCGGCAAGCTGTTCCCCACCGGCCAGGCCAAGGATGTGATCGATGGTGTGCCGGTCACCTGCATCGACATGGCCATGCCAATGATGGTGGTGCAGGCCAGCGAACTGGGGGTCAGCGGCGCGGAAACCCCGGCTGAACTCGACGCCAACGGCGCGCTGCTCGCACGCCTCGAGGCGTTGCGCCTGAAGGCCGGCAAGGCCATGGGCCTGGGTGATGTCAGTGGCATGGTCATTCCCAAGCCGGTGCTGGTGTCCAAACCGCGCTACGACGGCACCGTGCAGGTTCGCTACTTCATGCCGCACAACTGCCATCGCGCCCTGGCCATCACCGGCGCGGTAGGGCTGGCGACTGCCTGCGTCAGCCCCGGTACGGTGATCGGCGACCTGCTGGGCGAGGGTGCCGAGCAACTCACCGAGGTGCGCCTGGAACACCCGAGCGGCGGCATCGATGTCGCGCTGTCGCGCAGCGGTGCCGATGGCAAGACGATCCAGGCCTCGGTGGTGCGAACCGCCCGGCGGCTCTTCTCAGGGTTCGTCTACGCCCCTACATTCCGCAGGTTGGCGGGGTAAGCCCAGGCGTTATCCAGACCTGCACAATCGCAACCAGCGCATCCGCACAATTTCAACAATGGGTGATGCCACATGAAACTCGCCAAATCGCTGTACTTCCAGATCCTCTGCGCCGTCCTGCTGGGCGTGGTGGTCGGCCATTTCTGGGCGCAACAGGCAGTGGCCCTGAAGCCGCTGGGTGATGCGTTCATCAAGCTGATCAAGATGATGATCGCCCCGGTGGTGTTCTGCACCATCGTCACCGGCATCGCCGGCATGACCGACAAGCGCTCCCTGGGGCGCCTGATGAGCAAGACCCTGCTGCTGTTCCTGGGCCTGACCGTGGTCAGCCTGGTGATCGGCCTGGCGGCGGTGTACCTGTTCAAGCCCGGCGTCGGCATGAACATCGACCCGGCCACCCTGAGCACCGCAGGCCTGAGCCAGTACACCGCGTCGGCGGCCAAGCTGAGCGTGGTGGACTTCTTCATGCACATCATCCCGGACACCTTCATCGGTGCCTTCAACAAGGGTGAAGTGCTGCCGGTGCTGTTCATTGCCGTGCTCAGCGGTTTCGCCCTGTCGTCGATGGGCGAGAAGGGCAAGCCGGTACTGGATGTGCTGGAGTCGGCCTCGACCATGGTGTTCCGTATCTTCGGCTACCTGATGCGGTTTGCCCCGATCGGTGCCTTTGGTGCGCTGGCGTTCACCGTCGGCCAGTACGGCATCACCTCGCTCGGCTCGCTGGCCAAGCTGGTGGGCACGCTGTACATCGCCTGCGCGTTCTTCGTGCTGGTCGTGCTGGGCGGCATCTGCCGTGCCCATGGCTTCAGCCTGTGGAAGCTGCTGCGCTACTTCCGCGAAGAATTCCTGGTGGTGCTGGGCACGTCCTCGACCGAGCCGGTGCTGCCACGCATGCTCGAGAAACTCGAGAAGCTGGGCTGCAAGAAGGGCGTGGTCGGCCTGGTATTGCCCACTGGCTACTCGTTCAACCTGGACGGTACCGCCATCTACCTGTCGCTGGCCGCAGTGTTCATCGCCCAGGCCTGCAACATCGACCTGAGCCTGGGCCAGGTGGTCACCATGCTGGCGATCATGCTGCTGTCGTCCAAGGGCGCCGCAGGCGTGACCGGCAGCGGCTTCGTGGCGCTGGCTTCGACCCTGACCGTGATCCACGATATCCCCCTCGCCGGCCTGGCCCTGCTGATCGGCATCGACCGCTTCATGTCGGAAGCCCGTGCCCTGACCAGCCTTGCCAGCAACGCAGTGGCAACGGTGGTGGTGTCACTGTCGGAAAACGCCTGCGACCGCCAGACCCTGCTCAGCCGCCTGAACGGCGAACCGCTGCCCGGCCCGGTTGTGCAAACGCCTGAATGGAGCGCCGAGCCGCGTCGTCACGGCTGAACTGCGGTGCCCTGAACCCTTGTCGACCAATCCCCCCACCCGCTTTTGCCGGGTGGGGTAGGGGGCCGTCTGCGCTGCGCTCGGCCACACTGGAAAAATAACAACAAGAGAACAAACCATGCTCGCACTTCTGGGCCTGATCATGGTGGTGACCTTCACCTACCTGATCATGAGTAAACGCCTGTCTCCGATCGTTGCACTGACCGTCGTGCCGATCGTCTTCGCCCTGATCGGCGGCTTTGCCCCCGAGCTGGGCAAGATGATGCTCGACGGGCTGAAAATGGTTGCACCGTCTGCTGCATTGCTGCTGTTCGCCATCCTGTTTTTCGGCCTGATGATCGACGCCGGGCTGTTCGACCCGCTGATCCGCAAGATCCTCAAGCGGGTGAACGGCGACCCGGTCAAGATCGCCATCGGCACCGCACTGCTGTCGCTGCTGGTGGCGCTGGACGGTGATGGCACCACCACCTACATGATCACCTGTGCCGCCATGCTGCCGCTGTACAAGCGCATTGGCATGAACCCGATGATCCTGGCCACCGTGTCGATGTTGTCGCTGAGCATCATGAGCGGCATGAGCCCCTGGGGCGGCCCGGCCACGCGTGCCATTGCCGCGCTGGGGCTGGATGCCACCGAATACTTCATCCCGATGTTGCCCACCGTGATTGGTGGCGCCGCGTGGGTGGTGTTCACCGCCTTCCTGCTGGGCCGCGCCGAACGCCGGCGTATCGGCAACATCGCGCTGGAGTCCGGTGGTGGCAACTGCTACATCAAGGAAATCCTCGGCGATAGCCCGCACAAGCGCCCGCGCCTTGCCTATGTGAACCTGGTGCTGGTGATTGCCGTGATGACCGCGCTGGTGCTGGGGCTGATGCACGCCGCCATCCTGTTCATGATCGGTTTCGTCGCCGCGCTGATGATCAACTACCCGCAACTGGAGCTGCAGAAGGAACGCATCCTCGCTCATTCGGGCAATGCGATGACCGTGGTGCTGCTGGTGTTCGCCGCAGGCATCTTCGCCGGTATTTTCTCTGGCACCAAGATGGTCGATGCGCTGGCGCAAACCCTGGTGGACTGGATCCCTGAAGCCTGGAGCCACTGGTTCCCGCTGGTGGTGGCGCTGACCAGCATGCCGCTGACCTTCGTGCTGTCCAACGATGCCTACTACTTCGGCGTAGTGCCGATCCTGGCCAATGCCGCGGCGGCCTATGGCATCGACCCGGTGGAAATCGCCCGCGCCTCGGTGCTGGGCCAGCCGGTGCACCTGATGAGCCCACTGGTGGCGTCGACCCTGCTGCTGGTAGGCATGGTCGACCGGGATATCGGTGACTTCCAGAAAGCCACGGTGAAATGGGCGGTGCTCACCTCGCTGGTGATCACCGCACTGGCATTGCTCACCGGGGCCTTGTCCTTCTTCGTCTAAGCGTTACCGGGCGCTGCCAGGCGCCCGCCACTACTCATTCTGAAAACAACAACAGAGTACCGATCATGTCCCGAGCTGTGTTCCGTGGGGCCACCTGTGGCCTGCTGTGCGGCTGGCTGCCTGTTGCCGGCGCCGCTGGTTTCGTCGATGACAGCAAGCTCAAGCTGCAATTGCGCAATGTCTATTTCAACGAGAATTTCCGTGACGAGCAGGGCATGAGCGCGCGCGCCGCGGCCAATGCCAAGAGCGAGCGGGTAGAGTGGGCGCAGGGCTTTTTGCTCGACTACCAGTCGGGCTTTACCAACGGCACCCTGGGCGTGGGGCTGGATGCCCTTGGCCTGTGGGGCGTACGCCTCGATTCCGGTCGTGGGCGCAGTGGCACCGGGCTGCTGCCGGTGCACGACGACGGCCGTGCTGCGGACGAGTTCGCCAGCGCCGGGGTGACGGCCAAGGTGCGCCTGGGCCAGACCGTGGTCAAGCACGGCACCTTGCTGCCGAAAATGCCGCTGCTGGTATACAACGATGCGCGGTTGTTGCCGCAGACCTACCAGGGCACGCAGCTCAGCAGCACCGACATTGACGGGTTGGCCTTGACGGCTGGCCACCTGGACCGCTTCAAGCAGCGTGACTCTTCCGACAGCACCGGCCTTTACCTGGATGGCTATGGCGGCGACAGGTCGGGTGACTTCAACTTTGCCGGTGCCGATTATGCGGTTAACAAGCAGCTGCGCCTGAGCTACTACCACGGCCAGCTCGAACATTTCTATCGCCAGGATTTCGCCGGGCTGGTCCACGACCTGCCGTTGGCCGGTGGGGTGCTGACTACCGACCTGCGCTATTTCAAGAGCCGCGACAGCGGGGCGGCCTATGGCGGCGCCATCGACAACGACATGTTCAGCGGGCAGTTGGCCTATGCCCATTCCGGCCATACCGTTGGTGCGGGCTACCAGGTGCTCGATGGCGACGCGGGGTTGCCGTATATCAGTGGTGCGACGGTGTATTCGTTCAGCAACGTCGGTATCGGCAAGTTCATCGAGGAAGAGGAGAAAACCTGGATGGCCAGCTACGCCTACAACTTTGCCGCCGCTGGGGTGCCTGGGCTGACCTTCATGACGCGCTACCTGAGTGGCGACAATGGCCGCTCCGGTAGCGAGGGAATCAAGGAGTGGGAGCGTGACGCCGAGCTTGCCTATGTAGTGCAGGCCGGGCCGTTGAAAGGCCTGGGGGTGAAGTTGCGCAATTATGTCTACCGTTCGGATTTTGCTCGGGGGCGGGACAGTAATCGCCTTTATCTGACCTACGATATCGCCATCTGGTAAGGGGGCCGGGCTTCGGCCGCGAACCGCGTCGCCTGCATCGCGGATGAATCCGCTCCAACAAGGTGAACGGCTTCAGGTTGAGGCTGCATCTGGTAGGAGCGGATTTATCCGCGATCACCGGCACAGCCGGTGCCATCCACCGCGCTGCCTGTTTCAGGGCGCGCCTTGTCGGGGCGCATGCCTTATCGGGCCTTGCGCTCCAGGATCCGCCCACCGGTGCCTTGCTTGCCCAACACATCCTCAGGGTTGCGCAGCGGGCACTCCTCCAGCGACAGGCAGCCGCAACCAATGCAATTGTCCAGGCTGTCGCGCAACGCCTCCAGCGTACGGATGCGCGCATTCAGGTCTTCGCGCCAGGCGGTGGACATTTCCCCCCATTGCGCCGCCGTCAGCTTGCTGTTCGGCGGATAGCGGCTGAACGCCTGCCTGATTTCTTCCAAGGGAATGCCGGTGCGCTGCGCCACCTTGATGATCGCCAATGTTCGCAGCACCAGCGCGGGATAGCGGCGCTGGTTGCCTGCCGTTCGGGTGCTGGCAATCAATCCCTTGGTTTCGTAGAAATGCAGCGCAGACACGGCCACGCCGCTGCGCCTGGCCACTTCCCCTACCGTTAGCATTCGTGTGCTTTCTACTGCCATGCCTGTTGGCCTCGACTTAACCTGCAGAAACTGGTGCGTATTGCTTCGAGAGCACCGCGATGATGGGTTCAACCCGCTGGACGATCCCGACGCAGTTGGGTAACCAGGGTAAAGCGGTCGCCCGGATGCACGGTCTCGGATACCGCCATCAGGTCGCCGTTTTCCTCACGGTAGTGGCGGATGATCCGCAGCCCAGGTGAACCCGCCTCGGCCTTCAGCGCCTGGGCGATTGGCGCAGTCAGCAAGACCGCCCGCACCTGCTGCTCGACCAGCGCGATGGCCCGGCCGTAGCGTTGCTCGATCAGCCCTGCAATCACTTGGTCGGGGTGTTCGCGGGCCAGTTCGATGACCTCGGCGTAGTCCCGCGGGAGATAAACCTCGCTCCAGCACTGCGGCAAGCTATCGTGCACGCGGTCGACACGGATGCTCGACACGCAGAGATAGTGCTCACCGGGTACCAGGCCCAACCGCTCGGCCTCGCTCAGGTCGGCGACGAATTGGCGCACGTCCTGTATTTGCCGCTGCTGGTTTTGCCCGAGTTGCACCAGCTCCGCCACGCTGGCCAGTGCCTGGCAAAAGCCGCCACGCGGGCGGCTGGCCTCGACCCGGGTGCCCACGCGCTTGCGGCGCGACACCAGCCCCTGGTCGAGCAATTGGTCGATGGCCGCGCGCACCGTATGCCGGCTGACATCGTACAGGTCGCACAGTTCGAGCTCGGTGGGCAGCAGGCTGCCCACCGGGTAACGGCCGCTGGTGATGCCTTGCATCAGGTCCTTTGCCACACGGGCATAGCGCGTCGGGTTCATGCCTTGCCCTGTCGGCAAAATGAAAGAGGGGCAGTTTAACAGAGCCCCCCGACGCTGCAGGTTACGCTGCCTGTCACTCCAGGTTCAGCAAGTCCTGCACGGTCTGCCGGCGGCGGATCATCCGCAACGCGCCTTCCTCGATGAGCAATTCCGGCAACAGCGGCCGGCTGTTGTAGTTCGACGACATCGATGCCCCGTAAGCGCCGGCGTCGTGGATCACCAGCAGGTCGCCCACCTGTGCCTGGGGCAGGTCGTGCGGGGTCAGTTCCTGGTCATCCTGGGTAAACACGTCACCCGACTCGCACAGCGGCCCTGCTACCACGGTTGGCTGGCGTGGGCGGTCCACCGGCTGGCCATTGGCGTCGAGCAGGGTCATGCGGTGGTAGGCGCCATACATGGCCGGGCGCATCAGGTCGTTGAAGCCGGCGTCGATCATGACGAAGGTATTGCGGCCGGCCTGCTTCACGGCCCGTACTTCGGCCACCAGGTAGCCCGATTCCGCCACCAGGAAGCGCCCGGGCTCGATCTCCATGCGCACCGGATGGCCCAGCATGGCTTCGATTTCCTGGCGCGCCACGGCCCAGGTGCGGGCGTAGCGCTGCAGGTCGACCGGCGTGTCGCTGCTGCGATACGGGGTGGAAAGCCCGCCGCCGATGGAGAACGCTTCGATGTCGACGCCCAGCCGGCCAACCAGCTCGATCATCGCCCTGGCCACTTGCTCCAGGTGCTGGTAGTCCACGCCGGAGCCGATGTGCATGTGCACACCCACCAGGTGCAGGCCGTGAGCCTTGACGCAGGCCAGCGCCTCGTCCAGCTGTTCGTGCCAGATGCCGTGCTTGCTGTTCTCGCCACCCGTGTTGGTCTTGCGGCTGTGGCCATGGCCGAAACCGGGGTTGATGCGCAGCCACACGCGGTGGCCGGGGGAGCGTTCCCCCAGCTGGCGCAGCATGTCGATGGAGCCGGCGTTGACCTCGATCTTCGACGCCACCACCCGCTCCAGGGTCGGCCGGTCCAGCGCATCGCAGGTCAGGACCACGCCGGCGGGGTCGCCATCCACGCTCGCACCGGCAGCGAAGGCCCGCTCCATCTCGCCCAGCGATACCGCGTCCAGCACCAGGCCGTGGGCGCGCATCAGCCGCAGCACGTGCAGGTTGGGGTTGGCCTTCTGGGCGAAGCGCACGGTGTCGAACACTTTCAGTTGTTCGACCCGTGCGGCGATGGTGCTGGCGTCGTAGGCCCACAGCGGCGTGCCGTGCTGGCGGGCCGCCTCGGCCAGGAGGGGGAAGGGTGCGGTCATGGTGGCGCTACTCATATAAGGAAGGGTTCGAGGATGAGCCAAAGTGGAAATTCAGAAAAATAGCTTTTTTTCTGTTGGTCATTCATATCTGATATACCATCCGCCACTTTCCAAGGGCTGCCGTGAAACTCTCTGTTCGCCATATCGAAGTGTTCCGCGCCATCATGGCCGCTGGCAGTGTCACCGGTGCAGCGCGCCTGCTGTTCACCTCGCAGCCCACCGTCAGCCGTGAACTGGCGCGGTTGGAGCAGGTGACTGGGCTGAACCTGTTCGAGCGCGAGGCTGGGCGCCTGGTGGCGACGGCCCAGGCGTTGCTGTTGATCGAGGAGGTGGAGCGCGCCTACCTCGGGCTGGAGCGGATCGAGCGCTTTGCCCAGGCCATTCGCAATTTCGAGCAAGGCCGGCTGGCCATTACGTGCTTGCCGCTGTTTTCCCAAACGTTGTTGCCCAAGGCGTGCCAGCGTTTTCATCAGCAGCACCGGGGCGTGAGCGTGAGCATCCTGGCGCAGGAGTCACCGTTGCTGGAGGAGTCGCTGGTCGCCCAGCAGCATGACCTGGGCCTGACCGAGGTCGAGCAGATACCACGCGGCGCCTACGGCGAATTGTTGTTCAGCGCCAACATGGTCTGCGTGCTGCCCGAGGGGCACCCGCTGCAGGCCAAGGCTGAACTGGAGCTGAGCGATTTCCACGAGGTCGACTTCATCAACCTGGCCAGCCTGGACACCTACCGGCAGCGCCTGGACCAGCACTTCCGGGCGGCGGGGGTCAACCGCCGCACGGTCATCGAGACCACCAGTGCCGCCTCGGTGTGCGCCATGGTCAGGCAAGGCCTCGGGGTGGCGATCATCAACCCGCTGAGCGGGCTGGAGGCGGCGCAGGGTGGCTTGCCGATCCGCCGGTTGCGGGTTTCGGTGCCGTACCAGGTGATGTTGATACGCCCGGACCACCGGCCAGCGTCGGCGGCGGTGGAGCCATTCTGTGAGGCGTTGCGGGTGCAGGCGCAGGAAATGCAGGCGGCCTTGATGTAGCGCCCGCCGAGCCTGTGCGGCGCCTGCTTCGCGGCTAAAGCCGCTCCCACAGGGATCGCGCAGGTTCGGGCCTCACGCGGTCGCTGTGGAAGCGGCTTTAGCCGC
>MTEX01008081.1_pt4 | contig 25925 bp, 27 predicted proteins | sample 1042691 | NCBI WGS metagenome assembly MTEX01 (sample SAMN06185810, study PRJNA358809) | soil metagenome | isolation source: soil biostimulated with molasses as carbon source | place: India | collected 2015-05-23
GCCGGTGCACGAAGGCATTTGCCCAAACAACCCGCAGAGCATTTTGTGCAAGCGACCGAGGCCAGCGTGGCAGCCACCTGTCAGCATGCCGCTGATCAGGACAGGAGAAGCCCCATGAAGATCGTCATCGCCCCCGACTCGTTCAAGGACAGCCTCGACGCTGCCGCTGTCGCCCGTGCCATCGCCGCGGGCCTGGGCGAGGCCTGGCCGGACGCCGAACTGCGTGAATGCCCGATGGCCGACGGCGGCGAGGGCACCATGCAGGCGATTCTTGCCGCCAGCCACGGCGAACTGCGCCGGCAGACCGTGCGTGGTCCCCTGGGGCAAAGCGTCGAAGCCGGTTGGGGCTGGTTGCCACAGAGCCGCACAGCAATCATCGAAATGGCCCAGGCCAGTGGCCTGCAACTGGTGCCCAGCGGCCAGCGCGATGCCTGTCGCAGCAGCAGCTGGGGGACCGGTGAGCTGATCGCTGCCGCCTTGGCCGCCGGCGCGCAACGGGTGGTGTTGGCAATCGGTGGTAGCGCCACCAACGATGCCGGCAGCGGCATGCTGCGGGCACTCGGCCTGCGCCTGCTGGACGCTGACGGGCAAGCGCTGGAGGAGGGCGGCCTGGCCCTGGCCAGGCTGGCCCGCATCGACGCCAGCGACCTCGACCCGCGCCTGGCCGAAGTAGCGTTCGAGGTCGCCGCGGATGTCGACAACCCGCTGTGTGGCAGCAATGGTGCGTCGGTGATCTTTGGTCCGCAGAAGGGTGCCAATGCGCAGCAGGTACAGGCGCTGGACCAGGCCCTGGGGCATTTTGCCAACCATTGTGCGCAGCTGCTGGGCAAGGATGTGCGCGACTACCCTGGTTGTGGCGCCGCCGGCGGCATGGGCTTCGCGGCCCGGGCCTTCATGGCCGCGCAGTTCCGCCCCGGGGTGGAAGTGGTGGCCGAACTGGCCGGCCTGGAGGCCTTGGTGCAGGGCGCCGACCTGGTGATAACCGGCGAAGGGCGTTTCGATGCGCAGACCTTGCGCGGCAAGACCCCCATGGGCGTGGCGCGCCTGGCCAAGCGCCATGGCGTGCCGGTGGTGGTGCTGGCCGGGACCCTGGGTGAAGGCTACCAGCAGCTGTATGCCCATGGGGTCGATGCGGCCTTTGCCTTGGCCAGCGGGCCGATGAGCCTGGAACAGGCCTGTGCCGATGCTGCCAGCCTGCTGCGCGCGCGAGCCTGTGACATTGGCCGTTTGTGGCACAGCGCAAGGCGAAGCTGATCGCTGCTGCGGCTGCCCGTTCGCGCAGGAAAAGCGCTGGCCCGGACGCTCGGCAGCACGGCCAGGCCGCCAGCGAGGCGTCAGGGAATCAACGCTTGCGCCTGGTTCGCCGGTAGCACGGCCAGTTCGCCAAAGCGCTGCGCCGAGTCGATGTAGCGCAATGCGGATTTGGCGTCCTTCCAGCCCACGTAGCTCATCAGGGATTTCAGTTCCCAGCCGTTGGCCGTGGCCCAGGTGGCGAAACCACGGCGCAGCGAGTGGCCGGTATACAGCGCCGCCGGCACTTCGGCGCGCGCCAGCATGCGCCGCAGCAGGCCGACCAGGCTGTTGCTGTTGAGCGCGGCGTCACCCAGGTTGCCCCAGCGGTCCAGCTTGCGGAACACCGGCCCGTGGGCGATGCCGGCCACCTCCAGCCATTGCAGGTAGGCCGTGACCGGGCACAGCGCCTTCAGCGCCGGCGTGCGGTGCTGCACCCCCAGCGCTTCGCGGTCGCCCTTGCTGCGCGGCAGGAACAGGGTAATGCCGACACCGGCCTCGGCATGGATGTGCTCGATACGCAGCCGCGCCAGCTCATCGCCACGAAAACCGCGCCAGAAGCCCAGCAACAGCAAGGCCGCATCGCGACGGGCGCGGCGCAGGGCGCCCAGGTCATGCCGTTGCCGGGCCTGGCGGGCTTCTTCTTCGAAACACGCCACGGCGCTTTGCAGGTGCTGCAGCAATAACGGCGCGGCCTGCTTCGGCGGTGTCGGGTGCAAGGTGCGGATACCGCGCAGCACCTGGCGCACCAACGGTGCCTTGGTCGGGTCGGGGAAACCTTGGGCAACGTGCCATTGGCTGAGCGCAGCCAGGCGCTGGCGCAAGGTGCTGACGGCATGCAGGTCGGCATGTTCGGCCAGGTAGCGGGCAACGCTCTCGGCCGTGGCCGGGAGAAAGCCACCCCAGTGGGTTTCGAAATGCGCTATGGCGGCCTGGTAGCTGCGCCGGGTGTTGTCACGCGTGGCGGCACGCAGGTAGCGCTCGATGTCGGTCATGGTGCGGTGTCGATGGGCATTGAGCACACAATAAACCGAAAAGGGTCTGGCTGTCCTACGCTGCGGGCACCCGGGTCAGACGCAAGCCTTGGCCTGGAGGCCGTTGAACGGCGCATAGTCACGCAACTGCGCCGGCGACAGTGGCCGACTGAAGTGGTAGCCCTGGGCGATATCGCAGCCGGCGAGTTTCAGGCATACCACCTGTTCGCGGGTTTCCACGCCCTCGGCTACCACTTCCAGGCCCAGGCGTTTGGCCAGGATGATGGTGGAGGACACGATCGGGCTGTCGTCATGGCTGTTGGACAATGCTGCGATCAGCGAGCGGTCGATCTTCAGCTTGCTCAGCGGCAGCGTGTGCAAGTGGGCAAAGCCGGCGTAGCCACGGCCGAAGTCGTCCAGGCTGATACCCAGGCCGGCCCTGCGCAAGCTGTGTAGCTGCGCCACTGACGTGCCTTCAGGATCAAGAATGGTGGTTTCAGTGATTTCCAGCTCCAGCCGCTGTGGCTCGATGCCGTGCTGTTGCAGTTTGGCCAACAACTGCGCCGCGAAACCCGGCTGACGCAGTTGCAGGGCAGATACGTTCACCGCCAGCCGCGTCTCACGGCCCTGGCTGGCCCACGCCGCCAACGCCTCGCAGGCCAGGCGCAGCACCTCCCAGCCCAGCTCGACGATGAAGCCGCTGCGCTCGGCAAGGCCGATGAAGCGGTCCGGGTAGAGCAGGCCGAATTCGGGATGGTCCCAGCGTACCAAGGCTTCATAGCCCAGCACCTGCTGGGTGTCGAGACGGATCTGCGGCTGGTAGTGAAGCACGAACTGGCGTTCGGCCAGGGCGCTGCCGAAGGCCTGTTCGAGGGTGAAGGCCTGGATATCGGCCAGGTTCAGCGACGGGTCGAAGAAACGGTACTGGGCACGCCCGGCCTGCTTGGCCGAATACATCGCGGCATCGGCGCTGCGGATCAGGCTGTCGATGTCCTGGCCATCGCGCGGGCAGATGCTCACGCCTACGCTGGGGCTGGTGTTGACCTCCTGGCCGTCCAGGGCGTAGGTGGCCGAAAGTTTCTGCACCAGTTGGCGGACCCAGGCATTGATCTGTTCCTCGCTGCGCTCACCCGCCAGCAACACCACGAACTCGTCGCCACCAAAGCGCGAAGCCTCGTCGCCGGGCGCCAGCAGGCGCTGGATACGCCCGGCCACGGCCTGCAACAGCTGGTCGCCGACCTTGTGCCCCAGCGAATCGTTGATCGATTTGAAGCGGTCCATGTCGATGAACAGAATTGCCATCAGGCGCCGTTTGCCGCGCTGGCGGGTCAGTGCCTGGCCGGCCACTTCGACGAACTGGCGGCGGTTATGCAGGCCGCTGAGGTGGTCGGTGGCAGCGGCGTGGCTGCTGCGCCGGTGTTCCTCCTCAAGGCGCTCGATCAGTTGCTGGTTGACCTGCTGAGCCTGCTCCAGCGCACTGAACGCCTCCTGGCGTTTGCGCAACAGGCGCAAGGTCCACAGCAGGCTGGCGAGGATCATCAGGGTCATGCCCAGGGTCAGCCAGAATTGCCGGGTGTTGGCCAGTGCAGCAGGTGCCAGGACCTCGTCCTGCCGCTGGCTGACCACCACGCTGAAGCCGCGCTCGGGTAGGCGCCGGTACAGGCTCTGGTAGGGGACGCCGGCCGCGTACTGCGTCAGCTTGCCCGCTTCATTGGCGTTGCCGGGCAGCACAGGCTGCAGCGCAGCAGTGGCCACGGCCACGCCGTGGGCGTCAATGCGCAAGCGTTCCAGGCCATCTTCCTGCAGCAACCGCACCAGCCCGCTGCTGCCCAGGTCGATGTGCTGCAGCAGCACCGCCAGGTAGCCGATATCCAGCTGCACCACCAGGATGCTGGCAAGGTCGTGGCCGGGCGGATCGGTCAGCGGCAGCAGAAAGGCTAGCTGCCGGTCGGGCAGGGTAGCCGGCTGGCTGGGGGGTTGCAGGCTGGCCAGGAAGGGCCTGAAACCATAGCGCGACACGTGCCGTTGCAGCTCCTGCAGCCAGGCTTCGGGCAACTCGGCAGCCACCTCGGCATGGCTGGCCGACAGTAGCCGGCCCTGCCGGTCGTACAGGCTCATGCGCTTGAACAGCGGGTCTTCGGCAAGCAGCTTCGGCAGGCTGACATTGCCCTGGCGCAGGGCCTCCAGGTCATCCTGGGTAACCCGGCCCAGCGCCTGTGCGCGGTCGACCAGCTGACGCAGGCTTTCGCCGACCAGGCTGGCCAGGTTCTGGTGTTCGGCAGCCTTGGCCGCCAGCGCATCCTGCCTTGCAGTAGCCCTTTGCGACACGTGCAGCCCCCAGAGGAACGCCAGGGTCGCTGCACACAGCATCAGGATCAGCAGGCGGAGAAGGCTGGCGGATGAAAGCGAACGGCGAATCACTGCTGGTAGTTCCCGACCCTGGGTAATGATCGAAAAATACGACAGTAAGATGACAGCCTCATGACTGATGGCTAATTGCCTTTAAGGATTTCCCTGGTGCGAAGGCCACAAACGACCTGGCGACAGGCTGCTCCTCCAAGCCAGGTCTGCCTGGGAACCAACTACCCAACACCGACCTGCTTTGGTGCGCTTGCGCCTCAAATAAAGTCATCGGGCACACTTTCACTTCGTATTTTTTGCACTTAACTGTTCAGCATGCACATAGGCGGTAGTGCCATGCGCCCGTTCCGAGCGGCTTCTCCCACTGGGTGAAAAGCGGCCTGTATCTTGCTCTACCTGCTCCCGACTACAACCTGGAGCCCCGTGCAATGAGCTCATCCAGCGAATTCCCGCTCAGCGAAGCCCCGCAGTCCGCCCGCAAGGGCTTGCTGCCGATCGCGATGGTCCTGTTCAGCTTCACCTTCTTTACCGGCACGATGTTCGCCGGCGGCAAGCTGGGCATGGCCTTCAATTTTGTCGACATGCTATGGGTGGCGGCCATCGGCAACAGCCTGCTGGCCCTGTATGCCGCAGCACTCGCGTTCATTGCCGCGCGCAGCGGGCTGAACACCGTGTTGATGGGGCGCTTCTGTTTCGGTGAAGCGGGTAGCCGGCTCTCCGATTTCCTGCTGGGTTTCGCCGAACTGGGCTGGTACGCCTGGGGCACGGCCACGGTGGCCATCGTGCTGGTCAGGCTGCTGGGGCTGGCGGAAGGCTTAGGCATGCCGTTGATGGTGCTGTTTGGCCTGGGCTTCAGCCTCACGGCCATCATTGGCTTCAAGGGCCTGGATGTACTGTCGCGGGTATCGGTGCCGCTGATGTTCGGCCTGCTGGTGGTATCGATGTACATCGCTACCCGCGATGCCGGGGGGCTTGCCGGCCTGGCCGCGGTGGTGCCGCATGAAGCCATGACCTTTTCAGCAGCGGTAACCATGGTCTTCGGTACCTTCGCCAGTGGTGCCACCCAGGCGACCAATTGGACCCGGCTGGCCCGTAGCGGCCGGGTGGCGGTCATTGCCAGCGTGGTCGCATTCCTGCTTGGCAACGGCCTGATGGTAGTGGCCGGGGCCTGGTGCGCAATGGTCTACCAGCAGGCCGATATCGTCGAGGTGATGGTGCTGCAAGGGCTGTCGTTCGCGGCGGTGGTCATGCTCTGCCTGAACCTGTGGACGATCCAGGGGCCGACCATCTACAACGTGTCGGCGGCTGCCTGCCACCTGCTGCGCAGCGAGCGCCGACGTACCGCAACGCTGGTGGCCGCCGGCGTCGGGATTGTGCTGGCGATCGGCGGCATGTACGAATTGCTGATCCCGTTCCTGGTGCTGCTGGGCTCGATCATTCCGCCACTGGGTGGGGTGATCATGGCCGATTTCTGGTACCGCCACCGCGGCAGGTTCCCGGCCCTGGGCACGGCACGCCTGCCACGCTACAACCTGACCGGGCTGTCTGCCTATGCCGTGGGCGCGGTGCTGGCCTGCGCCTCGCCGTGGATCGCCCCGCTGGTAGGCATCGGCGCTTCGGCACTGTGCTACATCGCCTTCGTCGAACTGGCTGCTCGGCGCCGCGCGCCAGGCCAGGCAGGCGTCGAGCCGTGAGCCTGGCGCTGGAGGAGATCCTGCAGTTGCCCGGCCTGCACCAACTGAGCGTGCGGGCCGGGGCGCGCAGCCTGCACCGCCGGGTGCGTTGGCCGTACGTGGCAGAAAACGAAGGCATCGCCGAATGGGTGATGGGCGGCGAACTGGTGTTCGTCACCGGTATAAACCACCCACGCGGCGAGGCCAACCTGCTGAGCCTGATAGAGGATGGCGATGCTGTGGGTATTGCCGGCATGGTCATCCTCACCGGCGACAGTTTCATCCAGGTCATCCCGCCTGCGGTCATCGCCCGTGCCGAACAGTTGGGCCTGCCGCTGATCGAACAACCGTATGCGCTGAAGATGGTGGTAGTGACCCACCTGATCGGCACGGCACTGGTGCAGACCAGCCAGGCGCGCCGCTCGCGCAATGACATACTGGGCCAGCTGCTCACCGGCGACTACCCGAGCCTGGCGATTGCCCGGCAACGGGCAGCGCACCTGCGATTGGCCCTGGATGAGCCGCGGCGCCTGCTGGCCTTGCGCCTGTCAGGTGTGGATGAGGTGTTCGAGCGCCACGGCCTGGTACTGGGTGAACGTACCTGGCAGGCTATCCGCCAGGCCCTGGAAGACCAGCTCGAAGCCTGGTGCCGGCAACATCCGGGCAGTGTCACCGCGCAGTTGCCCGGCGACCTGTTCGTGGTGCTGCTGGCCGACAGCCGCGACCTGCCCGAGGTACTGGCTACCCTCTACCGGCAGTTGCAGGCGGCGACCGGCGAACTGCAGCTGTACATGGGCCTGTCGGCCCTGGCCGACGATTGCGCGCACTACCGCCAGGCCCTCAACGAGGCGCGCCAGGCGCTGGATGTAGCGCGGCACTTGCGTCCGGCCAACGGCTACTGCAACTTCAGCGAACTGGGTGTTCTACGCCTGCTGCAAGGCATTTTCGACCGCTCGCTGATCGACGATTTCGTCAGCCGCACCCTCGGCCCGCTGATCAGCCCCGGGCGCAAACGTGCCCATGCGCTGGTGCACACCCTGGACGCCCTGCTCATGGAAAATGGCAACGGTTTCAAGGCCGCACAGCGCCTGGGGCTGCACCGCAACACCGTCAACCAGCGCATCCTGCGCATCGAACAACTCAGCGGGCAGTCTCTCGACGACCCGCTTTTTCGCATGAATGCTTCCGTCGCCCTGTTGATATGGCGCATGAGCGAAGACCACGGCAAGGAGTAACAAGATGAACGTTATCAACGCACGCCTGCGCGGCAAGCCCGGATTGTTCCGCATCGAACTGGACGGCGAGCGCATTGCCGCCATCGTCGCCCAGGCCAAGGTGGTGACGCCCGGCACTGTGGGCGACCTGGATGCGCGGCAAAACCTGGTGATAGCACCTTTCGTCGAGCCGCACATTCACCTCGATGCCACGCTGACCGCCGGCGAGCCGCAGTGGAACATGAGCGGTACCCTGTTCGAAGGGATCGAGCGCTGGGCCGAGCGCAAGCAGATCACCACCCACGACGACATTAAGACCCGTGCGAAGAAGACCATCGACATGCTGGTGGAGCATGGCATCCAGCATGTCCGCACCCACGTCGATGTTACCGACCCGACCCTTGCCGCGCTCAAGGCCATGGTCGAGGTGCGTGACGAAGTGCGTCACCTGGTCGACCTGCAGATCGTTGCGTTCCCCCAGGAGGGCATCGAGTCGTATGCCAACGGCCGAGCGCTGATGACCGAAGCGGTGGCCATCGGCGCCGATGTGGTTGGTGGCATTCCGCATTTCGAGAACACCCGCGACCAGGGCGTGTCGTCGGTGAAGTTCCTGATGGACCTGGCCGAACGTACCGGCTGCCTGGTGGACGTGCACTGCGATGAAACCGACGATCCGCAGTCGCGCTTCCTTGAAGTGCTGGCCGAAGAGGCACGGGTGCGCGGCATGGGGTCGCGGGTTACCGCCAGCCACACGGTGGCCATGGGTTCCTACGACAATGCCTACTGCTACAAGCTGTTTCGTCTGCTGAAGCTGTCGGGTATCAATTTCGTCTCCTGCCCGACCGAGAGCATTCACCTGCAAGGGCGTTTCGACAACTACCCGAAACGCCGTGGCGTCACCCGCGTGGCCGAGATCGATCGCGCCGGGATGAACGTGTGCTTTGGCCAGGACTCCATCGTCGACCCTTGGTACCCGTTGGGCAACGGCAACATCCTGCGCATTCTCGAGGCCGGCCTGCACATCTGCCACATGCTCGGTTACGAAGACCTGCAGCGCTGCCTGGACCTCATCACCGACAACAGCGCCCGAACCTTGAACCTGGGGGAGGGCTACGGTATCGAGGCAGGGCGACCGGCGAACCTGCTACTGCTGTCGGCAGCGGATGATTACGAAATGGTACGCAGCCAGGGGCATGCGCTGGTGTCGGTGCGGCACGGCAAGGTGCTGATGCAGCGCACACCGGCGCACGTGCAGCGCTTTACCTGAAACGGCGTGGTCTCAGGCGGTCATCGCCGCCAGCGCGCAGCTCGAGATCTGGGCATCCTGCACCGCCACACCGGTCAGGTCCGCCAGGGTAATCTGGTCAGCGTGCTGCCGCCCAGGGGCGCCGCTGGCGAGCAAGGTACCCAGCTCGATCAGTTGCGTCGCGTCGATCTGACCGCTGCGCAAGGCGTGGGCAACTTCGCCGTACTGGCTGCACTGGGCGACCGAGTCGACGACGATGCGTTCTGCCCTGGCCACCAGCGCCGGGTCCAGCTCCTGCTTGCCTGGCCCGTCGGCACCCACAGCGGTAATGTGCGTGCCGGGCCGGACCCACTCGCTGAACAACAGCGGCTGGCGCGAAGGGGTGGTGCAGACAATCAGGTTGGCCGCCGCCGCAACCTCGGCGGCGTCCTGCGTGGTGCGCACCTGATAACCCAGTGCGCGGGCAAACGCACGGTAGGCAGCCAGCCCGCTGTCCTGCCGCCCCCAGACCACGACCTGACGGCACTCGGTGATGGCGCCCAGCTGTTCAAGCTGCATCCGCGCCTGCATGCCCGTGCCCAGTATGCCGATCGCACTGACCCGCGGCGGTGCCAGCAACCGCGCGGCAATACGCCCGGCCAGGGCAGTGCGCATGCCGGTCAGCCAACCCTCGTCATGCAGCAGCGCCAGCGGCTGCCCGGTGTGCGCAGACAGCACCAGCATCAAGCCATCGTTGCTCGGCAGGCCTGTGCCCGGGTTGTCATAGAAGCCGGTGGAGATTTTGACAGTGAACGTGGCGCTGCCTTCTATATAGGCCGACTTCACGCAGCAGTCGCCGTTCGCCCCTGGGAAACTGAAGCCCTGGATCGGTGGTACCTGTACCTTGCCTGCGGAGAAGGCGATGAAGCCTTGTTCCAGGCAGTGCAGTGCGAGCTCGGGGTCGAGGCTGGCAACGATCCGGGCCTTGCTGAAGCACCTCACTGGACCGCCTTGAGGAATGCGTCCAGCACGATGTTGCGGCCACACAGGATGACCGCGACGCGCTTGCCGCGGTAACGCTCGGCCAGCTTCTGCATGCCGGCGACAGCGACCGCCGCAGCCCCTTCGATGATCCAGCGTTCACTGCTGGCGATCTCGCGCATGGCAGCTTTGATTTCGGCTTCGCTGACCAGCACGGTGTCGGTCAGCAACGCCTGGCACAGCGGGAAGGTAATGCTGCCAGGCTCGACGCCGCCAGCGGTACCGTCGGACAGCGTGTCGGTGGCATCCACCTCGATGATATCGCCGGCCTTGAGCGACTGCTCCAGCGCCGGGTCGTTTTCTGGCCAGCAGCCGATGATATCGGTACCCGGCTTGAGTACCCGCAGGGCTGCAGCAATGCCGGAGATCATCCCGCCACCACCAACGGCAACGAACACCGCGTCCAGGTCGGGTGCCTGCTCGAACAGCTCGAAGCCGATGGTGCCTTGCCCGGCAATGACCTGCGGGTCGTTGTAGGGGGAGACGAATGGCTTGCCCTGGACCTGGGCCTGCCTGGCAGCCTCCAGTTCGGCGCCCAACGGGTCGGTGGGCAAGCCGATCACCTCTGCGCCAAGTGCGCGCATGGCCTGTACTTTGTAGGCAGAAGCGCCATTGCTGGTGTACACGGTGACCGGCACCCCAGCTGCTTTACCTGCCAGTGCCAGCGCCTGGCCGTGGTTGCCGGAAGAAGCGGCAATCACCCCGTGGGTACGCTGGTCCTCCGGCAACAGGCGGATCTTGTTGCTGGCCCCACGAAACTTGAACGAGCCGGTGCGCTGCAGGTGCTCGCACTTGAGCAGCACCTGGCAGCTACTGATTGCCGACAGCCGGGCACTGTAAGTCAGCGGTGTGATGCTGACGGCCGGGCGTAGCGCCACATGGGCATCCTTGATCGCCTGGTACAGCGTGTCGAGGTAAGTGGCATCGACGGTGGGCGAACCTGTGGCGGTGGACATGATTGCACTCCTGAACAATCGTAGAAAGTGAGTCCACCATAGACATATTGTCCATTCGTGACAAGAGGGTGAGCTCGCCCACCCGCGCCATTGCCTGGCTCGCCAGCGTCATGGAACGAAAAGCAAGGCGCTGCCTGCCGCCTAGGCGCGCAGTTCCTTCAGGTACTTGTACACCGTGGCGCGGCCCATATTGAGCACTTTGGCGATGTAGTCGACAGCGCTACGCCCTTCGAACGCGCCCTCGGCATGCAACGCCTGCACCAGGCTGCGCTTGTCTTTTGCCTGCAACGTTTGCAGGGACAGGTTGCGTTGCCGAAGCCAGGCATGCAGGAAGGTGTTGATGCGTTCCTGCCAGTCGTTGCGGAACAGCGAGTCGGGCTGCGGCACCAGCCGGCTCATCTGGAAGAAGGCATCCAGCGCTGCGCGTGCCTGCTCCAGTACCGAAACATTCAGGTTGATGCACATCAGGTGCTCGGCTTCACCGGCCTGGTTGCGCAGCACGGTACTGATCGAGCGGATCTTCTGGCCGTTCCAGTTGAGCTTTTCGTAGGGGCCCAGGTTGACCCCGTTCAACAAGTCCTCCAGCTCATGCTCGATCGCCGATTCATCGCCCAGTTTGCGCTGGGAGAAATTGTTGGCGATGTGAACGACGGTCTGGCTGCGCAGCTCGTGAACGATGACTTCAGCGTGCGGGTACAGCAGCAGCGCGATGCTGTCGGCGATTGCCTTGTAGTTTTCCAGGGTCATTTTCTGTCGATGATCGGAGGCCAGGCACCATGGTGGCGGCAAAGCGTAACCGACACAAGGCGCCTGGCCGGCCGGCTTCGTACGCTTGCCTGAGCGCCGGACAGGCAGTTTTTTCCACTCACATTCGATAAGCCGTGATTATTCCTTCTTAGAGACGCTTTGCAGGCAGGCTTGCATATCGGCATAATTGGTATGTAATTACATGGTACATAACACAGTACAAAATCGTAGGAGCAGGCATGGCCCGGGGCGGTATCAACAAGGTGGTAGTGCAGCAAGCGCGGCAGGCACTGATTGCCCGGGGCGAAAACCCCAGCATCGATGCCATTCGTATCGAGCTGGGCAATACCGGCTCCAAGACCACGATCCACCGCTACCTGAAGGAGCTGAACGGCCAGCAGCCCGTCGCCGCCGAGGGCGGCATGGCACTGAGCGACGTGCTCAGCCGAATGGTCGGGCAGCTGGCAACCCAGTTGCAGGACGAGGCTGACCTGAAGATCGAGCAGGCCGAAAGCCGCTTCATCGAACAGCGCGAGCAGCTCGAAGCGCAGCTGGCAATCGCTCGGCAGGCGTTGGCGGCCGCGCATCAACAGCATCAGATCGACGCAGCCGCCTTGGCCGCCGAAGCGGAAAAGCTGCGCTCCACCCAAAGCACCCTGCAAGCCGAACAGCTGCGCAGTGCCAGCCTCAACCAGGCGCTCGGCGAGCTGCAGGTGCGCCTGGCGGACAAGGACGAGCAAGTGAAGTCGCTGGAGGACAAGCACCGCCATGCCCGCGACGCGCTGGAGCACTACCGCAATGCCAGCCGCGAACAGCGCGAACAGGAACAACGCCGCCACGAAGCGCAACTGCAGCAGTTGCAGGTGGAAGTGCGCCAGTTGCAGCAGGGCATGGTCGTCAAGCAGGACGAACTGACCCGTCTGCACCGCGATAACGAGCGGTTGCTCGGGGAACACCGCCAGGCCTCCGGTGCCTGCAGGGCGCAGGAACAACTGCTGGAGCAGCGTGATGCGCAGATCCAGGGCCTGCGCACCATCCTGGCCCAGGCGCAGGGTGCCAGCGAGGAGATGCGTCGGCAGCTGGAGGCTCAGGCGCAGAGCCTGGAGCAGCGCCGCGACCAGTGCGCCGAAATGGCGCGGCAACTGCAGCGCCTTGATGAGCAGTTGAAGGAACGTGATGAAGCACTGGCACAGTGCAAGGCGCAGCTGCCCCAGGCTGCAGATTGATCAAACTTTTTCGGGCGGGTGCTTTCTTCCCTATACATTCCCTGGAGATAGTGCCATGCCTGAATCGCCACCCGAACGCAAAGAGGGGCCTCACTCGTCCGAGCAGGCCGAACAAAAGGTCGACCTGGGTTTCGACCCGGATTCACCGGATGCAGAAGACCCGCAAGTCGACCCGCAAGGGCCGGCCAAGCCCCCCAGAGACGTTGAGAAAAAACCATAGCCTCTGGCTAGCAGCCATCGCCGGCAAACCAGCCACCCCATCGGCCGCCCCTGATACCAGGCGCGGCCGATGGGGCACTGGCTTACCGGCGGCAGGGCGGGCCAGGCAAGCAACACTCAAGTGTCGGCTTGCCTGGCAGCCTCCACACCCGCCGCCGACAGCTTGATCGGGTAGTTGACACTGATCTGGTGGTCGCTGCCGACCGCCACACTGCCGTCCTGGATCAAACCGGCCTCCTGCAAGGTCTTGAGCATACCGGCCACCGCTTTCTCGCCGCGGTAGTTGTCCAGCACCTCCTTGCCGAGCCCTTGAGGGTGGGCGTGCAGCAGGCGGGTCAGAACCTCGGCCTTCAATGCATCGTTACTCATGGCGGGCCTCACTTGCCGTGCTTGGCCTGAAGTGCCTTGGCGTGCTCCAGATGCTGTTCGAGCTTGGGCAGGGTTTCGCTGGCGAAGGCCTTCAGTTCGGCCTTGTCAGACGAGGCGGCCTCTTTCTTGAACAGTTCCACCGCCTTTTCGTGAGCATCCACCTGGTTGTTGATGTAGGCCTTGTCGAAGGACTCCTCGCGCCATTCCAGGATCATTTTCTTGACCTTGTCAGTGATCGCCGCTTCATCGGGTACGGAAATGTCCAGCTTGCGAGCGATGTCACCGAGTTTCTGGTTGGCCTGGGTGTGGTCAGTGACCATTTGCTGGGCGAATGTCTTGATCTCGGTGTTCTGGCTTTTCTCCTGGGCCAGCTTACCGGTAACCACTTCGGCAATGCCGGACTCGGTGGCCGCCTCGACAAAGTCATCGGAACTCGCCGCCAGGGCATGTACCGATGCCAGGCCCAGCACCATGGAAAAACCGACGCGCTTGATGAAGAGATTGCTCATGCTTCACTCCTTAAACCGTGACGCGACCTCAGTGTCGCGTACGGTTGAGGGTGAAAGCAGGGCAAAGGTTTAATCTTTTTCCTCATTGGCGGTGTCCACATGCTGGTCAACTATAGTGAACAGCGGCAAGCGCGGGGTGGCCAGGAATTTCAATGTACGCAGCCAGGAATAAGGACGAAGAGGGGCTTTTCGCCATAACCGGTGAGGGCCGTGCCGTGGCGCTGTTCCGTCTGGTTCTGGCGTTTGTGCTGATGGTGATGCTGGCCTTCGTCGTGGTCGAAGGCTGGCGCATCTGGCGCGACTACCGCTATGCCTTTACCAATGCCGAGAACATGGTCACCAACCTGGCCAGGGCCACGGCGCAACATGCTGAAGATGCCATCCGCCAGGTGGATGCGATCACCGCAGCCCTGGCCGAGCGCCTGGAAGGCGATGGCTTCGGGCATATCGACCGGCCGCGCTTGCATGCCTTGCTGGTACAGCAAAAGAACATCATGCCGCAGCTGCATGGATTGTTCGTGTATGACGCCGAGGGCAACTGGATCGTTACCGACCAGGCAGCAATACCGCCCAAGGCCAACAATGCCGACCGCGACTACTTCATCTACCACCGCACCCACAGCGACCGTGGCGTACACATCGGCTCGGTGGTGCGCAGCCGCTCCACGGGTGACTTGATCATTCCCATTTCCCGGCGTCTGGAACATGCCGACGGCAGCTTCGCCGGGGTGTTGCTGGGCACCATCAAGGTGGACTGGTTCGTGCATTACTACGGCGACTTCAAGATCGACGAACGCGGCGCGCTGGTACTGGCCCTGCGCGACGGCACCATCCTGGTTCGGCGGCCTTTCGTCGAGAGGGTAGTGGGGAGCAGCCTGGCCAAGAGCGAGATATTCCGCAACCATCTGCCCTACGCCGCAGAGGGGCTGGTAGAAGCGGTTGCGGTGGTAGACGGCACGCCACGGCTGTATGCCTATCGCGCGCTGGCGAGCTATCCGTTGGTGGTGGAGGCCGGCTTGTCGCGCGAGTCGATCGTCGCACCCTGGCGGCACGATGCGATCAAATCAATGGCCGTGCTGCTGCTTTTGCTGTTAGGGCTGGCGGCATTTGGTGGTGTGGTACTGCGCCAGTTGCGCGAGCGTATCTTCATCGAGCGGGCGCTGCACCAGGCGCACCAGACGCTCAAGTCGCTGGCCTTGACCGATAGCCTGACCGGGCTGGGCAACCGCCGGCGGCTGGATGCGGTGTTCGAAGCGGAACTGCGTCGGGCGCGGCGCCAGGGCTATTCGCTGACCCTGGTGATGCTCGACCTGGACTACTTCAAGGCCTACAACGACCGCTATGGCCACCCGGCGGGCGACCAGTGCCTGCGGCGCTTTGGCGAAGTGCTGCAACAGGCGCTGAAACGGCCGGCCGACCTGGCAGTGCGCTACGGTGGCGAAGAGTTCACCCTGCTGCTGCCCGACACCGATGCCCGCGGGGCGGAACTGCTGGTGGAGGAGGTACAGCAGCTGTTGCGCCGGCAGATGCTGGAGCATGCAGGCAGCCCGTTGGGGCGGTTATCGTGCAGTGCCGGCATCGCCACGGGGGATCCGGCGCGGGAGGAGGTGACCGCCGAGCGGCTGATGGCGGCAGCGGATGCGGCTTTGTATGAGGCCAAACGTCAAGGCCGGGACAGGTACTGCGTGGCGCAAGACAGCTGGGCAAGTGCGGATTCCTGAGCCTGCTGGCGAGCGGCAGGGGCGCGTTGCTCGCCCGGGCTCATCGCCCTATACCCAGGCGCATCGCGCAGCGCCCGACGAGGCCATGGGCAAGCTCATCGGCAAGGATGCCACGCAGGCGTGTATCCAGCCGTTCCTCGTCTATTCTTTCGAAGCCGAAACGTGCGTAGAACGGCGCATTCCACGGCACATCGGCAAACGTGGTCAAGGTCAGCTCGCGGGCACCCGCCTGGCGCGCGGCATCCACCACTTGCCGCAGCAAGGCGCGGCCGACGCCTTGCCCCTGGGCCTGGCGTTCCACCGAAATCTCGCACAGGTGCAGCGCCTGCCGCTCGAACCGGGCACAGGCGAAACCGAGCACATGCCCTTGCAGGTCGTCGGCAACCCAGCTGAAGCCTGCGGCGACGAATGCGCGGTGCGCATCAAGGTCCAGCACATCGGCCTGCGCCAGCCACGCCAATGCCGGCCAGTCAGCGAAAGCCTGGGCAGCCGAGCGTTCTACCGCCGGCAGCCATTGGATATCGCGCTCGAGGGTAGGGCGGATGCGCATGGACTCACTCCTTGCAAAGCGCTACGTCTTAATCCGAAGCGCGCAGCCGGTCAAGGGCTGAAACGTGACAATGGCTTCATCAGCCAGCACCAGCAACCGCTCACGCCTGCATGGAAAAAATGCCAGGCAATCGGTACCCTTGCGCCTTCATTCGCCATCCACCGGACTGTTCCATGCTGTTCAATCTTGCCGTGCTGTTCGGCACCCTGGTGGCCATGGAGGGTGTTGGCACGTTGGCCCACAAGTACATCATGCATGGCTGGGGTTGGTGGCTGCACCGCTCGCACCATGAGCCACAATTGGGCATGCTGGAAACCAACGACCTGTACCTGCTGGCCCTGGGGTTGATCGCCACGGCGCTGGTTGCCCTGGGCAAGGGCAGTTATGCGCCATTGCAGTGGGTTGGCGCTGGCGTGGCAGGCTACGGGGTACTGTATGTCGTGGCCCATGACGGGTTGTTTCATCGGCACTGGCCACGCAAGCCACGCCCGGTCAACCGCTACCTCAAGCGCCTGCACCGCGCGCACCGCTTGCACCATGCGGTAAAGGGACGCACCGGGAGTGTATCGTTCGGGTTCTTCTATGCACCGCCGTTGCGGGTTTTGAAACAGCAGTTGCGCAGCAGGCGCAGCCAGCCGTGACAATCGCGACTGGCCTTGCCTGCGGCAATGCCTTCAATTCACTGCCTCACCCTTGGCCTGCAGCGCCACATGCCCGCGGCTGACCCACCAGCCGAACCCCGCCGCCGTGAAGAACATGATCAGGCTATACAGCGCTGCCGGTACGGCCATGGTCGCGTTGTTCAGCAGTGAAGGGCTCAACGCCAGGGCAATCGCCAAGGTGCCGTTGTGGATGCCGATCTCCATGCCGATGGCAATCGCCTGGCGCTTGGGTATCGCCAGCAGGCGCGGCACCCAGTAGCCCGTGGCCAGGCTCAGCAGGTTGAACAGCAGTGCGGCCAGGCCCACCAGCGGCGCGTACTCGAGCACTGTCTGCCAGTCCTTGGCCAGGGCCAACACGATGGTGAAGGCCAGGAACAGCGCCGCTACCAGCTTCATCGGTTTTTCCATGCGTGCGGCAAACGCGGGCGCGAAATGACGAACCAGCATGCCCAGCGCCACGGGCAGCAGCACGATGGCAAACACCTGCATGACCTTGGCGAACTGCAGCGGGATGGCCTGGTCCGAGGCCATGAACCAGCTCAGCGACAGGTTCACCAGTAATGGCATGGTCAGGATCGCGATCAGCGAGTTGACCGCAGTCAGGGTGATGTTCAATGCCACGTCGCCGTGCGCCAGGTGGCTGAACAGGTTGGCGGTGGTGCCACCTGGCGAGGCGGCCAGTAGCATCAGCCCCACCGCCAGCGCTGGCGCCAGGGCAAAACCGTTGGCGATCAGGAAACACACCAGTGGCAGCAGCAGGATCTGGCAGGCCAGGCCGACCAGCACCGGCTTGGGATATTTCACCACGCGGGCGAAATCGGCCAGGGTCAGCGACAAGCCGAGGCCGAGCATGATGATGCCCAGGGCCAGCGGCAGAACGGCAGTGAGCAAGGGTGAAGCAGTCATGGCGGGCCCCCTGGGCGAACGATCGCCAGAAGTGTAGGCCGCGGCTGATCGAGCGCTAAGCGCAAAGCGCCAGCATTGGTAACCATTTGTTGCCAGATGCCAGATGTCAGCAGCTGGCGGGGCCACATGTCGCGTTGCAGCACGCCTGCCGGCGCAGTAGCATTCCCGGTTTTACCGAGGATTAGCCTGTCATGCCGTTTCAGCAAGGTCTGCTTGCCACACCGGTGCCGGTTCACGCCCGCCACCTGTTCTTTGCCATCGAAGCACTGGAAGCGCTGCCGGCAGCCCTGGATGCGCTGGCGGGTCATGTCGACGGCGTGCGCCTGACGCTGGGCGTCGGTGCACCGTTGGCAAAAGCCCTGGGCAGCCAGGTCGATGGCCTGAAGCCTTTCCCGCAACTGGACGCCGTGGTGGAAAACCCCAGCACCCAGCATGCCCTGTGGCTGTGGCTGCGCGGGGAGGAGCGTGGCGACCTGTACCTGCGGGCCCAGGCCCTGGAACAGCTGTTGAGCCCGGCATTCAGCCTGGTGGACCAGGTGGACGGTTTTCTCCACCAGGGCGGGCGTGACCTCACCGGTTATGAAGACGGTACCGAAAACCCACGTGATGAGGCCGCCGTCGAGGCGGCCATCCTCAAGGCTGCGCAGCCTGGCCTCGACGGGTCGTGCTTTGCGGCATTCCAGCTGTGGAAGCACGATTTGCAGTACTTCAAGTCGCTGCCCCAGCACGCACAGGACGACATCATCGGCCGCCGCCTGAGCGACAACGAAGAACTGGATGACGCGCCGGAGTCTGCACACGTCAAGCGAACCGCCCAGGAGAGCTTCGCGCCGGAGGCGTTCATGGTACGTCGCTCGGTGTCCTGGGCAGACACCCGTGGCGCGGGCCTGGCCTTCGTCGCGCTGGGCCGCAGCTTCGACGCCTTCGAGGTGCAGCTGCGACGCATGAGCGGCCTGGAGGACGGCATCATTGACGGCCTGTACCGCTTCAGCCGGCCGCTCACTGGTGGCTATTACTGGTGCCCACCGATGACCGACGCCGGTGTCGACCTGCGCCTGTTGCTGTCGGCCTGACAGCTGAACATCCCGCCCTTGGCATATTCGCCAGGGGCTCTGCGGTGGCGCAAGGCTGCCGCAGCGCTGCCCATTCAGCAGGCCCCACCGTGCGACTCTGTGGTGCGCCAAATATGGCGCTGCCGCTTATTTAATGCCGCTGGTCCGAACGCTTCGCAATAAACCGAATCCCTCGATATGACCGAACTCCGAACAGGTGTACGGCAGGTAATGCCGTGCATTCCGAAGTCATACGAGGTTTAAGACCATGGCCAACAAAGAGAACAGCCGTACCGGCAATCAACAAGGCAGCCAGGGTGGTAACAAGAACCCAGGCAACTTTGCCAATGACCGCGAGAAAGCCTCCGAAGCTGGACGCAAGGGCGGCCAGCATTCCGGTGGCGGCCGCAGCAGTGAATCGAGCCGCAAAGGCGGCCGTTCGTAAGTGAGGCTACGCAGTGCCGGGTTAGCCTGGCACTGCGATTTTGCGCAAAAAGGAGTACCCCATGCGATTGCTCCCGCTGATAGCCCTGATGGGCGCCTTCACCCTGGTCGGCGGCTGTTTCGACCGCGACAAAGACCACCCGGCGAAAGATGCCGACCAAAGCAAACCGTCCCTGCAGATGCAGCAACCCGACGACAAGCCTGCTTCACAACCTGCGCCAGGCCCTGAGCCGATGCCCGGGCAGAAACCCAGCCAATAACACGCGCACAAGGAATACGGCATGACGGTCATGACCTGCAAGACCGCCGCGATGGTACCGGCCTCGACCAATGGGCCAAGCCTGTACGACCGTTACCACGCACTGCTGGGCGGTGCCGATGCGGCCAGCGCCGCATGGTTGAACGAACAGTTGGCTCAGGTGCAAGGTTTGCCGGACGACTTGCCTGCGGACCCGGCACAGCTGGAAGCCTGGAGCGCCCGGCATGCTGCCGCGGTCGCTGCAGCCTACGCCGCCTACCTGGCGCAACGCCGCCAGGGCAGCCCAAGGCGCTACTTCGCCAATCGCGCCCAGGCGCTGTGGTTCCTGCAGCAGGTCGCGCCCACCAAGGCGGTGGACGGCGCATGGCTGCACGGCACCCTGCGCCATTGGCGTGACCCGCGCTACCATGGCCTGATCCGCACTTACCTGGAAGAACTGGGCAGCGGTGATCCGCGCTGCAACCACGTGTTGATCTATCAACGCCTGCTGAGCCGGCTGGGCTGTCTGGACCTAGCCGAACTGGATGACCAACGCTACCTGCAAGGGGCCTTGCAACTGGCCCTGGGGCACCATGCCGACGCGTTTCTGCCCGAGGTCATCGGCTACAACCTGGGCTACGAACAACCGCCGCTGCATTTGCTGATCACCACCTACGAACTGGCAGAACTGGGCATTGACGGCCATTACTTCCAGCTGCACGTGACCATCGACAATGCCGCCAGCGGGCATGCCCACCTGTCCATCCAGGCGCTACGCCAGCTGTGTCCGGCAGACGACCTGTGCAGGTTCTACCAACGTGTACGCCAGGGCTATCGCCTGAATGACCTGGGGGTGGATACCCCCAGCCTGATCGACAGTTTCGACCTGCAGGCGGAGCTGCTGACGGCCCTGGAGCACAAGCGGCATTTCGGCCAGTTCATGCATTCCGATCATTGCCGCCTGCAGAAACGCACCGTCAACCAGTGGCTGGCCGAGCCAGGCGGCATGCCGGCGTTCCTCGAAGCCTTGCAGGCGCAGGGCTGGATCCGCCGGGGAGAGGCCCCCGCCAACAGCCGCTGGTGGCGCCTGGTCGAAGGCCCGTCGGCGCCCATGTACGGCGTGTTCACCGCCTACGAGAAACAGCTGTGGCACGACTGGATCGCCGCGGGCTGGCAAGCCCCTGGTTCACGGGTGATGCCTGGCAGCTGGGAGGAGCCATTGCAGCTGGATACACCACTGCAGGGTACGGCACAGGAAACTGACATCGAGACCTTGATCGACAGCATGGCCGGCAACCGTCATGCCACACCGGAAGGATTGCTGGCGACCCAGGGCTACCTGCGTGCCACCGGCCTGGCCCAGGAGGAACCGCGCTGATGCAGCTTGACCCACAACAGATCCAGGCAGACCAGGCGTTGCTGCAATTGGGCAAGCGCCTGCGTGCCGACGGCTACCGCTTCACCTGTGTCACACCGGCCACCCACGCCCGGGTCAACGCCCGCCCAGGGGCGGAGCGGGCCAGGACACTGCGCGATGTGTTCGGCTGGAGCCGCCCGTTTCCGCCCTCGCTGGTTTCCGCCGACGAGCTGGACCAGCTACGCCAGGCGCAGGTGTTGGCGACGCGTGGCGAGTGGTTGGTGAGTACGGTCCGCTGGGCCACCCTCGAAGACTTGCTGCTGGTGCACTCGGCGTACCCCACCGACGCCAGCGACGCGGTGTTCTTCGGCCCGGACAGCTACCGTTTTGCCCAGGTGATCCACGACCACCTGCAACGCACCCCGAAGCGCGTCGAGCATGCCGTGGACATTGGCTGCGGCACCGGTGTCGGTGCCTTGCTGGTGGCCCAGGCGGTACCGCACGCCCAGGTTACCGCCGTGGACATCAATCCGCTTGCGCTGCGCTACACAGCGATCAATGCGGCCCTGGCAGGCGTGAGCAATGTCTCGGTGGAGCCAAGTGACCTGCTCGACGGCATTACCGGCCTGTTCGACCTGATCATCGCCAACCCGCCGTACATGCTCGATGTGCAAGAGCGCACCTACCGTCACGGTGGTGGCGCGCTGGGCGCCGAGCTGTCGCTGCGCATCGTCGAACAGGCCCGCGAGCGGCTTGCCCCCGGTGGCTCACTGTTGCTGTATACCGGTGTAGCGATCATTGAAGGCAGGGACCCCTTGCTCGAAGCCATCCGCCTGCGCCTGGCGGGGCCTGGGTGGTCCTGGGTCTACCGTGAGGTCGACCCGGACGTGTTCGGTGAGCAATTGGGCGAGCGCGGCTACGAACAGGTCGAGCGCATCGCCGCAGTCACACTCACCGTCACCCGCAGCGGCTGAGCCGATATGCCAGCGCCTTGCACCTTCGGCATCGAAGAAGAATACCTGCTGGTCGATCTTGCCAGCGGCCGGGTTCCGGCCACCCCTTCGCCGGGGGTGGCCAGGCGCTGCCGGGAACTGCTGGGCGAGCAATTTGCCCAGGAAATGTTCCGTAGCCAGATCGAAGTGGCGTCCCCGGTATTCGATAACACGCACCAGGCACGGGAATACCTTGCCCAGAGCCGTCAGCGCCTTGGCCAGGCCCTGGCCGAGGAAGGCCTGGGCCTGTACGGCGCGGCCAGCCATCCGTTTGCCCCGTGGCAGAAGCAGAAAGCAGCCTCTGCGGCGCATTACCGGCAGTTGTTCGATGACTACCAGCACGTGGCGCGACGCAGCCTGGTCAATGGCCTGCATGTGCATGTCGGTGTGCCGGCAGGTTGCGACCGGATGCAGCTGATCAATCGCCTGGTGCCGTGGCTGCCGCTGCTGCTGGTACTGAGCACTTCGTCGCCGTTATGGTGCGGCCAGGGTACGGGCTACCTGAGCTACCGCCGGGTGATCTGTGGCGAGTGGCCGCACATGGGCTTGCCCGAGCCTCTGCCTGACTGGTCCGCCTACGAGCGCTACCGGGCCTTGCTGCAACGTACCGGGTCGCTGGCCAAGGATGGTGACTTCTGGTGGGCCGTGCGCCCGTCGCGGCGCTACCCGACCGTTGAGCTGCGCATCTGTGATGCCTGCCCGGACCTGGAAGATGTGCTGTGCATCGCCGGGTTGTTCCGGCATATGGTCGAGCACTGCGTACGCTGGGGGTACGACCCCGAACCGCTGACCCGCGAGCTGCGCTGGGTCGCCCAGGAAAACTACTGGCGCGCCATGCGCCACGGCCGCCACGGCACCTTCATCGGCCAGCAGCAGCAACAGGGCGTTTCCGCTCGCGGCTGGCTGGCCCAGCTGCATGCTGCGTTTCCCGTCGACACGGCCGATGCCGAGCGTGCATTGCTGCGGGCACGACGGATCCTGGAGCACGGCACCAGCGCCGATCGCCAGCTGGCCTGTTTCGAGCGCGCCCGAGCCAGCGGCAGGACGACACCGCAAGCGCTGCGCCTGGTCGTGGACCAGGTGCTGGAGGAGGGCGGCAAATATCCTCTTCACCCCCCCCACGGCACTTGCATTCGCGCAGGGTTGAACGACAATGGCGGCGCCATTTGCCAGCCATCCGGATACTCCGCACGATGATCTTGACCCAGCAATTCCCTGATATTTCCCTGGCTGACACCTTGTTCGTCTTCGCCCTCGAGGCCGAGGCGGGAAGCGTGTTCGCCGGGATGAACAGCGTGTTCACCGGCATCGGCAAGGTCAATGCCGCCATCGCCCTGACGCGGGCTATCGCCGCCAACAGGCCCAGGCTGATCGTCAACCTCGGGTCGGCTGGCAGCCTGCGGCACGGCAAGGGCGAAGTGGTGTGCTGCACCCGCTTCGTGCAACGTGACATGGACGTGACCCCGCTGGGCTTCGCCCGTTACGAAACGCCGCTGTCGGATATCCCGGTGCTGCTGGAGCACGGCGTGGTGATCCCCGGCCTGCCCGTGGAAACCTGCGGCAGCGGCGACAGCTTCGAGATCAACCACGGCGACGCACCGTACGACGTGGTCGACATGGAGGCCTATGTGCTGGCCTTGATCGCACGCAGCGAGGGCATTCCCTTTGTCTGCCTGAAATACATCTCCGACGATGCCGGCAGCGATGCGGCCGGCGACTGGGCGGTGCAGGTACACCTGGCGGCAGAGGCATTCCAGCGGGTGCTGTTCAACCCGGCGTGACCGCTGGTCGGCGGTGTTGCCAGCTGGAGCAAACCATCGCCCAGGAGGGCTTCTCGAAACCGGTATCGGCCCTGTTACGGGCCAGCCCGGTTTCAGCAGAGGAGTGGCCCCCATGCCCAACAAACCCCACGACCAGTTCAGCATGCAGAACCCGCTGACCCAGTACCCGCACCCACCGTTCCCGGCCCAGGGCCAGCCTGCGCCGGGCCTGGACGTCAACATGCAGCCCAAGCCCGACCACGGCGAAGCCAGCTACAAGGGCTTCGGCCGCCTGGCCGGGCGCAAGGCACTGATCACCGGCGCAGATTCGGGTATCGGCCGCGCAGTTGCCATTGCCTTCGCCCGCGAGGGGGCCGACATTGCGCTGAACTACATGCCCATCGAACAACCCGATGCCCGCGAAGTGATCAAGCTGATCGAAGCCGAAGGCCGCAAGGTGGTCGCGATTGCCGGCGATCTCAAGGACGAGCAGTTCTGCAAGGAGCTGGTCGAGCAGGCTCACGAACAGCTCGGTGGCCTGGACATCCTGGTCAACGTCGCCGGCAAGCAGGAGGCGCGCAAGGACATCAGCCAGATCACCCACGAGCAGTTCGACCATACCCTGAAAACCAACGTCTACGCGCTGTTCTGGCTGTGCCAGGCGGCGGTGCCGCTGATGCCGGCGGGCGCAACCATCATCAACACGGCCTCGATCCAGTCCTACCAGCCGTCGGCCACCTTGCTCGACTATGCCACCACCAAGGCCGCCATCGTCGCCTTTACCAAGGCCTTGGCCAAGCAGGTGATCGAACGCGGCATCCGGGTCAACGCCGTGGCCCCGGGGCCGATCTGGACCGTACTGCAGCCCAGCGGCGGCCAGCCACCGGAGAAAATCCCCGAATTCGGCGCACAAACGCCGATGAAGCGCCCTGGCCAGCCGGCCGAGTGCGCGCCGGTGTATGTCCTGCTGGCCAGCCAGGAGTCCAGCTACATCACCGGCGAGGTGTTCGGCGTCACCGGCGGCAACCCGTTGCCATAGGGCTGCCCGGCTAAACCTTCGCGGCTCGGTGCAGTCACTTGTGGTATCGGCAGGCAACCTGGGGGCAGATTCATGGCAAGGGCAATCTGGAAAGGCGCCATCAGCTTTGGCCTCGTGCACATCCCTGTGGCCCTCAATACCGCAGTGCGCACCGAGCGCGTCGACTTCGACTGGCTCGACAAGCGCAGCATGGAGCCGGTGGGCTACAAGCGGGTGAACAAGGTGACCGGCAAGGACATCGACAAGGAGAACATCGTCAAAGGGGTCGAGTACGAAAAAGGCCGCTATGTGGTGATCAGCGAAGAAGAGATCCGCAAGGCGCGCCCCGAGGCGACCCAGACCATCGATATCTTTTCGTTCGTCGACGCCGGCGATATCCCTCTGCAGCATTTCGACACGCCGTACTACCTCAGCCCGGACCGGCGAGGTGGCAAGGTGTATGCGCTGCTGCGCGAGACCCTGGCCAGCACCGGCAAGGTGGCGCTGGCCACGGTGGTGCTGCATACCCGTCAGCATCTGGCCTTGCTGCGGCCGCTGGACGAGGCGCTGGTGATGATCACCCTGCGCTGGCCGGAAGAGGTGCGTGGCCTGGAAACGCTGGAGCTGGACAGCAGCGTTACCGAAGCCAAGGTGGACAAGCGCGAACTGGACATGGCCAAACGGCTGGTCGAGGACATGACCGGCGCCTGGTCGCCTGACGACTATCATGACGCCTTCCGCCAGACCATTCTCGACCTGGTGGAAGAAAAGGCCAGCAAAGGCAAGATCGAAACGGTGGAAACAGGCGAAGCCAGCGGGAGCGAGAAGGGCGCGGACATCATCGACCTTACCGAGCTGCTCAAGCGCAGCCTTGGCGGCAAGGGCGGCGCGGCAGGCAAGAAAAAGCCAGCGCCAGAGAAGAAGCCCGCCAAACGGACGCGCAAGGCGTCCTGAAGGCCTTTATCCGTGCAAGCTGCCGGGCCAGCCCTTACTGGCCCAGCAGCTTGCGCATCCGTGCGGTGATGGACTGGCGTACCTTGCCCATGTCTGCCCAAGGATCGTCGACCTCTGCCAGGCGTTCGCGCAGGTTGTTGATGTTCCACTGGTTGGCGCCCTTGAGCTGGGTGAGCTCTTCACGCCAGATCGGTACCGAAACCGGTAACCCCTCGCGTGCCCGCAACGAATAGGCGCAGGCAGTGGTGGCGCCCTTGCCGTTGCGCAGGTAGTCGATGAAGATGCGGCCCACGCGGTTTTTCGGCCCGGACACGGCGCTCAAGCGCTCCGGGAACAGCTTGGCCAGGTAATTGACGATGGCGTGGCTGAAGTCCTTCACCTCGTCCCAGCCGGCTTTACGAGTCAACGGCACGACCACATGGATGCCCTTGCCGCCGCTGGTTTTCAGGAACACCTTCAGGCCTAGC